>Ga0209640_10000628_pt1 | contig 27778 bp, 24 predicted proteins | sample RifCSP10_1_FD_184018 | JGI IMG/M metagenome (GOLD analysis project Ga0209640, IMG submission 184018) | Soil microbial communities from Rifle, Colorado - Rifle CSP2_sed 10_1 (SPAdes) (version 2) | ecosystem: Environmental > Terrestrial > Deep subsurface > Rock core/Sediment | place: Rifle... | reverse complement strand
GAGCCCAGGAGTAGCCGGTGAAACCCGCCGAGTCCATGCGTCCCCATGACCAGAAGATCCGCCTTCATGGCTGCGGCGCAATTCACGATCAACTCTGTGGCGCGGCCTTCCTGGGCCAAGGGCCTCGCATTGAGTGCCGTCGCGCCGGCCTGCTCAATCGAATGGCGGAGTTTGGCGATGATGTCGTCGCGCGAGCCCGGGTAGGGCACGGGGCGGGTGTCACCGGCGGGTTCGGACTCGATGGCCTCGTCGAACGCGGTCGCCACATGAAGAACCGTCAGCTGTGCCTCGTACCACGTGGCGAGGGCGGTCGCGTAAGTCAGCGCGCGGGCCGACGTGTCAGAAAAGTCGATCGGGCAGAGGATATGCCTGAACGCGATCACCGCCCTACTCCTTCCCTCGTGACACTGTTTCGCGCGTGCCGCTTCGCTTTTGCGGGTCGAGCCAGACATAGGGGCTGTCTCTTTCACGAGCGATTACTTTCAGCCTGTTGCTCCCCGAGAACAGAGAACGACTGGCAGGAAAGACGGCGCATGCCTTGGAGCAACTCGTGTACCCGGCCATTGTAGACACGTGACCTCATCCCGAGTCGCGGTTGGGAGGCGTTGCGCCTCGTTTCTTGAGTCTGAGGAGGGATTCGCTTCAGAGGGTCAAATGGCCAAGGGGAATATCCCAGTTACATGCGGATTATTCAGCACCTGCCGCCGGATTCACGGCAACTGATGGGTCCACATGGGTCCGGGTCCCATTCGAGTGTGTACGGTGATCGGTCGCGACCCTGGGAGGCACCGCACTTGCTCGACACCGTGCGTCGCGTGCATGGCCGACTCGTGGCCATCGACTTAGAATGCCGAAGTGGTGTCGCCAAGGGTCGAAACACAATGGTGTCCATTACAGGAGGAGGAGGCCGACCCTCCGCTCTGAACTTCCCACTTCCCACTTACTTCTAAACTTTGCCCTTCGAACTTCGTACTTGCTCCCTCCAGTACTCCAGCAGATCCTCCAGCATCTCGTCGAAGCTCACGCGGGGTTGCCAGAGGGTTGCGGCCCTGAGGCGGCTGGAATCTGCGACGAGCGCGGGCGAGTCGCCTGGTCGGAGTCGCGCCGGGTCGGACTCGATGCGGACGGGCACGCGGGACCGTGAGACGAGCGCCTCGAGCACGGAGCGAATCGAGCGGCCCACGCCGGAACCAACGTTGTAGATCTGGCCGGGCGTCCCGCGCTCGATGAGTCCTTCGTACGCGCGAACGATGTCGCGCACATCGGAAAGATCCCGTTGCGCGTCGAGGTTGCCCACTCGAATGACGGGTTCGGCGTGGCCCTGTTCGACGAGCGCGATCTGGCGCGCGATGCTGGGTGCCACAAACGCTGGCAACTGTCGGGGGCCGGTGTGGTTGAACGGTCGGGCAACGATGACGGAGAGGCCCTCGTACCTGAAGGCGTGCATGGCCAGCTGTTCCTGGGCCAGCTTGCTGAGCGCGTAGGGACTCGGAGGTGCCAGAGGATCGTCTTCGGTGATCGGCACGTTCGAGGGCGAATACACCGCGGCTGAACCGGTGACCAGGACGCGGCAGTCGAGGTTCGCCAGCCGAATCGCGTCGAAGAGGTGCGCGGTGGCGAGGACGTTCACCTCGAGCGGCTTCGCCGTGTCGCGCCACGACTCGCCGACCTGCGACGCCCCCGCCAGGTGATACACCGCTGCGGGACGAAGAGCGGCCATGGCCGTGCGAACCTGGTTGCGATCGAGGAGGTCGACGGATTGCCAGGTCGCCAGTCCGGCAAGCTCGGCGCGCGGCGAGGATCGTCCCCATCCGACGATCGTGCCCGTGCCAGCAAGGTGCTCGATCAGATGGCCGCCGGCGAATCCGGTTGCTCCGGTAATCAGGACGGGCGAGAAGCGTGAACCCACGGTTCACCTATCGCTTTTCGTACTGCGCCCGGTAGTAGTCCTGAAAGGCCGGATCGCGTTCCTTGATCGGCCTCCACCACCACTCGTTCTGGCGGTACCACGCCACCGTGTCGCGCAGGCCCTGCTCGAACGGCACCTGAGGGGCCCAGCCGAGCCCGCCGAGCTTCGTCGTGTCGAGGCAATAGCGACGGTCGTGGCCTGGCCGATCCGCGACTGGCTTGATGAGCGACCGGGGTTTGCCGAGCGCGTCGAGAATCCGGTGGGTGAGGTCGACGTTCATGACGTCGTTGCCGCCGCCGACGTTGTAGACCTCGCCGTTCGACGCGCGCTCGATGAGCAGGTCGACGGCGCGGCAGTGGTCGATGACGTGCAGCCAGTCCCGGACGTTCCGGCCGTCGCCGTACAGCGGCACCGGGATGTCGTCGATCGCGTTGGTCACGAAGAGCGGAATCACCTTCTCGGGAAATTGGTACGGACCGTAGTTGTTCGACGCGCGCGTGATGATGACTGGCAGTCCATAGGTTGCCCAGTAGCTGTAGGCGAGCCGGTCGGCGCCGGATTTGCTGGCCGCATACGGGTTTCTCGGCTTGAGCTCGTCGGTCTCGCGGCTGGCGCCGGTCGGCACGCTGCCGTAGACCTCGTCGGTCGAGATTTGTACGAAGCGGCGCAGGCTGTTCGCCCGGCGCGCGGCTTCGAGGAGCACGAACGTGCCCTCGACGTCGGTGCGAATGAAGTCGCCGGCGCTCATGATCGAGCGGTCCACGTGCGTTTCGGCCGCAAAGTGCACGACCAGTTCCGACTGCTCGACGAGGGGCCCGCTCACGGCGGCATCGGCGATGTCGCCGTGCACGAACACGTGACGCGGGTTGTCCATCACGTCATGGAGGTTTTCCCGCCGCCCCGCGTACGTGAGCTTGTCGAGCGTCGTCACGCGCCAATCGGGATGGGCGCCGAGCGCGTAGCGGACGAAGTTGCTGCCAATAAATCCGGCGCCGCCGGTCACCAGGACCTCAACCATCTTTACGCGTCCAATCGTACGGCAGGGTGTTGTGGGGCTCGAGGCGGAACTCGTCGGGATCCTGGTAGCGGTACGGCTCGTTCGGCACGTTGACCACGAGCGACATCTCCGTGCTGATGCACTTCCAACCGTGGTACACGAGGTTCGGAATCTGCAGGAGTGTAGGGTTCTCGGTGCCGAGAAAGAACTCGTTGACGGCGCCATTGGTGGGCGAATCCGGCCGAGTGTCGACCAGCACGATCTTCACCATACCCGCAATGCAGGCGAAGTTGTCCACCTGGTCCCTGTGGTAGTGCCAGGCTTTGACCACTCCGGGGTAGGTGGCCGACACGTAGACCTGCCCGAACTTGGTGAACAGATCGGCCTCGTCGGCCCTGAGAATTTCCATGAGCCAGCCGCGTTCGTCGGGGATGAGGCGCAGCGGCTTGGTCTTGACGCCGGCGATGCGCGGGTGTTTCACCGCCGCGCTCGTGTACGACACGGGTGTAGTCATAAGCGTGCTACCAGCGAATACCCACCTCGGAATTGTCGCCCAGCATGAAGCGATAGGCACTCGGTTTGACCGGCTCACGATAGATCCGCACGTTCTTGCCGATCAGACTATCGGTGACCCGGTTGGCCAGATTGCGCAGCGACGATCCCTCGAGCACGATGCTGTGCTCGATCTCGGTGTCCTCGATCTCGACGCCGCTCATGATCGACGTGAACGGGCCCACATAGGAGTGGATGATCTTCGCGCCTTGTCCGATGATGGCGGGTCCCCGGATCACGGAGCGTTCCACCACGGCACCGGGCTCGATGACGACTTTGCCTTCGATGCGGCTCTCGGCGTCGACCGACCCGTCCACGCGTGGTTCGAACGTGTCGAGGATGAGGCGATTGGCCTCCAGCATGTCCTCCAGCTTCCCGGTGTCCTTCCACCACCCCTGCACGATGTGAGGCCGGACCGTCAGCCCATGGTCGATGAGATCCTGAATGGCGTCGGTGATCTCGAGCTCATTGCGAAAGCTCGGCGTGATCCGGTTGACGGCGTCGAACACCTCCGGGCCGAACATGTAGACGCCGACCAGGGCCAGGTCGCCGATCCACTCCTTGGGCTTTTCCACCAGCCGGACGACCTGCCCGTCGCGGAGCTCGGCCACGCCGAACATCTGCGGGTCCGGTACCTTGGTGAGCAGAATTTGCGCGGCCGGTCGTTCACGATCGAACTCCTCGACGAAGTGCCTGATGCCCTTGTCGAGCAGGTTGTCGCCCAGATACATCACAAACGGGTCCTGCCCGAGGAAGTCCTGGCTGATCTTGACGGCGTGCGCCAGGCCACGTGGCGCATCCTGGGCGATGTAGGTGACGCGAACCCCCCACCGCGCCCCGTCGCCGACGGCGGCCCGGATCTCGGCGTGGGTATCGCCGACGACGATGCCGATATCTTTGATGCCCGCATCGGCGATCGCTTCGATGCCGTAGAACAGCACCGGCTTGTTGGCAATGGGCACGAGCTGCTTGGCGCTCGTGTAGGTCAACGGGCGGAGGCGTGTGCCCTTGCCGCCACTGAGAATCAGTCCCTTCATGTGTCGTTACTGCTGGCCACCGAAGGCGCCGAAGAAGTTCGAGAACGTCCCCAGCCCGGCGAGGATGAACCCGAAATTGAATCGTGTGTCCGCGGCGATGGGAATGCCCGTCGCCACGGGGTAGTTGAACTTCTGGAACTCGATCTGGAGCCCGCAGCACTGGGCGAGGTAGGAGCCGACGATGCTCTGACTCACGACGTACGCCCGCGCGATATCCCAGCTGAGAGCATACGTCCCGTTCGCGCGCCCGTCCAGCCACCGCAGCGTCGTGGCTGCGGAGATGTAGTCGTCGGCCGTCTCGCTGGCGCCGATCCGCCGGTGGCTGTAGTTGACGTTGGCCGACGTGGCCGCGGTGTTGAGCGTGCCGCCCGCAGAAAGCAGCTGCAGTCCAAAACCCGACACGTCGTACTCGATGCGAAGATTGCCGTCGACGACGTTGGTCGGCGACACCCGTGTCGTGAGCGCCACGGGTGACAGGTCGAGGGGCCGCCCGTAGCCGTAGGTGCTCTGATACGCGCTGTCGTAGCGGGCCGATTCAGGGTTGGAGTAGAACGTCTGCTGCAGGCCCACAGTCAGAAACTCCCGGGTCTGCGCACGGGCCGTTCCAACGGCCTTTCGCCTCGCGAAGAGGCGATTGGTCACGCCGTAGGTGACTCTGGTCGCGCCGCTGACGACGAAGTCCGACACGTCGCCAACCACCGGGGTGCTGGCGTAGTTCTCAATCTGGCTTGTCATGTCCACGGTGAACCCCGGCTCGATGAGGTGCTTCAACCGTTCCGCGAACACGCTGTCGGGTCGATCGAAGATCCGGGTGAACACCGGTCCGACGACCTCGGAGCGCAGCGACATGTACTGGCGGAAATACGGGTCGGCCACCGTGGCGCCATTCGCGGCGACGCTGTGGGAGTAGCGCGTGGCGCGGTAGGTCGCGCTGGTGTTCAGTGACAGAAACGTCAACCGCGACAGCGGCATCCGCACCGTCGGAGAGACGTCGATGCGGCTGTAGCTGTCGTCGCTCGTGACCACGCCGTCTCGTAGAGAGCGATCCGGCAGGAACGCATACTCGGCGTTCATCGACCCGTATACGGGTGAGCCGAATAGCCGCTGCGGGGCGACGCTCGTCCACACCCTGGGCGTGCTGCCGTACACGTAGGAGTTGACTTCATCGCTGAGCAACTCGTTCCGCTGGTAGAGGATGCCTGTCGACGTGGGACCGAACGCCGCGGTCAACCCTCCCTCGATCACCCGGTTGTTTCGCGATGCCTGGTAGATGTCCTGGTGATAGAGCTGTTGGCTCACGACATCCGAGAAGTAGTCGAGCCGGGCCCGCGCGCGAACACGGGGCGTGATCACGTGGTTGACGCTGCCGGTCAACTCGAAGCTCTTCGCCTCGGGCAGCGTCGTGGTCACGCCGTTGTCTGTGAAGGCGGCTTCCTGCTGATTGAACCGATAGAAACGCACACGTCCCGAGGACTCCCCCGTGCCCGCCCAGCGGTACTCGGCTCCCGCACCCTGCCCGGCGCGCGTGAACCAGTCGTGGAGGAACGTGGCATCCTGGCTGCGGCCCAGGGCCCAGAAGAAGGCATTGCTCAACGCCTGTCCGCGCAGCGTCGAGTTGCCGTAGGTTGGCAGCAGGAACCCCGTGGCCCGCCCGTCGTCCTGAATCGGGTAGTACACCACCGGCAAGTACAGCACCGGAACGCCCTTCACGCGGAGCACGGTGTTCCGAGCCACGGCGTAGTCGTCGAGGTTCAGCACGACACTGCTTGTGACGAGCTCCCATCGCGGAGTCGGTTGGACACACGTCGTGAACCCACCTCGCGTGATTCGGTAGGCGCGATTGCCGACCTTCTCGATCATCTCGCCCCAGAAATAGACATCGGCGGCCGTATCGCTGAACTGGCGGGGAGTCGCGGCCGCACCGAGCGGCATGAGGCCAGAGGCGACATGGAATGTGCCGGTATTGGCCGCGAGGTCGAACTCGACCCGTTCGGCGGCGATGCGGCCCTGCTGGTTCGCGAAGACGACATTTCCGGTCGCCTCGAGACGATTGGACTCGCCGTAGATGTCGATCTGATCGGCAAAGAACTTCGTGGCGGCGTCGAGCGGAAACTCGACCTCTCCGGTCAGTCGAACGTGGTCGGCGGACAGCCACTCGATCTTCCACTGCTTCGACGTCAGACGTTCGAGCAGCGTCGAGGACTGCGGAATACCCGGTAGCGGCTGCACCGTCTGTGCGCTGGCGGCGGCCCCCATCAGGCACACCAGGCACGGCAGAAGAAAGACGCGAACCATCGCAGTGTGCGGGATCACCGCAGGATAGCACGCTGCCGAAGGCGGTCGCGCACGGCGCCGGCCAGGAAGATCGAGCCGGCCACGCAGATCGTGCCGGCTCCGACGAGCGCCTGCTCGATGGCGAGGTTGGGGTCCGCCTCCACGCGCACGCTGTCTGCACCGGCCGCCCGCAGTCGCCGCGCCAACTCGTCGGGGGGAATGGCCCGTGGTGTTGGCGCGGCGGTGGCGATGACAGACGACACCGCGGGCAGGAGCGTGTGCGCGATCTCGGACACGTTCTTGTCCCGCATCACGCCAAGCACGAGCGGCGGCCGCTCCGGATGCCACCGGCGCAGGTAGGCTGCGAGGGCGCGGGCCCCCTCGGGGTTGTGCGCCGCATCGAGCAACACGCGGCGACCCTCGTCGAGCGTGACGAGCTCCAGTCGAGCCGGCCATTCGGCGACCGCGAGGCCGCGCTCGATCGCATGCCGCGGGATCGCCACGCCGCTGGCGGCGGCCACTTCCAGCAGCCGCACCACGACGATGGCGTTCACGATCTGGTGCTCGCCTCGCAGGTTCAGCGTGAGCGGGCCGTACGAACCGGATGGCGTTGCCAGGGTGAGACGAGCCCGGCCGTCGATCATCTCGGACTCCGCGCGGGTATCGGACGTGGCCTCGACCACCGTGGCGCCCTGCTCGGCGGCGCGGCGTTCGACCACCTCCCGCGCTTCGGGACCCAGGTCCCCGATCACCACCGTCATCCCCGGCTTGATGATTCCGGCCTTCTCGAACGCGATGGCGCCCAGGGTGGTGCCCAGGTGCTGGAGGTGGTCGAAGTCGATCGTCGTGATGGCGCCGGCCAGCGGGGAGACCACGTTGGTGGCATCGAAGCGCCCGCCGAGCCCCACTTCGATGACGGCCACGTCCACCTTCTCACGTCGAAACAGCTCGAAGGCCGCGGCGGTCGTGGCTTCGAAGAAGGTCGGCGGCGCCGTCAGCCCGCCTTCCTCCCGCAAGCGGTCCGCGCAGCTCAACACGTCGTGGACGACCGCCTCGAGGCGCGTCGCCTCGACCGGTTCGTCTCCCACCACGAATCGCTCCGACAGCTCGGCCAGGTGGGGGGACGTGTATCGCGCAGCGTGCACGCCGGCCGCCCGGAGGGCAGCGTGGGTCATGGCGCTCACCGATCCCTTGCCGTTGGTGCCGGCCACGTGCAGGGAACGAAAGGCCCGTTCGGGATGGCCGAGCGCCGTACACAGGCGGAGGATGTTCTCGAGCCCCAGCTTGATGCCGAAGGTCTCGAGCGCGAAGAGGCGGTCGAAGGTGGAGGAGGTCAACAGGTCACAGTTGCCCCGTGACGGCGAGTTCCGACGCCGGTTCCGGGGGCACTGTCTCTGGCTCGGCACCCATGAATCGCAGGGCACGCACGAGGGTCGCCTTCAGATCTCGACGGTCCACCACGAGGTCCAGCATGCCGTGTTCGAGGAGGAACTCGCTTCGTTGAAAGCCGTCTGGAAGCTTCTGCTTGATCGTCTGCTCGATCACGCGAGGCCCCGCAAAGCCGATCAGGGCTTTGGGTTCGGCAATGTTGAGGTCGCCGAGCATCGCGAAGCTGGCCGTGACGCCGCCTGTCGTTGGATCGGTCAACACGGAGATGAAGGGGACCCGCGCCCGGTCCAGCCGCGCGAGCGCCGCCGATACCTTGGCCATCTGCATCAGCGACAGCGCGCCCTCCATCATGCGAGCGCCCCCCGAACACGAGATGATGATCGCCGGGTGCCGTCGCGCCAGCGCCATCTCGAGCGCACGCGTGATCTTCTCGCCTGCGACGACGCCGAGGCTGCCGCCGATGAAGGCGTACTCCATGGCGGCCACAACCACGGCAAGCCCGTCCAGTTGGCCAGTCGCCACGATCACCGAATCCTTGAGGCCGGTGCTCTCGATGCTCTTCTGGAGCCTCTCTCGGTACGGCTTGGTGTCGGCGAAGTGCAGGGGATCGGTGGACGTCAGATTCGGGAAGTGCTCCTCGTAGGCTCCCTCGTCGAACAGGGTCTTCAGACGATCGGCGGCGCCCATGCGGAAGTGGTGCGCACACTTCGGACACACATTGAGGCTGGTTTCGAGGTCCTTGTTGTAGATGAGCTGCGCGCATCCCGGACACTTGACCCACAGGCCTTCGGGCACGCGACTCGGGTTGTCGGACGTGGACGAGGCGACTCGCTTCCGGGTCCTCTTGAACCAAGCCATCAGGGGGTATTAAGACCATTCAAGATGCAAAAGTCAAAATACAGGGCCCTTTTTGCCTCTTGCATCTGGCATTCTGCATTACGCGTCTTCACGTTCGTTGTACGTAGTACTGCGTGCCTCGTCCCATGGTGTTGATCTGGCGAACCAGATCGTCCAGGGCCTCGTCGCTGCCGGCGAGGTCCAGCTGGGACGTTTCCACCACGAGCAGCGGCGTGGCCGTGTAGTGGAAGAAGAAGTGCTGGTAGGCTTCGTTCAGCTCGCGGAGATACTCGGGACTCGGGTCGAGCGATTCGCTTTCGGCGCGAGCTGCGCGCTCGCGGAGGCGGCGGGCCAGCACGTCGGTGGGCGCCTGTAGATAGATCACCAGATCCGGCGCCGCGACGTCCCTGGCCAGCAGGTCGTAGAGCCGCTGATAGATGAACAGCTCGTTGTCATCGAGGTTGAGGTAGGCAAAGATCTTGTCTTTGTCGAAGAGATAGTCGGCGACCGTCGCTTGCGAGAAGAGGTCGCCTTGCCGCAGCGACAACTGCTGGCGATGCCGGTTGAGCAGGTAGAAGAGTTGTGCCTGCAGCGCTGAACCGGGGCGAGCCGCGTAGAAGTCGGCGAGAAACGGATTCTCCGTTTCTTCGAACACCGTCGCCGCATCCAGCCTCGTCGCCAGGCGTTCGGTGAGCGACGACTTGCCCACACCGATCGGTCCTTCAATAGCGATGTACTGGAACGACATCAGTGGCGGCTCTCGGGTCGACCCGGCTGACTGCATGCTATCGTAACGACGACACAATGCCCAGCGCCAAGAGCTGTGAGTTCGTGCTTCTCGGTTCTCGGTTCTCGGTTCGTGTTCATGTTCATGTTCGACCGCGCTGCGCGCACTCGGCCCTGGTCCTCGCTCTGCTCGCCACCTCCTGCGCATCCGTTCCTCCCGACCCTGTCGTGCCTGTCATCACCTGGGAAGAAAAGGTTGGGTGGATCATGAGGCTCGAGGACGAGCGCTTGGTGCGCGATCCCGCCCCGTCTCCGCCAGCGGTCATTCGACCTGCCACCGAGCGCGTGCCCGAGATCCTTGGCCCGCCGCCGCCGTCGGATCTGATTCGCCTCCTCGCCGACCCGGAGGCGCGCGTGCGGCGCCGCGCGGCGCTCGCGCTCGGGCGCGTCGGACTCCGTGCTGGTGTCGAGCCGTTGACTCGACTGCTCGTGGACGAAGAGGTCGAGGTTCGCCAGATGGCGGCGTTCGCGCTGGGCTTGCTAGGCGATGCGGCCGCACGCCCCGCGCTGCTGAAGGCGCTCGGCGACGGCCAGCCCTCGCTCCAGGGCCGTGCCGCGGAAGCACTCGGCGCGATTGGTCAGAGCGCCGATGCCGAGGCGATCGGCGCCATGGTTCGCGACCATGTGAGCGCCGGAGCGTTGGCCGGCATCGAGCCCGACGAGCTTGGGTATCCGTTGACACCGGCGGCCGAGGCCGTCCGTCTTGGCCTCTACGGCCTCGCCAGGCTCAAGTCGTACGACAGCCTCGCCGGCGCCGTGCTCGACGCGCAGGGCCAGCCGGTCTCCAGGTGGTGGCCGCTCGCCTACGCCATTCAGCGTGTCGGCGACGCGCGCGCGGTGCCAGCATTGTTGATGCTCCTCGATACCCCAGGCCGGTATACCGCCTCGTTCGCGGTGCGCGGCCTTGGTGCCGCGAAGGCGGTTCAAGCCGCAGCGGCCCTGAGGGAAATTGTGTCCGAGCGTCGCCGCCATCCAGCCGTGGTCGTTCAGGCGCTGCGAGCATTGCCACTGGTCGGCGACAAGGACGCCGTGCCCGTTCTCAGGCGGGTCGTGGCCGACCCGTCGGTCACCGGTGTCCTCAGAGAGGAGGCGATGAACGCGCTACTCGCACTCGTGGACGCGACAGGCGTTGATCTCCTGTTGGATTTCGTGTCGGACCCGGCACCAGCCGTGCGAGCCGGCGCGCTCGGCGCGCTCGCCCGGGTCGACCCCGCGACATTTCTCACGACGTTGGCCGTGTTGGACGCGGATCCGGACTGGAGGGCGCGTGTGGCGGTGGCGACCGCGCTCGGCGGTCTCCCGTCCCAGCAGGGCCTTCCTCGGTTGACGCTCATGCTGGACGAGCGTGACACCAGGGTGATTCCCTCCGTCTTGACCGCCCTGGCCGTTGTTGGGGCACCAGGTGCCTTGCAGGCGCTCATCGAGCGCCTTGGCTCCGACGACTTCGTCACGCGTGCGGCCGCCGCCAGGGCTCTCGCCCAGTTGAAGGCGCCCGAGGCGGTGCCTCCACTCGTCGCGGCCTATCGTGCAGCCGCACGGGACACGACCTACGTCGCCCGCGTGGCGATGCTCGAGGCGATCGCCCAGTTGGACCCCTCTGCGGCGCGTCCGCTGCTCGAAGAGGGGATGAAAGATCGTGACTGGGCCGTCCGCGTCCGGACACTGGAGTTGCTGTCTGCGCAGGGCGTCACGGGACTCGAGGACGCCATTCGACCGGCCGTTTCTGGTCGGTCAGTCGACGACCCCGCCCGGCGGGCACTCGCGGCGGCGCCCTTTTCACCGCACGCCTTCATCGAGACCGACAAGGGCATTGTGGAAGTCGAACTCGCGGTGCTCGACGCGCCTCTGACCGTGGATAACTTCATCTCGCTCGCGCGGAAGGGGTTCTTCAACGGCATCGCGATCCACCGTGTGGTGCCGGACTTCGTGGTTCAGGACGGCGACCCGCGGGGTGACGGCGAAGGTGGGCCTGGCTACACGATTCGCGACGAAATCAACCAGCGTCCGTATCTTCGAGGGATCGTCGGCATGGCGCTCGACTGGGAAGACACGGGCGGGAGCCAGTTCTTCATCACTCATTCCCCGCAGCCTCACCTGGACGGCCGCTACACGGTGTTCGGGCACATCGTCAGTGGGATGGAGGTTGTGGACCAGCTGGCGCCGGGCGATGTGGTGCGGGACGTGACGATCTGGGACGGCGTGAATCTGCGATAACCCCTGAGCGGACCCAACTCCCAACGTCCCGACGCCCCGGCTCAGAGGAGCCCGGCAGTCAGGAGTCGGGAGTTGGGGATCGACGCGGCGCTACCTCTTTTTCGCCGCCTTCTTCTTTGCTGCTTTCTTCGCCATGAGGAATCCCCCCTTTCACTGGTCTGGATTGCGAGCCTTCCGCCGCGCTCCCCGGTGCACTCTGCCGCCTGGCACGTGGCCCGGTCGCCGGCCAGCTCGCCTCGTGGGCTCACCCCTCTCCATCGCGAGGTGAGCAGCAACTTGCGGACAAAAAAAATGGGGTGCTCCAACGAGCACCCCTTCGAGCTGCGGAAGAATCTAGCGCTTCTTCGCGGCCTTCTTCTTCGCTGCTTTCTTCGCCATTGTATTCTCCTCAGGATTAGCGACTCAGCCTCCGACGGACCACTCGGCCGTCACAACTGGTGGGCTGAGCCATCCACCCTCATACCAGATGTAGATTATGGGTGAGATTTCCTTGCTGTCAAGCACAAAATCGCTTCCCTTGTCAAAAGATCGCGACCTCGCGTGCTCGTCACCACCGTCGATCGAACCCACATGTCAACTCTCGGTCGATGTGCACGAGCACTTCACGCCTCGCACTCTCGCACTCTCGCACCTCGCACTCTCGCACCTCGCACTCTCGCACCCTTCACTCCCTTCCCACTTTCTTCTTCTGCTTCTGTGCATGGCGCTCGAGCGCGAGCGTGATGAGTCGATCGAGCAGAGCGGGATACGCGAGTCCGGTCGCTTCCCACATCTTCGGATACATGGAGATGTTCGTGAAGCCGGGCAGCGTATTGACTTCGTTCAGGTAGAGCGCGCCGCTCCGCTCGTCGAGGAGGAAGTCAACGCGGGCCAGGCCGGCGAGATCGAGCGCGCGAAAGGCCTCGACGCTGAGCCGGCGGACGTGGGCCGTGGTCTCGGGCGACAGGTCTGCGGGAATCTTCACGACGGCTCCGTCCGGGTCGAGGTACTTCGCCTCATACGAGTAGAAGCCGTCGCGGTGCTTGATGATGACCTCGCCCGGGATGGAGGCCAGGGGCTCGTCGTTGCCGAGCACGGCACATTCGATTTCCCGGGCATTCGGCACCCGCGCTTCGACGACCACTTTTCGATCGAACTCGAGAGCGTGGCCGACCGCGGCCGAGAGGGTGGCATCGGAGGTGGCGACTGAGATACCCACGCTCGAGCCGAGGTTGGCCGGTTTGACGAACACCGGGTAGTGCAAGTCGCGCGCGATGCGTGCAATCAGGGCGCTCGAATCCGTGTCCCAGTCGTGCTGTAAGAGCGTCACGGAGGGCACAACCTGCAGGCCGTGCGCGGTAAAGACCGTCTTGGCCAACGCCTTGTCCATCCCGAGGGCGGAGCCGAGCACTCCGGCGCCCACGTAGGGCACGTTGGCCAGTTCCAGCAGTCCTTGCACGGTTCCGTCCTCGCCGTACGGGCCGTGCAGCACGGGGAATACCACGTCGATCCCGTCTCGTACGGCAGCGCTCGGCTCGGTGACCCGATGGGTTGCGCTCTCGCGTGGCTCGGCCACCTCGGCGGTGGACAGTGCCGTTGGCGCCTCCGCACCCAGCACCCATCGTCCATCCCGTCGGATGAGAATCGGGACGGGCTGGTAGCGACTGCGGTCGAGGTGCCTGAAGATCCACGCGGCGGAGACCACCGACACATCGTGTTCTCCGGACCGCCCGCCGTAGATGATGCCGACACGTAGGGGAGCCATGTTCACAGGTTCACGGGTTGCACAAGTGCGCGGGTTCAGTGGTGCACGGGTTCCAAGTGCCGCCGACTCTCGGCGCACCAGAGCACCGGCGCACACGAGCACCCGTGAACCCATGCCCGTGGACCCGTGAACCATAATAGTCGCCTTGAGCCACTCGTTTCGCTTCGCCCTGCTCTCCACTGACGCGGGCGCTCGGCTGGGGGAATGTCACACGCCGCACGGCGTGGTGCAGACGCCGGCGTTCATGCCGGTTGGGACGCAGGGCGCGGTCAAGGCCGCCCTGTTCCGGGATGTCTCGGAGTCCGGCGCCGAGATCGTGCTGGGGAACACCTACCATCTCTACCTTCGCCCTGGCGACGAGCTCATCGCGCGGCGCGGTGGGTTGCACCGGTTCATCGGCTGGGATCGCGCGATTCTGACCGACAGTGGCGGCTTTCAGGTCTTCAGTCTGGCCGCCCGGCGGGTCATCAGCGAGCAGGGCGTGGCGTTTCAGTCCCATCTGGACGGCTCGCGCCATGAGCTCACGCCGGAGAGCACGGTGGATATCCAGGCCCGGCTGGGGTCTGACATCGCGATGGTGCTCGACGAGTGCCTGGCGTACCCGGCCACGCGGGATCAGGCTGCCGATTCGATGCGCCGGTCCACTCGCTGGGCCGACAGGTGCCGGAAACGGCTGGAAGCGCTTCGCACGGCGGCTCCACCCGAGGTGACCGTCTGCAACGCTGGGCAAGCCCAGTTTGGCATCGTGCAGGGAGGTATCTACCCCGATCTTCGCCGCGAGAGCGCTGAGGCGCTCCAGGACATTGGCTTCGAGGGCTACGCCATTGGTGGCCTCAGTGTCGGTGAGCCGGTCGACGTCATGTACGAAGTCGTCGCGGAGACGGCCCGGCGTCTTCCCGAACACCGGCCGAGGTACCTCATGGGCGCCGGCACCCCAGAAGACCTGGTCGAGTGCGTCGCGCGCGGTGTCGATCTGTTCGACTGCGTCATGCCGACGCGCAATGCCCGCAACGGCCAACTGTTCACCAGCCAGGGCCGCATCAACATCAAGAACGCGTGCTACGCCGAGGACGACGGCCCCCTCGATCCGGCCTGCCGGTGCTACACGTGCCGCCACCATTCGAGAGCCTATCTACGCCACCTTCACCTGGCCGGTGAAATGACCTCGGGTGCCCTTAACACATTGCATAATTTGACCTTTTACCTTGACACGATGAAACGGATCAGGGAGGCTATTGCGTTTGGGACCTTTGAGACTTTCAGGCACAGGTTCCTCGGGTCGAGGTCCGACCCGCCTTACGAGTCATGAGCCTTCTTGAATCTTTTCTCGTGGCCTTGGGCACCCCCGCGCAAGGGTCCGCCAGCCCATGGCTGCAGTTTGTCCCCTTCCTCCTGATCCTTGGCATCTTCTACTTCATCATGGTGCTGCCCATGCGGCGTCGGCAGCAGAAGGTCCAATCCTTCTTGAGCTCGCTCAAGGTGGGCGACAAGGTCATCACCTCGGGCGGCCTCTACGGGTCGATCACGCGTCTGGGCGAGCAGTCGGTTCAGCTTCAGGTCGCCAACAACGTGCGCATCGAGGTGTCACGTCCTGCGGTGGTTGGATACCAGGGGCAGGAACCGGTCGTCCCTGAGGGCAGTCAGCAATGATGAAGAACATACAGTGGCGGCTCGGCCTCATCGCTGTCGTCATCGGGCTGTCGGTGTGGGCGTTCACGCCGCCTTCACAGAAGGTCAAGCTCGGCCTCGACCTGAAGGGCGGTGTCCACCTCGTGCTCCGCGTCAAGACCGACGATGCGTTGGGTGTCGAGACCGAGATGACGGTCGAACGGCTCCGGGACGGTCTCACGCGGGCCGGCGTCCAGTTTTCGCGCCTCGAGGCCACCGGGTCCGAGGAGTTCCGGGTCGAGGGCCTGCAGGACGACCGCGCGTTTCGTGAGCAGTCGGTGGATGCCGAGACGGTCTACGACCGCCTGTCTGAAGCCGGTGGCTACACGTACCGGATGAAGCCGAACATCGCAAACCAGCTCCGGGACGAAACCGTGGCGCAGGCGCTCGAGACGATCGAGCGGCGTGTGAACGAGTTGGGCGTGGCCGAGCCGATCGTGGCGCGCTACGGCGCGCGGGACCAGATCCTCGTGCAGCTGCCCGGTGTGAGCGACGTCCGGCGAGCGAAGGAAATCATCAGATCGACCGCGCGGCTCGAGTTGCGGCTGGTCGACCAGGGGCCGTTCCCGAGCCGGGAGGCAGCGCTTCAGGCCTACAACAACGCCCTGCCGGCCGATTCCGAGATCTTGCCGGGACGCACGGAGGGGACAGGGACGGCGGGCACGGCGGGCACAGCGTTCTACGTGCTGAAGAAAGTTGCGGTTGTGGCGGGCAACGATCTCCGCAACGCCCAGCAGTCGCTCGACGAGTTCAACAGGCCAGCCGTGAGCTTCACGCTGAAGCAGGACGCAGCGGTCCGGTTCGGCTCGTTTACCGAGGCCAACATCGGGCGTCCGATGGGCATCGTCATGGACGAGCGCGTGATGTCGGTGGCCACGATACAGGGACGCATCACCGACAGTGGTCAGATCACCGGCATCAGCCGTGAGGAAATGCTTGATCAAGTGATCACACTGAAGTCCGGCGCCCTGCCCGCGTCGATGGACTACCTCGAGGAGCGCACGGTTGGGCCCTCGCTCGGTGCGGACTCGGTTCGGGCCGGCGTCACGGCTTCTCTGGCGGGGCTCGGCTTCGTCGTGGTGTTCATGGCCTTCTACTACAAGCTGACCGGGTTGAACGCCATCGTGTCGATCGGGGTCAACCTGCTGATTCTGCTGGGCCTCATGGCGTTTGTCCCCGTGACGATGACGCTGCCTGGCGTGGCCGGGTTCATTCTGACGATCGGGATGGGCGTCGATTCAAACGTCCTGATCTTCGAGCGCATCAAGGAGGAACTGGCGACCTCGCGCGGCGTGCGCGCGGCCGTCAATGCCGGGTTCGACCGGGTGTGGTGGACCATCGTCGACACGCACGTATCGTCGCTCATCGCGGCGTTGCTGCTGCTGCAGTTTGGCACCGGGCCGATCCGCGGTTTCGCCGTCACGCTCATCATCGGGCTCCTGTCCAACGTGTTCACGGCCGTGTTCGTGTCGCGGACGATGTTCGAGTTGGTCTTGTCGCGCCGGCACGCGCACGCGCTGAGTATCTGAGATGCAGATTTTCACCAACGCAAACTACGACTTCATCCGCTGGCGGTGGCACGCCATCATCCTGTCGCTCGTCGTGATCGGCGCGGGCGTGTTCCTGATCGTCACGCGCGGCCTGCCGCTCGGCATCGACTTCAGCGGCGGCACCTCGCTCGTTGCTCAGTTCGGTGAAGAGGTCTCTCTCGATCGTGTGCGGGAGGCGGTGGCCCCCCTGCCTGGCGACGAGGTCGTCCAGCAGTTCGGTGATGCCGCGGAGCGGCGCGTGCTGATTCGCCTGCCGCAGGTCGAGGGAGCCGAGGAAGGCGTCGAACTCGAGCGGAGCGCGTTGCGCGCGGAGCAGGCGCTCCGCGATGCAGGGCTGGGGTCGTTCGAGATTGTCAATCGCGAGCTCGTCGGCCCGGTGATCGGCGCCGATCTGCAGCGCCGGGGCATCTTGGCGACGCTGACGTCGCTCATCGCGATCACGATCTACATTGGATTCCGGTTCCGGTTCTCGTTTGCCGTGGGGGCCATCGCGGCCACCCTGCACGACGTGTTCGTGACCCTCGCGTTCCTGATGTTCTTTCGGTACGACATCTCGTTGAACGTCGTGGCGGCGATCCTGACGATCACCGGCTACTCGGTCAACGACACGATTGTGATCTTCGACCGCGTGCGCGAGAACCTCAGGTCGCGGAGGAAGGAGCCGCTCGACCAGGTGGTCAATCGCAGCGTCAACCAGACGCTCGGACGCACAATCATCACGGCGGGCACGACCTTTCTGTCTGTTCTGGCGCTCTACGTGTACGGCGGTGAAGCGCTCGAGGGCTTTGCGTTCACCATGCTGGTGGGTGTCGTGAGCGGCACCTACTCGACGGTATTCATTGCCTCGGCGATTGCCATCATCCTGAGTCAGCAGAAGGGCGCCAAGACGCCGGCCACGGCGGTGCCGCCCGCCGAAGCCACCCCGCGGCAGGGTCGCAAGCAGGGCCGTGTGCGCGCGTCGTAGGACAGTTCACAGTAGGCCGTATGTGCAGTAGGCAGGAGCTGATCGCTTCGTGTCCACTGCCTACTGCCTACTGCCTACTGCTTACTGCTTACTAGCTGTGACTTACCTGCACGCCGCACTGCTCGGGGTTATCCAGGGCCTCACCGAGTTTCTGCCGATCTCCTCCACGGCGCACCTGCTCATCGGCGGAGAATTGCTGGGGTACGCCGACCCTGGCGGCGTGTTTACGGTCATGATCCAGTTTGGCTCGGTGCTGGCCGTCATGTGGCTCTATCGGGCGAAGATCGGAGCGGTGGTCCGTGGCCTGGCATCGGATCCGGCCTCCCGCCGATTCACCCTGATGCTGGTGCTGGCCTCCATTCCGGCCGGTCTGGCCGGAGTGCTACTCTCGGACGTCATCAAGGGCGAGCTCTATCAGAATCCCGGGGTCATCGCGGGCGCGTTCATCATCGGCGGGCTGGCGATCCTGCTGATCGAGCGCGTCGGACCCCGGCCGGTTGTGTTCCAGGCCGACGAGACGCCGCTGCCGCGGGCTTTTGGCGTTGGCGTCTGGCAGATGTTGGCGCTCGTGCCGGGCGTCTCGCGCGCGGGTGCCACGATCATGGGTGGCATGCTCGTGGGACTGGCCCGCCCAGCGGCGGCGGAGCTCTCGTTCTTTCTGGCGATGCCCGCCCTGGCGGGGGCGTTTCTGCACGATCTGTGGGAGGTCCGGGGCCAGTTGACGCCGGAGCGTGCCGGTGAGATCGCCATTGGCTTCGTGATGGCGTTTGTGGCCGCGCTCGTGGTTGTCAGACCGTTTCTGCGGTTCGTGGGGCGGTCGGGTTTCGGCCCCTTCGCCTGGTACCGCATCGTGACGGGCCTGCTGATTCTCGCCGGACTCCGGGCTGGCTGGTTGTGATGACCTGGCTGCGACGCAGTTTTATCGCCGGTTTCTTCGTGACCGTGCCGCTCGTCATCAGCGTTGCCGCGCTGGTGTGGATCTTCGGTATCATTGATGGTTTCACGGCTCCGCTGACCAGGCAGGTGCTGGGCTCCGAGGTGCCAGACCCCGGCACGTTCGCGGATTTCGTGGTGCGGTTCGCGGGTCTCCTCATCACACTGCTCTTCGTGCTGGTGGTCGGCGCGGTCGCCACCAACGTGATTGGCCGGCGCGTGGTCGCGCGCGCCGAGAGCTGGCTGATGTTGATCCCGGTGTTCCGGACGATCTACGCACCGGTCAAGCAACTCGTGCTGGCCTTCTCGCCGGACAACGAGTCCGGCTTCAAGCGCGTCGTGATGGTCGAGGACCCGGAGCGCGGCTGGGTGATGGGGTTCCTGACGAGGGAGTTTACGGTAGTTCGCCCTCAGGGACCCGAGGCGATGATGGCGGTGTACGTGCCGACGAACCACTTGTACCTGGGTGATATCCGGATCTACCCGCGCGAACGCGCGGTCTTTCCCAACCTCAGCGTCGAGGAAGGGGCTCGGATCTTCCTCACCGGCGGGATGTCGCTGCCTGGGCGGATTGAAAACAGACCGTGAAGCCGGCCGAAGGGGCCGGCGTTGCCACGTAAGTCGTGAGAAGGAGTGGAGACTGTGATGACTGAGTCGGGGATCCTGAGAGGATTGGGCCGTGCGGCCGCGCTCGTGCTGGCGAGCCTGGTACTGGTGATGCTGGCGCCACCGGCGGTCGCTTTCGCCCAACAACCCGAGCCAGCCGGAGCGCGCGCGCCGGAAGCCGAGCATCGGGGCGGCGAAGTCAACCTGGTGCTGCCCGACCTGGAGCAGGTGGATGTCGGCGGCTACAACGGCCGCACGTTGCTCCTTGGCGGCGTGCTCGTGTCGATTGGCGGCTTGCTCTTCGGCCTGCTCATGCTGCGCCAGCTGAAGAATCTGCCGGTGCACCGGTCGATGGCCGAGATCTCCGATCTCATCTACGAGACCTGCAAGACCTATCTCATCACGCAGGGCCGGTTTCTCGCGATCCTCGAGGTCTTCATCGCCGTCGTCATCGTGCTGTACTTCGGCGTGTTGTCAGGCCTCGATCCGTTTCGCGTAGCCGTCATTCTGTTTTTCAGCGTGGTCGGGATTCTGGGCAGCTACGCGGTCGCCTGGTTTGGCATCCGGGTGAACACCTACGCGAACTCGAGGACGGCGTTCGCCAGTCTGCAAGGCCGGGCGCACCCGGTGTACGCGATTCCGCTCAAGGCCGGCATGAGCATTGGCATGCTGCTCATCAGCGTCGAGCTGCTGATCATGTTGATCATCTTGCTGTTCATTCCCGGCGACTACGCGGGGCCGTGCTTCATCGGCTTCGCGATCGGCGAATCGCTGGGCGCGTCGGCCCTGCGTATCGCCGGCGGCATCTTCACGAAGATCGCCGACATCGGGTCCGATCTCATGAAGATCGTCTTCAACATCAAGGAAGACGATGCGCGGAATCCCGGCGTGATCGCCGACTGCACGGGCGACAATGCCGGCGACTCCGTCGGGCCGAGCGCCGACGGGTTCGAGACCTACGGCGTGACCGGCGTGGCCCTCATCATGTTCATCACGCTGGCCGTGCCGGAGGCCGCCACGCAGATCAAGCTGCTCGTCTGGATTTTCGTGATGCGCGTGATGATGGTCGTCGCCAGCGGCGCGTCCTACGTGATCAACGAAGCGCTGGCCAAGGCGCGGTATGCCACAGTGGCCCGGATGAATTTCGAGGCGCCGCTCACGCAGCTCGTGTGGCTGACCTCGATCGTCTCCGTGGTGCTGACCTACATCGTCTCGAACCTGCTGATCGCGGACCTGGGTGACGGCACGCTGTGGTGGAAGTTGGCCACGATCATCACGTGCGGGACGCTGGCAGGGGCGATCATTCCCGAGCTGGTGAAGGTGTTCACGTCGGTGGAATCGAGCCACGTGAAGGAGGTGGTGTCCTCGTCGCGCGAAGGCGGCGCGTCGTTGAACATCCTCTCGGGCTTGGTCGCAGGCAACTTCAGCGCGTACTGGATTGGCCTGAGCATCGTCGCCCTGATGTCGATTGCCTACCTCGTCAGCGCAATGGGCGTGGCGATGTCCGACCTCATGCTGGCGCCGGCGGTCTTTGCCTTCGGCCTCGTCGCGTTCGGGTTCCTCGGCATGGGCCCTGTGACGATTGCGGTGGACTCGTACGGCCCGGTCACCGACAACGCGCAGTCGGTCTTCGAGCTGTCGGTCATCGAAACGCTCCCCGGGATCCACAAGGAGCTCAAGCGGGACTTCGGGCTGGACGTGCAGTTCGACAAGGCGAAGGAGTTGCTCGAGGAGAACGATGGCGCTGGCAACACCTTCAAGGCCACGGCCAAGCCGGTGCTGATCGGCACGGCTGTGGTGGGGGCGACCACGATGATCTTCTCCACAATCGTGGCATTGACCGCCGGCCTGACCGAGAATACGGACAAGCTGTCGATTCTCCACGCACCGTTCCTGCTGGGACTGGTGACGGGTGGCGCGATCATCTACTGGTTCACCGGCGCCTCGATCCAGGCGGTCACGACCGGGGCCTACCGGGCCGTCGAGTTCATCAAGGCGAACATCCGGCTCGATGGGGCCGCGAAGGCGTCGGTCGAAGACAGCAAGAAGGTGGTCGAGATCTGCACGCAGTACGCCCAGCGCGGGATGTTCAACATCTTCCTGACGGTCTTCTTCGCCACGCTGGGGTTCGCCTTCGTGGAGCCCTACTTCTTCATCGGGTATCTGATCTCGATCGCGCTGTTCGGTCTCTATCAGGCCGTGTTCATGGCCAACGCCGGCGGGGCCTGGGACAACGCGAAGAAGATCGTCGAAACCGAACTCAAGATGAAGAACACGCCGCTGCATGCGGCGACCGTCGTGGGCGACACGGTGGGCGATCCGTTCAAGGACACCTCGTCGGTGGCCCTGAACCCCATCATCAAGTTCACGACCCTCTTTGGGTTGCTGGCGGTTGAGCTGGCGGTCAGCCTGAGCCGGGACTTCGGGACCGGGGTCAGCCGTTCGCTGGCGGTGCTCTTCCTCGCCGTGTCGATTACGTTTGTGTATCGCTCGTTCTACCGGATGCGAATCGGGTCGGTGTGAGCGTCCGGGCTTGGCGCGCGTTGCCGCGGCCGCCGGGCCCGGCAGCCGCGGTTTTGGGCCAGATCTCGGTGACCCGCGGTCTCCGGGTGTGACTGGCGGAATTCGGCCCTTGCGCAGGAGGCATTCCGCGATAGAATGCCGGCTCTTGCCTGCGGGCCGGAGCACTTTCGGGACGTCGGTGTCTAAGGACTTGGTGGCCGTTTCGGGAGCCGTGCCTGGTCGTTGACACTGTTCTTGGAGGCTGACTATAATCGGCCGCTCTGCGCGGGGCGACTCTCAGGGAGGATGAAGACCGGTGCCACGTGACGAACGCATGTTCGGCGACATTGTTGATCCCTCGATCAAGATGGGGAGCAACCAAGGGAAGTCGGTCGGGCTGACCGTCCTTCTCGAGGCCTTGATCGTTGGATCGGTTGTCATCATCCCCCTGATGGCGACCGATATTTTGCCAACGCCCCCGTCGATGATGGCGTTTGTTGCGGCGCCACCGCCACCGCCGCCGCCACCACCGCCGCCACCGCCACCGAGGGCCGAGGTCAAGCCCGTCGAAGTGGTCAATGTGAATGCGGCACCGATTGAGGCGCCCACCGAGATCAAACCGGAAGTCCTCGACACGAGCTTTGAGCGCAACACGGGTGTGCAGGGTGGTATTCCCGGTGGTGTCATCGGTGGTGTCGTGGGCGGTCTGCCCGAGGCGCCTCCGCCCCCGCCTCCGCCTGCGCCGGTTCGCGTCGGTGGGCAGATCAAACAGCCGAACAAGATCAAGCACGTCAATCCACAGTACCCGCCCATCGCGCAGTCAGCGCGCGTGCAGGGTGTGGTGATCATCGAAGCCATCATCGGGCCGAACGGCAGAGTGCAGGACGCGAAGGTGCTCCGCTCGATTCCGTTGCTCGATCAGTCCGCGCTCGATGCGGTGAGGCAGTGGGAGTTCACGCCGACCTTGCTCAACAACGTTCCGGTGCCCGTGATTATGACTGTCACGGTGCAGTTCACGCTCAGCTAGCGCTGAGCACGTCATCGTTCAGACAGGCAGCCGTTACGGGTGCGGAGGATGCAGTAATGGAAGTTCGGAAGATGCGTCAGATGGGGCAGATCGCAAGTGGGGTCGCGGGAGCCGTGTTGCTCAGCACGCCGGTCTTTGCGCAAGAGGGCACTGGCAACGTCGGCCTCGACTTCGTGGACATGTTCGCGCAGATGGGCACCGTCGCCTGGGGCGTTGCGATCGTGCTGTTCATCATGTCGTTCTGGTCGGTGGGTATCGCGATTGAGCGGATCTACACCTACAACAAGGCGCGCACGCAGTCGAAGATGTACGCACCGCAGGCCGCCAAGCACCTGAAGGACGGCCGGCTGAAGGAAGCGATCGCGTTGTCGGCGTCCAAGGACTACCGGTACAGCCATCTGGCGAAGGTCGTCCTCGCCGGGCTCCAGGAGTACCAGTTCCAGCAGGACAGCGGCTCGGCCATGCAGCGCGATGACGTGCTGGACACCGTTCGGCGGTCGATTCAGCGCGCGTCGGCCCTCACCGCCAACGACCTGAAGAAGGGCGTGAACACCCTCGCGACCATCGGTTCGACGGCCCCGTTCGTCGGACTGCTCGGCACGGTCGTCGGCGTCATCAACGCGTTTGTCGGCATCGCGTCCACGGGCTCCGGCGGTATCGCGGGCGTGTCGAAAGGTATCGCGGAGGCGCTGGTCGAGACGGCGCTCGGGTTGTTCGTGGCCATTCCTGCCGTCTGGTTCTACAACTACCTCACCAGCAGGCTCGAGTACTTCAACGTCGAGATGGACAACTCATCGTCTGAGCTCGTTGACTACTTCATCAGGAAGACGTCCTGAGCGGTCACCGTAGTTACCAGGAGTCGTCTTCATGGCTGTACAACTAGGCGGCGGCGGCGGCGTCAAATCCGACATCAACGTGACGCCGCTCGTGGACGTCATGCTGGTGCTGCTCATCATCATGATGATCGTGGCGCCGCTCCTGACACAGGGTGTCATCGTCAAGCTTCCAGTCGCGTCCAACACCACCGAGAAGCCGGATACGCAGGACCAGACCGTGCTGGCGATTGATGCCAACAGGCGCCTGTACCTGAACACCGTGCCGGTGCAAGACGGGGATTTGAAACGCCGCGTCGATGAAGTGCTCGAAGGCAAGAAGGACCGGATCATCATCATCAAGGCTGACCGGGACGTGGACTACGGCGCGGTGATGGATGCGATGGACGAGCTGCGCGCCAGCGGGATCGAGGACATGGGCCTCATCACCGATCCCAGGCGCACGCTGGACGGGGGAGGCGAGTAGATGGCGGTTCATCAACATCACGGCGCCGAGCGGGTCTTCCAGGGGAAGAAGTTCGAGGCCAACGCCGAGATGAACATCACGCCGATGATCGACGTGCTGCTCGTGCTGCTGGTCATCTTCATGGTCACCTTGCCGCTCAATCAGCGCGGACTCGACATCAACCTGCCCGCCGAGACCCAGGCGCCGAAGCAGGCGACACCCGACATCAGCCAGATTGTGCTGAACTACACGGCCGACAAGAAGATCTCGATCAACAACCAGGACGTCCCGCTGGGGCAGCTCGGGGAGAGGCTGAGAACCATCTTCGAGGACCGCAAGGAAAAGACGATGTTCATCATGGGCGCCGGGACGCTCGCCTACGGTGACATCATCGAGGTCATCGACGTGGCCAAGGGTGCTGGTGTCGAGAAGGTCGGCATCGTAACCGAAGGCATGCGGCGGGCGGCAGGCGGCGGCGACTAGCGTTCTTCCCGCGCAGGGTTCTCGAGGGCCGTCTCCAGAAGAGACGGCCTTTTTTGTAGACGCTCCCCCGATCGCCAACTGAAGCGGAGGCTGACGTGAAAGTACCCCAGCTCCTCGTGTTGATGGCCCTGGTCTCTTCACCCGCACCCGCACAGTGGGTGAACATTCCTCCCCCGCAGGCCCCGCGCACGCCAGATGGCAGGCCCAATCTGGCAGCGCCTGCGCCACGGCTACCTGACGGCACGCCGGATCTGTCAGGCATCTGGAATGCGCCGTCGGGGTATCTGAGAGACCTTGCCCGAGACCTCAAGGAACCGGTTCCCTTCCAGCCGTGGGCCAAGGCCGTCTACGACGAGCGGGCAGCCGGACTGCACTGGAAGGAAGAGCCGGACGCCAACTGCTTGCCTCAAGGTGTGCCCAAGATCCTGCTGGCGCCGGCGCCCTGGAGGATCATCCAGACGCCGGGAATCGTGTTCTTCGTGCACGAGGCCTTCAACCTCTGGTGGCAGGCCTTCATGGACGGTCGCCAGTTCGTTCCCCACCCGGACGTCAGCCCGACGTGGCACGGGTACTCGACCGCGACGTGGGAAGGCGACACGCTGGTTGTCGCGAGCGGCGGCTTCAACGGACGGGTGTGGCTCGATCAGCTGGGCAAGCCCTCCACCGAGGCGCTTCGCGTGACCACGCGGTTCCGGCGGAAAGACTTCGGGCACATGGATGTTCAGATCACGATCGACGACGCGAAGGCGTACACGCGCCCCTGGAGCGTCACGGTCGAAGTCAGCCTGTTGCCGGCCACACAGCTGATGGAATTCATCTGCCTCGAGAACGAAAAGGACACGCGAGGGAAGTGACGCGCCCCCGCCGTGGGTTCGCTTCGGGGCCGCTCCTCTGCCTGTCGATCTTCTGTGTCGCGACGCCGCAGCCGACCGCAGCGCAGGACGCCAAGTCCGACCAGCAGGTGCTCGTCGAGCTCGAACGCAGCTGGAACGCCGCGTTTCACCGCCAGGACGCTCGGTTCATTGAAACGCTGTTAGCCGACGAGTTCATCGCGACGTATGGCGACGGCGCTCGTGGTGACAAGGCGAAAGAGCTCTCCCTCGCGCGCGAGTTCAATCAGCAGGTCGATTCGACGAAGCTCGATGATTTCATCGTCAAGATCTACCGCGACACAGCCGTCGTCTGGTTCACGCAGATTCTGGTCGGGCCGGTGCAGGGGGTGCCGACCGAGGTGCGGTATCAGTACATGGACGTGTGGGTGATCCGCGACGGCCGCTGGCAGTGCGTGGCCAGTCAAAGCACGCGGATTGGTACACGGTAGCGAGACAGCCAAGCGGAACCTGAGCACCAGCGCACCAGAGCAACCCGAGAACCCGGGTTAGTTCAGTGACGCGACGCGTCGTCTGAGCGTCTTCACGTGCTCCCAGATCTGCCGGTGATCGGCACGCGCGTCCTTGTCCGTCTCGCTCATGCTCGCCAGCTTCAGATACGTCTGCAGGTCGCGGAGCGCGCCGGTGACGTCGTTCATGTGGTAGGCGAGCAGCCCGCGGTCGCGCAGTTCGTGCAGCGCCGACGGCGTCACGGCCAGCAGCAGTTCGGTCACGTCCCGCGCCTGCGGGAACGAGCGCATGTGCACGTAAATCCGCTTCAGGTTGAGTAGCGTCCGGACCAGGATCTGGAGCCGCGTGGCGGGTGCGAGTAGCGATCGGCTGAACGCCACCTCGCTCCCGACGTGCTTCTGGAGCAGCAGGCGGCAGTTGTGCTCGGACAGGAGTGCCCCGGCGTGAAACGGATCGATCACGAGGTGATTGCCTGTGGTTATCTCGGGGCAGCGCACCAGGAAGTGCCCTGGGAAATTGACCCCGTCGACCTGGAGCCCCGCGCGGCGCGCCACCTCCATGTAGACGATGGAGAGGGTGAGGGGGATGCCGGTGCGTCGGTCCAGGACTTCATTCAGACAACTGTTTCGCGGGTCCTCGTATTTCTCGCGGTTCCCGGTGAAGCGCAGTTCATCGAAGACGTACTCGTTGAGGGCCCTGATGCTGGCTCGCGCCGAGGTGTCGCCGGTGGCCGAGGCGTGTCGATCGATCGCGCGGCGGGCCGCGTCGCCCATGGCGTCGAGCTGCGCGAGATACGGATCCGGATCGAGACGGGGGCACTCGACACTGGCAATCACGAGCGCGGCCGGGGCCAGTGCGGTGCCCGGGGCGTTCGACGCCGCGACGAGGGTTTCAGCGAGACCCTTCTTCATGCCGGACCTGGGCCATTCACGGGCCACGAACCTTGAGAAGGCACGGAGCCCAAATCGGCGCTGTGTCTCCGCGGCTCCGTCCTTCGGCGAAGGCTCAGGGCGCCCCAAGCACCGTCGAGGGGCGTGGTTCGTGGTGCTAGCTCGCGCATAACCGGTCCAGCGCTGGCAGTGTCAGCGCCCGGAGGCCCTCCACCACGAGTTCTGCGCCGGAGAGTTCGCCGGCTGGGTAGCTTGTGGTCACCCCGACCAGTCTGAGGCCCGCGCCTCGTGCCGACTCGAGACCCCACCGGGAATCCTCGATGGCGACAGAACGGCGCGGGTCGAGGTCCAGGCCGGTCTGCTCGCGCAGGCGCTCGAACGCCAATCGGTACGGGGCGGGCGAGGGTTTGCTTTCCGGCGTGTCTCCGGCCGCCACGATCGCCGCGAACAGGCCGCCAACCTCGGCCGCGTCGATGATCTCGTCGATTTCGTGCCGCAGGGCTCCGGAAGCGATCGCGATGGGCACGGCGGCGGCGGCCTCTCGAATGAACTCGAGGGCTCCGGGAAACAGAACCGAGCCCGAATGCAGCATCGCCTGCATCCGTTCGGCCTTCCGCGCGACGAGGGCCCCTACCCGGTCCTCGCCCATGGGGAGTCTCCGATCCCGGCCCAGCGCTTCAAACGCTCCCACATCGTCGTAGCCGAGGTAGCGGGAGTAGTAGTCCTGCGCGGTCAACTCCAGCCCTTCGTCCGCGAGCGCTTGCTGGAACGCCAGCAGGTGCAAGGGCTCGCTGTTGG
>Ga0209640_10000627_pt1 | contig 27801 bp, 24 predicted proteins | sample RifCSP10_1_FD_184018 | JGI IMG/M metagenome (GOLD analysis project Ga0209640, IMG submission 184018) | Soil microbial communities from Rifle, Colorado - Rifle CSP2_sed 10_1 (SPAdes) (version 2) | ecosystem: Environmental > Terrestrial > Deep subsurface > Rock core/Sediment | place: Rifle... | reverse complement strand
ACCCGGCACATGTAAGTACGACACAGTGTCGTTAAGCCAGTAGTTATGCGTCATTTGCGGCAACCAAGTACTAAATATAGACGATATCAATGTCCAGTAAACTCAAATGCTTTGTGGCTATGTCCTTCAGTGATAAGCAGACAGAACTCCTGCTCAAGAAGTCTCTTTTGCCGACGCTGCATAGAGCAGAGGTCATTCCCAGATGCATGATCAGAATTGAGCATAATGACGATCTCAATAACAGAATCATCAATGAAATCCTAGATGCTGACTTTGTCGTTGCTGATCTATCTTTTGCTCGTCCTTCCGTCTACTATGAGGCTGGCTTTGCTGAGAGGTCGATTCCCGTTATATACACTTGCCGTGTGGACCATCTTAAACCACGCACCGATGACCCAAAAGGCAACCTGCGGGTGCATTTCGATTTGCAGATGAAAAATATCGTGACTTGGCGTAGTCACGATGACTCAACCTTTAAAAAGCGCTTGCTCCGCAGAATCAATTATGTCACACGACCGCTCAAAGCAAGCGTTGAGGCTAAACTTCAGGAGAAAAGGGACACCTCGGCATTTTCCATTCTCCCTATAAGGACGAGAATAGAACAACTGGTTACAGTTTCAAAGAAAACGCTTCGGCGTATCAATCTCAGAGAAGTGAAGCCGATTGAGGGCGTAGTATTTCCCATTGTTGCATCTAAACGTGACAAGCACGAGTCTGTTGTCGCCACACTCTACATCGGCTCGAAATTCCACAAGGCAAGATTACAGGCGATAATACAAAATTACTATCACATCCGAAGTAAGGTCTTTGAAGAGATTGGTTTTGCCGTGGGACTCAGCTCCAAACGCATCATCAAGGAGAAGCTCATCATTTGTAGTCTTGAAAAACTGCCTTTCGCTCGCCTGCGTGATGAGCTTCCCGATGCATTCCTAGGTCCAATTCCGAACTTGCTAACCTACACAACGGCTGAAGATCTTGGTCTCAAAACGGGCGGCAATGTAAGAAGAAGATTTGAAGTCCACGTGATTGATAGAGTTCCCTTTGTTTCTCGATTCGAAAATGAACTAACAACAAGATTACAGTATGATGTTGCCGCAAACGTCGCATAACAGCAGTCATTACGACGTTCCATTTTTTGTAAGAGAACAATTGTGGGCGCTCCATTTGTTTTGCCGCAAAAAGAATGAGTCGTTCATAGCACCAAAACAACCGGCGTAATGCCTGCACGCGTTATGCTGCAACGCAAATGAAAGGTTATCCATGCCACTCAAGAAACTTCCATACAAACGATTACAGCATCTGATAGGAATTCATCTTTCTACTAAGGAGTGGTCTCCCACTCAGAGGGTCATCGATGAATTGTCTCGTTCAAGAAAGCGGGGTTATCTGACCAAACCCGAGTTAGTGAAGGTTTGTCGGTGGAAATCGCCGCGAGCGATTAAGCATATTCGTCGTAACCGTGCAGATACGATCAAGAACATTACAAGAGCAGCGTTCGCAACTCGTAGTGAGCAAGAGAAACTGTCTCAACTCACGAGTCTCTACGGCGTCAGTGTCCCGATGGCATCTTCGATTCTGATGCTTACCAATCCAACACGTTACGGTGTCATTGACATTCGAGTTTGGCAACTCCTTTACAAAATGGGTGCCGTCAAGACGAATGCTGACGGAATGGGATTTGATTTCAAGCAGTGGTATCGGTATCTGATGATTCTCAGATACTTTGCCAATAAGTACAAAGTTGGCGCACGCGACGTCGAACGAACGCTGTTCAGAGTTCACACACTTTATCAGAAGGGAACACTCTATAACAATTGACCCTTGCGCTGCGCATAACAGCGACAAACTACGTCGCTCAAAAATTTGATAAGGCTCGGTCAAAGCAACTGGAGCGAACTCAGTAGAGTTCGCCCCACGCTGCACGCAATCATAAAGAGCGTGGAGTGCGTGCCGTAGTTTGCGCACACGTTGTGCGTCACCCGAGAATAGATAGCGGATATGATAGACATCATCAGAACCAATTCTGATAATCACGATTTTATAGAACTTGTGAAATTACTTGACGCGGACCTTGCACAAAGGGACGGTGAAGAGCATTCCTTCTACGCTCAATTCAATACGATCGACAACATCAAGTATGTCGTCCTCGCGTATGAAAATGAAAAACCGTTGGGTTGCGGAGCCATAAAAGAGTATGGGACGAATACAATGGAAATCAAACGCATGTACGTTGAGCCTGGGAGCAGAAACAAGGGGATCGCCACAAAAATCCTCTCTGAACTGGAACATTGGGCAAGCGAATTATCGTATGCAAAGTGTGTATTAGAGACGGGGAAAAAACAGCCGGAAGCTATTGGACTGTACAAAAGGAACGGATACACATTGATTCCGAATTACGGGCAATATGCCGGAACAGAAAACAGTTTATGCTTCGAAAAGGAAATGAAATAAGGGGCGAACGCACAACAAGAGTTGTGCACCATTGGCTGGTGTAGCGGGTAAAGCAAAACCATTCCCCTTTGAATTCAACAAGCAGACTCATTCGCATATGCTCACACTCGCTCTCATAGCGCTCAACGTTATCGTTTCCGTCCTCGGGTTTGCGTCGTTCCGTGATCCGCAGCGGGGAGAGAAGTTCCTGTTCGTCCCGGCCAGCGTGGCCGCGGGCGAGAACTTCACCGGCATGTTCCTCTCCCATTTTTCCCACGCCGATATAGGCCATCTCCTTTTCAACATGATGACGCTCTTCTTCTTCGCGCCGGTAGTGGAGATGGGACTGGGGATGGGGGGACTGCTCCTGGTCTACGTCATAGCCGGGGTCTCGGCCACCCTTCTCACATACGTTTTCCACAAGAACAATCCGAACTACCGCGCTCTCGGGGCAAGTGGTTCGGTGGCAGGTGTGATCTTTGCGGCCATCGTAATCCAGCCGGCCATGAGCATCTATTTCTTCTTCGTCCCCGTTCCGATTCCGGGACCTATTTTCGCCTTGGGATACGTTGCCATCTCCATTTACCTTGCCAAACGTCAGGTGGGGAACATCGGCCATGAGGCGCATATCGGTGGGGCTGTGGCGGGGTTTCTGCTGGCGGGAATTCTGTTCAATGAAGGGTTCGGCCCGTTGGTGGAGCGGGTGAGGGAGTTTGTGCGGTGAGTTCTAACCGCCCCGCCTCCTCATCGAAGATGGTTGCTAAGAACCACCTCTTCTCGACCGGAGACGGTCGTCGGAAACGGCCAACTGTAGGGGCGTAACATGCCCGCCCGCCAAATCGGTTCGGGCGGGTTGCGCCCCTACTTTCCTATCGTATTCTTGTAGGCCTTCCCATCTTTCATTACAAAGCCTACCTTCTCCAGCACGGTAATGTCCGAGAGCGGATCGCCTTCCACCGCAATGATATCGGCGAGTTTCCCCGGCGAGATGCTGCCGGTTTCGTCCTCGACACGGAGCGCTTCAGCGGAGACGATTGTTGCTGAGCGGATTGCCTCCATGGGCGATTGACCTGCCCGCACATGAAGCTTGAACTCCTGCGCGGCAAGACCATGCGGGAGCGTTACCATATCGCTGCCGAATGCAGTCTTCACTCCCTGCGCCATTGCCGTGCCGATGTTTTTCATCATCGCGGCAAAGTACTTCTTCGCAAGCATGTTCGCCTTCTTCCACCCCTCGGAAGCATTTTTGGGGAGATCCTCCCCCAACACCTCGATGGTCCGGAGCGTCGGGACGAGGAACGCGCCATGCTTCTTTATCAAGTCGATGCCTTCACCGTCGATGAACGTCCCGTGCTCGATCGTCCTGACACCGGCACGGACGGCGGCCTTGATTCCTGCCGTTCCATGTGCATGCGCAGCAACCGGTTTCCCGAGCCGGGTCGCTTCTTCCACTGCAACGCGCATCTCTTCGTCCGAAAAGCTCTGGAGACCGGGGTCGTCGCCGGCTGAGAGGAACCCGCCCGTCGCATAGAGCTTGATCCAATCCGAGCCGAACTTCACATCACGCCGGACCGCCTTCCGCATTTCGTCGACACCATTGACGATGTTATCTCCCTCCGTTTCCCACTCGGGAGGAACGTTGTTATTGTCGCCGTGTCCGCCGGTGATGGAAAGAAACCGTCCCGCAACGTAGATCCGGGGACCGGGAAACCAGCCCCTGTTGATCGCATCACGGACGGAGACGTTGCCATAGTTCGGTGCCCCTCCTCCGGGATCACGGATGGTGGTGAATCCCGAGAGGAGAATCTTCTCCGCGTTCCGGGCGCCGCTCAGCGCATTGTCCGCCGCTGATCCTCTTGTGCCACCACCGGGATTGTCGAGAAAATGACAATGGAGATCGAAGAACCCCGGCAGGACCGTAGCACGGGAAAGATCGATGCGTTCCGCTCCCTCTGGAATGGGAAGGCCCGTCCCTACCGCCGTGATTCTGTTTCCCTCAACAAAAATCACTGCATCGCGGACAATCTTCCCCGCGACAACATCCACCAGCCTGCCACACACAATGGCGGTGGTTTGCGCAGCCGTGGAAAGGTACGTTCCAAAGAATAGAGCGAGGCAAACAACAAGCCGATTCATGGTCTCCGTATTACAACGGTGCCGGAGGTGTGGAGGATGGCATCGGCTGCTTTGATTTGTAGACCGAGTAGCCGATGAGTCCACCGAGAAGGCCGAAGATCGTATCAATCACCAGTGACATGATGAAGTGGAGAACCGAGAGTCCCCCTTCCATCATTCCCTCTGACATTTGCTCGAATGTGCCCGGAGGCATCTGATCGCTGTATTGCCCGAGAAAATCCATCATCATCTGGCCGGTGACATTGCCCATCAGGGCGAAGATACCCGCGGTGAGGATGGACCCGATGACGGCACCGAACACGCCGGCGAGCGCGCCAAGCTGAAGACCGTCGCTGTTGGTAAGAGGAATGGCGGGCGGGAGGTCCTTCTTATAAAAGAAGACAGCCATAAAGCCGCCAAAGAGAATACCGGCACAGCAAAGGCAATTGACAAAGTTCAGCACGGGGACAGCAGAGATCACTCCCATGATGATCCCGCCATAGAGGGCCGGCATGAGCTTACTGGGTTGTTGCATTGGGAGATCCTTTCTGAGGTTGTACGTGTGATGGTGAAATAGCGATCTCCAGCACGGCATCCATCAGCACAGGGAGAACGACAAAGGGAAGAGACACTCCGAAGAACGCACCCGTGATTGATCGGGTGAGGATGGTCACTTCGTGTACACCGAACATTCCTCCTACAACGTCCAGCAGCATGGGGAGTCCTGCCATCACCAGCAGCGTTCGTGATGACATCCGCATCCGTCGATACAGAAAGGGGAACGCGAGCGTACCCGCAAGGAACCCGATGTAGATGGAGGAGCAACGCGCGCAAACCGCAAGCGGCTCACCGAAAATGGTGAACGACCGCCCTTCGAGTTGATGGCAGATCGGATGGAAGAATCTGTAGAGGAGCTCACCGACCGGAAGCCACGCACCCGACCACTCAACGAAGAGAGGTGCCGCCAGAAACGCAGCGCACCAGAGGGAAACCGACGTTACAACGCCAAGGTATGTCACGCGGGAGAGGTGCATAAGGGAGAAATGCTGCGTCAACATACCCGAAAAACTCTGCATTGTCAAGGACGTTTCCTTGATTTTCAGTGGCCTCTCACCTATATTCGTGGTGAACTTTCCGTTAGAAGGCGTTCTTCTGCGGAAAGGTGTTCCGTCCTCTCATTACCCAACACTCTGAACAGGAATTGCCAACTTTGAGCAACCCCTCCTTCCCGCAGCGTTTCACCGTTGGTCTTGTCCAGATGTCGGTCACGCCGAGTCCTGAGGAAAATCTCAGGACAGCTGTCATGCGTGTGGAAGAAGCAGCACGCAAGGGAGCGCAGGTGATTTGTCTTCCTGAGCTTTTTCGTTCGCAGTACTTCTGTCAACGCGAGGATATCGCACTGTTTGACCTGGCGGAGTCCATCCCCGGCCCGACCACAGGGGCCCTTTCCGCGATTGCGCGTTCCCGGCAGGTCGTGATCATTGCGCCTGTGTTCGAGCGGCGCGCGGCGGGTGTCTACCACAACAGCGCAGCAATCATCGACGCCGACGGGAGTATCGCCGGCGTCTACCGCAAGATGCACATCCCCGATGATCCTGCATACTACGAGAAGTTCTATTTCACGCCGGGCGATCTTGGTTTTTCGAGTGTTGCAACCCGCGCCGGCCAGGTGGGAACGCTCATCTGCTGGGACCAGTGGTATCCAGAGGGCGCTCGCATTACAGCACTCATGGGTGCATCGATCCTCTTCTACCCGACAGCGATTGGCTGGCATCCTCACGAGAAACAACTTCACGGGACTGCACAGCGCGATGCGTGGAAAACGATCCAGCGCGGTCATGCGATCGCGAACGGCCTGTACGTCGCCGCCGTGAATAGAGTTGGACATGAGGTTCCGGCTCAAGGCGGCGCGGGCATCGAGTTCTGGGGAACGTCCTTCCTTGCAGATCCGCAGGGAGTAATCCTTGCAGAAGGATCCGTGGAGAAGGAAGAAATCCTCCTCGGGGAAGTGGACCTGGCGAGGATCGAAGATGTCCGACGCAACTGGCCTTTCCTGCGCGATCGGCGGATCGATGCGTACGGTGGAATCAGCCAACGGCTCCTTGACAAAACACCATGGGGTACGAAACGCTGAACCGTAATGCTGCCACACCATCTGTGCTTGGATTCCGCATGCCTGCCGAGTCGGACGCTCACGAGGCCACATGGATCGGCTGGCCGCACAACCTTTCCGACTGGCCCGGGAAATTCGCACCAATCCCCTGGGTGTATGCGGAAATCGTCAAGAACCTTATCTCCGGAGAAACCGTCCGGATCATTGTCGAATCCAAAGACCATGCTGCACGCGCGACGCGTGTGCTTCAACGCGTGGGTGTTGATATCTCCCGGGTGGAATTCCTCCGTTTCCCGACAAACCGGGGTTGGACGCGCGACTTCGGGCCAATGTTTGTACGACGGAGTGCGCCACGGACTGAGGTTGCCGTTGTTCGGTTCCGCTTCAACGGTTGGGCAAAGTACCCCGACCATAAGAAGGACGGCAGGATCCACGAACGCGCAGCAAAAGCGCTCGGCGTGCAACTCTTCAAAGGCCGCCATGAAGACCGTGAGATCGTGCTTGAAGGTGGCGCCATCGATGTAAACGGACGTGGCACGCTGATAACCACTGAAGAATGTCTCCTTGATCAGGTCACGCAGGTCCGTAACCCCGGGCTGAGCCGTCAGGAGCTCGAACTTGTTCTTCATGATTACCTCGGCGTCACGACCGTCCTCTGGCTCGGCAAGGGAATCGCGGGAGACGATACGCACGGACACGTGGACGACCTCTGCAGGTTTGTGAATCCAACGACCGTGGTTCTCTGTCAGGAAGATGATCCACACGATGCCAACTACGCTGTGCTCAACGAGAACCGCGAGCGCCTTCAGAGCATGCGGGTGGAGGATGGAGCTCGACTGGAGGTAGTTCCGCTCCCCTTGCCGGACCCTGTTGTGTTTGATGGACAACGGCTACCGGCGAGCTACGCCAACTTTTATGTCGCCAATAATGCCGTGCTGGTACCAACATTCAACGACGAGAAAGACCGGGTTGCATTGGGCATTCTGGGAGAGCTCTTTCCCCGTAGACACGTGGTTGGTATCCACGCGGTTGATCTCGTATGGGGGCTGGGAACCCTGCACTGCCTCACGCAGCAGCAGCCATCGTTGGATCGGGTTTGATGGGCCGGGGGACTTGCTTCATCCATGAAAAAATAGTATTCTCATCGTGGCATCACTGCCGTGAAGATGAAGCAGTTGCATTGTTGACGCTGTACTAATCCACTTCTCTTCATCCACTATCATCAGGAGCTATCATGACGCCAACACGCAAAGCGTTCCACAGAATTCTCCACGTTCTCCTGCTTGCGGCAGTGACGATCATTGTTTCCGGTTGGGGAAGCTGCTACTCCTCCCCAGGCTAGAGATTTGGCCGTGGCAAGAAACGGGAGTTCCGGCATTGCCGGGCTCCCGTTTTCTATTCCATCACCTCGTCACTTGCTCGTTGACTTTTCGCACCCAACCTTGTATTTTGTCCTGTCCTCTTCACAGCCCAAAGACGGTCATGTCCTCCCATGAGTAAACACAACATCGCTTCAGCCGCAAAGCAATTTGCATACAAAGTCATCAGCTCGGCCAGTCTGAAGAAGCATGATACTGAAGCCGTCGAGAAGCACCTCAATGCACTCGGCAATGAAGGGTGGGGCATCGTAACAATTGAGATGAAGGATACCGGGAAAGGGGTCACTTTCCTCGGCCTGATGAAACGAAAGCTGTACCGGAAGCACAAGCACCAGAATAAGCACTGACTACTGTCAATCCGCACGCGTCACCCTCCCGCTGTGCGTCCTTGTTGTCCCATCCCGTTCTTTTTCACAACCACGTCCCACATGCTGGAGTCTCGTACCATGCAACGCATCCTCTTTTCGTCTATCATAATGACAATGATGGTTCTCTCTGGCTGCACATCCGACAGACAAGAATCGAAAACAACGAACCAGGAAGAGCGGAAGTACCTCCTTGAGAAGGTCGGCCCCGCTCATGTCGTTCAACTGTATGCCGACGGCTTCGACCAGCTAAGCACCAGGGAGAAGGTTTTCGCCTACTACATGTATCTCGCCTCGATTGCTGCGAGGGACATCGCCATCGACCAACACCATCGCAATGCGCTTGAGGTGCGGGATCTGTTCGAGGAGATCCATAAAAGCCCTGCTTCGATCGACCCCGTGGTAAAGGGTAAGATCACCGCATACTTGAAGCTCTTCTGGGTCAATAACGGATTTTACGATCACCTGACTGCACAGAAGTTCGTACCCGCCTGCACATTCGAAGAGTTTGCACAAGCAGCCGATGCGGCGCAGAAGGCAGGCGCACAACTGACGGCGAACGGCGAGACCCTAGAGAAGAAGCTTGCGCGGCTACGCCCCATCATTTTCGATCCGAAGGTGGACCCCCTCCAGACTGAAAAATCTCCAGGAAAGGACTGGATCAAAGGAGGCGCGGTCAACTTCTACGGACCGGGTCTGAGTTATGCCGAAGTGCAGAAGTGGGCTGCGGCCGGGAACGAAAAGAACCCGCTCAACTCGACAGTGGTGAGAGAGAAGGGGAAGATCCTGGAGAAAGTCTGGCGCGCAGGCGCCGATGGTGTTCCCCCGGGGCTCTACGCAGCCGAGCTAAACGCCACGATTACCTATCTGGAGAAGGCCATTCTCTACGCGGCCTCCGAGCACCAGGCCGAGACGATCCGGCTCCTCGTCAGGTTTTTCCAGACAGGGGAAATGGACGATTTCCGGAAGTTCAACATTCATTGGGTGTCGGACAGTTCGAAGATCGACTTCATTCACGGGTTCATCGAGGTCTACCTCGATCCCCGCGGCCAGAAGGCGGAGTTCGAGTCCTTGCTCTACTTTACCGACCCGGAACAGACTGCCATGATGCAGAAGCTCGCCACCTTCGCACAATACTTTGAGGACAAGGCGCCATGGAAGGATGAGTATAAGAAGAAGATCGACCGCTCCCCCATCGCCAACGTCATCAGTGTGATTGTGGCAACGGGGGGAACCGGTCCCATTGCACCGCTGGGCATCAACCTCCCGAACGAACAGGCCATCCGTGAACAGTACGGCAGTAAGAGTGTCCTCCTCAACAACGTCCAACTGGCGTATGATCATTCAACAGGAATGGACCTGACAAAGGAGTTTGCATGGGATGAGGAAGAAGTGAGGAACCAGGAGCTCTATGGCGCTCGCGCCAATAACTTGCACACTGCAATGCATGAGGTGATCGGCCATGGCTCAGGCAAAACAAGTCCCAAGCTCGGTGGCAAGGACCCCTCGGACTTCCTGCCCGGATACTACAACACGCTGGAGGAAACGCGCTCCGACCTCGTTGCGCTCTGGAATGCATGGGACCAAAAGCTGGTGGATATTGGCGTGGCGAAGGATGAGGCTGAAGCCCGGATGATCGGCGAGACGATGTTCCAGCAGCAGGTCAGGACCGGCATCAACCAGCTCCGCCGCATCGGCAAGAGCGAGCAACTGGAACAGGACCACCTGAAAAACCGCCAGCTTATCGTCACCTATATCATCAGGAACTCCGGTGCCATCAAGGTGGAGCAGAGGAATGGCAAGACGTACTACCATATCGTAGACTATGACGCCATGCGTTCGTCGGTGGGTGAGCTGCTTGCCGAAGTCATGCGCATGAAAGCCGAAGGTGACCTCGCCGCGGCCAAAACGCTCATCGACACATATGGCTTGAAAGTGGACGTGAGGTTGAGGGACGAAGTGCAGGGGCGTGTGAAAGATTTGAACCTTGCCCCATACACCGGATTTGTGATGCCGAAGCTCGAGCCGGTCAACGACCCAACGGCGAAGATTGTGGATGTGAAGGTAAGTTACCCGCTCGACCTTGCTACACAGATGCTGGAGTACTCAGCGTTCACGAAGCCGTTCAGAACGAAGAGGACACCGTAAGCGAACAGTCCTGCTCCCTGATTAGCACACACGAGCCGCTCACGTTGCACCATGGGCGGCTCTGTTTTGTCTTCCGTGGGCTGTCCGAATCAATGCCCTCGTCCTGAATACTGCTGCAAATGATGCTGTCCCCTCGGTGTTCCTCCAACTGCAATAGTGTGCGTCCGTGGTGCACGTTTTTGTCGCGGCACCGGCACCGTTGAGACAGGGCGGACTGGTCTCTCAACCTGTTGGTGCAGTTCCTCCTCTGTAAGTGAATGCAGCTCCCCCCGCATACTCTTCTCCATCACTTCTCGTACCGTCATTCCCCGTCCGAATGCCGCACGGAGATGATGGCTCACCAGGTGGCGAACTGTTTTCTTCCCGAGCTTGTCGGTGACGACAATGTTGACGTGTTCTCGCGCTGCGCGGGCAAGAATGCGAGTGTGGTCCATTGGCGTTTCATTCCGCACAGCATCCAGGATCCCCTTCCCGTCCTCCACAAACACATACCACAACGCTCGCTCGAAACGCCGGGCAACCCTGCTTGTCATCGCGCTACCATCGGAAGCGATAAGGAGTTTCATGTCGGCCTCCCTTACTCATTATGGACAAGAACCGGATGTGCTGCCTGCCAATCCGTGATGTAGTGGTAGACGTTGTTCCGTCCCGCGCGCTGCGCCTCGAACACGGCGTTCTTCGCTGTGAGGATCACGTCTTTGCTGGTGTGCCCGTTCTGCGGAAACGCCGCCACACCGACGCTGATACTCGACCTGATGCGCGATGGCGTGAACTCAGCCTCCTGCACTGCACGGGCCAGCGACTTCGCCATCGTCACCGCATCATCCAGTGTCATGTTCTCCAGCATCACGATGAACTCATCGGCGCCATAGCGTCCGCACGCATCGATCGGCCGGAGATGCTTCCGCAGAAGCTCTGCAAGCTCCTTCAGAAACACGGAGGCCGTGGACGACCCATACGTGCCGGTCATTTGCTTGAAGTTGTCGACGTCGAGGATCATCGCGGCAAGCGGGCTTCCTGTATGCCGTGCACGGGCAAGTCCGGTTTCCAGCCGCTCGAGGAAGGCGATGTATTTTTCGATCCCCGTTTCATGGTCGATCCTGTCCATTCGGATGTTCTGCTCGTGCAGCCGTGCTTTGTCCATCGCAAGACCGGCAACATCCGCAAGCCCCCTGAACACGACAAGATCGTCGGGAGTGAACATCCCCCGCTCCTCGCTGTCAGCAAAGAGGTAGCCGCAGGTCCGGTGGTCGATGGCGATCTGCACAGCGATACAGGATGCAAACGGGTACTCCAACTGGAGCTCGCTGCTGAACTGAGGGTCGTCCGTGCTGTCAGTGACGAGCAAAGGCTTGCCCGTCCAGAGCAGCTCGCCCACGACGCCGGTTGCCAGCGTCCGGCGGAACGCCTTGCAGAATGTCCATGAGAGGCCGAAACTATTCTCAATGCTGAGGTATTCCGTCCCTGGATCGATCAGCACGACCGCGCATGTCCGGCACTTGTACAGACGGACGATTCTGTCCACGATATGGTGCAGAACATGTTCATGCTGGTTCGAAGAGGAGAGTTCATGGATCACGTCGGAGAGGGCGATCATACATTTGTCTCGAGGTGCATTTATCATGCTCATCCCTCCTATCATAATAATGTAGTCGAAGAGTAAACTACGTGAAGAACGAATGGAAGGTGCAGGATGGTCGTGAACCACGGCCACGCCGGGTGTGGATTCAGAAGTGGGAGCGTATGCTGAGGCTGGATCTGCTCTCAGGTCTGGAATCGTGAACCGCGACGCAGCTTGTCCACAAGTCCAACCCCTACGCCTGTCGGTATGGTATAGCAGACCGCCCAAAGAGTCAAGCCCCCATCCCGATTCACAAATATGCGCCCCATTTTCTCAAAAGTTGGAAGCACGGCGGCAAAAAACGCCCGATTTGCCGGCTTTCAGCCCGATTTCAGTGGCATGCAATTAGCCATAAAGGGAGGTATCCACAGAGACATCTACTGCAATTTCAATAGGATACCGGCACAATGAAGCGCACAATGGTCACCATCGACGGCAATGAAGCTGCTGCGTACGTCGCCCACAAACTCAACGAAGTCATCGCAATCTACCCCATCACTCCTTCGTCCAACATGGGGGAATGGGCGGATGAATGGTCGGCGCAAGGGAGAAAAAACCTCTGGGGGGCGGTTCCATCCGTGACGGAGATGCAGAGCGAAGGTGGCGCCGCGGGCGCTGTGCATGGCGCGCTACAAACGGGGGCTCTCTCCACGACGTTCACCGCGTCGCAGGGATTGCTCCTGATGATCCCGAACATGTTCAAGATTGCCGGCGAACTTACTTCGACCGTCTTCCACGTCTCCGCGCGTGCAATAGCAGCCCAGGCACTTTCGATCTTTGGAGACCACAGCGACGTGATGACCACGCGGGCGACGGGGTTTGCAATGCTTGCATCGAACTCGGTACAGGAAGTCATGGATACAGCGCTTATCGCCCAGGCTGCAACACTCGAAGGCCGCGTTCCCATCCTCCACTTTTTCGATGGGTTCAGAACCTCACATGAAGTGATGAAGATCGAACAATTGACGGATGAGGATCTGCGTGCCATGATCGATGACGAGCTCGTCCGTGCACACCGGTCGAGGGCCCTGACACCCGAACGCCCCGTCCTTCGCGGCACGGCACAGAATCCCGATGTCTTCTTCCAGGCGCGTGAAACCGTCAACCCTTTCTACGATGCATTCCCGGATATCGTCCAGAAGGCAATGGACAAGTTTGCAAAGGTGGTGGGTCGCCAGTATAAGCTGTACGAGTATGTCGGTTCCCCGACCGCGGACCGCGTCATCGTAATTATGGGATCGGGTGCCGAAGCGGTGCAGGAAACTGTTGAGTATCTGAATGCCCGCGGCCAGAACATCGGTCTGCTGAAGGTCCGTCTCTTCCGGCCATTCGCCGCGGAGCGGTTCGTCCAGGCACTGCCGAAAACCGTGAAGACCATTGCTGTGCTCGACAGAACCAAGGAACCCGGCGCATCCGGCGAACCATTATACCAGGATGTCGTGACCTCCGTAGCGGAATCATTCTCCACCGGCAAACTCCCGTTTACCTCGTTCCCGAAGATTATCGGTGGCCGGTACGGACTCTCTTCCAAGGAGTTTACCCCGGCCATGATCAAGGGTGTGTTTGATGAGATGTCGAAGGCGGAACCGAAGAATCACTTCACGATCGGCATCCTCGACGACGTCACCAACACGAGCATCACGTATGATCCTTCCTTCACCACCGAGGGTGATGATGTGGTGCGCGCTCTCTTCTACGGTCTCGGCGCGGATGGCACCGTGGGCGCCAACAAGAACTCCATCAAGATTATTGGCGAGGATACGGACAACTACGCGCAGGGCTACTTCGTCTACGACTCGAAAAAGTCCGGCTCCACCACCACGTCGCATCTCCGGTTCGGGCCACGCCCCATTCACTCCACGTATCTTGTGGACCGCGCAAACTTCGTTGCGTGTCACCAGTGGTTCTTCCTTGAAAAGTTTGATGTGCTGAAGAGTGCTGTTCCCGGCTCCACCTTTTTGCTGAACAGCATCTATGGCCAGGACAAGGTATGGGACAAGCTGCCGCGCCATATCCAGCAGCAGATCATCGACAAGAAGATCAAATTCTATGTGATCGACGGCTACAAGGTGGCGCAGGAGACCGGCATGGGCGCCCGCGTCAATACGATCATGCAGACTTGTTTCTTTGCCATCTCCGGCGTTCTCCCAAGGGAAGAGGCGGTCGCCGCCATCAAGAACTCCATCAAGAAGACGTATGGAAGGAAAGGCGACCAGGTTGTCCAGCAGAACTTCGCAGCAGTGGATCAGACTCTTGCCAACTTGTTTGAAGTGGAGGTTCCAGCGGGCGTCACGAGCACCATGGAGATGCCGCCGGTGGTTTCGGCAAAGGCTCCTGATTTTGTGAAGAACGTGACGGCAAAGATAATTGCAGGCTTCGGCGACATGCTTCCCGTAAGTGCGATGCCGAAAGATGGAACATATCCAACAGGCACAGCGCAATGGGAGAAGCGGAACATCGCACTTGAGATCCCGGTATGGGATGAGGCGGTTTGCATTCAATGCAACAAGTGCGCTCTGGTTTGTCCGCACGCGACAATCAGGATCAAGGTGTACGACCCGAAGATGTTACAGAACGCCCCGCCGTCGTTCAAGTCCATGGACTACAAGGGGGCGGAGTACAAGGGGATGAAATACACCATCCAAGTGGCCCCCGAGGACTGCACCGGCTGCGGCATCTGCGTGGATATCTGCCCGGCGAAGAACAAATCCGAGACGAAACTCAAAGCCATTAACATGCTTCCGCAGCCACCGATCCGCGAGCAGGAACGTGTCAACTATGATTTCTTCCTGGCTCTTCCGGAAGCAGACCGGCGCGGCGTCAAGATCGATACGGTGAAAGGCTCACAGTTCCTCCAGCCGTTGTTCGAATACTCCGGCGCGTGCTCGGGATGCGGCGAAACGCCCTATGTGAAACTGGCAACCCAGCTCTTTGGCGACAGAATGGTGGTGGCTAACGCAACAGGTTGCTCTTCGATCTACGGTGGCAATCTGCCGACAACACCATGGGCCGCAAACAAGGATGGACGCGGACCGGCGTGGTCCAACTCCCTGTTCGAAGACAACGCGGAGTTCGGCCTCGGCATGCGGTTGACAATCGACAAACACACGGAGATGGCACGGGAACTGGTTCAGGCTCTCGCGTCGACCATCGGCGATGACCTGGCGAAGGAGATTCTGGGGGCAAACCAATCGGATGAATCAGGAATCTACGAACAGCGCCAGCGTGTTGATGCATTGAAGAAGGAACTCACGGGCATCAAGACTGCAGAGGCGAAGAACCTCCTCAGCCTCGTAGACAACCTCGTCAAGAAGAGCGTCTGGATTATGGGTGGCGACGGGTGGGCATACGATATCGGGTTCGGCGGACTGGATCATGTGCTCGCTTCCGGCAAGAACGTGAACATCCTTGTGCTTGATACGGAAGTCTACTCCAACACCGGCGGACAGATGTCGAAGTCCACGCCCCGCTCTGCGGTTGCAAAGTTCGCAGCAGGCGGCAAGCCGACAGCGAAGAAGGACCTGGGACTCATCGCGATGAGCTACGGCAACATCTACGTGGCACAAGTGGCCATGGGATCGAACGACACACAGACGATCAAGGCATTCATGGAGGCGGAAGCGTATGACGGACCATCGCTCATCATAGCGTACAGTCACTGTATCGCCCACGGCATCGACATGATGAAGGGAATGGTGAATCAGAAGGCAGCAGTGGAGAGCGGTCACTGGCCGCTGTATCGCTACAACCCGATGGCCGCGCACGAAGGCAAGAACCCGTTCAAGCTTGATTCGAAGCCGCCGAAGATTCGATTTGAAGACTATGCATACATGGAAGCTCGTTACAAGATGCTGACCAAGATCAATCCCGAAGCGGCAAAGCAGCTGATGGCTTTGGCCCAGGAGGATGTTACCACGCGGTGGAAATTGTACGAAGACATGGCAAGGGAAAACGGCGGCAACGGCCACACCACTGTAGGCCAGGCGGTGACCGGGGCCGTGCAAAAATCATGAACGATAGCGATTCATTTAATTTCGAACCATCACACCCAGGGAAAGTTTTATGGATCTCTCGACGCACTATCTCGGCCTGAAGCTTAAGAACCCTCTCGTCCCGTCCGCCTCGCCGTTGTCGCACTCCGTGGACAGCATGAAGCGCCTCGAAGAGGCCGGCGCAGCCGCAATCGTTATGTACTCCTTGTTTGAAGAACAAATTGCACACGAAGCCGCCGAATTGAACCACTATCTCAGTTACGGAACAGAGAGTTTCGCCGAAGCACTGACGTATTTCCCGGAATCACAGGAATACAATATTGGCCCGGAGGAGTATGTGGAACTTGTCCGGAAAGCCAAAGAATCGTTGAGCATTCCCGTGATTGGCAGCCTGAACGGTATTTCGTCGGGAGGATGGATCAGTTATGCAAAGAAGATCGAAGAAGCCGGGGCAGATGCGCTTGAGCTGAATGTGTACTATATTCCCACGGACCCAAAGTTAACGAGTCAAGATGTGGAAGACCGGTACCTTGAAGTCCTTCACGCCGTGAAACGGACGGTGAAAATCCCCGTCGCCATGAAGCTCAGCCCATTTTTCAGTTCGTTCGCCAACATGGCGCACCGGCTGGACACTGCCGGCGTGGATGGCCTCGTGCTCTTCAACCGGTTCTACCAACCCGATATTGACCTCGAAACGCTGGAAGTGAGACCCAACGTCATCCTCAGTTCGCCCCAGTCGCTACGTCTCCCCCTCCGTTGGATCGCGATTCTTCATGGGCGCATCAAGGCAAGTCTCGCGGCAACGAGCGGCATCCACAATGTCCAGGACGTGATCAAGATGCTGATGGCGGGTGCGGACGTAACGATGATGTGTTCCGCGCTCCTCAGGAATGGGCCACAACATCTTGCACACGTGCTGTCAGACCTCAACCAATGGATGCTGGAGCACGAGTACGTTTCAGTCAGCCAAATGAAGGGAAGCATGAGCCAGAAGTCTGTGGCCGACCCGGCTGCGTTCGAGCGGGCCAACTACATGAAGGCACTCAACACCTACAGGTAATGGGCCCCAAGCTCTGCCCAAAAATCATTCTTCATGGAGCAACTTGTGGAAAACTCGATCCTTCCCGTACTGACGCTTGACATCTCCGATAACAACATCCCCCGTGCGGTCACCACCATCGCCGACCAGCTTGAATGAAACGGCGGATTGTAGCACCGGGCACCATTCACCCTTGATCTCGGGAGGAACAACTATGCAACAAATCATCGAGTCGTTTTTATCTGATGAAGCTTTTGCGGTCGTCGGGGTCTCCTCGGACCGGAAGAAATTCGGCAACAAAGTCTACCGCGCAATGAAAGAGCGCGGGCTTACTGTGTATCCTGTGAATCCCCATGCGAATTTCGTGGAAGGAGATACCTGCTACCCTTCCGTTCTCAACCTCCCGGATGCCGTCCACTCAATCGTTCTCACGGTCAAACCAGAAGCGGTGTCGGGAATTCTGCAGGAGTGTCAGCACAAAGGAATTGATTCGGTCTGGATGCAGCCCGGTTCAGAGAGCCTCGAAGCTGTTACCACCGCCGCGAAGCACGGCATCCAGGTAATCCATGGACGTTGCATTCTCATGTACCTGGAACCGGTTCGCTCAATCCATGCACTCCACCGCTGGGTGGAGAAACTGACGGGCGCTTATTCCGCGTAGCGCGTCCATCTGCGGCAGGTTCTCGTTTACTTACAACAAGGAGCACTCATGAAAGCAGGAATGATTCTATTGTGTACTGCACTATTCGGATGGTCCACCATTGCGTTGGGTCAGGACCTGGCCAAGAAGGGATCCGAACTCTGTTCCGAGAAGAGACTTAAGGCCGATTCCCTCCCCCCGCTCGGTGATTCACCTGGTACACCGCTGCATTCGTTCGACGTTCTCAATTACCAGTTGTATCTCGACATCTACAACTGCTTCATCACTCCCTATCCAAAGTCGTTCACGGCAAATGAAGTAATCACCTTGCGCGTGGATTCCACGTTGAGTGCCATCGCTCTCAATGCCGTCAACACTTCGCTCGTCATTGACTCCGTCCGACTGGCGGGGGTCTCGTACACACACACCTCCAACATCTTGACCATCACTCTCGATCAGACGTACAACGCCGGTGACACGGTACGGGTGAAGATCTACTACCGGCACAATAACGTCACGGACAACGCGTTCTACGTCAGCGGGGGTTTTGTCTTCACGGATTGCGAGCCGGAAGGCGCGCGTAAGTGGTTCCCATCGTGGGACAAACCGTCCGACAAGGCCACGTTCGACCTGATGACGCGCGTGCCGGCAACAGTGAAACTCGGTTCCAATGGCAGGTTGGCGGATTCAACCACCGTCGGGGATACCACCTACTTCCGCTGGATCAGCAGAGACCCGGTCGCCACCTATCTGATGGTGATATCTGCCAAGGTGGGGTACAACCTGGACGTCGTTTACTGGCGTACGCTTTCCAATCCCAATGACAGTATACCCATCCGTTTCTACTGGAACGCAGGCGAGACAATCGCAAACCTGAACAACATCAAGACCAAGATCATTCCGATGACCACAGAGTACTCGCGACTTTTTGGCGAGCACCCGTTTGAGAAGAACGGCTTTGCAACTCTCAACAGCCAATTCACATGGGGTGGAATGGAAAACCAGACTCTTACCAGTCTCTGTCCGAATTGTTGGAACGAAAACCTCGTGTCACATGAATACGCACATCAGTGGTTCGGCGATATGATCACCTGCGGCACCTGGGCTGATATCTGGCTAAACGAAGGGTTTGCCACGTACTGCGAGGCACTCTGGTACGAATACACCGGCGGCTATGCTTCGTACAAGAGTAGCATCAACAGTGACGCGAGCTCGTACCTCTCCGGCAACAACGGACGTTCCATTTACGTCCCTGCGTGGATCAATGTCACCCCACCGATCGGCGAATTGTTCAACGGGGCTATCACCTACGCGAAGGGCTCGTGTGTATTGCACATGCTTCGCTACACTGTCGGGGATTCCCTTTTCTTCCGCGCGTTTAACGAGTATGCCACCGATGCAGTGCAGTTTAAGTATGGCACCGCAGTCACAGCGGATTACGTTGCAAAGATCAGTCAGGTGACAGGGCAGGATCTGAACTGGTTCTTCAACCAGTGGGTCTACCAGCCCAACCACCCTGTATATGCAAACACATTCAACTTCACATCACTTGGTGGAGGCCAGTGGCAGGTGGCGTTCAAGGCAAGGCAGACGCAATCGAACCCGGCATTCTTTACCATGCCGCTGGAACTGAGGATCACGTTTGCCACCGGGCCGGACACCCTGGTGCGCGTCATGAACACTGTGAACTACCAAGTGTTCTCGTTCCGGTTCGGACGTCAGCCGTTGACTTTGACATTCGATCCGAACAGCAACATCGTGTTGAAGCAGGGGACGACCGGAACGGGTTCCACCCTTGTAACACCCGTGCTCGCCAGCCCTGCAACCGGGACGCCCAATCTGGACCCACCTGTTCAATTGAGCTGGAACATCGTTCCATCGGCAACGACGTACCGATTGCAGGTGGCGATCGACTCGTTGTTTACGTCCATTCTCATCGACGATTCGACGCTCACCGACACCTCTTTTGCTGCGGCGTCAGTTGTTCCCAACACGAAACACTTCTGGCGGGTCAACGCGAAGAACGGTGGTGGGACCACAGCATGGTCACCTGTCTGGAACTTCACTACCACGGTGTTCAACGACGTGGTCGAACGGTTGGGTGATCGGATCCCTGCAACCTATGCACTGGCTCAGAACTACCCGAACCCGTTCAACCCTGCAACGTCGATCCGGTTTGAGCTTCCTCATGCAGGTGACGTCTCTCTCAGGATTTACTCAATGATTGGAGAGGAAGTGGCAACGCTTGTGAACGGGAATCTTACGGCAGGCGTCTATACTGCGCGCTGGGATGCGGGGAATGTGGCAAGCGGAATGTACTTCTACAGGATTCAGGCAAGTGTATATACAGCCACGCGAAAACTTCTTCTGCTTCATTAGCGTAATCGGCGCCCCTTTGAAACCGAAGCCCCGGTGATTACGCCGGGGCTTCTATGTTTCTTGTAACTACAGTTCTACTTCTTCAACCTCTTCAGGATCGTCTCCATCTCATCCATCACGCGGTTCATTTTCTTGATCGTCAGCTCGAACGGAAGCGACGTGGTCATGTCGACCCCGGCGTTCTTGAGCAACGTGATGGGATAGTCGGAGCCACCTGCTGAAAGAAAGTTCAGAATCTTCTTTGTTGCCGCTTTGTCGCCCGCCAGTACCTGTTCAGAAAGTGCCGCCGATGCGGTGTACGACGTGGCGTACTGGTACATGTAGAAGTTGTAATAGAAGTGGGGAATGTGTGCCCACTCGGACTTGATCTCATCGTCCACGATGCACATTCCCTTGTCATGCCCGTAGTACTTCTTCGTGATCTCCATATAAAGGTCGTTCAGCTTGTCGCCGGTCAGCGACTCCCCTTTCTCCGCCATTTCGTGTATGCGCAGCTCAAACTCCGCAAACTGGGTCTGCCGGAAGAGCGTCCCCTTGATCCCTTCAAGGTAGTTGCCGAGGAGTGAGAGGCGGACATTGTCATCCTTGATCTGCTTGAGCATGTAGTCGATCAGCAGGGCTTCGTTGAACGTGGAGGCGACCTCCGCAACAAAGATCGGGTAGTTGGCTGTCGGGAACGGCTGTGCTTTGTTGGAAAGATAGCTCTGCATGGTATGCCCAAGCTCGTGGGCAAGCGTGCTCATGTCGTCGTACTTCCCGTTATAGTTCAAGAGCATGTAAGGATGGACATCGTATGCGCCCCCGTTCGAGTAGGCCCCCGCTCGCTTCCCCTCGGTGGGGTACAGATCGATCCACCGCTCGTTCAGTCCCTTCTTCACTGTGTTCACGTATTCAGTACCCAGAGGTGCCATGGAAGCAAGAATGTTCTTCTCTGCCTCCTCGATCGGATACTGAAGGTCAACGCCGGGTACAAGCGGGGCATACAGGTCGTAGTAGTGGAGTTGATCCACACCCATCATGCGCTTGCGAAGCTGGAGATACCGATGAAATGCCGGCAAGTTCTTGTTCACGTTTTCCACGAGGCTGTGGTAAACCTGCACCGGGATGTTGCTCGCGTCCAGTGCGCTGTGGAGCGATGACTCATACTTCCTGGCATTCTTGTAGAACATATTCTTGCTCACCTCGGCATAGAGCTGTGTCCCAAAGGTTCCCCTGTACTTGTTCAACTCATCGAAGTACGCGGCAAACACCTGCTTCCTGTCGTCACGGTTGGGAACGGCGCGGTACAAGTTGAACGCTGCCTTATCAAGCTTCACGGACTTCCCGTCGCTGAGGGTACTTGTGGGATAGGGGAAGTCGGCATTAGAGAACGTGCTGTAGATATTCTGCGGGCCGCCCGCCATCAAGCCGGCATCGGCAATGATTTTCTCTTCACCTTCCGTTCCAGTATGCGCCTGGCGGCGGAGGATATCGTTCAGGTACATGGCGTAAATCCCCAGCTTCGGTTCCTGCTTCTTGAACTCATCCACCCTCGCCTTGTCCATCTTGAGAATCTCCGGCTCAATGAACGAACCCGTAGCACCAAATGTGGAGCCGACCTGCCCCATCTCCTGCACCATGGCAAGGTATTTGGATTCACGCGTGTCCTGATCGGAGTTCATACTTGCGTACACGTACACCCGCGCGTAGGTTTTGGAAAGGCCGTAGAGCATGTCAAGACATTGCAGAAGCTGCTGGGGCGAGGAGTTGAGTGTCCCCTTGAACTGGGTGAGCTTCGGGATATCCGCAACGAGTTGATCTTTCCCCTTCTTCCACGCATCGTCGTTCGGGTAGATGTCGGCAAGGTTCCATTTGTATTTATCGGCGATCTTGCTCCGGTCACGCTCCTGGGCAAGAGAGGAACCAAGAAGGGACAACGTCAGGGCGACCATCAGAATGGTCGGAACTGTTCGGTTGGGCATGCAACACCTTTTGTTGTGAATGAGGGTTATAGGGGATTACGCTGACCTGTGAAGGACGTACGTCCTATACGGACGGACGATGCAGGGGTTTCATAGGGCGTAAGAGAAAATCGCGTCGGACATGAGGCTGGCGAAATCAGCGGGTGTCCACCAAGTGACTGTCCCGGTTACAGCTCACCCGGACATCCGCTTCAAGATCACCTCCATCTCATCCATTACCCGATTCATCTTTTTCATTGTCAGTTCAAACGGCGTTGAGGTGGTCATGTCTACCCCCGCCTTCCTGAGAAGGTCGATCGGGTAGTCCGAGCCACCGGCGGAGAGAAGCTCGATATAGCGGCGCGTTGCTGCCTTGTCGCCGGCAAGAACTTGTTCCGATAGCGCTGCAGAAGCCGTGTATGATGTCGCGTACTGATACACATAAAAATTGTAGAAGAAATGAGGGACGTTCGCCCATTCCACTTTGATCTCATCGCCGACTATGCAGACGCCCTTGTCGTGACCGTAGTACTTCCTGTTGACCTCGTCGTAGAGAACGCCCAGTGCATCGCCCGTGAGCGACTCTCCCCTCTCCGCTACTTCGTGGATGCGGAGCTCGAATTCCGCGAACTGTGCCTGGCGGAAGACCGTCCCCCGTATCCCGTCAAGGTAGTTGCCAAGAAGCGAGAGGCGGATGCCGTCATCGGCAATAGTCTTCAACATATGGTCCATCAGCAGCGCTTCGTTGAACGTGGAGGCAACTTCAGCTACAAAGATGGAATAATCGGCAGTCGCATACGGCTGGGTTTTATTCGTAAGGTAGCTGTGCATCGTATGTCCCAGCTCGTGCGTCAGGGTGCTCATATCCTCGTACTTGCCGTTGTAGTTGAGCAGTATGTAGGGATGGACGTCATAGACAGCGCCGTTGGAATACGCGCCCGACCGTTTCCCTTCATTGGGGTAGACGTCCAGCCAGCGCTCGGCGAATGCCCTGCGCGCCACGGAGACATACTCTTCGCCCAGCGGTGCAAGGGATGCAAGGATCTGCTCTTGTGACTCTTCGATGGTGTACTTCAGATCCACCGCATGCACCAGAGGCGCGTAGAGGTCGTAGTAGTGAAGCTGGTCCACACCGAGAATTTTCTTTCGGAGATACAGGTAGCGGTGGAATGTCCCGAGATGGGCACCGACGTTGTCGATAAGACCCTGGTAGACGGCGCGGGGGATGTTGCTTCCGTCGAGCGCGCGGGCAAGGCAGGAGTCGTATTTCCTCGCCTTCATGAAAAACATGTTCTTCTTCACTTCGGCATACAGTTGTGCGCCGAAGGTCCGACGGTAGTCGTTCAGCCTCCCGAAATACGCGGCAAACACGATTTTCCGGTCTTCTCTGTTCGGCGCGGAGCGATACACACTGAAGTTTGCTTTGTCCATCTTCACCGTCTTTCCATCGCTCATGGTCACGGCGGGGAACGGGAACTCGGCATTCGAGAAGATGCTGTAGATGCTTGTTGGGGCGTCGGCGATCAGCCCGGCATCGGCAAGGATTTTCTCCTCTCCCTCATCGCCGGTGTGATTCTTCCTGCGGAGGATGTCCTTGATCCCGTGCTCATAGATTTTCAGACGGGGTTCTTCCGCGATGAAACGGTCGATCACCGCGGGATCCATCTTCAGAATGTCGGGCTGAATGAACGAACTCCTGGCGGAAAAGTCTGCGCCAATCTGCCCCATCTCCTGCTCCATTCCCAGGTATTTCGCGTCGCGGGTATCCTCATCGGAGTGCGTGCTCGCATAACAATACAGCCGGGTATATTCCTTGCTCAGCCGGTTCACCAACTCGAAACATTCCAGCATCATCCGCGCCGAACTGCCGATTTTGCCACGGAATGGTTCAATAGCGGGGAGTTGTCTGAGGAGTTGTTCCTTTGCATTCTTCCAGGCATCATCGGTCGGATAGATCTCGGTGAGATTCCACTTGTATTGTTCGGGGATCGCGTTTCGCTCTCGTTGCATGACTGTCGGCGTTATCGAGGCTGTTTCGCCGGAGAAAATCGGGGAGATCATTCTGTCTTGCATACGTCCAAACACATTCATATTCATCGCACAATGGTTGGGATTTATTGGCTTACAATGTACTAGGAAGAGGACGAAAGGGCAACTGGAAGGTGGGGCGGAGTCGGGAAGAACCTACTATCTCCGGGTCCCCATCAGATACAACTCACCTGTTGGGTGTGGAGCGCCTCCCTTTGATTCAAGCGTGACGGAAAAAGCGATGACATCTCGCGGGTCGGTGAAAGCCAGGTCTTCGATCCGAAGGAATTCGGTGCTGGTGTCACTCACGGCAAACGCACCCGCACTGATAGCAGTCTTGTCTTTAATAAGCCAGAGTCGGTACTCTTTTTCTGGCGGGACCGATGGGAGATTGGCCACCTGAAGCACTGCTTTCCTCCCGTCCGGGTCCAGGAAGATCTTCCCGTACGACAGAGAGTCGATCCTTCCATCCAATTCTATAACCTCAATCCGCTTTGAGGCAAGGGTGGTAAGGAATTCGCGCTTTTGTATCACCTCATCGCTCAGCAACACCAGTTGTCTGTTCTGGTCTTGAATTGTATCGAGCAGACGGAGGACATATGCGGAAAAAAATGTGGCGAGGAGGAGCGCTGCTGCAACGCCAAACGGAATCCAGTTCCACTGTCGCTGAGACGAATTGTTCTGTGCGTTGTCTGTTGCGTTCAACCGAGGAATAGTCCCGCCGAGCTTCCCACCCAGGCCATGTTTTTGTTGAAGTTCACGCCCATCATTTTTCCTCTCCCCAACCGGACAAGGTTGTTCACGGGCTGCAGTTCGTCCAGCCAGATGTACATGATCCGGACCTCCGCCTTGGTGCCGCCATGTGGCGTCTCGATGAAAGCGCCGTACTCAACCTTCTCCTGCAGCACATACTCGGACTTGCTGGCATCCGGTACTGCTGCAATGTCATCATGAGATGGACCAACCACTACCCCGCTTCCGGCGAACGAATAGAGCGGCTTAAGAACCCAGTTTTCCAAATCACCAGGCAACGAAGTCAGATTATCAAGGAACTGGGTCCGAGGTACGGTGGGATGATGAAGGTACGGAAGAGAGAACTTGCTGAGACGGAAGAACCAGTTCGGATGTCCGGCCCATTCGACGTTCAGCTCATCACGGAAACTGAACGGAAGCTGCACATCGGCCTTCATCAGCTCATCGGCAATGGCACGATTGTAAATGCGGTAGATGGGAACACGCACGCCATCCTGACGGTAGAAGAGCCGGTTCTTCTCCTTTACGACGTCGCGGATATTGACTGTATTGATGCCACAGATCCGCTCGGTGAGAACGAAGTCGGGACGTGTCTTCTGCTTGAGCGGGTCGAGCTCCAGCAACACCACATTTTCCGGCGCATGGTCACCGAGGATCGCCCTTCTCAACAACGCGTGGTACGCCTCCAGGTCGAGTCCCCCGAGGAGATATCTCAACCCGGGGGAAAGTCCGTACACCTCTCTGTACTGCTGACAGAGCGCCGCTTGAAATCCGAAGAGCGACGGGAAGCCCTGCATCTCGATCAACTTTGGGACATAGGAACCATCCTCGTTTCGAATCACACCGAAATCAACGGCAATGAACAACGGTCGGGGCGGCTCGTTCGGGACGTTGAACTCATGCGGGATAGCTCTGCCGGAGGCAGCCAGGTAGTCCGGGTTGGTCATCAATTGCATGATGATCTCCTTCCCCGCCTGCACCATGGAATTGATCAAAGGCGTGGGTATGAAGAATGGAGTCTCCGCAACGCGGAAATCAACATGCATGCCGCAAACGCCCTCGAGGCGCTTGAGGAGAAGCTGGTAGCCTTTCTCGGTAAAATTGGTGTTGAAGGAATGGCGGAGATGGGGGATCATAGAAATTAACGATTGGCCATTGACAGTTCGCAATTGTCAATGAGTGAGAAGTCTCAATATCTGATGATTGAGAAAGCGGTACTCCGTTTCACGCTCTTCCTGGCTCTTCACGCTCAGTCAGATAAGGAACTCCCCTTCATGCATGATTTTCCGGTCCTCGATCCAGATGTCGAATTTGGTCCCGACGACATCGATATGGGTGGAGGATGTCCAGTTGGCCCCGGTGTGCTCGGCGTAGGGATGGCCGAACGCAATGTGGACGCCGGGAATTTTTTCATCCTGAAGGATATGTCCAATGACGTGCTTGAGCTGGATGTTCGTGCCAATGGCAAACTCGCCAACGCGCGGGCTGTTCTCGTCGGTATGGCAGTAATCCCAGAACTCCTGCTCCAGTTCTTTGTTGTCCGAAAAGATCTGGGTGATGCGATTGTCTTTTACTTCGATGGTGAGTGGTGAGTCGTTCAAATCCCCGTACTTCGCACAGAGGTAATCTCCCACCACGCCATCCACGATGAACATGCCGTTGACCATCAGCGGGGCCGTGAAGACTTCGCCGCCGGGGAGATTTCCCCACTTGTCCGGACTGATGATGCCGCTTGTCTTTAACCACTTCAGGGAAGGACTGAATTCAGCGTGGATATCTGTGCCACGCTTTGTCCGGGCGTTCACATATGTTGCTCGCTTCGCCAGATCCCACACCTTCCCGCTGATCTCATCCACCTTATTGAAGTCTGCGCGCATTCCCTCCTGCATGATCCGTTGATTGATGTTGATCATGTGTCCGTGGCGGATCTTGTGCTTCGTTACCACTCGGGTCAGTTGCATGCGCGTGCGCAACTCTCCCATCTGCCCGGACACAGCGTAGACACTCACCTGGCTGGTGACAAGATCGTCAAGAATTTCCTGAGGTATATCCGTGTGCGGCCGCGGGGCAAATTCCTCCAGCACATACACGTTACATCGGGCACCGACCTTGCGAATCTCATTGTACACACTTGCCGCTATGTCAATTGTCCGCTCATCGGTGATGAGGGTGACCTTTTCTTCAGGTTTCACGCGCAGGCAGACGTTCACTGCATTGTAGGCTCCTTCCCGGAGCGCGTCGTGCAGCGCGACGCCTTCAAACGGATGTTTCATTCACTCTCTCTACAGTGATTTCACAGGTGCGCGCACCGGCTCGTTGAGTCCGGCGCGGGTTTCTTCAATGATGTAGTCCACCACTGCTTTCAAGTCACCGTTCGATTGTTCATAGACTTTAAGTTGCCGCTCCGCACCCGATCCCATTGCCAGAATGGTATGGATGTAGTTGATTTCCTCGCGGCTGTCCAGTTCATCGACCACATCGTCAACAAAGAGAAGAAGCTCCTTGATCAGGTCGGCCGCAGGGAGTTCCGTCTGCCGTCCGAAGTCGATGAGCTTGCCACCGAGGCCGTACCGGCTTGCCCGCCATTTGTTCTCCATGATCAGCGCACGACGATAGAGCCGGAAGCCCATGTTCGACGCGTACAGCTTGTAGAGCTTCACTACCACCGCCTGCATCAGCGCAGCCAGGGCAACCGTCTCTTCTGCGCGCATCGGGATGTCGCAGATACGGAATTCCAGTGTTCCAAAGAACGGATGCGGGCGGAGATCCCACCAGATCTTCTTGGCGTTGTCGATGCAGTTAGTTTTGATGAGCAGGTTGACGAAGTTCTCGTACTCAGAGTAGCTCTGGAAATAGTCA
>Ga0209640_10000626_pt1 | contig 27818 bp, 27 predicted proteins | sample RifCSP10_1_FD_184018 | JGI IMG/M metagenome (GOLD analysis project Ga0209640, IMG submission 184018) | Soil microbial communities from Rifle, Colorado - Rifle CSP2_sed 10_1 (SPAdes) (version 2) | ecosystem: Environmental > Terrestrial > Deep subsurface > Rock core/Sediment | place: Rifle... | reverse complement strand
GCACCAGCATTCCAGTGTCTTTGTTGCGCGCCTTTCATGCCGCACAACCGCATATCAAAGTCATTCAAGGTTACGGCTTGACGGAAACTTCGCCGATGATCACACTGGTCGAGCCGGACAAAGCCGAAGTCAAAATGGGCAGCATCGGCCGCGCCGTACCTTGCGTCGAAGTGAAAATCGTCGATGAAAACGGCAATGAGCGCGGTGTCGACGAACCGGGCGAGATCATCACACGTGGCCCGCACGTCATGAAAGGGTACTTCCGTCGGCCCGATGCCACCGCCGAGCGGATCCGCAACGGTTGGCTTTATACCGGCGATATGGGCAAGCGCGACGCCGACGGCTATTATCATCATCTCGGCCGGCGCGATGACATGATCATCACCGGGGGACTCAACGTTTACCCCGCCGAAGTCGAGAACCTGATTTACACCTACCCGGGCCTGCAAGAGACCGTCGTCTTCGCCATTCCAGACGCCAAACGCGGCGCGGTGATCGGGGCGGCGATTGTGCCGCGACCGGGCGCAACTGTTAATGAAAAAGAACTGCTGGCGTTTTTGCGCGCCAATCTGGCAAACTTTAAGGTGCCGACCAAAATAGTTATTCGCGAATCCTTGCCGCGCACCTCGTCCGGTAAGACCCTTCGCGACGCGGAGATTTTGCTGTCGATGGGATAACTCGATGACAGAATGCAGCCGGGGCGGACGTTTTGGCTCTAATTGGGCAGCGCGGCGGGTTGAAACTCTCCGCGGGCGATCTGATGTCTATTGGGAGCGTCTCCTCCCCGGTGTCAAATTCTTAAGACTCATGTAGAAGGGTTTCCAAGAATCACCGCTTCATGAATCTTTGGCCAACTGTGCCCTATCCGCTTTCATCGCTCGAAGGCTACGTCCATGTCTGGGCGGTAGCTTTGGATGACCCGCGATTTGACGCACGACCGTGGCTCAACCGGCTTTCGCCTGAAGAACAAGCGCGCGCTCAGCGATTCAAGTTCGCCAACGACCGAAGGCGCTACATCGTCGCGCATGTCGCGCTGCGCGATATCTTGGCCGGTTATTTACAAATGGCCGCCGAGGACTTCCAGTTTGTTGACGGTGAGAACGGCAAGCCAAGGCTAAGGGCCGCGCTCGCAAGTAGCGGTATTGAGTTCAATCTTTCCCACTCTCACGAACAAGCACTGGTAGCGGTGACTCAGCAAACTGTAGTGGGCATCGACATTGAGTTTGTCAAAAACGAATTCGGATTCCACGAAGTCGCCGAGCGCTTCTTTACGCAGCGTGAAGTGTCAGCCTTGCGCGCTCTGCCCTCGTCGCTGCAGCGTCAGGCTTTCTATAAATGTTGGACGAGCAAAGAAGCGTTCTTAAAAGCCAAAGGCACCGGCTTATCCGGTGCACTCGACGAAGTCGAGATTTCATTAACGTCCGGCAATCGCGTCATTATCAACGCTTTTGTGGCCGGTTGGTCGCTGATGGAACTGAATCCCGGCGACGGATATGAGGGTGCACTGGTGGTCAAAGGCGAACAGGCGGTATCGATTCACCGCCATCGATGGCAGCCTACTCGGTGATAAATACTCATAGCACTTCCGCACATTACTCTCCCGCTGAATGCCTTCCGCGAATGCAAATGACTAAGTTAATCCACCCGATTTGCCGGCGGCTAATTTGGCTTGACCGGTAAAACGTAAGCCACTAGACTTTGGCCTCATGTTTGCCGAGCTGGGAAAATTGCGCAGTGGCTATCTCGCCGCTGTAATTCTGTCTTTGGTAGCAGCCGGATTTCTCGCTTGGAAAACTCCGCGCTCATCGAGCCAACAATTCGGCCCGAGTGTCGAAACCGGTCGCTCAGCGCATTCAGAATCAATCGGTCGGATGAAGGACTCCCTCGCCAACGACCGCAAGCTGCTCGCCGCTTACGAGCAGGAACAATCGGAATTGCGGTTTGAAGTCATCAACCGGCGAAGGCTCTATCAAGAGGGCCGGATCTCGAAGGATCAAGTTCACGAGGCGGAAAAGTCGTTTATTGCAGCGTTAAAGCGGGTGCATGAGATGCGTCACACAGTATTGGAAACCGATATCGCGATCACCGAGGTTGTTTTGGGTGAAAAGGTTGCGCGCTTGCCGGTGCTCCCCATGAACGGCTACAGTGAAAGCAGCGATTCGGCTCGCTTCAATGGCGGTTTACAGTGGTCATTAAAAGAAGCACCGCGGATCGAGCGATACTTCTCTCAAACCTTCGGCCGGCGATTGCCCGTGACTGCGATGGGCCAGTCGCAGACCCACAACCGATTGCGTTTCGATCACCGCGATGCCATGGACGTCGCGCTTCATCCCGACAGTTTCGAAGGCAAAGCGCTCATCAGCTATCTACGCAAAGCGGGCATACCGTTCACGGCGTTTCATAGCGCGATCGCCCGCACTTCCACCGGGCCACATATTCATATCGGCAGGCCGTCCGGCCGACTTGCTCATTAGATATTCAAAACCTTTGCGCCACAGCAGTCAAGTTCAGGCGAATTGGGCCATGCGCCTTTTGACGCCGATGATTTCGGCGACGGTTGATGCAATAGTGCTATTTGGGTGAATTCTGGCAGCGCACCGAAATAAAGAGGCACGCGCAAACTCGGCCGGGTTCAACGCCGGCATCTGTCTTCTAACAAAGGACTCAAGCATGATTCCAGCCGCAACTCCGTTACCTGCATCGACAGTGGTCCTTATCCGGCCCGGGGGCGAGGGTAGTTTTGAAATCTACCTTAATCGCAGACCGGATCAGATGGAAACTTACGCAGGGGTATATGTTTTTCCGGGCGGTAGAGTCGAGGAGAGCGACTACTCGACGGCAATGATTGGTTTGACGCGCGGTCTCGCTCCACGCGAAGCGAAGCAGAAACTAGGCTCAGACTTGCCGGCGGAAGTTTGTCTAGCTCACTGGGTCGCGGCCGTGAGAGAACTTTTCGAGGAAGCCGGTATTTACTTTTTCTGCTCTATCAACAACACCGCCATGGATCTGGAGCCAGAAGGTCTTGCCGAGCGCTTAGCTGGCAAACGAGCGGCTCTCCAGCGCGGTGAGATCGATTTGCCGAATCTCTTAACGTCGGAAGGGCTTTATTGCGACGTGGCGCGCCTCAGCTATTTTTTCCACCGCATTACGCCGGAACATTATACCGTACGGTTCGATACACGTTTCTATTTGGCGGCTTTGCCGCCGGATCAGCATCCGCTGCACGCCTCCGAAGAAGTCTCTGAAAGCTTATGGATCGCTCCGACCGTCGCGCTCGAACGGGCGGAAGCAGGTTATTTTCGCATGATGCCACCGACGCTTGCCGTATTGCGCAATCTGAGCAATTACGTTTCCTGGCAGGACCTGAGCAAGGCGTTTAGGCTGCGCTAACTTGCCATAAAAACCAACTGGCAATAAAATCAGGCGTAATTGCCGGGCCCAAGACCCACGTTGCCCACTAAGCTGTCCCGCTGCCTTAGCGATTTTCTGATGGTATCGTAGTGGGGTTACATGTGCCCCACGACCCCGGTTACAAGCGCCCAGCTAGTGGCACCACTGTTGCTGTTGTGTGGATTGACAGGTCACCATAATTGCCCGTGGGACGGTAGTGTGTTATATTAGTCGAGAAATTCACCGATGTTAACGAGCCGCGCCGCTTCACGTACCTGCCAGGTATCGAGAGACCCTTAGTTTCGTCTAAAGTGCTATGAGTAATGCATTGCCTTCTATCGGGTCCGTCGCCTATTTTTCCATGGATGTGGCGGTCAATTCCCAGATTCCGACGTATAGCGGTGGTTTAGGTGTTCTGGCGGGTGACATGCTGCGGTCGGCGGCCGACCTAGAGATTCCGATGGTTGCACTGTCGTTGGTGCACCGCAAGGGCTATTTTGACCAGCGGCTTGACCCGCAAGGTAATCAGCTCGAAAGCCCGGCTGAGTGGTTGCCCGAAACTCATCTACAACGGTTATCGCCACAAGTCACAGTCTTGATCGAGGAGCGAGAGGTGTACGTCGGCGCCTGGCAATATCTGTTCACGGGCATTACTGGGCATACTGTGCCGCTTATTTTCCTCGACACCGACCTTCAGGAGAATAACCCCGAAGACCGCGGACTTACCGATTTCCTCTATGGCGGCGACCAGCGTTACCGGCTGTGTCAAGAAGCGATCCTGGGTTTGGGCGGCGTCGCCATGCTGCGCGCGATCGGCTATACCGATACTCAAATATTCCACATGAACGAGGGCCACTCGGCATTCGTTACGCTGGCACTTTTGGAAAATCTAGGAGGCGCGATTGCCAAAAAACGCCTTTCAGAGATCGAGATCGAGGCAGTCCGGCGACGTTGTGTATTCACGACACATACTCCGGTGCCTGCCGGGCACGACCGCTTCCCTGCCGAACTAGTCTACCAAGTCCTCGGCGAGCAGCGCGCCGGGGTGCTCGCACAATTGCAGTTACTCGACGGTCCTCTCAACATGACCGAGCTAGCATTGCGACTCTCCGGTTTCGTCAACGGCGTCTCGATGCGTCATGCCGAAGTGTCGCGCACCATGTTTCCCAATCACGGTATTGGCGCGATTACCAACGGCGTGCACGCTGGAACGTGGACGGCCGCCCCTTTGGCCGCTTTGTATGATCGCTATTTTCCCCACTGGCGGACCGATAATTGTTATCTACGCTATGCGATCGGCATTCCCCAATCCGAAATCCACCAGGCGCACGCGCAAGTAAAAAAAGAACTGCTTCATCAAGTGCGTTGGCTTACCGGCAGTCAACTTGATGAAAAGGTTTTTACCCTCGGCTTTGCCCGCCGTGCCACCGGCTATAAGCGCGGCGATTTGCTGTTCACAAATCTCGATCGGCTTAAACACATCGCTCAACAAGCGGGCCCGATCCAGCTCATTTACGCCGGCAAGGCGCACCCGCGGGACGAAGGCGGTAAGGAAATTATTCGGCGAATTTTCGAGGCGGCGGCGGCGCTTGCCAAAGACGTGCGTGTCGTTTACCTGGAAAACTACGACATGGCGTTGGGCAAATTGCTTTGTTCCGGGGTCGATGTCTGGCTCAATACGCCGCTGCGACCGCAGGAAGCGTCCGGCACCAGCGGGATGAAAGCGGCGCTCAACGGTGTGCCCAGCTTCAGCATTCTGGATGGCTGGTGGATCGAAGGTCACGTCGAAGGAGTGACGGGGTGGGCGATCGGCGACCTCAAAGACACGGAAAACGATTCAAGCGCGGAGGCGGCCTCGCTCTATGACAAGCTCGAGCGTGTGATTCTGCCGCTGTATTACAAGGAACCCGACAAGTACGCGCAAGTCATGCGTTCGGCGATTGCGCTCAATGGATCTTTCTTCAACACACAACGCATGATTTGGCAGTATGTCCGAAATGCATATGCGCGCGCAGGCGCCCAACCGATGCAAGCGTTGGATTAACTCAAATCTTCCTGCATTCGGCTCGGTCAACGATCGGCCGGAGCCGCTTTTGCCTCGGTCCAGTCGACAAATTCTTTCAGCTGCTGAAAGTAATTTTCGCCGCCGACGATATAGGTATCGTTGTGACTGGCACCGGGGATAGCAAAAAATTTCTTCGGTTCGGGCGCCTTATCAAAGATGGTTTTGCCGTGGCTGAACGGCACGATTTCGTCGCGATCACCATGCAGCACGAGCAACGGCACCTTAATTTTCTTGATCGTCGCCCCAACATCGTAGCGCGTTTGCAGCAAAAAGCCGATCGGCAAGAAGGGCAACACGATACGGGCCATTTCGGGAATCGAGACGAACGGACTCTCCAGAATCAATCCCTGACTGACGAAGCGAGTCGCCATCTCCGTGGCGACGGCGGCGCCCAAAGAACGACCAAATAAGATCATCTTGCCGCTCTTGGCGCCGAGTTTCTTACGAAGCAGGTCGAGCGCCGCTTCACCGTCCAGATAAGTCCCTGCTTCCGAGGCGCGGCCTTCGCTCCGGCCATAGCCCCGGTAGTCGAAGATAAAGACATTCACTTTTACCTTATCGTGCAGTAGTTTGATATTGTCGATGCGATGGCTGATGTTGCCGGCATTGCCATGGAACCATACTAGAGTGGAGCGGGGCTCTGGATGAGGAATGAACCAACCATTGAGGCGAACGCCGTCACGCGTCGTAAAGAAGATATCTTCGAATTCGAGGCCAACCTGCCGAGGCGTACGCGCGAGCGTCGGGCTCGGATGAAAAATCATGCCGTCTTCGATCCGGCAGGCAGTGAGAAGAGCAAACAAAGCCACAAAACAGAGCGTTCGCAAAAGTGCGACCCGGAGGCTAACATTCAAAGAGAAAATATCCGCGACGCCGGTTCTTTTCTCGAAAGCACAGCACCCGCGCATTTGAATCCGATCCGATCAGTGTTTCTGTTGACCGCGAAGCTTCCACTCGAGTCCATCGATGATACATTCGACGCTGGCCTGGAGGATATCGGCGGCCACGCCCACAGTTCCCCATCGTTCTCTGCCGTCGCCGAAAATAGCCAAGACCCGAACCAAAGCCGCCGCGCCTTTATCGTCCTCATCTGGCGATGCGCCGTGCAGCAAGCGCACGTCGAATTCTTCGAGGCGAACCTCCGAGAGCTGCGGGTAATGTCGTTCGAGAATCTTTCGCATGGCGTTGTCGACCGCATGAACCGGCCCGCGGCCGCTGGCGGCAACGAGATCCTGTTCTCCGAAGATTTCAATCAATACGGTCGCTTCCGTCGCCGCCGTCAAGCCGGCTGACGGGGCTTCAAAGTCGACTTGATCGTCGATCTTACAACGGAGCACACGGAAGGGCTTCAGATAATCGTCGTGTTTACGAATAGACATCAACTCGAAGGACGCCCATGCACCTTCCAGTTGAAAAAAGATTTCTTTAAGATCCCTTGTCATGGTTTGTTCCTAATTTTTCCGACCGGTCGAAGCGAAAAAATCTAAATTCCACGGTATGATAGCTCTCATATAGGAAACGGTCGCCAGGAACACAGCACGCCGCCGAGGCCCAACGAGAATAGTTTATAATCTTTTCACGCCTTTGTAACTCTGGTATCATTTATTTAAGACGATGGAAAATAGCGCATCGGATAACCGCTTGCAAAAATTTTTTCTGAAAATGGTTCGGCAGAGTTTTTCGCAACTGGGAATTTACGATGCCACCGTTGCCAGCTATGTCGCGGACGTGCTGGCAGATTTTGCCCGGGCCGATCATCTGTATCGATTTCGCAATCGCGGCGGGCGCGGCATCGATCAAATGGCGGAAATATCGGCGCAGCGACCGGCCGGCGCCCCGGATGAAAGCGATGTTTTGCGCGAGCGGTCTTTGCGCAAGTACACAGGCGATTACGCCTTATTTATGAGCGGAATTTTTCGTAAGCATCTGGAAGGAAGCGGCGCGCTCGACTATTATATTCAGGAAGGCAGCCGCTCGTACTGGACGGTCTCCGAGCTCGACCTTTCGCTCTACCGCACCGGCTATTTCCTCTACCAGGAGCTTTCCAAAAAATTCGAATACTATTCCGGCGCGCTTGATTATACCCGTAAAGCCTACTTTGCGGCGGCTCCGGGGGAAGATCCGTTTGCCGGTTTTGTTCGGCAGATCGAAGGTTGGATGAAAGTCAACATTACGGAAAATTAAGTTGTCGGTCGTTTTGAAAGCCGGTCGCACCCGTCTGTTCATTCCAACACCTCGAACGTGAAAAAGCTACGCCTTTTGCTCCTCGCCACGCTTGTTTGCACCGCTGTCCCAGCCGGTATCCTGGTCTACTATGTTCTTTTTGCGGTACCGATCGACGGCGTCTATCCGGCGCAAATCCGCGTCGAGCAAGGTGATTCATTGGCCGCCGTGGTGCGCAAGCTGCGCGATCAAAAACTCATTTCCAACGGCTTTTTGTTCTCGCTTTGGGCGCGATTAAGCGGCGCGGAAAAAAAAATCCATCAAGGGCTTTATCAGTTCGAGTCCAGCGCGGCGCCTCGCGAGATTTTGGACCGGCTGGTTAGCGGTCGAGGAACCTTCCAAACCGTCACCATCCCGGAAGGTCTGACGGTGAAGGAAATTGCAACGCTGCTCGACCAGATGCAGATTGCCGACAAGGAAAATTTTCTCGCCGAAGCTGCCGACCCATCGTTACTGACAACGCTTGGCTTGCATGAGAAAGGGCTTGAGGGTTACTTGTTTCCGAGCACCTATCACTTTACGCCGTCGACCCCGGAGAAGGACATTATTTTGACCATGGCCGAGCAGTTTCGAAAAATATCGCTTCCGTTATTGAATCACCCGGACGGCGCGAATTCCTTGACCTCGCATGAAGTCCTTACGCTCGCCTCGATTATCGAAAAGGAAACCGGGATCGACGCCGAGCGACCGTTGGTTTCAGCGGTGTTTCACAACCGATTGAAGCGCCAAATGCCCCTGCAAAGCGATCCGACGGTGATTTACGGTATGAAGGATTTCACCGGCAATCTGACCCGAAAACATTTAAACGACCCGACTCCTTATAATACCTATCGGATCGCGGCGCTGCCCCCGGGGCCGATTTGTAATCCGAGCCTTGCATCGATCCGGGCGGCACTTCAACCTGCGCTAGTTCCGTACCTTTACTTTGTCTCCAAGAATGACGGCACGCATTTATTCTCCGAAACGATCGAGGAACATAATCGAGCGGTAAAAGCCTTTCAGCCTGTGCGCGAGCTGTCGTCACGCCGCGCCAAGTCGCCGGCACGGCATTAGTGTTTCGCGAGCTTCAGCCGCCAACGGCAACATGTTATAGTTGGCGCAATGCAGGTGCCATCTCCCCACGCAAACGATGACGAACGACCCGAGAGTCTGATCCATCGTTTAGTCGCTCGCCTGAGCCACCACGCACTATGGGATTCGTTGCTGATGTTTGTGCCTCCGGCGGCGGCAATGATTTACGTCGTCGCGCTCTTTTTTCGCGCGGTGTGGTTGAGCCAAAACGTTGCGGTTTTGGTGGTGGCATGCATCGTTGCGCTCGGCGCACTGGCCGTGTTGCTGTGGCGCCGGCCGCGTGTCGCAAGCGTGCGTTCCGCCGCACGGCTGATGGATCTGAGGTCGGGTGCGAAGGATCATTTTCTCACGTTGGCGACCGTCGACCCGGCAAACCAGCCCGTGTCACTTATAGCGCGGCTACGCCGGCAAACCGAGTGGTTTCGCGATCGAGTGGAGCTCAAGAGAGATTTTCCCTATCGCCTCAAACGATCGGCTTACTGGTCTTTCGGTGGTTCGCTCGTTGCTGCTATTTTGATTCATTTGTTGTTGTCGCTGGGTCTGCCCGGGCGCGATGCCGCGGCCGCGCCCGAGCGCTTGCGTGAGCTGGCGAGACAGATGGCACTCAAACCTGAACTTCGGGGGCTCGCCAATGAACTTGAGGCGGTTGCCGCAAGGCTCGATGATCCCAAAATTTCCGCCGAAGAAAAACAAGCGCTGGCGCAACAGATCGAAAAGAAAATCACGGAGCAGCAAAAAAATCAGGCGCAAAAGGACAATCGTGATCTCCTCGCCCAAGCGGCGAGCGCGCTCAGCGGCCAGGAACGGCAACAAGCGTCGAGCGGACAACAGCAGGGGGAACAACAAAAGGGTGCCGGCGGCATTCAAACGAACGCGCCGCAGGACGGACAGGGCGAGAACAAGCGAACCCAGAGTGGTAGCGGGGAGGGTAAAGGAGATTCCAGCGCGCAGTTGAGTCAAGGAATGGACCCTGGGAAGTCAAAGCAACCGGGTCAAGATCAGAACCGGTCGGGTGAAGCCAAAAATAATCAAAGCCAACCGGAACCGAATCAGCCCGGCAGTGACCCCAAGAAAGAAAAGCCCGGCAAAACTCAAGGCGGATCGAAAGAGGGTGCCGGCCAACAACAAGTGTCCTCCGAACCGCCGCCCCAGGGGGGGCCTCCTGCCGAACGTTTCTACAAGGCGGGCGAGGGTAAAGAGGGTCTCAAAGGCGCCGGCTATGTAACCGTGCAACTGCCGGAGGAAGTCGTCGCCGACGCCAGCGGAGAAAGTCGCGCCACAAAAGACTCTAAGAACAGTCGGACTCGCACGCAGGTTCCGGTGAGTAATGTGCCGCTGCCCACCCACGTACCGAACGCTCCGACCGAGAAACAACCGGTACCCATCGAATACCGCAGCATTATTCGTTGATCAAGTGAAGGAGTTTAATGGATCCGGAACAATTTCAGCACACGTTTCGACATCTCGAGGTAGAAGTGCAGAAGATCATCGTCGGCCACGATGACCTTATTCGAAAAGTTTTGATTGCTTTTTTTGCCGGCGGGCACGTGTTGCTCGAAGGGGTTCCCGGACTGGGCAAGACTCTGCTTGTCAAATCGTTGAGCCAGGCGCTGGGACTTTCGTTCAAGCGAATTCAGTTCACGCCGGACTTGATGCCGTCGGACATCGTCGGCACCGAAGTGCTCACCGAAACCAGCGGCCGGCGCGAATTCCAATTTAAGCGGGGACCCATCTTCGCGCACGTCGTATTGGCCGACGAGATCAATCGCGCGACTCCAAAGACGCAATCGGCGGTGCTCGAAGCGATGGAAGAGAAGCAAGTCACGGTTTTCGGCGACTCGCATCTGCTTGAGTCACCCTTCATCGTTTTGGCAACACAAAATCCCATCGAACTCGAAGGCACCTACCCGCTGCCCGAAGCGCAACTCGACCGATTCTTTTTTAAGCTGCTGGTGGCCTCGCCCGCGCCGGCCGAGCTCAAAGAAATTCTCAAACGCACGACCGGAACCGCGAGCGCTAAACTCTCGACAGTTCTCCCCGAAGACGGCGGTAAGCGGGTCAACGACATGCAACGGCTACTGCGCCAGGTCATGATCGCGCCGCCCATCGAGGACTATGTTGTCCGTTTGGTGCACGCAACGCAGCCCGACGGGGCCAACGGCGGCCCGTTGAAGAGCGCGGTGAAGCAATACATCCGCTTCGGCTCGAGCCCGCGCGGCGCGCAGGCGGTCATTCTCGGCGCCAAGGGCAGTGCCCTGGCCGAAAACAGAGTGCACGTGAGCTATGAAGACGTCGAGGGCATTGTTTTTGCCGCGTTGCGCCATCGCATCATTTTGAACTTCCAAGCCGAAGCCGAGAATATCACGACCGATCAAGTCATCGGTGAAATCATCAAGCAGGTGCCGCGTAATTAGCGGCCTTGCGCCTAGCATTTTTCGCGGATTCACTGGATCTTGTTTTTGATCGGCGGGATCGATTTCAAGTAATCCGCGATCGCCAGCGCATCCTCCTTTGTCATGTCATTATAGCCGTGCGTGGTGCCCTCGATGACTTCGTACATGAGGCCTTGCACGTTATCGAAATCTGGTTTCGTGCCCTTGAGGAGAAGATCGGCGATTTCGTCGCGCTTCCAGCTGCCGATGCCGGTTTCCTCATCCGGCGTGATATTCGGCACGGCTTCACCCAGCGGGCCGATATCTTGGCCCGCGCCCGCCAAATAAAGCGATTGTTTCGGCACGCCGAGGACATTTCGCGGCGTGTGGCAATCGCCGCAAAGTGAAACATGGTTGACCAAGTAGCGGCCCCGTTCAACGCCTGCTGTGGGCGTTTGCGCCGGTGAAGTGCTGAAGCGGCCGAATAGCCCGAGATAAGCAAAAGTTCCCACGCTGCGCATGAATGGCACCCAGCTCTTGAGTTCCGGCGTAGGCTTTTTCACGGGCTTGAGCGTTCTGAGAAATGCGATGAGCGCCTTTAGGTCCTCTTGAGCCATGCCGGAATATTTTTCGTAGGGCATGACCGGCAAGATCCGGCTGCCGTCGCGGCGGAAGCCTTTGATCATAGCGTCGAGAATTTGTTGATCCGACCACGCGCCTAAACCAGTTTCTTTGTCCTGGGTGATGTTGGTGCTGTAGACCGTTCCAAATGGAATCGGAAAGGGTCGCGCGCCGGCGTGCGGCGTCTCTTTCGGCACCGTGTGGCAGGCACACCCGCCGGCGACGGCGAATATGTACTGCCCCTTGGCAATCAATTCTTTATTCCGGGTCTGTGAGCCGGCGAGGGCAGGAAAAAACACGAGAGTGGCCACGCCAGCTACCAGCCAAAACGTCAGCGAGCGAGCTTGGTGCGAAAACATCATGGCTTGCGGGCGGCCTCCTGGCGATTTTTTTTGTCGAGCTGCTGAAGTAGCGCATAAAAGGATTGATTGATCGGTGCCGCTTCACCGGCGTGCCGCAATAATTTGAACACGACGCCGTTAAAAGCCTCATACTCGAGTGGTTTTCTTGCTTCGAAATCCTGCAGCATGGACGGTTTAAAAACGCTTAGGCCGCGCGAAAAAGCGATCGTTTCATCAAACAAAATGCGTGACAGCTCGACACCGCGCGTGCGCGCCGCCGCTTGAACTTCAGCCATGCATTCGGCGGCGAGCTGAGTCAATGCTTCAGATTCGATGATTTGTGCCACGTTGGCGCCGGTCAAGCAGCTGATCGCGCAGAATGGCGCATTCCATAATAGCTTGGCCCATTGAACGGTCCGTATGTTCGTGCTGAGCGCGCAGGGGATGCCGGCGCCGGACAGAATTTGTTCGATGAGTTCGGCGGCTGCACCGATCGCGCCATCAAGTTGACCCAAAATGATTTTGCCGCCGTTGGAGTGCTGAATCACCCCAGGGGATTCGAGTTGAGCGGCGATGTAAACGACGCCGGCAAAAATGCGCTGCTCGCCCCAGAAACTTGCGAGTTTGTCAGCGTTATCAACGCCGTTTTGCAAAGACAGAATCATCGTGCCGTCGCCGATCAGCGGTGCAAGAGCCTGGGCCGCAGTTTGCGTGTCATAGGACTTGACGCAGAAGAGCACAAGATCGACCGCGTTGAGCTCATCTCGGCTATCGGTGAAAGCCGCCCGCTCGATTTGCAGATTACCGTTCGGGCTGTCGATTCGTAATCCGCGCTGGCGCATGACCTCAAGGTGATGGCCGCGAGCGATAAAAATAAGCTCGTGACCGGCGGCAGCGAGCTTTGCTCCGAAATAGCCGCCTACGGCGCCGCTGCCCATGACCGCGATGCGCATGGCCGTGACTTTATTCTCGCGTTTGGGGGAAGTCAATTTGGCGCGGTTTAAGCTTTTTATGGCGATATGATATGAAATCGAGCGATGGAAAAGATCGATCCGCAAGAAGATCACGAAGATCTGAACGAGTTTGCACCCGGTGAGCGGGTGACGTTTAGAGGGAAGCCTTATATGATTCAACGCCGCACGACGCTCGCATCCGGCGAAGCGGCCGTAGTGCTACAGGGCGAGCGGGAACAGTTTGTGATCAGCGCCAAGCAATTTCTCGCCGGCGTGCAAGCTTGAAACCAGCGAGTTGACTAAGGAGCACATCATGGGGAAGATCCGTTTGACATTGGCGTGCTGGGACTACGACCGCACCCGCGCGCTGCAGGACGGCCGAGTCGAGGTGGAGGGAGTCGATCTCACTTATTTACCCCTGCGGGTGGAAGAGACGTTTTGGCGCATGCTGCGCTACGGCGAGTTCGACGTCGCTGAAATGTCCACCGGTTCTTTTCTCATGTCGCGCGACAAGGGCGCGCCGCGTTTGGTCGGCATTCCGGTTTTTCCTTCGAAAACTTTTCGCCACTCGTGCATCTATATCAACACCGACTCGGGGATCAAAAAGCCTGCCGACATGGCGAGCAAGCGCGTCGGAGTTCCCGAGTATCAGATCACAATGGCGACTTGGGCGCGCGGCATCCTGCAACACGAATACGGCGTGGCGCCGGAAAAAATGAAATGGTTCACCGGTGGCGAAGAACATCCGGGCCGCCAGGACAAGGTCAAGCATAGCCCGCCTCCGAACATTGATATCCAGCCGATCCCGCCGGACAAGACGCTTTCCGGCATGCTCGAGCGCGGCGAGATCGACGCCATGATCTCGGCGCATATGCCCTCGCCGTTCGTGCGCCGCCACCCGAAGGTGCAGCGCTTGATTCCTAATTTTCGTGAAGTGGAGCAGGATTATTTCAAACGCACGAAGATTTTCCCGATCATGCATACGATCGTCATGCAGGAAGAGGTTTACGAAAAGCATCCGTGGGTCGCTCAGAGCCTTTTTAAGGCGTTCGAAGAATCGAAGCGGCTTTGCCAGGAGGCCATGTACGAGTTCTCGGCGCTCAAATATATGCTTGCCTGGTCGATCGATGAGATGGAAAAGGAGCGGGAGATCTTGGGGCCAGATGTCTGGGCCTACGGATTGGAGGCCAATCGCCACATATTGGAAACTCTCGTGCAGTACACCTATGAGCAAGGTTTGATCAGCAAACGTGTTGACATTGATTCGCTCTTCGCCAAAAGTACCCTGGAGGAATTTAAAATTTAGACAGCGCTTTTTGACCGGCACCATTTTATGGCGGAAGAAAAAACCCCGGCATTTGAAGAAACCAAATGGTGGGTCGATCGCGGCCCGGTCAAGGAGCGGGAAAAAACCGCCGAGCCGGTTAAAGGAATCATCGAGAAGTGGGCCTATGAGCTGCTCAAGAACTACAATCAAGATCAGGCGGCGAAGAATCTGGTCGACATCAATGCCAAGCTTCTCAGTGGCTTGTCGGTGGCGCAGGGCGAGTGGGGCTACTACTCGTTGGAAGTGGGCAACTATCCGCCTGATAAGCTAGCTAAAATCAAGAACAGTCTGCCCTTGCCCTCCGGTACTCGTGGCATCGTTATCGACGCCGGCTATTCCGTCCGGGCGATTATCACCGCCGAGCCGCCAGGCGAGCGTTACATCGATATTAACTTCACCGACGCGCCTTCGTTGGATTATTGGGTAAACGGGCAGTTGGTGGAAGAGCGAGTCTATGCAAACGTCGGCGAGGCGCTCAAGCGCATTCGCCCCGAACTGCCGCGCTACTTACTTTGCCGGGAATCTTAATGGCAGCCGCAGGTTTGCGGTGTGCATGCGCAGCCGCCAGCTGCGCCGGAGGCTTGCTGGACGGAAGCCGGGAAGCTAAAAACCGATAGCTGTTTTTCGAGCGCGCTGCTGTGACATTTCGGGCAGGCGATCTTTTCGCGCGCCGAGAACACGACAGTTTCGAAGCGGTGGTTACACTTGCGGCAGCTGTATTCGAAAATCGGCATGGGTTTCTCACTCTGGTTAGGTTCTCGATCTCGAATTTCGTCAGGCGCGCTTGGACTTCTTTTGTTTGACCGCTTCCCGCAGCGGGTTTTCGCGCGGAATCGGCTCCAGTGCGGTGACCTCCAGACCATAGCCGCGCAGTCCCACCAGATGCTTTTTGTTATTCGTCAACAGGCGCATCTTGCCGACGCCGATATCGCGCAGGATTTGCGCGCCGATACCGTATTCCTTGAAATCGGCCTGATAGACAAAGGAGCGGTTCATCTCCCGCTGCTGTTTTCCTTCGAGCCTAGGGTACGCGACCATGGCGGGGCGTAGTCCCCTGAGCTCCGGCCGCAAATATAAAATCACACCCTTGCCGGCTTTGGCGATGATTTCCATCGATCGCTGAATCACTGCGTTGGTATTGAGCAGCTCGAAACCGAATACATCGCCGGGAACATACTTGGTATGCACGCGCACCAATGTCTCTTCCTTGGGTGAAATGGTGCCCTTGATGAGCGCGAGATGTTCGCTCTGGTCCACGTGAGTGTTGTAGACTACGGCCTGAAACATACCGCCGAGACGGGTCGGCAGCGGCGCGGCCGCGGCTCGATAAACCAGGGAATCGTAATTTAAGCGGTATTGGATGAGATCGGCTGTCGTTACCACTTTAAGCTTATGCTTCTTGGCGAAACGCATCAGGTCGGGTTGACGCGCCATGGTGCCGTCATCCTTCATGATCTCGCAGATAACGCCAGCCGGCTTGAGGCCGGCGAGCCGGGCCAGGTCGACGGAGCCTTCCGTTTGGCCGGCGCGCACTAGGACGCCGCCATCGCGAGCGCGCAGGGGAAAAATATGGCCGGGGATCACCAGATCCTGGGGCTTGGCATCGTCGGTAATGGCATCAAGAATCGTCTTTGCGCGGTCGGCGGCAGAAATCCCAGTGGTAATGCCGGTCGAGGCGTCTACCGATACGGTAAACGCGGTGCCGAACGGAGAGGTATTCTCCGATACCATCATCGCCAGGCCCAAGTGCCGAACTCTTTCCTCGGTCAGCGGCAGGCAGATTAAGCCGCGGCCATAGGTGGCCATGAAATTGATTGCATCCGGAGTGACCTTTTCCGCGGCCATACACAGGTCACCCTCGTTTTCGCGGTCCTTGTCATCCATCAAGATGACCATACGGCCGCGGCGAATCTCGGCGATCGCTTGTTCAATCGTGGCTAGCGGCATCGGGCTGTACTTTACCATCTTGACCCGGGCTTTCAAACGGTGAGTTGATGGACTGAAACTGGAAACGATCATCACTTACAGCGTACCAGCGCCGGTGGCGATCAGATAGTTTAAAACCCAATCTGGAACCCATAGGAGCCCTGTTGTGTCCTGCGCTTCCTCTCGGTCGGCTGAGCCGGGCCCTTTCCGGCCGCCGACAAAAAAAATCTGGAACAATCCGCATACTTGGGTTGTCTAACTATCACGGAGGTAACGCATGAGCGCGAAAAAACCACCCAAAGCGCAAACATCGTCTCATCGAAGTCGCGCGCCTTTTTGGACGCAGGGCGCGCCGCCGCGCAGCCCGATGATTGAGGAAAAGGCGATGATGATATTCCAGCCCGACATTCTAATTGACGCTCAATTTCAGTCGAGCCAGCGAAGGCGTTTTCATCTTGATCCGGAGAGAGTGCTGATGCTCGCGGTACTGCAGGATGCCGTGGTCTGTTTTCAGGAGCATGTCGGGGCTAAGTGCAAGCGCAAGCAGTCGATGCATCGCGAAGCTGAGGAATGGATCTCGAACACCGACCGCTCTTATCTGTTTTCGTTTGAAAACGTCTGCGAAGCACTCGGATTTGACGCTGATTACATGCGCGAGGGGCTGCTGCGTTGGAAGCGCGCGACGCGGCAGCCCGGAAGCGAAAAAAGCCCCCGGCCCATCATCGGCCGTGTCGGAACCTAATTGGCTGACTCACAAAGTGTCGTTAGAGATACCGCTGCGCGCCGAGTGCGCGCACGGCAATAAAGTGGGAGAAATGGATGTCAAGAGATTTTTTGCAGTCTAAGAAGAGTTTCAGCGTCTCATCGCTGGTGATCGGCAGCGCGCTGTGTGTGCTGGCGGGAGCCGGGATCGGCGGGACTATCGAGAATAATCAGGCGGCTGGCAGCATGGTGCCGGTGGCCGCGTCCACGGAGACTGCTCGCAGTCTGCCGAATTTTGCCGAACTGGCAAAGAGAGCGGGACCGTCAGTCGTAAACGTTTCGACAACCGAGGTTCGCAGGATGGCCCAGGATGCGCCGTCTCCGTTTGGGCCGGGCGATCCGCGTAACGATCTTCTGGAACGATTTTTCGGGGGACGTATCCCACGCGGACCGCAGCGGCGGCAAGGGGTGGGCTCAGGATTCGTCATCGACAGTAACGGCACGATTCTCACCAATTATCACGTCATCGGTGAAGCGGAGAAAATTTCCGTGACCCTGTCGGACGGAAAGAGCTATGACGCCAAAGTGATCGGCAAAGATCAAAAGACCGACATCGCCGTTATCAAAATCGATGCCGGCCGTGAACTTCCGGCCGTGACTCTCGGCAACTCTGACGATCTCGAAGTCGGTGAGTGGGTCGTCGCGATCGGTAATCCTTTCGGCCTCGATCACACGGTCACTTCCGGTATTGTGAGCGCCAAGGGCCGCCAGATCGGCGCTGGACCGTACGATAACTTTATTCAAACTGATGCTTCGATCAATCCAGGAAACTCCGGCGGGCCACTGCTGAACCTACGCGGTGAAGTGATCGGCATCAACACGGCGATCTTTAGCCAGACGGGTGGCAATATCGGTATCGGCTTTGCCATCCCTGCCAATTCGGTGAAGGACGTACTGCCTCAGCTGAAAGACAAGGGCAGAGTGGTGCGCGGCTACCTGGGCACGACCGTGCAGAAGATTACGCCGGAAATAGCTAACTCGCTCGGCCTGAAGGAAAACGGCGGAGCGTTGGTGGCTGATGTAGTGCCGGGCAGCCCGGCCGAAAAAGCCGGGATCAAGACCGGAGACATTATCATCGAGTTCGACCGCAAGGAGATTAAAGATTCATCCGATCTACCTGTCGTGGTTGCGCGCATCACGCCGGGCACGACTGTGCAGCTCAAGGTCGTGCGCGAAGGCAAGCAGGTCTCGCTGCCGATTACGGTAGGCGAGTTGAAGGATAATGAAATCGTCGCTTCGGGTCAGGAGAGTGAACTGGGGTTGACCGCACAACCGATAACTCCTGACATTGCTCAGAGCCTGGGTTTGGAACGCACCGAGGGGCTGGTCGTTTCGTCGGTGAAGCCGGGTAGCCCCGCCGAAGAGGCGGGATTGCGATCAGGAGACGTGATAACGGAAGTGAACCGGCGCCCAGTGAAGAATCTGGCCGAATACAATCAGGAGATCGCACGAAGCGAAAAAGGTAAGCCGGTGCTCTTTCTCGTGCGCCGGGGGCAGTCCAGTCTGTTTTTAGCTCTAAAGCCCTGATTTGGTTCCACTGTTACTCTTTCTAGCCGCTCAGCTTCGGCTTGCGCGTGAGCCGGCGCCGAAGCCTGAGCGGCTTTTTTTCCCGCTTCCGTCAGTTCGACGAATCGGCTGCGCAATTTAATCGGCGGATTTTTCCTGGTAGGTTGCTTTCGTTGAGCTCAAGAAGTTAGGAGTAGTCGCAATGAAAGTTGGATTGATCGGCCATCGCGGCGCGGGAAAAACCACGATTTTCAACATGCTGACGGGTCTCCAAGCGCAACTCGGCGGGTTTGGCGGCAAGGAAGAAGTGCACCTCGGGGTGATTAAAGTTCCCGATGCACGTATCGACAAACTGTCGGAGATTTATAAACCGAAAAAGACCACCTATGCAGAGATTCGTTTTACTGACTTTCCGCCCAGTCAAGGCGAAGAAGATCTCAAGTCGAATAACGCTCTGGTCACACAAATGCGCGAAGTCGACGCGATCACGCTGGTTCTAGGGGATTTCGAGGCCGGCGCCCAACCTTTAAAGGAATTAAACGCCCTGCTTACCGAGATGATCCTCGCCGATCTTACCGTCGTAGAAAACCGGCGTAGCCGCCTCAAAAAAGAAAAGGCTCGTCCTCAAGAAGAGGCGCTGCTTGAACGCTGCGCTCAGGCGCTGGAGGGCGAAGAGAGTCTGAGAAATCTCGCTTTCAGCGCCGACGAAGAAAATTTGGCATCGGGCTTCGGCTTTCTCAGCCGCAAACCCCTATTGGTGATTTTTAACCAGTTCGACGAAAAAGCCGGGTTGCCGCTGGAGGCGTCTTACCAAGAGGAGCTCAAGCGCCGCGGGCTGCAGGGCTTGGCTCTCGCCGGCAAAGTCGAGATGGAGATCGCCCAACTCGATGAAAAGGATCGCGCCGCCTTTCTGCAAGAGATTGGGATTAAAGAGCCGGCGAGAGATCGGTTCATTCGCGCGTCTTACGCTGTGTTGGATCTCATCAGTTTTTTTACCACCGGAGAAGATGAAGTGCGGGCTTGGACCATTGCCCAGGGCACGGTCGCCAGAAAAGCCGCGGGAAAAATCCACAGCGACATCGAGCGCGGCTTTATCCGGGCCGAGGTGATCGCTTACGACGACTTCATCGTGTACGGCAGCGAGGCCAAATGCAAAGAGGCCGGCAAGCTGCGACTCGAGGGCAAGGAATACGTCGTCAAAGACGGGGACATCATTCATTACCGTTTTGCCGTTTAGTCCGCCGCCCTTCTGCCGAACACTGATCTCGGCCAGAGCCCCTGTCGAAGTTTTAACTGCGCGATCGCCTTAGCGCTAGAGTGCTCAAATGCTCGGTAGCAGTTGAGTTCGCTCAAGCTCTGGACCGAGTTTACCCCATGTGCCGACGGGTTCGAGATGACAGATCAGTTAATTTGTTGTCATTCCGAGCGAAGCGAGGAATCTTTCTCTGCGTGCTCTAACTGAATCCTTAGCGAGCGCTTGTCTTGGTTGGCGTCTTTTGTTAGTCCTGCCTCTGTTCGAAATCCCATAATACGAAAGGCCAGGTGATGAAAACACTGATTCAAGGCGGCTACGTCGTCGGTTTCGACGGTCAAGAGCATGAGATCATCAGAGACGGTGTCGTCGTGATCAATGGCAGTCGCGTTGAGTATACCGGCACGGAGTATTCACAGCCGGTCGACAAAAAGATCGACGCCAAAGGTTGTCTGATCTCACCGGGTTTTGTCGACACGCACTTTCACTCCGGTATCAATGCCAGCGACTATATTCTCAATGATTCGACCAAGACTGATTTTTTCGCCTCCAACTACCTGGCGCACGGCGGTCCGACGCGCGATGGCGCGCACTCGGCGCATTTGAAAGACGTCGACGTCGGCCAGCGGTTTTCACTGATTCACGTTTTGAAGAGTGGCGTGACTACGACGTTTGACATCGGTGGCGCCGGCGGCGAGCCGGAGCGTTATGTCGACATGATCGATCAGGTCGGCATTCGTTGCGCGGCCGGGCCGAGCTACAAGAACGTTAATTTCTTTCATGATCGTGACGGGCGAGTTGAGTATGACTGGGATGACGAGCGCGGCAGCAAAGGGCTAAAAACCGCGGTCGAGTTCGCCAAGAAATTCAACGGCGCATGCAACGGCCGCATGACCGCGTTGTTGTATCCCGGCCATGTCGACTCCTGCACGCCAGCGCTACTCAAGGACACGCGCAAGGCGGCTAAAGAACTCGGTGTGCGGGTGCAGATTCACGCCACGATTAATCTCTTTGAGTTTCACACGGTGATGCGGCGCGAGCGCTGCACGCCGATCGAGCTACTCAAGAAAATTGGTTTTCTCGATCCGGAGGTGTCTCTATCTCACTGTATCTTCGTCAGCGGCCACAGCTGGCTCGCCTATCCCTATGGGGACGATCTAAAAATCATCGCCGACGCCGGAGCGTCGGTGGCATACAGCCCGTTGAAATATTTGAAGCTCGGTATTGTCATGGAATCTTTTGATAAGTATCGCCAGGCCGGCATCAACATGGGTATCGGCACCGATACCTTTCCGAAGGATATTCTCTCCGACATGCGCTACGCGGCGCTCGCCTCCCGCGTCGCTGATAGAAGCTTTCTCTCCGGTCACCCGCGCGATGTATTCAATGCGATCACCCTTGGCGGCGCGAAGATGCTCGGCCGCGACGACTTGGGTCGGCTGCAAAAGGGCGCGAAGGCGGACATCGCCATTGTGAATCTGCGCGATATTGCCTTCGGCGCCGTGCGCGATCCGATCCGCTCGCTCATGGAGACCGCCGTCAGCCGCGACGTTCGCACCGTCATCGTCGACGGCGAAACGCTGGTCGAAAACGGCAAGTATCTCCGCCTTGACGAGCAAGAGCTGCTCGACAAAGTCCAAGCCAAGGGCGAGCAGGTTTGGGACAGCGTGCCCAAATGGCACTGGACAGGAAAGCCGATCGACGAAGTCGTGCCGCCTTCGTTCAAAATAAAATGACAACGTCACGACTACAGGTATTTTGTCGTGACAGGCATGGCAAGTTTTAAAATCGACCTAACGGCGATTTGCCTTTGCTTTGTTTTCATTCTCTTCTTCTGCTGGGACGTAGCTTACTTCCTCGGGATTCGAAATCCGGAGCGCTTTCCTCATCCATTCGAGTTTTTCCAGAACGCTTGCGATGTAGATTTCTTCGCGGATTTCCCGCGATGCTGCGGTATATGATCTTTTCCTCCGTGTCAGGGGGACTAATTTGACTTGGGGTTGCGTTTTTCATCCTCCGCAACCGTCAGCTAATTAACTCAGGCAGCGCTCTCGGTCCTGCGTTTGGGATTGTGGCTTCCATTCCTGGTCGTCTTTGCTACAAAACATCCGCGTACCCTTGATTCGTCTCGTCGGCCAATTGTGAAATTGGGGATGGCCTGGCACGACTTTAAAAACCTGCTTGACACGTTCCCTGCGTCTGCGATACTCACCAGTCCCTAAAGTAGAGGAGGTGGCTATGATGACCCGATTAGCGCAATCGATTTTCAGTGTTCTGATACTCGTCGCTCTGGTTGGCGCTCTGGGAAGTGACGCGGCGGCGGCGCAGGGCAGAACCAAAATCAGGTACGCCTTGGGTGACGTCATATCGATCGACGAGTTGCCGCTCTTGATTGCCATCGAGCGCGCCAAGACTCGCGGCGTCGATGTCGAGGTCACCGCTTTTAAGAGCGAGGAAGTCGCGACTCAGGCGGTGATTAACGGTCAGGCTGACGTTGGGCAAGGCACGCCCTACGCGGCGATCCAGAAAGTGAATGTGCCGATCCGCTTTTTTTACCAGTTGAGCGCGCTGCTATTTTTCCCGGTGGTTGCCAAGGACAGTTACAAGAGCTGGAAGGATCTGGACGGGCAGGAGATTGCCTTGCAGGGACGCGGCTCCGGCACCGAGGCGATCATGCTGCTCGCGGCGAAGCAGCACGGCATCAAGTACAAAAGCGTGAGCTACGTGCCGGGCTCTCAAGTGCGCGCCTTGGCGCTCTTGAAGGGCAATATCAAAGCGACCATTTTAGACGCGCCCAACAAGAACAGGGTAATGAAGGAAGCGCCCGATAAATTTATTATTCTGCCGCTCGGCAATTTGAAAGCCAGCGATGAGGCGCTCTTCGCCACCCGGGAGTTTCTCGATAAAAATCAAGCAGCCGTGGCGATCTTCCTCGAAGAGTTGGTCCGAATCAACCGACAGATCAATGCCAATCCCAAGCGGGTCCTCGATGAGCGCAAAAAGCTCGCCCTGTTAAAGGATCTGCCGGCCAAGATGGAGGAAGAGATTCTTCCCTACTTCGAAGAAGCCGCGCGAAACGGCGTTTTTCCGAACGACGGGGGCGGCGAGAGCGCGGCCAAAAACGACCTGGAATTCTACAGTCTCTCCGGCGCGCTCAAGGGCGAGAACCTCAAGGTGGACGACTTCTGGCATTTCGGTCCGCTCAAAGCTGCGCTCGCCAAGGTGAAGTGAAGGCGGCGATGGAGTGTTGCGGGTGAGTTCACGAATCGAAGCCGTTGTTTCCAAACCGCAACACTCCAACCCTCCGGCCATTTCAACCGTCTGCTGGTGACTGACTCCGTGGAGCGACAGAGCTGGGTCGTCAAACCTCTTTTCTGGCAATTGGTTTCCTTCGCCCTCTTCTTCGGTCTGTGGGAGCTTGCAGGACGGTGGCCGATCAGCTTCGCGTTTCCGCCGTTCAGCAAGACCCTGGTCGCGCTGCTGAGCATGATCGCCGACGGCAGTCTTCCCAACGCATATCTGTCGACCCTCCAACCGCTCCTCATTGGCATCGTTCTCTGCAGCATCGCCGGCATCGGCTTCGGCATCGGCATGGGACTGTCCCGCGCGATCGAGTGGTTTAGTCTGCCTATTTTCATCGTGCTCCAAGCCGCGCCGATGGCGGCGCTCATCCCGCTCATCACCTACATATACGGCATTGGCATCACTGCCAAAGTGTTGGCCGTGGTGGTCTTGGCCGCGCCCGTCATCGTGATGAATTCATATAAGGGCATCCGCAATACCAACCCGTCGCTGATTCAGATGTGCCGCGCTTTTTTGGGAACGAGAAGACAAGAGGTCGTCAAGATCATCCTGCCCCATGCCGCCGCCTTGATCTTCGCCGGGCTGCGTCTCGGGCTGGCCATGGGCTTTATCGGCATTGTCATCGCCGAGCTTTTGATCACGCCGACCGGCATCGGCGACTTGATCACTTACAACAGCTCGGTCGCCGACTATCCCAGAATGTTCGCGGCGATCACCTCCATCGTCCTGTTCGCGGCCCTGGCCATCCAGGCACTCGAGCGCCTGGAGCGTAAGATTTTTCCGCCCGAGATACGCGGGAGCGAAAATGCCGGTTGACGCGATCGTGCAAGTGAAGGACGTCGGCAAGATCTATGAGGGCGGCGTCGAAGCGCTTGCCGACATCAGTCTGGCGCTGCCCCAGGGCAAGCTCAGCACGCTGTTAGGCCCGAGCGGGTGCGGCAAAACGACCCTCCTCAAAATCATCGCCGGGTTGATTCCGCCCAGCCGCGGCGAGATCTGGGTGAAAGGCAAAAAAGTTGGCGGACCGGGCCCGGAACGGGCGTTTGTGTTTCAGGATTTCGCGCTGCTTCCCTGGGCCAACGTTGTGCGCAACGTCGCTTTCGGCCTGGAGCTGCGCGGGCTGCCCAAAGAAGAGCGCGACGCCATCGCTCGCAAATACATCGCCGAGGTCGGCCTCGCTTCTTTCGAGTCGAGCTATCCGCACCAGCTCTCCGGCGGGATGCGCCAGCGCGTCGGGCTCGCCCGCGCGCTCGCCGTCGACGCCGATATTATTCTGATGGACGAGCCATTTTCTTCGGTCGACGAGCAGACGCGGCGAAAGTTTCAGGAGGAGCTTCTGGATCTGCTCCGGCACAAAAGAAAGACCGTGATCTTCGTTACCCACAGCATCGAAGAAGCCGCCTATTTGTCGGATCAGATCATGCTTCTATCGCCGCGACCGGGAACCTTATCGAAGATCGTTGAGCCCAATATCCATCGCGAGGGAAGAAGTCCGGACGAGATCCGGCGCGACAAGAACTATCTCGATGCCGTGGACGAGATATGGCAGATCCTGAAACATTACGTTTGAAGAAAGAGAGCGATAAAATACGAGATGATGTGTTTAGACCAACACTGCATCGCTCCGACGCCCAGATGTCTCATCCTGCCCATACCGGTGACCGGCCATGATCCTGTTCGGTAAAAAGATTCCGATCCTATTCTCGCTGGCGGTCTGGTTTTTTGCCTGGGAGATCGCCGGCCGGGTGGAGCTGTCAACGATCGTCCCGCCGGTTTCACGCGTGATCGCGGCGGGCATCACGATCATACCCACCGAAAAATTCGGCGCAGCAGTCGCGATTTCGTTGCGCTCCTTCGCTGTCGGCATGGCACTGGCGCTGTTGATCGGCATTCCCCTCGGCTTCCTCATGGCCAGATTGCCGGCGGCAGGCAAAATCCTCGGCATGTGGGTGAACATCTTTGTCAGCGCGCCGATCTCCGCGCTGGTGCCGATCCTGATGGCGGTGATCGGCATCGGCGAAACCACGGTGGTCGTTACGGTTTTTCTCTTCGCCGTGTTCGTAATTATCCTGGACACCCAGGTAGGTGTAAAGCAGGCGGACCGCTCGCTGGTGGAAATGGCGCGCTGTTTCGGTGCCAGGCCGTACCAACTTTACACCAAAGTGCTTTTTTTGAGCGCCTTGCCCGAGATTCTCGCCGGCGTGCGCCTGGGCGTGATCCGCGGCGTCAAAGGCGTCGTCATCGGCCAGCTTCTGATCGCGATCCTGGGCGTAGGCGAGTTATTCGAACTCTATTCGCAAAATTTTTTAATGGAGGAATTCTGGGCTCTGGTGATCATCGTTTTTATGTTCGCCTTCGCAGTCTCCGAGGCCATCGCCTTTCTCGAGCGGCGCGTCGAGTACTACGCCAGCGCCCGTTAGCCGGGCTATTCACGCACCTAAAACCGCTGGGTGAATGGGATCAGCGTTCAAGACGTTTTAAACGACTGGAACTATGTGAACGACTTGAACTCTGTTAAGGGGCATAAGCTCATTGTCCGAGAACGGAGAGGCTTACTCCTCGCGCGCAAGGTTGCGCATAATCCGAGTTAGTGCCCCGCGCTCGCCCGTTGCGCCACCGGCAGGTTGAAGCCGGCAATGAAGGACGGATTTATTGTGCACATCGTGTAGATCTCGTCCGGCGTGCAGCCGAAAGCCGTCATGTGGCCCCGCAGCAGACGGAGCGACTCGACCGAGTTGGGGAACAACGGCTCGCCGGCGTCCGATGAGAGCGTGCAATGCTCGGGGCCGATCGTGCGAATGGCCGTAAACATGTTTGCCGGGTCGATGCCGAGCAGCGGTGACAACTCGTCGTAGGTGAAGTTCAGCCACAAGCCGGCTGCGGCCGCCTCCTTCATTTCCTCGATCGTCAAATTGACGAACGGACTGAAGGGATGGTCGACGACTCCCTTTTTGAATCCGATCTTCTGAGTGAACTCCGCCATCGCGCGGAACTCCTGCTTGGTCGGATGCCCAAAAAAGATCGCTGCATCGCGGTCATGAGCCATGCGGAAGATCTCTTCGATCTCGCCTAAAAGCCGGCCCTTATCGTCGAGCAGGTAATGGCCGTATTTGAGCGAGTCGGACCAAGACAGAGGTTCGCTATGGGCATTCGGATCGGCCGACTTGTCCCACGCGATAGGCTTGCCGCCAACAATCGAGAGCGTATGAGCCGAGGTGTTGTTAGGCATCCAGAGCGCGATGACGCCGGCATTCAGCATCTTGGCCGACCACGCCGGCTCGATCTTAGAGAGAAAACCTTGTGTGACCGAACTGCCTGCCCAAACCTGCGCCGGGGTCAAAGCCTGCTCCTCGCACCAGGAGTCCAGCGCGCTTCGCACTGCGCTAACCGCCGCCACCGGATCCTTTCGCCCCACGATCGTCTTGTAGAGCAGACCCGCCATGCCGCTTTTCGAGGCTAGCTTGGCAACCCCGAGCGCATCCTGCTGCCCCTCGTGCGCATGGCAGTGAATGTCGATCGCATTTTCGACACCGATTACGCGGTCGAGCGAGGGATCGACAGGTCCCTGCTTGAAGCCCCGCCGGGCCGGATAAGAAGTAACCGAGCGAGCGGCGCTCGGCGTGGCGTAGTTGGGTTTTGTGTCGGCCATCGTCAGTCCTCCCGATTAGCGAATTGAGTGGACCATAGCTCGTCCTTGCACTGCGGGCAAACCGATTCTAGAGATTGCGTCGAAGTCGTCATCGCTGACGTGAAACGCATAGTGATGCGGCTTAAAAGGTAAGCGATACGAAGGCTTCTGGGTACCGGGCGACACGACCCATCGGCACAGCATAATTGAAACCAAAATCCCGGGTGAAAAAAACGCTGCTGGATCCGGAGCACGCGGTGGAGGTTTGTCAACCGGCTTGACGCTCTGAAAGATGGTGCTTATTTTGACATCAGGAGGTAACAGTTATGGAATTAGTAAGATGGGAACCCTTTGTGGATTTTGGCAACGTTCGTTCCGTGTTTAACGATTTATTCGATGAGAGTTTCGATCGCTCGCGGACACAACCGAGTAGATCGAAGTGGCATCCTGCGGTGGATGTTTTGGAAAGCAAAGATTCATATCTCATTCGCGCTGAGCTTCCGGGCATGAAAAAGGAAGACATCAATGTGGAAGTAAACGACGGCACACTAGTTCTCAGCGGAGAAAGAAAATCCGAGAAGCCGGCTGAAGGCATTGAATACCGCCACGTCGAACGGATCGCCGCACAATTTTACCGCTCATTCGCTCTGCCTGAAACCGTGAAACAGGATGGCATCGACGCCACCTACAAAGACGGTATCCTTGAAATTCGCGTGCCCAAGGCGGAACAGGCCAAGCCGCGACAGATCGAAATTAACGTACACTAAATAGGTTCCTTAACCGTAAAGAAAAAGGGAGGCCAACTGCCTCCCTTTTTCGTGTTTTTTAGGGCTTGGCTCGAGCAAGAACAGCAAGGCCCTAGTCCATGACTGCTCGCAGGCCCGTCGTCTTTGCGTCGTTGTCTCGTACGCCTGGGCCAGTGCTCTAGAGCCTCAATGCCAAGGGTCTCTTGGCCTTCTTTGCCACCGTGGAAAGTTGCTCTAGCAGGTTGCTGAAAAACTCTGATTGCAGGCTGCTCAAAAAGACTCAGAGGCGAGGCGCGCGAAAAATCGACGAGCGGAGGCGTACTTAGCCAGTA
>Ga0209640_10000625_pt1 | contig 27820 bp, 29 predicted proteins | sample RifCSP10_1_FD_184018 | JGI IMG/M metagenome (GOLD analysis project Ga0209640, IMG submission 184018) | Soil microbial communities from Rifle, Colorado - Rifle CSP2_sed 10_1 (SPAdes) (version 2) | ecosystem: Environmental > Terrestrial > Deep subsurface > Rock core/Sediment | place: Rifle... | reverse complement strand
CGACTTCATGCGGCCGGTCTACGCCGTGGAGAAGGTGACTCTGAAGAACTTCTTCAGCGAGAAGGACATCAGCAACGCCAAGGGGCGCATGCGGGGCTGGGTCCACTCGTTGGCGCGGACGGGGCGGTGATCACGCAACGCTAGTGGCGGTTCGGAACGAAACGTAAGGGCAGGGGCGGCAGGACCCCCTGCCTTTTTTTTAAGGCGAGATGGCAAGCGAGGATAAAAACAAGGGACTTCTGGCTCCTTTCCGTGTCTTGGATCTCACCGACGAGCTCGGTTTTCTCTGCGGCAAGATCCTGGGCGACCTGGGAGCCGATGTCATCAAGATCGAGAAGCCGGGGGGAGATCCGGCCAGGATGATCGGCCCGTTTTACCGCGACGAGCCTCACGTGGAAAAAAGCCTCTACTGGTTCGGTTTTAACAATAATAAGCGGGGTATCACGCTCAACTTAGAATCCAGTCGTGGCCAGGAGCTCTTCCGCCGGTTGGCGACAAGCGCGGAGTTTGTCATCGAGTCCTATATGCCCGGTTATCTGGACCGGTTGGGGCTGGGCTACACCACTTTGAACCAGATCAACCAGCGGCTCATCCTCACCTCCATCACCCCATTCGGCCAGACCGGGCCTTACAGCCGCTTCAGAGCCTCGGATATCGAGGTCATGGCGATGAGTGGCTGCATGTCGCTCACCGGAGATCCGGATCGTCCCCCTCTGCGCGTTTCCTTTCCTCAATCCTATCAGTGGACCGGTTCCTACGCAGCCGTGGGGACGCTCACGGCCCACCTCTACCGCCAGCGCAGCGGGATTGGCCAGCAAGTGGATGTGGCAGCCCAGGCTTGCCTTCTCTGGGCGTTCTCCCACGCCCATACTTTCTGGGACCTCAACCGACATCTGGAGAAGCGAGCCGGCGCCTACATGACTGGGCGCAGCATCACGGGCGCCCGCATGCGGGTCTTCTGGCCTTGCAAAGACGGTTATCTCAACTTCATTATCTATGGAGGGGAGGCCGGGAGAAAGACCAACCAGGCGCTGGTGGAATGGATGGACAGCAAGGGGGGGGCGCCCGAATCCCTGAAGCGGAAAGATTGGAAGTCTTTTAACATCGCCGAAGTCACGCAGGAGGAGATCGACCGGATGGAGGAGCCGATCACGCGCTTTTTTGAGGGGGTGACGAAACGAGAGTTTTTCGAGAATGTGATTCGCCGAGAGATGCTCGGTTACCCGGTAGCCACCGTGGAGGAAATCTCCAGCGACCCGCAGCTCAAGGCACGGGATTTCTGGCAAGAGCTCGCCCATCCTGAACTCAAGGCATCCCTGCCCTACCCTGGAGGCTTCGCCAAATTCTCCCAGGCGCCCTGCAAGATCTGGCGCCGAGCCCCGTTGATCGGCGAGCACAATGAGGAGGTCTACTGCAGGGAGCTGGGATTCAAGAAAGACGAGTTGGAGAAATTTAAGCGGGAAGGGGTTATATAGCCGCTTTGAACAATTTGAACGTTTTGAACCGTTCAAACCGTTTAAGCCGTTCAAGTCGTTCAAACCTCAGCGCTTCGAATACGTTAGCTACGTCGCCATGCATGCCTTAGAGGGGGTCAAGGTCGTCGAGTTCGCGGCTTATGCCGCTGGGCCCACAGTGGGAAAACACCTGGCCGACCACGGCGCCACGGTCGTCCACCTGGAATCGAGAAGCCGTCCCGATGGCTTTCGCACCCACTATCCCCCCTACAAAGACAACATTTACGGTCTTAACCGCTCCGGGCTCTTTGCCCTGTGCAATAACGACAAACTGGACGTTACACTGAACCTCAAAAAAGCCCCAAGGGCGACTGAGCTCGCCAAACGGATCGTCGCCTGGTCCGATGTGGTGATTGAAAATTTCAGCCCCGGGACGATGAAGCGGTTGGGGTTGGATTACGAGAGCCTTAGAAAAGTTAAGCCCGACCTGATCATGCTGAGCAGTTCAAACTTGGGGCAGACAGGTCCACACGCTAACCATCCCGGCTTCGGCTCCCAGCTATCGTCGCTCGCCGGTTTTACCAACCTGATCGGCTATGCGGATGGTCCCCCTCAGATGCTCTATGGCCCGTATATCGACTACATCGCCGTGGCTTACGGGGCGGTCGCCATCCTGGCGGCTCTGGATCACCGAGACCGCACGTGCAACGGTCAGCATATCGACCTGGCACAATACGAATCGGGGCTCCAATTTCTTACCCCCCTCCTCCTTGACTACAAGGTGAACGGGAGAGTGGGCGTCCGCAACGGCAACCGCGACCCGGCCGCCGCGCCCCACGGGGCCTATCCCTGTAAGGGGGAAGACTCGTGGTGCGTCATGAGCATCTTCTCCGAGGCGGAGTGGCAAACCCTCTGCCGGGTTATGGAGAATCCCGCCTGGACTCAGGAAAAGCGTTTCGCCACCCTAGAGGCCCGTAAGAAGCACGAAGACGAGCTCGACGGCAGGATCGGGCAGTGGACAGTGCAGTTTACTGCCCGGGACCTTATTGATAGGCTCCAGGACGCCGGCCTCCGGGCCGGGTTAGTAAACACCATGAGGGACCTTTTCAGTGACCCCCAGCTTACCCACCGGACTCAATGGGTCGAACTGGAGCACCCGGAGATCGGGCAAATGCACTATCAGCGACCGCCATTCCTCCTGACCAAAACCCCGCCCGGGCCCAGGAATAGAGACCCTCTCCTCGGCGAGCACAACGAGGTTTTCTATAAGGAAATGTTAAGCTTACCGGAAAAAGATTACCGCGAGCTCGTCGAAGAAGGGGTGATCGACTAGCCCCCAGCAAAGCCACCCTCAGACCCAAACAGACCTCACCTTCCGCGTTCAACTCATCCATTGACCAAAGCCCCCGCCCGGCGGGACCCTCGACACGCTCTTTTCGAAGCCAGAGTCTTCTTCTGGTGCAGCCGCTGTCTGATTCCTTACGGTACGAGAGTTCCAACTGGGATCCTCAACGGCCGGTACGTACGTATAGGGGGCTATTGACAAGCTGTCTTCTGCTTGATAAAGGAACCCGACCCTTGAAACAGGCTAAATGGCCACCGTGAGTCTGAGAGACAGAGTTATAAAGCCGTATCAAATATGGGAAAATCGGAAAAAACGCCGTCTTTCCAGATTGTTAGGAGAGCCGCCCCAGCCTCCGTACTGGCCCTGTTGTGCCTCCTTGCCGTGCTGCTTGTGCCGACCCACCCCTTGCGAGAAGGGAGCGGCCACCGGGTGGAGCAGGTCGATGGGTCAAGCGGGAAACAAAACCACGAGCTTTTTAGAATCTATTCGGTAATTAAATCTCACCGGATGGACTTACAAGACGCCTCCGCCTGGGCTATATCCGAAGCGATTTTGACGGAAAGTATAAGGCACTCGCTCGACCCGCTGCTGATCCTAGCGGTCATAAAGGTGGAAAGCCGCTTCCAACACACGGCGGTCTCTAACATGGGCGCGCGGGGACTGATGCAGATCCGCCCGTTAGTGGCCAATGCCCTGGCAAATGAGGTTGACCTGGGGGACAAGTTCGCTTCCGGAGAGCTGGATCCAGAGGCCTTGGATGACCCCATCCTCAATATCAAGTTGGGCGTGTTTTATCTGCAACACTTAAAGAGGAGATTTCGGGACCTAGAGCTTGCCTTAACCGCCTACAATTGGGGACCCACGGAGATCGACAATCGACTGAGCATGGAGGAAGCGGTCCCACTAGAATACGCTATCAAAGTCCTCTCCGCTTACCAAAGCTACCGCCGCCCTGACCGCGACCGCCTGAAGAGACCGTAGAAATCATCGAGCTTCCAAGTTGGAGTTTTCTCGCACGCCGGAAACTAGAACTTCCCGCACCTGCTTGGCGTACAGCCAGCGCTCGCCCTCCTTAAAAGCTCCGGCGGGGATGGGAGTATGGAAGGTCAGCTTGAGGGGAACCGGATTGAGGAGTATTGAGCCCCGCTTGAGCGCGCTGAAAGTCCCCTCGATAAGGACCGGAACTACGGGAACGCCGCTGCGAATGGGCAGCATGAACAGAGTGGCCTTAAACTCGTTAATCCCGCCATTTGAGGTCCGCGTCCCTTCGGGGAAGACTACGATCGAAACACCTTCCCCGACGAGATGGGAAGCCTGCCTCAGACTTTTTAATCCCTTACGTGGATGGGTACGGTTCATTGGTATTTGGCGGGATCTTTTAAGGATCCAGCCTATGAACGGAATTCGAAACATCTCCTCTTTGGTGATCATGCGAAAATTGTAGGGGATACAGGCGAGGGCAAGAAGGATGTCGAGGAAACTTGCGTGGTTGGGCATAAAGATATACGTCCCTCTCGGCTCAAGTCGCTGCAGGCCTTCGATTTGGACTCGCAGCCCAGCCAATGCCAAGTTAACCCTGGCCCAGTAGGTGAGGCAGCGGTGTGCCCTGTCGCCGCTCGCGTCAAACAGGCTCGCGAAAAGGATTCCTAGGCTGCAAAGCAGAAGCAGGGCGAAGAAAACGACGAGAACAAAGAGCTGATAGGGAAAAAGGACCAGCCGGCGCAGGGAACTTGCCGCTTTCACGCAACACAGCTTAACCCATGGCCGAGGAGAGTCAACCCATTCGACACCGCGCCAAAGAGCGGCGCTTGCTCAGGCTTCGTCGTGAGCTCAGCCGAACGGGTTGACGGTGAGCGGCATACAACCTTGATCCCGTGCGCAGCACTGGGCATGAGTCGAACCGTCAACCGCAGGGAGAAATAGCCAACGACATACGGCTTGTGATAGAAGAAGGCCGAAGCTCAAGAGACCCCAACCGATGCCTGCCACGAAGGAACTCACCCTCACACAACAGATCTGGGACGAGATTTCCCGCCACGCCGCGGAAGCCTTTCCCGAGGAATGTTGCGGGGTGATCCTCGATCACGGAAAGGCCTTGGAAGTGCGCCGCTGCTCGAACATCCAAAACACCCTTCATGCTCTTGATCCCGAGACCTACCGGCGCACGGCCACCACGGCTTACGCCATGGACCCCAAGGAACTCGAAGCGATCCTCCAGGACGCCGAGTCTCGCGGGACCAGAATCAAAGCCTTCTATCACTCCCATCCCGACCACGAGGCCTATTTCTCCGAAGAAGACAAGGCCTTCGCCACTCCTTTTGGAGAACCCACTTTCCCAGAAAGCATCCAGATCGTGATTTCCATATACGGGCGAATCGTCAGGCGGACCTTGGCCTTCGCCTGGTCCGACGACAAAAAAGACTTTGTCGAGATCCCTTTGAGAAAAAGCTGAGCCGAATGCAGGGCCCGCGAGACCACACCATCGATGTGCGGGGATTGAAGATCCACTATCTCGAATGGGGAGAACGGGCAAAGGATCCGCTCATCCTCATTCACGGCTTTCTGGACCATGCCCGAAGCTGGGAACCTTTCGTGGAATGCTTGGGCCGAAAATCCAACCATCCTTTATGGGTCGTTGCGCCGGACTGTCGCGGGCACGGAGATAGCGGCTGGGTGGGCGCCGGGGGTTATTACCATTTTCCCGACTACCTCCTGGATCTGGATTCCCTGATACAGACTCTCGGAGCATCCTCTGTCAGCTTGCTCGGCCACTCGATGGGGGGAACCATATCTTTCGTTTACGCCGGCACCTTTCCCCAACGGGTCCGAAAGCTCATTCTGGTAGAGGGGATGGGTCCTCCGGGACTCTCATTCGCCGACGCCCCCATACGGACGGAGCGATGGATTTCCGAAGTCCATGCGTTACGGGACAGAAAACTTGCGGAATACGAATCTTTAGAAGCCGCCGCGCGGCGACTGCAAAGAAGGAATCCCCGACTCAAGGCCGAGTTTGCGGTTAAATTGGCACGCTGGGGCATGAAGCAGAATGAAAACGGAAGATGGGTTTGGAAATTCGACCCTCTGCACCGCACCGTGGCTCCTCAACCCTTCTACCTGCGGCAGGCGCTGGAGTTCTTTCGCCGCATCGATTGTCCCGTTCTGATCGTTCGGGGCAAGGAAAGCCACCAGGCTACCAGGCCTGACATGGAGGAACGGCTGCAGGCCATCGCTCGTCGAACTTCGATCGAGATCGAAAATGCCGGGCACATGATCCATCATGACAACCCAGAGGCACTGGCCCGGGTGGCGACGGAGTTTTTAGGCCTGTGAAGCCTCGGCGAGCGAAGCCTCAGAATCTTTCCCGGGCCATCTAGGGCCAAGTGTTGAGACGGCTCCGACGCCATGGTTTTCTGGAAAGAGGTTGTGGCCATCTGTTTGGCCGAAATTTTTGGCATGGCGGGGTTTGCAACCTTCGCCGCTCTCGTGCCCACATTTATCTCGGAGTGGCACCTCACCAACACCGCGGCCGGCTGGATCAGCGGTATCTACTTCGCCGGTTATATGGCTGCGGTCCCAGCCCTCGTCTCGCTCACCGATCGTAGCGATCCGCGGCGCATCTACATCGCCTGCACCGCCCTGGGAGGGATTTCAAATCTCGGGTATGCCCTATTCGCAAATGGCTTCGCCGAGGCGCTCGTCTTTCGGGCGCTCGCTGGCATAAGCCTCGCCGGAACCTATATGCCCGGGCTCAAGGTCCTATCCAATCTGGTTCCGGGCTCGAGCCAGTCTCGCGTGCTTTCGTTCTACACCTCAAGCTTCAGCGTCGGGGCCGCGTTGTCTTTTCTGATATCCGGCCAGATAGCCCAGTGGCTCGGCTGGCGCTGGTCTTTCGCAGTGGCTTCGCTTGGCTCGGCGGCAGCGCTTGGCATTGCAGTTTGGAAAATCTCCCCCACAAAGATGGAGACACCCTCAGTACCGAAAACACGGCTTCTGGATTTCCGGCCGGTATTCAAAGACGCCACCGCCATGGGCTACATCATCGCTTATGGCGCCCACACGTGGGAACTTTTCGGGCAGCGCTCATGGATCGTCGCCTTTCTAACTTACAGCCAATCGCTACAGCAGCCCGAAACCGGCTGGATGATCCCCGCAACGGTGGTCGCTGCTCTAGTCAATCTTGCGGGAGTTCCGGCAAGTATAGGGGGAAACGAGCTTGCGATCCGCTTCGGGCGGGTTCGCGTGATCAATGCAATCGCGCTCGCCTCCGCCATGGTGAGCTGCATGCTGGGGTTTTTAGCCCCGCTATCCCACGCGTTGGTAGCCCTGCTCTGTCTCCTCCATGGCGTAACGGCTTATGGAGACTCTGCGGCGATCACGGCCGGGGTTGTTGCCACCGCCTCTCCGGGATACCAGGGGGCGACGATGGCTGTACATTCCTTTGTCGGATTTGCCTGCGCCTTCTTAGCCCCTCTCGTCTTTGGCGCGGTGCTCGATCTCGGCGGCGGTAACACGACCGCTGCCTGGGGATTTGCTTTCGTGTCCCTGGGACTTGCCGTAGCCATGGGGCCGCTGGCGCTCACTGTTCTCGCGAAATCCCGGAAGTGAGACCATCAGCCCAAATTGCCTCTAACCCCGCTAAGGCAGGCCGCGCAGACGCTCCATCAGTTCGGTGTTCTTCTTCTAGCCTCCTCGATAATTCGCCTCTCATCGAGTCGGGTCACGTCCCGATCTCGCCTCAACACTAAAGCCGATCCTTGCCCGCAAACCGAGCGTCTAGCGGCCGTTGACCGAAAACGGGAAGACTGTTATGGTCGGTTCAAAAGGCGAAGGCGCCGGTGAAAGACGTAGAGAGAAAACGACTGTTTTTGCGGGTCGGAGATGAGGTCTCCCACAATGGCCATCAGCAATGGGGCATCGGCGTCGTTGCGGAGATCATGACCTCGACGGTGCCGGGTGGAACGTGCCTGGCGCGCATCCGTTTCCAAGACGGGCAGCTAAGGGTCTTCGATAACGACATGGATAGCGAGCGATGCTGTTGCTATTTCGGCGTGCAGCGTTATTGGAACCCGTCGCACGGCGTTGACCTACTGCGCTCGAAGTTTTTCGCTTTGAAGGGATGAGGATCTTGTCCCAGTTCACGATCAGGTGGCTCGGCGCAATGCTGTTGTTCGGGGTTCTGCTCTTTCCGCTGCGGATTTCGGCCAGCGATCTCGTGGAAGAGGCCGCGGTGGGAATCGGGGTGACCGCCGGGAACCTCTGGTTCGTTCCGATCAAAGCGATTGCTGTCGTATCCGGGATGGTCGCAGGCGGCCTGTCCTACGTTTTTTTCGGCGGCGATGCGGAGATGGCGACGCAGATCTGGGAGGATACCGCGGCAGGCCCTTATTTGATCACGCCGGAAGTCGCGCGCGCTGCCATAGGGAAGAGGCCGGAACTCCAGCCGGACTGAGTTATGACCGCTAAGGGCTGAGTGGGATACTCAGCCCTCGCCGCTCCTCATGCAGTCCCGCCTGCATCCCGGGCGGGGAAAAACTCCGCGCTTAAGCCGCAAGATTTTTCTTGAAGAGATTGGCCGTTCTTGCCCAGGCGTCTTTGGCCGCATCCGGATGATAGCGCTCAGCGTTGGTGTTGTTATTAAAGGCATGCTTGGCGCCGGGGTAAACCTTGATGTCGAAATTTCTCCCGTACTTCTTCAGGGCCTCCTTTAATGGCTCCACTCCCGGTATGATGTTGGGATCATCCTCACCGTAGTTACCCAAAACCGGGCAGGCGATATTCTGCACCTGATCAAGCGGATCGGGATTGCGTCCGTAGTAGACCACGGCCGCGCCTAGATCCTTGCACTTGGTGGCAAAATTCAATGACTGCCCGCCACCCCAGCAATACCCCACCACGCCGATTCGGCCATTGACAAAATCCAGCCTTTTGAGATAGGCGACCCCGCTGGTCAGGTCCTCGACGACGTTATCCTGCGTCACTTTACGGATCGCCTCGATCGCTTCCTCCGGGGTCTTGAACTGGTCGGTGCCTCCCAGCCGAGAGAGCAAATCCGGTGCCAGGGCAATAAACCCGTCTTTAGCAAACCTGCGGGCCACGTCCTTGATGTGATCGACGAGGCCTCTGTTTTCATGAATCACGATCACGGCTCCCCTCTTGCCGCCATCTTTCGGACGCGAAAGGTAAGCCCTCACGTTGCCGCTTTTCCCCGGATACTGGATTGCCTCCGAGGTCAGGCCCGGATCATTCGCCGCGACGAAATAAGGAACTGTCTCTGCCATTTGCGTCTCCTCCTCTTTTCAGTGAATTCAACCCTAGTGACCCGTATATCCGAATTGGTCCGGGAATTCCACAGGCGCCTTCGACGCGACGCGATGGAACATCTGTCGCCACTCTCGTTCGAAAAGTGATCTTCTAAGCGGGATGGCCTAGGAACCATTATAAAACGAAGGAGGCAAGGGTGACCCTCGCCGGGCTTCCAGTCGCACCCGGTTGACCAGTTGATGCGCGAGACGGACAGGTTCGGGGAGGCGGTAGCGGCGACAGGTCGACAGGACCAATTTCATCGCGGCGCGAATACTGATGCGATGACCAGGCGAGACAAAAACCGGCCTCACGTTGGTCCGGGTCCGGACGACTGCCCCGACCCGTTTCCCCTGGTAGGTGAGCCAAACGAAGGAGCCCTTTTTTATCCCTACACGACGATGCTCGCCTACAAGTCGAGTCTTGGCGCAACCGACCGAGGGGAGATCAAGAAAAAGCCCTACATGGGAGCCGAGACCAAATCTCCGCGGATGCGCGATTCCCTGACCATCGAAGATCACCGCTTCGGGAGAGCGTTTTAGAAGAGAGAAGGCTTTAAGCAGAATGGGAGCTTCGCGAAAACTCAGTAGGCCAGGGATATACGGAAATGTGACGGTTTCTTTCGCCCACCTCTGCTCCGCGATCTCCATTTCCGGAAGCTTGACCAGGACAACGGCGCCATAGAGAGTGGTGTCGCCTTTATCGTAAGAGACATCGGCGCCGGCGATAAAGCGAACCCTTCTGAAATCCAGGGTGTCTTGTAGGGAGATTTTCTGTCGCAGGGACTGTTGAATCTCCACGGCGCGGGAAGGCGGGACGTCCCACTCGTGAAGATTTCGGATTTTCATTATGGGGAAGCGTTCAGGTGGACGCAGAATCTGAAGCTGGTGTCTTGGCCTCTTTTTTCTCCGACGAAGACTTATCGCTCGCCGCGGAGCTCTCGGTGGCTTTGCCGTCTCCCTTGGCTTCCGCCTTTGGAACCTTGTCTTGCGACCCCTTGTCCTTTCGGGCGTAGTCCGTAAGGTACCAACCGGTTCCCTTGAGTTGAAAAGAGGTGTGGGAGATCAGCTTTTTAACCTTTTCTTTGCACGTGGGACAGCGGCCCAAAGGCTTGTCGGTGATTTTTTGGGTCACCTCGAAATGGCCGCATTTCTTACACTGATACTCATAGATAGGCATCGGCAATCCTCAATTGGGTAATTTTCTTGAGAAAATAGTTTCTCCGGGGGGATTTGTCAATCGGGGGTCGGTTGCGTACCGGATCCATCAATCATCTGCGGGGTGATAATCCAGGGCCCGGAGCAACCTCCTCTTAACATCTGGGCGGCATCGCCATACCTCATCCCGCCGCTAGCCATCATAAAAACGCCGGCCAACACACCCGTAAGCCCGCAGACCACCCCTCGGGCGGGGATATTTATGCCGGTGAGCACGTTGGCCAGAAGGGATTGATCCTGCCCCTGCTGTGCTGGCTCTGGGATCTGTCCCTCCGACTGTTGCCCGTAGGCCACCGGCTGGCCCATCAGCACCAGACCCAAGGCAAGTACTGCCCACCACATGATAGCTAAAAATACCAGCTTCGGGACCGAAAGTAAACGTAACCCTACCGGGCATCCCGACGATTTAGGGCTGATTTGACACGATCATGCAGAATCGGATAGCTTCTCAGGTTGCTTGTGCAAGGGGAAAAGCATCTGGGCCCTAAGCTGCGGGTCGAGCAGGCCTCAGCCGACCGCAGCCCCACCCGAGGCAGGTGGGACGTCGTATGGCGCGTCGAGAACCTAGACGAGAAGCCGCTCCGCATCTTTGGCGGGAGGTTACCCCACAGCCAATTTCGGTGCGAGGAGCGAGAGTTCCCTAGGGCTCTTGAGCTGCCGCCCAAGGGAGGCGCCGAGGTGGAGTTTTCCGTCGCCTGTGACGGGGCGCCTGGAAGCACGGTAGAAAATGCTTTTCTGATTCTACGTGTCCAGTGGTCAGAGGAACCTTGGAGGGTGTTTGTCCGCTTGCGCGTGTTATTCGACGAGCAAGGGCACCCCGAGAGCGCAACGGAAGCCATCACGAAGCACGAGATCGGCTTCTCCGTACGCTGACAGATGCCGCACAAATCCACCGATAGGAGCGATTCAAATGCCGATGGGTGAACGAGAGCGGAATGTTCTTCGAAGAATGCGCGGGTGATTTCGTAATTGAGGCGGCAGCTTCGAGGAGACCACGGGTATGGTCTCGAACGCTCTAAACCTGGACATCGAGGAACTTCTGGACGTGTTGCAGCACATCAAGAAGAGCTTCGCTCGGTCCCCGGAGTATAAGGAGTTGAGGCAGGATTTGCCGGCCGATTGGCCGATGTAAAATTAGTTTTGGGTTGTGAGTTTCGAGTTGTGAGTTTTTAAACTCAACATTCAAAATTTAAAACTCAAAATTGTTAGCCTCGATCCTCGGGGAGACGCACAACCGGCTGACACAGCCTGAGAGGGGCAGTTCCGCTCCAGAACTCACGGCGACCGGTCATTGCCTGCACGTGCCCATCCCACTCCAGCGTGAAAGCCGTCAAGCCTAACTTAACCGCAGCCCTGACCTTGTCTTGTGTCTCCGCGTCCGTGGCATAGCGGCGAATCGCCTCGATCTGGCGCTGCCCATGGCCAACGTCCTGCTCGGCATGGAGCTGATAGGTCTCAGCAGCCCGCTGCGAGAAGCCGTAGTAACCGGTCAACTCACGGAACACCCTGGCCGAGACGCGGTCCGGGCCGCCGAGCTGGCTTTCCACGAAGCTCAACATCGCCACCCCCTCAAGGGCAGAGCGGCGCTGGCAACCTCCGATGATCATCTCGATCGCAGCCAGGGTGCCCGGGGCGGGCTCGGCCCGATCCGCCTCCTCGCGCGAAATCCCACCCTCCACGAGAAATTGCAGCATGATATCAACGTGGGTTCTCGGCCCCGATAACTCCTCCATGAAATTCTCCAGCACAACCTCCATGAGGCCGTGAAGCTTCTCGGCCACGGCATTCACTGCGATATACCCGAAGAAAATGGGATTGGTTCGCACGCGCAGATAATGCTGAACCTCACCGAGTATGATTTGGCGGCGAGTCCAGCGATGCTGGAGAATTCCCTGGAACCACGGGTGCTGCTCCATCGGCGTTTCCTCAGCATAGCTCCACAATTCCGCTATGAATTTATCAGGATGCATGCGACATGCATTTATCTCAAGTGCGAGGAAATGTCCATCCTTGACCGTCTTGAAAAACCGTACGTCTCAAGATAAGATGGGCGTCTCATGTTGAGCCCTATTCTTATTATTTCAGATTCGGCAGAATACCAGCCATTATTCATTGCCCTCAACGACCTTGGCCTGCGCACGGAGCAGATTTCCTCTGGAAACCTGGGTCTCGTTGCGGAGGGGAAAAAAAGATTTTCGGCGATAGTGATCGATTGGGGTCTCGTGGTCCCCAGACGGCTCGAAATCCTAAAGCAGCTTCGAAGGGTGTGGCCCGATCTCCCGGTGGTGGCGCTGGCTAGGAACGGTAGCTCTCCGCGTCGCCGTAAAAGCCAGAGCGGAAATCTCGCAGAGCATCTCTCATTGACGGGGAATGAAAAGGAAGACCTGGCCCTGCTCCTCGACAGCCTGCGCCGAGTTGTTCCCGACCTGCGAACTGAGGTCGCCACCTTAAGCGACCTTCTTTTTATCAAGACGCCCAGCAACAAGATGGGCGAGATTCTTACCCTGATCGATATCATGAAGGATGAATTCGGCAGTGTTCTCATTCAGGGGGAAACGGGCACCGGGAAAGAAGTGATCGCCAAGCTGCTTCACTATTCGGGGAGGCGCCACGCCGCGCCGTTCGTGGCCATCAACTGCGCCGCGATTCCGGAGACCCTCCTCGAGAGCGAGCTATTCGGACACGAGAAGGGATCGTTTACGGGGGCCACGGAGAGGAGGATCGGCAAATTCGAGCTGGCGCACAACGGGACCGCCTTTCTAGATGAAATAGGTGACATGCCCTTGCCCACCCAGGCGAAGATCTTACGGGTCTTGGAGACGGGGGAGATCGAGCGCGTGGGGGGCCACCAAAAGATCCAGGTCGACGTGCGGATCTTGGCGGCCACTAACAAAAAGATTTTGCAACAAATAGAAAGGGGGCTCTTCCGCCAAGATCTCTATTACCGGATCAACACCTTCACCCTTAATCTCCCGCCCCTGCGCGACCGGCCAGAAGACGTGCTGCCGTTGGCCCAGCATTTTCTCGATCGGCACGCGCGCAGAAGGGGCGGGCCCAAAAAACGTCTTTCGGCCGAGGCGGAACAACTGCTCTTGCGTCACGATTGGCCGGGCAACGTGCGCGAGCTGCGCAATGCGACGGAGCGCGCGCTTGTCTTGGCAGCGGGACCCATGATCGGACCGGCAGCCTTTCCCGATGAGATTCGGGAAAAAGTGCCCATAATGTCCGTACCATCCGATCAAGCGCATCCAGTCGCCCACGTAGAAAGGGCCGCTACGCCGATCCTTTCCTTGAAAGAGCTCGAGCGCCAGGCAATTGTCGACGCCCTTGCTCTCCTGGAGAACAACGCCACGAAGGCGGCAAGACACCTGAGCATCTCCAAAGCCACGCTCTTTCGCAAGCTCAAACAGTACGGTATCGTCAGGCAACCCGCCATACGAAACTGATCATCATCTACGCTGAGAAAAACCCCTTGGCGGGCAACTTCGGTAAAGGCGCAAATTGTCAAGGAATGAATTGGCGGAACGGATCGAGGCGAGGCGATGGCTGGACGACTGTCTCGAAAGGCACGGTGACGGTAAAGGTTGAACCCTTGCCTGGTTCGGTCTCCACGTCCACGTCCCCCCCCAGCATTTCGCTGTATTTCTTCGCGATATAAAGCCCCAACCCCAAACCCCCATGCGGTCTGGCCCCGGAGCTATCTACCTGTCGGAACAGGTCAAAAACCATCGGCAGGCATTCCGACGGCATGCCTTTTCCCGTGTCCGCCACCTTAAACTCGACCTTTTTCGTCTGTGGAAAGCATCGGGCCGATATAGTGACTTGACCCTTGTCCGTAAATTCGATGGCATTATTGATGAGGTTCTGTAGAATGTGCTTGAGCTTTACCCTATCCGTCTTCATGGTGAGCAGCTCGCCAGGGGTGTCCCAAACGAGGGTAAGCTCTTTCCCTAAAGGCGCATCGTACAGAGACTTGAGTTCCTCAAGAAGACTCTTGAAGCTGAACTCACGGCAGTCCACTTCGACGCCGCCCGCCTCGATGCTGGTCGCCTCCAATATGGTGTTGATCGTTCGGAGCAGCTCGCTCGATTGGGTCATCAACTTTTCCAGGGCCTCTTCCTGGCGCGGGTTGAGCTCACCCAACGTCCTTTCCCTTATCATCCCCGCATAGCCCATGATGGCGGAAAGCGGCGTCCTAAGCTCATGCGAGATAACGCTAAGGAACTCTTCCTTCACCCGGTTGGATTTGGCCAGCTCATCTGCGAGCTTTGTCATTCCTTCTTGGATCTGTGAGTCGTGAAGGGCTGTAGCCGCTTGTTCCGCTACCGTGGCGAGCAACCTGATCTCCTCGTCACTGAATCCGTGCTCCTCCTTGGTGAAAAACTCCAGCACGCCGACGTCCATCTTGGCCAGCAGGGGGACACCCAAATAGGACATCAGCCTGTATTTGCGCACAAACTCCTGATCCTCCGCCCGTGGATCGCCCTGGAGATTAGGAATGACGACAGGGGTTCCGGTCTCGACCACCACCCGCGCCAGGCTATGCGCTGACTGCCAGCCATTAGGCTTGCCGCCATTGAGATTGCGACAAGCTAAGGCTTCGAACGCTTTCGTTTCGCGATGGATGACTCGGACCGCGGAAGCGGCTCCCGGCGGCGAAAAGGGCGCGATCTTGCTGAGCAAGGCAGCCGCAGCAGCGCGCGGCTCCGAGCTCGCTCTCATGGCCGCGTTGATCTCGTCCAGTACCCGCTTTTTCTCCTGATCGAATTGAACCGCTTCCTTCTCGGCGGGAAGGGCAGGCTCCTGCCCCAAGCGGTCCCGCAAGCGGCGAAGCTCTTCTAGCTCCTCCGGCGAGATCTCCAGCCGGCGTGATCGCTTGGGGTCCTTCCTCTCCTCTAACTTCGCCAGGGCCTGATCGATCTCGTCTTCCGGGACGCCCAGATTGACGAGCCTCACTCGCAAGCGATCGCCGAGCTTCTCTCGGGCCTCCTTGCCGCGGAGAAATCTCGCTCCAATCCTGGCCAGGGCCTTTCCATCTCCGCCGCTTTCTTGAAAAGCCTTGACCACTAACTCCAACTTGATGGCGTCCGCGGATTGTTCCAACGACTGCGCCAGCCCTTCTGCCGATGCCCTAAACTCAGCCGGAACCGCGGGGTTCAGCACAGCCTTCCTAAACTCCCGAGCAAGCCGGGCGACCGGCGCGGAGAAGTCCTTACCCTCCCGGATGAAAGGTTGAGCCAGACGCCGCTCTAGAAAACCGGCCATGCCGGATACGATACGCTTCAACCCCTCCAAGCCCTCAGCCCGAACCAGCATCTGCTGAGCCACCGCATCCGGCTTTTTCTCCAGCTCGAAGGAAAGCCGCTCGACATCGATTTCGATGTCTCCCTCGCTCCCTTTTGAGCAGTGTTCGATAACATCCTCCATGCGTTCTATCCTGGGAGCCCGCTCAGCCGGAGCTTCTTCTCCCGTCCCCTTCTCCCCCGGCCCAACCTCACCCTTCCTTACGACCTCCTCTTCTTCCCTGACCAGCTTAAAGAGGGTCGTACCCAGACGGATATGCTCGAAACTGGCCTGTTCGAACGCGCTCCTAAATCCCCCCACGCTTTCGAGCGTTTTCGGCGCCGCGGCCATGAGCTTGAAGAGCGAACTCAGCTCCGCCTCGCCGACACCCCGCTCAAAGGTCAAGCTCTCGATCTGCAGCCGCTGGCATTCCCGCAGGACCTCCCCCACACCGGCTTTTTTACTGTCCATGAACTGGTCGTTGACGACCATCCGTCCCTCGACAAATCCCAAGGTGAGGTTGGTTTCCGCTTGGAGCAGGCTGTCGAGGACAGTCATGGCATTTCGCACCGCGAGCTGCGCCGCAGGGTGCTTTTCCGGGTAGAGACGATACCGGTCGAGGACCAAGGCGAGGTGTTTGACGACCTCGGCGTACTGGATGTCTTTTTCGTGGACTTCCATTTACATTAAAAAAGTACGGCGCCTACAACTTAACGTGCCAGGAACCGACAGTGATTATCGCAAATCCATATGGAAAAGGTCAAGATGAGGGAGCCCCTGCCTACTGAAGGAAATAACGCTTCCCTATCAGACGCTGAACGCCGAGCACGACGGCGGTCATAAAGATGATAGCCACCATCCCATACGCGGCAGTCTTCGCCGACTCCCCGGCCGCCCAGATATGGTACGCCACCACGGAATAAGGCTCGATGCCAAATGACGTGAGGAGCAATGAAGCGGGAAGCTCGCGGAAGGCCCGCAGGAAAACATAAATCATGCCCGCCGTCAGCGTCGGCGCCAACAAAGGTAGCGAAATCGTCCGCAGGCATTTGCCCCAGCCGGAACCCGAGAGATAGGCGGCTTCTTCCAGCTCGGGATGGAGCTGGGAAAAGCCCGAGTAGGCCAGCCGAACTCCGTACGGGATGAACCTGGTTACGTAGGCAATAATAAGAATCCACAAAGTGCCATAGATCGGCAGGGGCAAGGCCAGATAGAGCCACATCAGGCTCAGACCTGTTACCAGTCCGGGTATGGCGATGGGCATAAACGCCAAAAAGTCGAGGATGTTACCGAACCGCGACCGGGATCGAATCACCACCCAGCCCACGATCATGGCGAGCAACATAACGACGATTCCGGTGGTGACGCCGAGGATGGTGCTGTTGACAAACCCCCTCAGCACCATCGGATCCACGAGCAGCGTCTGGTACCACGTCCACGAGAGGTTCCTGAGCCCCGCCAGCGACGGCACTTGCAGGTAGCGGCTAAAGGACGTCCAAAGCAGCACGAAGATCGGCAGGCCGACGATGACGGCCAGAACCGCGGAGAGACAAACCGTCAAGGGTAAACGCGCCCGCCCCAAGCGCGTAAGCGAGGGCCGATAGCCCCTTCCCCGGATGATCACGTAACGCTCGGTATGGTAGGTCAGGCGGCGGTAGATCACCGTCAGCGCCACCGTGATTCCTAGAAGCGCCACAGCGTAAACGCTGGCAGCATGGATGTCGCTCGGCACGCGGGTCGTGGCCAGATAAATTTCGCTGGCGAACACGTTGATCCCCGCCGGCAGTCCGATGAAAATCGGCACGGTGACGTCCTCGATCGACGCCACGAAGCTGATCAGGAAAGTCGCGGCCAGGGCCGGCAAAATGAGCGGCAGGGTGATCGTTCTCACGACGGTCGCGGGACCGGCCCGAGACATGGCGGCAGCCTCCTCAAGGCTGGGGTCCATGGCCACGAACGCCGGCCAAAGCCAAAGAAATACGAGGGGAACGTCGATGACGCCACGAACCCAGATGATCCCGGATAGGGTGAAGACATCGAATGCGGCACTCTCCAGGCCGAACAGGCTTTGAAGAATGCGATTGATCAAACCGACGTTGGCGTCCAGAAGCAAAATCCACCCGACGGAGATAAGCACGGTTGGCATGAACAGGGGAAACAGGGCCAGGAAAGTGAAGAGACCCTTGCTGGGAAGGTCGGTTCTTTGGACCAACCAGGCGATGGCCGCTCCGATGACAAAAGAGATCACAGAGGAGCCCGCGGCATAGACAAATGAATACCACATCAGGCGGTAGCTCCGCGGGTCGGTGACGACCTCGGCGTATTTTCCGGCGGAAAGGCTCCCCGGCCGCCCCGGCATAGCAGTGGAGAAGGAACCATAGATCAGAAAGAACAGAGGCACGGCGACCAGGTAGATCAGCAAAGCGCTGGAAAAGAAGATTGCAACAGCGCGCCAGATGTCGACCCGCCCCGAGAGAAAAGAGAGCTGCGAGCTGGTCCTGAGTTCGTGCGAGAGAGGCTTAGAAGACAATGGCACAGACCCCTGTTCCGCCCATCATGTCGATCAAACCGGGGACCTGGGCCGCCGGGATCGTGAAAGGCCCGTAAGGGTCGTCGGAAGAACGACCGAATCGAGAGCCGCCAAGCACCCGCGGCACCTTCCCCAACGCAACCGGCGCTGTCAGATTTCCCAAGCTGACAAGGGCATCCGCTTCCTTGACCGTCGTGACCAAGGGATACATGTCACCCTGCTCGCCGGCGATCTCGCACACAGCGGCGACCGTCCGCATGCCGAGCGCCTCACAGGCCTCCACCGCCTGCATCACGTCGACGTCCGCTTGGCCCCCTCCGTCTTTGCTGATCACCACACCGTCACACCGAAGCACGTCACGGGCAATACGGGCTGCCAGCCAGGCGACCGACGCCTTGGATCGCAGATCAGGGGTGTGCGGAACCAAGATCAGACCGGGACACGCGTGATCCTTCCCGTTCTCCGCGGCAAGCTCGTATGCGATCGCGTTGTTGGCAAGTTCGTAGGTGGAATTGCGAACCGGTCGGGTATAACCGTTATCGACCACGGCGCCGTCGAGCAGATGGGTGACGGGAATGACAGTGGGGGCAATCCCCGTTGAATCCCGCCCGTAAAGAAATTTTTGTCGACCAAAGCCGTGAGAGTACAGATAGCAAAGGTAGCCGATTCGAGGGTGGCCAGAGCTATCTCCCGGACATCTTAGCTCGATCATTTTTTCCGGCTCCACCCCAAGGGTGGTGCGTGCCAAGGCCACGGCGGCGCGACAGCCCGCAACGTAAACGGCACGGGTGAATTCCTCTACCCTGACGCCAGCCTTCGGATGGGGCGAGACAATGAGATTCCAACTCTCCGCAAAGCGGGAACGCAGCGTTTGCCCCGGCTCACAGGAAACTGCCGTGTCCTCGGCGCCCTCCACCAACGCGGTCGTCATGATGGTCATACCCGAGAGGACATTGGTCCAGCCGGATCCGATCGGGAAAGGCTCAGTCCCCAGGCCAGGGTAATAGTCGGGCGGGCTCAGGCGCGGTTTGATCCTGGGCTCGATGACATCGATGATGTTGATGATGCGCGCCGGCTCATCGGGCGCGACGAGATCGATATCGATGGTATCAAAGTACCTGGCGTCCAACAGCTCTCGCCTGAGGGGCTCCGCCGCGATGGTAAGCCGACCATCCAGGTAGCGCTCTTCGGAGCCGAAGGATACCTCGGTGATTGGATATCGCCGCATCTGTAAGGTTTCGTCTTCCCGCTTCATCGCATGCGCATCATGCCTGCGCCACCGCTTGTTCAAGCAAGCGCAGCGCGCGCTCGGTCAGCTCCTGGCGCAAAACCTTTTCTTCGCTGCGCGGGAGCTTGGGATTTCCCAGAAGGTGCGGGATGGCCACTCCCGGAAAAATGCGGTTCACGTACATCGTTTGGGCTACGGTCTGCAGATTGGTGATCAGAACCGCAGGAATGCCGCTCCGCTCCAGGGCGTTGGCGAGCGCTGACCCGCAGCGCGAGCACGTCCCTCAGGTAGAGGTGATGAGCGCGCCTCCCACGCCCGCCCTTTTAAGCTCCGGACCAACCTCCTCGGCCATTCGCTCGAGGAGCCGGGGATCGGTGCCGTTGCCCGTCGTCGCATAAAGCGTCGGGTGGACGCCCGCGAGGTTACCCGCCCGGATCAGGGATCGAATCGCATCCAGAGGCACGATTCTATTAGGATCCTCATTCACATAAGCCGTGTAATACCCGCTGTGAAAGGCCTCGAACTCTCCCGCCTTTAACTCCTGGAGTCCCTCAATAGAGTAGCGCCCGTAGGAGGTTGCCGCATGGGACCGAAGCCGGTCGGGATTGCCCTTGGGGACCAGGCCTCCGGTCGTAAAGAGCGCGATGACGGCTCGAGACAGATCCGAAACGGGCGGCGCCGGCGGGACGCGTCCGAACTCGGGCAAGGGGATCTCCGTCACAAACGGTTCTCCCGAAAGCTTCGCGCGCAACATGGCGAGGGCACGCTTCGCCCCGGACTCTTCCGCCAAGGCGTTTCGACGAAACCCTTGCGGAAGGTAGCCCTCCACGCCGGGTGGGCCCAAACTCTCTCCCCGGGCAAGCTTCATGCCGATTGCAGCCATCCTGGCTAAGGCTTGCTTCATGGAGACGGCGGATGCTCCGGTCGGAACGATGAGAACCTCGCGCTTATAGGTGGCAACGGCGGGGTTGTCTGGTGCCAATCCGGTCACGGACGCGAGCCCCAACTCCCGCTTGGCCGCATCGCAGAGATGAGCGCAAGCAAGCCCGTAGCGGCCCGCTGCGAACGCCGGCCCCGCGATGAGCAGGTTCGCCTCCACCTCGCGCACCATTCCCAGAAGCGCGGCGAGGCTTTCTTCTTGCCGATCCGAAAAGCAGTTGTCGCCGCAGATAATCGTCCGCACGATCTTCCCTGCCGTGCCGAGATATCCTTGCAGCGTCTCACCGGGTCCCAAGGCTTTATCGACCGCCCGGGGCTCCAAATCGGCCTCGGCTTCTCCGCCCAAACCGGCAAAAAACTGATTCAGGTAATGTACGACTCTCAATTCCACAGCCCGTGCTGCCGCAACGGCATCCTTTATCTGCTATCTGCGAATAAACAGATCTTCGAATATCTTCGTGTACTTCGTGACCACATCGATCGTGAGCAATGTCGGCGAATAGCTGACGACCGTCTTGGCCTGCTTGATCATGTCTTTGTAAGGGTACTCCGTATCCTTCCGCGGACCAATGTGATCACGGTTCATATAAATCGACTGTCCGCCCTCTTTGGAAATCAGCCAATCGTAGACCAGCGCCGCCGCATAGGAATGCGGCGCGTCCTTGGGAATGGCGAAATGCTGAGGGTAGACGAACATCGGCTCGGGGACCACCATACCCACTGGGGCGCCTTGTTTAACCAACTTGGCGACGTTATTAATGTGAATGTCAAAGGCGACCCCGATCTGGCCGCTGGTCAGGGCATTGCCCAAAGCAGTGTTGCTGTTGTAAATGCGCGGTTTCTGGGCGGCAATCTTTTTTGCGAGCTCCGCCGCTGTGGACTCGCCCCTGACTTTGGCGACACCTGCCAGCCACCGATTGCCCATCTGGGTCCGTCCCAATTTCCCTCTCAGGGCAGGACTCGCAAGGGCTTCAAGCGTGGTGGGAACGTCCCTCTCCTTGATCAGATCTTTGTTGAAGCCCACGATCTCCGGGACGTACCAGCCCGTGGTCCAGTATCCTGCCGCGTCCTTGAACTCGGAGTCGAAATCCTTGCTTTCCGGCGAGACGTAGCGGGCGAGCATCTCTTTGCTCAGGAGAATTGCCAGCTCAGCGGCCGGCGGATTCACAACGTCGGCCACGGGGCGGCCCGCCTCCGACTCGTGAATGGCCTTTTGGAGCAGATCTTCGGTGGTCATCCGGACGAATTGGGAATCGATCTGCGGATATTTCTTCTTGAACAAAGCGTTCCAGTCCCTTAAAACATCAGGCTCGCCGCTGGAGTAGATGACGACCTTTCCTTCCTTGATCGCCTGCTCTTCCAAAAATTTTTGCCGCTGCGCAACGGGCATCCGGTTGAGCTGATCCAGTTTCTCTTGAACGCTTTGGGCTGCGGCCGGGCCGGACCCGATAAAAATAGAAAAGAGCATCAGCGGAACGAAGAAACGCAGGCCACGTCCAATGCCTTGAAGGGTCTGATCCACGCCGAACATACGACACCTCCTGTTTAAAATTGCGCGCGTCCGTTTCACCAGCCCGACCGTCATGCCTTGGAAACCCGTAACTGAAAAATTCGCCGAAAGATCCCCCCAATTAGCCCGATTCCACGCTCGCATCGGCGGAGGCAACAACGCATCGGCTCATCCGAATACAAAAACGGATAGGCTGCCCCACCCGCTCCCGGATCAAACAACTTTCCGGACTGTGCGTTAGGGATCGTCCCCGCAATTGGACTCCGTTGATTTCAACCCACCATTCGAGGATACCGCCGAGAAACGAGAGGCGCCTCACATGGCCATCCAGGATCCGTCCCTCTGCCGGCGTGGAAGAGGTCACGACCGCGAGATCCTCGGGCCGGATGTACACTTGCACAGCCGAGCCTTCCGCGACGGCTGAGCCGCACCGGCTCCAGAGATCGCCGATCGGGGTGCGCACCGATACCCTGCCGGAGGATTCCACGCCCACGATGTGGCCCGAAAGCCTGACCCCAGCTCCGAGAAACTCGGCTCCGAACGCCGTTTTTGGGACCTCATAAATATCCTCAGGGCGACCCAGCTCAACCAGCCTCCCGCTATGCATAACGGCCACGGCATCGGATAATGCGAAAGCCTCCGTCTGATCATGAGTGACATAGATGGTCGTCAAGCCGAGTTTTTGCTGGAGATCGCGAATCTCCACGCGCATCTGTTCACGCAGCTTGGCATCCAGGTTGCTCAATGGTTCATCCAGCAGCAACACCGTTGGACTCTCCACGAGGGCGCGCGCCAATGCCACGCGCTGCTGCTCGCCGCCGCTTAAAAGCGGGGCGGGCCGGTCGGCCATATGGCCGAGGCTGACCAGTTGCAGGGCCCACCTCACGGCCTCCTCGATCTCGTCCTGCCTTTTCTTGAGGTTTTTCAAGGGATAGGCAACGTTCTGGGCCACCGTCATATGTGGCCAGATCGCGTAGCTTTGGAAGACCATCCCGATGCGCCGGCGATGGGGAGGGACGCTGACGCGCTTCCGACTCGAAAAGACCAGCATGCCGTCAATGAAAATCTCTCCCGCGTCAGGCTGCTCCAGCCCGGCAATGCAGCGCAGGGTCGTGGTCTTTCCACAACCGCTTGGCCCGAGGAGCGTAAAGAACGATTTCTCCGGAATTTCCAGAGAGAGATTGTCCACGGCCGCATGTTCGGTGGTAGAGTGAAATGTCTTGGAAAGGCCCTCGATCCGAAGCAAGTGGGAGCTCCTCGTTCTGAACCCTGCAGGAACATACATAGTAAGTTTCTTTCGAGCCTGCAAGGGACGGCGGCGCATCGCGCCGCTCCGCTACGTCAGAAGCTCCGCTCTGACATGACAGGTATGTCACGATGGGAAAAATTTTCGGCCGATCGGTTGTATTCGACTATCCCAACCTGTATGGTACCTCGAGCCTAAATAAGCCGCTTGACGAGCGGACCTAGCTGAAAACTCGACCTGGCCTAAATCGGCATGGTCTTTTGACACTTCTCACTCTATCCACTATATAGGGGGGCCGTTACATGCCCCGCCTTTTCTACGGCTACGTGATTCTGGGTCTCTGCTTCCTCAATATGATCTTTGTGCGGGGGGTGGCAGGATCCTTTAGCGTTTTCTATGTGGCCTTGCTCGAAGACTTTCACTGGTCGCACGGCGTAGGCGCCAGCATTGTCTCGATCAATTCTCTCGTCTACGCACTCGTCTCCCCGCTGGTCGGCTGGGCATTTGACCGCTTGGGACCTCGCCTGCTGATGCCGCTGGGCGGGGTCCTGATCGGGTGCGGCCTCCTGACCTCGGGTCTGAGCCAGTCCCTATGGCAACTCTACCTCTTTTACGGCTTTCTTGTCGCCGTGGGCCAAGGGGCCCTCGGCTTCGTGAGTCACAGCGCGCTCATATCCCACTGGTTCGTGCGCCGCCGCGGAACGGCGATCGGTCTGTCCTCGATGGGGCAGGGATGCGGCATGTTGCTGATCGTTCCTCTCGCCCAGCTCCTCATTTCGCTCAAGGGGTGGCGTTCCGCCTTCATGCTCCTCGGCGCTCTCGTGCTTTGCGTGCTGACCCCCGCCAACGCGCTGCTCCAGCGCCGTAGCCCCCGGGACATGGGCCAGCTTCCCGACGGAGACATCCCCTCCGGGCCTGACGAAGTCGGCCCCCATCGCCGGAGGAGGACTGGCGGGCGATCGGAGTGGACTCCCAAAAGCGCGCTGCGCTCCTTTCCTTTTTGGAGCATCACCGCGGGACACCTTGCCCTGGGCACCGGCCTTTTCATCATCTACACCCATCTCGTGGCCTATCTCATCCATGAGGGATTCGACCGGCTTTTCGCCGCTTTCGCCCTCGGCCTTACCGGTTTCATTAGAATTGGGGGCACATCCCTGTGGGGATTCGTCACCGACCGCCTCGGGAGTGACAAGGCCTACGGTATCTCCACCGTGATTACTTTGGCCGGAATCTTATGTTTGGGCTTAGTCGGCTCGGGCTCGCCCGCGTGGCTAGTCTATGCTTCCATCATTTTATATGGGATCGGCCACAGCGCAGGGAATCCCATTTACGGCGTGGTCATCGCCGATATCTTTGGGGGCAGCCACGTGGGCACCATCTTCGGCTTTCTCGAAATCGGCTTCGGGTTCGGGATGGCTCTGGGGGCGTGGCTGGGAGGAGCCCTTTTCGACCTCACAGGATCCTACCGCTGGGCCTTTGCCCTTGGGCTCGCGACCTTCACGATTTCCTTTCTGGCAGTTCGGGCGAGCGTCCGCTGGCAGCGTCGGGAGACCGCCAAAGCTCGTTGACAGGGCAAGCGGGATCACCATAAACTCAGTCAGCCCTCACGCCATCGAGTGACGCGGATGACATTAGACGAACTGGCAGACCGGCTCCGAAGGTGCCGGGAGATCGTTTTCTTTACCGGCGCCGGCATCAGCACGGAGTCGGGCGTACCGGATTTTAGAAGCCCGGGCGGAATCTGGACGAGGTACCAGCCCGTCTATTTCGAAGAGTTTTTGCGCAGCGAAGAGGCGCGGGTCCGCTATTGGAAAATGAAAAGGGAAACGATCGAGCTTTACAAAAACGTCAAGCCCAACATCGGACATCATGCGATCAAGACCTTCGAAGAGAGGGGGCGGCTCCTAGGGCTCATCACGCAAAACGTGGACGGGCTCCATCGTGTGGCCGGGGTCTCCGAGGAAAAGATGGTCGAGCTTCACGGCACGGATCGAAAAGTGGTCTGCCTTGGTTGCGAAAAGGAGTTCGACGCGCAAGCGATCTACGAGAAGATTTCCAGAGATCCCACCCCACCTCTCTGCGATCGTTGCGGCGGATTTCTCAAGCCCGCCACGATCTCTTTCGGACAGCCGATGCCGGTTGTCGCGATGAGACGCGCCCAAGAGTTGAGCCAGGCGGCGGAAATCTTCATCGTTGTCGGCTCCTCGCTCCAAGTGCAGCCAGCCGCCTCCTTTCCGGTGATCGCCAAGCAAGGCGGGGCCATGCTCGCCATCATCAACCGCGACCCCACGCCGCTGGATTCCCTCGCGGATTTTAATCATAGAGGCGCGATCGGGGAATTCTTCACAACACTTCAGCCCCTCCTCACCCACGCATAATGGATAAGATCAACGCAGGGGAGAAAAGTAATTCTGCGCATCTGCCGGCAACCCATTTTCTCAAACAGCTTTGGATCGGCAAGCTCCTGGATTGATTCGTTCGAGAACACCTAACGTACGGGAATGTCAAATATCATGCCTACACCGGACCCCCTGTTGGCAGGAATGTCTAGAAACGAAAGCCTGACCCCAGTGGCCGGAAGCGAATTACGTGCGCTTGGGGATTTCAAGTTCACATCTGGCTGCTCCTGGCCATCCTGCGTGTCAGTTGTCAATGCAGTATTCCGTCTGCGGAATTCACCCAGGTTTTGTCATTGTTGCCCAGTTTTTGGCTTTTGTGCAGGAAGACCAGGGTCTCCATTGATCGAAAAATTCAGCACTTAGCAATTAGTAGGGTTTCACGAAGCCAACATGATCCCCAATGGCACAGGGCTTGCACTGAAAACCACTACTTGGAATCCCTGTTTCACGGACCTAAGGAGAGTCTATGAGCAACCCAAGGGTGATGCTCCCTACAATCATGGATCCCATCTTGAGCGCCAGACGCTCCATCAGATGGAGTTCCTCCACACTTCTTCGTTCTCTCCTCTTCTCCCTGGTTCTGGCATGCGCTTTCGTCTATGCCGCCCTCTCCATCCCATATGGGACAGAAGGGACGGTAGTGCAGGTGGAGGTAAAAGGGGGCGAACCCTTTTCCCACGTTGCGTACAAGCTGAACGATGACGGCGTCATCTCCAGCAGAACACTTTTTACCCTCTGGGCCCGTCTGTGGGGGTTAGACCGCAAGCTGGGATCGGGTCGCTACCGCTTCGAACTCCCGGTGTCAGCGCGCGAGGTCCTGAACCGGCTGGTGCTTGGAAGGTTGGCATTTCATCGCGTGACAATTCCGGAAGGGCTCACGATCAAAGAGATTGCTGCGTTATTAGAGAAAAACGGTCTCGTCGAGAAGGAGCGGTTCCTGGAACAGACCAGTAATCCGGAGACCCTTTCCCTGTTTGGGCTTGGCCATACGGGGCTCGAGGGTTATCTCTTTGGGGACACCTACCATTTTCCCCCCGGGGCCAGCGAGGCCGATATTCTCAAAACCATGGCGAATCAGTTTCGTCAGGTCTTCACGGAAGCGATGGAAGCGCGTGCTCGGGAATTGGGGTTGACCAGACATGAGGTGGTGACTCTCGCGTCGGTCATTGAGAAAGAGACCGGCATTGATAGCGAGCGGCCTCTGGTCTCCGCGGTCTTTCATAACCGACTTAAAAGAGCGATGCCTCTTCAAAGCGACCCTACAGTGATCTATGGTCTAAAGGATTTCTCAGGCAATCTCACCCGCGCCCATCTGCGAACCAAGACACCTTACAATACCTATCTCATTCAGGGGCTTCCTCCCGCGCCCATTTGTAATCCAAGCTCATCGTCGCTCCGAGCCGCTCTGTATCCCGCCTCGGTGCCTTATATCTACTTTGTTTCCAAAAACGATGGCTACCACTTTTTTTCCGTTACCTTCGAGCAGCACAATCAAGCAGTCAAGATCTACCAGCAGAACTTCAGTCGCTCTTCCGGATCTTCGCGCTTCCGCGGCGTTTAGGGTTCGCCCGATTCGGGGGGGCCGAGAGAGAGGTTCTGCGGGTCAGGCTCGAACAGGTGAATTAGGCCCAATGCCCTGAGTGATAGGAACTCGCTTTTAGGATAGCACTACTGAGAACTCAAAAGTCGCCTCCATGAACACGGGCCTGCCTGACCTTAAGGGCCTAAAGAGACTGCCAAAAAGAAACCAGGTGGGGCGGGAAACGGCAGACACTACGCCCGCAGCAACACTTTGAGTGTGCCCAGCCGGCTGGCGTGGGCGACTGCTTCTATTCCTTCACCCAACGAATAGACCTTTTCGATCAGAGGCGTAACCGTGATGCTCTTCTCCGCCAACGCCTGCAGCGCGGGCGGGAAAGGTCCGCAACGCGAACCCACAACCGTAACTTCATTGATGACAAGCCGTGCGAGGGAGAGGGAGTGAGATTCGGCCACGGTGCTTTTCAAAACCACCGTGCCGCGCGGCCGCACCGCCTCCATTGCCATCTTGAGGCCTTCTTTCGAGCCGGTCGCCTCGACGACAACATCTGCCTGACGCGGTTTCCAGTCCGGGAGCAGATGTGTCTGGATAAGGAGCCTGCGCAGAAGGGCCAATTTCTTTGCGTGTTTTCCCACGACGCTAACGCGCGCGCCGGTAAGCCTTAAAACCTGGGCACAGAGAAGTCCGAGTTTCCCGTCGCCCATGACGATAACATCGTCCCCCACTCCAACTTGCACTTGCTCGAGGATCTCAAAGGCTGCGGCCAGGGGCTCGGTGAAAACCGCTTCCTCGTCCGATACGCCATCGGGCACGGGATGGAGATTCTCAG
>Ga0209640_10000624_pt1 | contig 27867 bp, 26 predicted proteins | sample RifCSP10_1_FD_184018 | JGI IMG/M metagenome (GOLD analysis project Ga0209640, IMG submission 184018) | Soil microbial communities from Rifle, Colorado - Rifle CSP2_sed 10_1 (SPAdes) (version 2) | ecosystem: Environmental > Terrestrial > Deep subsurface > Rock core/Sediment | place: Rifle... | reverse complement strand
CTTCCCGGTGACATTCAAATACTGACACGTGTTTGCACCCCGCATGGCAGAGGGAGGAGGAGCACCGCCTTCCGAGGCGATGCGAGGATCGAAGGGTATATCCGTTGTTGTGACTGCAATCATCGCAGTCGTGTTGTTCGTCGCAGGCCTTGGGGTGGGCGCGCTATTCTTGGCACCGGCACCACCGCCCGCGAAAGAGAAACTGCTGCTCGGGACGAACACGCCGTTCCCGCCATTCGAGTACTATGATGCGAATGACAATCTCGTCGGCTTCGACATCGAGCTGATCCAGGAGATGGTCACCCGCTCTGGGTACACATACGAGTGGCGCGACTACACGGACTTCACGGCGCTGCTGCTTGCCGTGAGTGCTGAGGGCGTCGATGTCGCGATCGGAGCCATCACGTCGAACCTCGCGACGGGCGCTGAGCGGAACAAGTCGATGAAGTTCACGAACTCGTACTACGAGGCGGACCAAGGCGTCCTGAAGCTAACCTCGGACACTTTCAACTACTGCCCGAACCCCGACTGTACCGCGGATGACCTCAACAAGACCCAGTTTATCGTCGGAGTCCAGGACATCACGACGAGCTACTACTGGATCCTAGACAACCTGAAAGCCGTGACTGTCCAGAAGTTCCCGAGTGTCACGCAGGTATTGCAGTCACTCCAAGCTGGCTCCGTTGACTTCATCGTCATCGACAAGCCTGCCGCGGAAGGGATTGCCGCCGGGAATGCAGCCTTCACCGTTGAGGGCACCATCCAGACGAACGAGCTGTATGCGTTTGCGGTCGCCAAGGCCGACCCTAAGGGGCTCGTGCCGAAGCTGAACGCTGCACTCGCGGCGATGAAGACGGACGGAGCCTACGCTCGGATTCTGGACAAATACTTCTAGGACCGAACATGTTTGCGGCCTCAGAGCGGGGCCGCAAACCCCTTCCCATTTCCTGATAAGAGTCGTTGCCAATGGCCACCGTTGAAGCCGTCGCCGTCAGAGCCACTCGGCAGGCCGCCGTGTCGCAGCGGGCCCTTATCCGCGCGGCAGAAATGATTGGGGGCGGACTTGTCTTCTTATTCCTACTGCAGTGGTTTCTCGGATATTCGGTCACGGACGCGGACATGTGGGCCGTGTACCAGAGGAGCTTCGTCAACGGAACGATCCGGACCCTCACGTACGTCGCGATCATCTTGCCCGTCAGCGTGATCCTGGGGTTCGCGATCGGGTGGGCACGCGTCTCTCGGTTCCGCACCCTGGCCTGGCCCGCGACTGTGTATGTGGAATTCTTCCGCGGCGTACCGCCCTTGGTCGTTGTCATCTTCGCCTCGGTCCTCGGGCCCAACCTGCTTCCCGAGCGCTTCCAGAGTGCGGAACTGGGGCTGACCCTGGGAGCAACCGCCATCGCATTCCACTCGGCAGCGTTCCAGGCGGAAATATTCCGGGCCGGTTTCCAGTCGGTTTCTCGGGGCCAGCTGGAGGCCGCACAAGCGATTGGCATGCGACCCATGCAGTCCATGCGTCACGTGATCCTGCCGCAGGCCCTCCGCCTCAGCGTCCCGCCCCTTTCAAATGAGTTCGCTGTACTTATCAAGGACACGTCCCTCATGGCGATCATCGCGGGGAAAGAGCTTTTCCATCTGACTCTGCGCGTCCAGGACACGATCTTCCGGGAGGGAGGTGATCTCCGGTGGCTCTTCGCTCAGTGGACCGCCGTCGCGATTCTCTACTTCATCCTGACTTTCACGGTCTCCTCCGTGATGAAACTCGTCGAGCGGAGGTTCCACGCACGGGGTATCGAGGCGATCTCAGTATGATCCGGGTCGAAGGGATCCATAAGCACTTCGGCGCCCTGCATGTCCTGCGCGGAATCACGTTCGAGGTCTCCAAAGGGGAGGCGCTCGTGATAATCGGTCCGAGCGGCTCGGGAAAGAGCACTCTGCTCCGCTGCATCAACCTCCTCGTCGAGCCGGATGAAGGCAAGGTCCTGATAGAGGGAGCGCAGGTGAACCGGCCAGATATCCGACCCGAGTGGGTGCGGCAACAGGTGGGGATGGTCTTCCAGAGTTTCAACCTCTTCACCCATCTGTCCGTGCTCGAGAATGTAATGCTCGGACCCGTCCGGGTCAAAGGATTGCAAAGGGAAGCGGCCACGGCAATGGCGAAGGAGCTCCTCGCGAGGGTCGGCCTCGCCGCGAAAGCGAACGCCTACCCGGCCGAGCTCTCCGGAGGACAGCAGCAGCGGGTCGCGATTGCTCGCGCGCTGGCGGTGGATCCCAAGGCGATCCTGTTCGATGAGCCTACGTCCGCGTTGGATCCGGAGTACATCCGCGAGGTCCTCGACGTGATGGCAGCCCTCGCGCGGTCGGGAATGACGATGATCGTCGTGACACACGAGATGGGGTTCGCAAGCAGCGTTTCCCAGCGAATCCTATTCATGGATGCGGGACGGATCATCGAGGAAGGGAGGCCGGAGCAAATCTTCGAAAACCCGCAGCAGGACCGGACCCGCGCATTCGTGAGCAAGATCCTCAGGTGAGCCATGGCGGGCACGCTCAAAGATCAGGAACGGAAACGCGCAAGGGCCTTCGACATGATGGCCGGCATCGCCCTAACCGTCGGAGCCATCGTCGTGTTGGTGGAAATCTTCGTCGGCCGCTCGGGATTCGATTTCGGCTGGGTCGTGGACCATCTACCTGGCTTCTTGAACGCCACGCAATTGACCTTTTACGTGACGACGGTCGCCTTCGGCGCTGGGCTCGGCATCGGGTTCCTGCTCGGCTGGGCACGCACTGCGAGGTGGATTCCCCTCGACAAGATTGTCCGGGACCGTGAACGACTCCGGGAGGAGGGCACATCGCTCGTGGCAGCGCGGATTAGAACAATCCCTCTGATCTTGCTCTCGATGGTGAAATATCTAGTCCGCCGGATCGGGGACGCGTACGTGGAGATCATCCGAGGTACGCCGCTCTTCGTCCAGATTGTCTTCATTTGGTCCATTCTGCTGGTGAACTATCCGCGTCTCGAACAGAAGGAGCTTTTCGCAGGCCTCATAGCCTTGACCGCGAACACAGGCGGGTACCAGAGCGAAATCTTCCGGGCGGGCCTGCAGACCGTGCACTCGGGCCAAGTGGAGGCGGGTCGCGCAATCGGTCTCTCTCGGTGGGGAGCGATGCGCCACGTCGTCCTCCCCCAAGCGCTGCGGCTCATCATCCCTCCCCTCACGAATGAGTACATCGGCCTCCTGAAGGCGAGTTCGCTTCTCATCGTGATCGGCGTTTCCGAACTGACGGGCTACGGACGGAACTTGGCCTTCACCTCTTTCAAGATCTTCGAGGTATTCGCGGTGGCCACCGCGATCTACCTGTTGATCACGGTACCGGTCTCAAAGATCGTCCAGTACTTCGAGGTCCGATACCGGATTCCCGGGTTTGGCATTCAGCAGCCTGCCGAGGCCCGCGTGTGATTGCGGCGGTCCGCGCATCCGCTTGAGCGGTTTGCTCAGGTGACGTCGGGAGCCGACTGGCGGCTCGTACCACCCTTCACTAATTGCACGGGGAGGGAACGAGAAATTGGCCTTGGATCGAGGGAGTCGGAGCCCGCATCGGGCGCATCGGAATGGCCGACCCCGGCCCATCGATTTCGCGTGCTTTCCGCACGAAGGGCACACGGGGTTTGCGACCTTGACCTCCCGACGAACCGGGGAGATCACGCGAAGTTTTTCCAGGTTCAGAGTCCGCGGGTTCTCCCGGACCGCACCCACGACCTCTACCCGATCGCCTGGCAGTAGCTGCCGGACGACTTCCCGGAATTGCTTCGACGGCTCGTACGCCGTGACCTCGATTTCCGGAAGCCGGAGAACGACGTGGCCGCCTGGCAGGATGACTGGTTCCTCGCTTACTGAACTTCGGAAACGAATCGTGGTCCTGGGAATCGGACGTCTAGTCCGGACGACATGGTCGTCCGTGCCTTGGTTCGTCTCGAAAACGAACCACCGTTCCGGCTCTTCTCCACGAATCCGCTCGATCGCGCGGCGGAGGTCCTTCGGGTCATCGCCGCGGATCCCGAAGAGAATGGGACAGGGCGATCGCGGCGCGATCACCACTCGCTCGTTGTCGTAGTCGAAGTTGTTGAAGGTGGACGGCAAGGCGCGGTCCATCTCGATGACGGATGCTTCGTCAACTTGCCGCCGAGTCCCCCACCGAGCGGGATCCCGGTAGGCAAGGATCTCGTACGTGCGGTCTCTCGGTCGCCAAGCGATCGCCGAAAGAGCTCCGATGACCCCTCGTCCGTTCTTGTACTCCCGGACGACCCCGAGTCCCGCTGCGAATCGCAGGGCTTCCTCCTTCAAGACAATCCCCCGCACGGCCTTCCAATATAGGCCCGGCGACGGGGGACGGACGAGGACCGCGAACCCGGGATTCGTCGTCCCGTCGTCGAAGCGGGCCCACTGTGTCACCAGAGCGTCGACGATCTCTTCCGCGCGCCGAGGATCCGCCGGACCCCTCCAGCGCGCATACGAGAGCATCTCATGTCCGTCGATTTCGCCGACGACATCAGCTGGGCCGGAGCCGCGGCCCACGCGGACGCAGATCGCACCGTTCCCACGCGTCTTCCACGGGATGTTTGGATTCAACCGCACGAGCCGCGGATAGCCGATGAGGTCATACTCCTCCGTGAGCGCGCGGATGAGTTCCGTCGCGAGGTACGTCGTGCACATTCCGCCGAGGCTGTCCGTGTCGTCCACACCGATCCAGAGGACCATGGCCGCACCTCCGAAGGCCTCCGAAGGGAAAAAGAACCCGCTCCGGGAAGGTTCAAATAGAGACGGACCCTTCGACACGGCGTCCCATGACGGTCCGCACGTTCGAATTCTCCCGCGTCGACGGGCAGCGCCTGACGAAGCCCTCGGACCGCTGGGTCAACTTGCGGGTGGACCACAACAGCACCGTCACCCTGATCACGGAGACGGCCGAGCGCCAGGCATCCGTGGATTTCCGTTTCACCGCGAACTACCGCGCTTCGGAGGCGGTGATCGGGCTCATCCAGATCGAAGGCACCCTCGTGTGGGAGGGGGACGCCAAGTCGCTCGTGAAAAGCTGGTCGTCCGCGGGGCAGATGCCGCCCGAGATCGCGAATGAGATTCACACCGTGATCATGTCGAACTGCATCCCCGAGGCCGTCATCCTTGCGCGCGAGCTTCGGCTGCCGCCGCCCATCCCGATTCCACAGGTGAACGTTCCCCAGCCGCCGACCAAACCGCCGAAAGGCCGTTCCCCGGAAATCGCCTGATCACTTGATGTGGTCCAGGCTGAAGGACCCGATCGACACGCTCGACTTCGTGTATGTGTAGCGGATCCAGCCCCTCGACTGGACGTCGCAGACGCCCTTCACGCTCATGAAGGACTTGAGTTGCTCGACCTTGAACTCGAGGGAGCCATCCATCAGGGAGCCGAGCATCTGGATCTCCTGCTCCTCGTGCATCCCCTTCTCGATCACGTAGAACGCGACCGCCTTGTCCCGCTTCCTGCGCCCGACCATCGGCTGGAGGAACTTGAACGTCGTCGTGGGGTCCAGATACGCGATGAGCGTCGAGACGCTGCGGAACGCCAGGCGGTATGCCGGATGCTTCTTCTTCCACTCCGCGGCGATCGAGTCGACCGCCTTCAGAATCGACTGGTGGTCCGTCGGATCGTCGATGTACGTCGTGTTCGAATCCGTCGCCTCGGCGCCCATCGACTTCGAGTACGCGTCGACGTAGCGGACGAGGCCGAGCTTCTCGTACTCCTCGTATCCGGGGAGCACGAAGCCCATATCCTCCCGGATCTCGGCGGGCCCCTTGTCCGTCAGGACCCAAAGAATCGGCGCGCCTTTCTTCAGGCCCTCCGCCATGAAGAGGTTCACGACGACCTCCTTCCCGACGTACGCCGGACCGTAGATGGAGGCGTTCGTCCCGAAGGGGATGCCCCCGAACAACAGGTCGTCCAAGCGGGAGATCCCCGTCTTCACCTTCTGCTGCTTCACCTCGATCTGGAGTTCCTGTTCGCGGGCCTCGATGTCCTCCTCGATGAGCCCCTGCTCCCGCATCCGGAGCTCCTCCATCTTCTGCTGGAGGTACTTCTCCTTCGATCGGACCTCGTCTTCCTTCTGCTGGATCTGCCCCTTGAGCTCCTCAAGGCGGGCCTTCAGGTCGAGCTCCTCCGTCGAGCCACCCTGGACCTTTGCCTCTTCGACCTTCCGTCGCTCTGCCCCCAAGAGCTTCTCGCGGTACAGGAGGTCCTCCTCGCGCCGCAATAGCTCTTCCTCTTTGTACGAGAGTGGCTCCTTCACCTTGCGAATCTCGTCCTCCTTGATCTGTAGCTCCTCCTGCCGCCGCTCCATCTCCTGTTCGTGCATGAGGACGAGCTTCTCCTTCTGGAGAATCTCATGTTCCTTCCGTTGGAGGGCGCTCTGCAGTTCCGGTTTCGACTTGCCCTCAAGGGCCAGTGCCTCCCGCCGGACCTTCTCCTCGATCCGGTATTTCCCGATCTCCTCTTCGAGGGCGATGATCCTCTTCTTGAATTCCTCCTCGCGCCGGAAGTATTCCTGCTCCTTCTCCCGGAGCTCCTCTTCGAGGCGCCGCTTCAGCTCCTCGCTCGGGGCTCCGCCTTCTGACGGGGAGAGGTCTGCGACCTTCGCCTCCTTCGCCTTCAACGCGGCCTCGCGCTCCGCGAGCTCGATCTCCCGCTTCTTCAGCTCCCGTTGGTCCGGCTTGAGCTTCCCGATCCCCGCGTCGATCTGCTTCCGGAACTGGTCGTTCACCGCGCGGAGCTCAGCGACGTGGTCTTCGAGCGTCTCCCGGGCCTTCGTCTCCCGGTCGAGTTTCTTTCGAAGCTCGGGCGACGCGCCGCCCTTGAGCTGCTGCGACTTCACGTACTTGATGACCGCGATGGAACCCTTCTTGATGTGCTCAATCTCCTGCTCGAGCTCCTTTCGCTTCGCAATCTCCGTCTGGAGTTGTTTCGAGAGAGTCGCCGTCTCCTCGATGTACTTCAGGGGATCGAACTTGCCGCTACGAAAGTTCGCGAGTTCCCGGTTCAAGGTGGCTCGCATTGACTCGAGCTCCGCCCGGAGGCCGTCGACTTCGAGGACCTTCTCGCGCAGCTCGCGCATCTTCTCGTCGGGGAGGCGTTGCTCGCCGCGACTCGCCTTCCCTCCACCGGTGGCCGTCGGGACGCCAATCCATTCCTGGAACGCGTTGTCCTCGCCGGACAGCCACTTGCGCAGGGCCTCGTCCCGCGAGTCCCCCGGTGCGGTCGTCCCGAGCCACGCGCCCAGGCTCGCGTCGGAATTCCCCTTGAGCCACGTCGTGAGGCCCTTATCATCGCCTTTCGCGGGCTCGGACTCGGACTGCTTCGTCCCGCACACAACGCACTCGCCGTGCGGGTTCACTTCGCCCCCGCAGACACGGCAGGCTTGGGCGACGGCGGAATCTTTCGGCTTTACCGCCATCGGGCTGAGGCCTCCCTGAGCATAGCTCGCACAACCGACCGTTACGAATCGGTTCGGAACTCTCTACGACGGCGCCGGGTATTTAATCGTATCAACCCCAGTATCATGCGCGACGCTGCCGCGCGCCGGCCGCATGGGGAGAACGTCTCGCGGCACCGACGGCGCGGCGAAAGTCGGAAACATATTTATACGGTCCCATGAATCGGACGCCTACAATAAAAACCGGAGCCTGGCGTTCCTTGGGGAAGGAGATCGAGAAGCGGATCCATGTTCGGATCGATCCGAACGACGAATCGATCACCCTCAAGGACATCATGCAGCGGATCCAGGAAATCCAACGGCAGAATCCCGACCTGGACGTGTTCTTCGACGGCGACGAGTACGCAATCTGCTCGCGCCCGAAGAAAGAGGCCTGAGGGAACCGAGGCTTTTTGGCCGCGTTCCGCATTGCGTCCGCCATGGCGTCGAAGAAACCCACGAAGGCCGAGCTGACCTCGGTCCCGATCGACCATCTTGATCTCGAGAAGACGAAGACCGTCGCGGACCTCGTGGACGGGTACAAGCACATCTCGTTCCAAGCACGCGCGCTCGGCATGTGCGCCTCCGTCCTGGAGAACGCGATGTCGGATCCGCAGTGCACCATCTTCTTCGGGGGCGCTGGCGCCCTAACGCCAGGCGGCCTGCGGAAGGTGATGCGGGACATGGTCGAGTTCGGGCTCGTGGACGTCGTCGTGACGACGGGCGCGATCGCGTACCATGACTACTACGAGGCGCACGGGCACCGGCACTTCGCGACGACGCCGGAAGCGGACGACATCGTGCTCCGGGAACACTTCCTCGACCGCGTCTACGACACCCTCGCGGACGAGAGCCTGTTCCGGGATGTGGATGATGAGATTGCCGCCATGGCGGATGCCCTCGAACCCCGGCGATACAGCTCGCGGGAGTTCCTCTGGGAGATGGGGAAGGTCGCCGCGAAGGACCCGAACTCCCTCGTGGGCTCGTGCTATCGCAACGGCATACCGTACTTCGTGCCCGCCCTGAACGACTCGTCGATCGGCATCGCGCTCGCGAAGCACCACCACGACCGGCTCAAGGCGCGCAAGAAACCGATCGCGATCGACTCGATCAAGGACAACTACGAGATCGCGCAGGTGAAGATGAAGTCCCCGCGCACGGGCGTCTTCTACGTCGGAGGCGGGACGCCGAAGAACTACATCTCGCAGGTCGAGGTCATCCAGGAGGTCATGGGATACCCGGAGAACCCCCACATGTACGCGGCGCAGATTACGGTCGACGTGCCGCAGTATGGAGGCCTGAGCGGGTGCACGTTCGAGGAGAGCCAGTCCTGGGGCAAGTTCCACAAGGATGCGAAGATGGCGCAGTGCCACGTGGACGCGACGATCGGCCTGCCGCTCCTCGTCGGATACCTCCTGCAGAAGGGCGTCCACAAGAAGCGGAAGCAGAAGCGGTACACGTGGGACGGTGAGGAGCTCGTCAGCCTGACGTGACCCCGCGAAGCCGATGCTCGTAGCGGTAGAGCATCTCCTCCTGCTCCGGCTCGATCACGCCGCGCAGGGTGCCGTACGCCTTCGCCGCTCGCTCCCGGATCTCGCGGATCGCCGCGTCGGCGGACATGCCTTGGTGAATCAGATATGCGGCGAGCATCGTACCCGTCCGTCCCCGTCCAGCGTAGCAGTGCACGAGGACCTTCTTGCCCTGGGCGAGCTTCCCGTCCACGAACGCGACGAACTCGTCGATCTGGTCGAAGGTAGGCGCGGTGAAGTCCTCCACGCAAATCTTCTTGTGCTCAAAGCCCGCGTCCTCGATTTCGAACGTGTTCAGCCGGTCGCACTCGAGGCTCACGACGACGGAAAAGCCCATCTTCCGCAGTCGAGCAAAGTCCCACTCCATATAGGCGGGGCCCGGAAGCCCGGCGAGGCGGCCCCCGTCGATCGTGTAGTGGGACAACTCCACGGCCCGGCCATGGCGGCGGGGTAATTCAAAATACCGCTCGGTGTATCGACGGTCGTGTCCATCGGCCGTATGACCCTCGGCCTCTTCAATTCCTACGACCGCGTGCGGTTCGCCGAGGCGCATCGCCGCGCGATCGCGCGCTCCGCGCCGGTCGCCCTCGCCTTCGATGCGAACCTCGCCACGTTCGGGTTTCCCTACGCGAAGGATCTGCAGACTCCGGCCGAGATCGCGGCGTGGCTCTCCGGGACCACGTCCATCGGCGAGAGCGGGAAGTACCTTCGTGACCTCGCGCAGCTCGGACGGTTCCAGGCTTTCGACTTCCCGAAGCGCGGGTTCCCACCACAGCTCGGCGAGGCGGTCATCACGACGAACCGTCCGGATCCGAAGAAGGCAGCGGACGCACGACTCCTCGCCGGCCTTCTGAAGCACGGGACGTCGGTCCTCCTCGTATTCGGCCTCGGACCGCGCGGACTCGACGACCGCGACGTGTACCCGCTCGCCCGATACCACTTCGACCTCACGGGCCGCGGCCTCGTCCTCGAGACCGCGACGGCGATTGGCGCTGCGCCCGCGCTGATCGCGGCGCATCTCCGTCGCTGACCCCCACCGCTCTTCCGGTGGCCCGCCGAATTCTTAAATAGCGCGGGGCCATCCGAATGCCGTCCATGCCGCGAAATGCCGGAGAGCTTTGCGAGAACATCCTGCTCACGGTCCCTGCGCACCTCCCGACGCGATACGGTCCCTTCCGGATCCATGCGTTTCCGTGTCCCTTCACGGGCGAGGAGCATGTCGCCCTGGTCAAAGGAAGGATCGCGGGACGTGAGGACGTCCTCGTGAGGCTGCACTCCGAATGCGTCACGGGTGATGTGTTCGGATCCGAGCGCTGCGATTGCGGTGAACAGCTCGACGCGGCCCTGAAGAAGATCGGTCGCTCGCCTCGCGGTGTCCTCCTGTACCTGGCCCAGGAAGGTCGGGGCATCGGCATCACAAACAAGGTCGCAGCGTACCATCTTCAGGACCACGGCCTCGACACGGTCGACGCGAACCGTGTCCTCGGTTTCCCGGCGGACCTGCGCAGCTACAAGTGCGCCGCGTGCATGCTCCGCGTGCTCGGGGTCAAGTCCGTACGGCTCATGACGAACAACCCCGCCAAGATCGAGGAACTCCAGTCGTACGGCGTACGCATTTCCCGGCGGATCCCGCTGCAGGTCGTCGCCACGTCGCGGAACGTCCGATATCTCCGCACGAAGAAGGAGAGGTTGCGGCACATCCTCGAGTCGGCGGAAGTCACCGAATCTCGAGCACGGCGATGACGCGGTCCCCGGTGACGGATTCCCCTTCCGCGACTCGGACATCCGTCACGCGAGCGTCTGCCGGCGCGGGGATCTCGTTCTGCATTTTCATCGCCTCAAGGACGACGAGGGTCTGCCCCTTCTTCACCCGATCTCCCGGCCGGACGAGAATCCGCACGACCCGGCCGGGCATCGGAGGGCGTACGTCGACCGCGCGTCTCGCACGGTCCCTCACCCGTCGCGTCGGCCGCTCGTCGAGATCTGCGACCTCGGGGATCGCGAAGTGATGGGAGGCCTCGCCGACGAACACGCGATCGCCATGGACCCGGACGCGATAGGAGCGTCGGCCGATCCGGACAACGACCGTGTCCTGAGCCGGCCTCGCGACGACCGTGTACGCAGCGTCATCGACCCGGACCTGGAGGCCACGGGGACCCGTTTCCACGTCCACGTCGTGCGAGTCACCATCGACGACGAGACGGAACCGCATGGCCACCTCCCTCGAACTGGCTGCGCCGACCCGCTAGGGCCCACGCGGATGTCCTCGGCCTCTCGAGAGCGAGGGCCGGTCCCATCGCCACTCGTCCGCGCACGGTCAGCGCGGCCGCAATCGCTGCCACGGTCTCCTCCCACGGCCCGCGGCTCCGAATCCGCTCGATGGTCCGCAGGTCCGCCACCATGGTCGTCCACAGGTTCCCCCGAAGGAACGACGTCTCCCGGAGGAACGCGCGATGGAACGGGAGGGTCGTGTGCACGCCCCTGATGTCGAATGCTTCCACGGCTCCTTGCATCCGTCGAATCGACAGGCTCCTCGTACGTCCGTGGACCACGAGTTTCGCGACCAAGGGATCGTAGTACGGCGGGATTCCGGAGCCGGCCGCGACGCCGCTGTCCACGCGGACGCCAGGGCCGACGGGCTCGGAGTACGTGACAATCCGACCGGGAGAGGGGAGGAAGTTGCGCAGGGGATCCTCCGCATTGATGCGGCACTCGAGGGCGTGGCCTCGGACAGCCAGTTCTGACTGGGATAGTTCCGCTTCATGGCCTGAGGCGATCAGGAGTTGTTGGCGAACGAGGTCCACGCCCGTGACCATCTCCGTGATCGGATGCTCGACCTGGAGCCGCGCGTTCACCTCGTTGAACGTGAAACGGCCGTCGTGGAACAGGAACTCGACCGTGCCCGCGTTGCGGTAGCCGATCGACCGGAGGCCGCGGACTGCCGCGTCGATGAGCTTGCGCCGGAGTGAGGACGTAATGGCCGGGGACGGCGTCTCCTCCACGAGCTTCTGGTGGCGGCGCTGCACGCTGCACTCCCGCTCGACGAACCCGAGGCCCTTCCCTCGGCCCCCGATGAGGACCTGCACCTCGACGTGCCTCGCGCGCTGCAAGAACTTCTCGAGGAACAAATCCGGATTCCCGAAATTCGCACGGGCGACGGAACGGGCCGACTCGAACGCGGCAGCCAGGTCCTTCGGACGGTCCACGCGGGACATCCCAATCCCTCCGCCACCCGCCGTCGCCTTGAAGAGGACCGGATACCCGAGCGTAGCCGCGAGGGCCCTCGCTTCGTCCACGGTCCTCACGACGCGGTCCACGCCGGCCGTGACGGGCAGCCCGGCTTCGCGCATCGCCGTTCGCGAGGCAATCTTGTCCCCGGACAAGGCCATGGCCTTCGCCGGCGGACCCACGAATGCGATGCCTTCCTCCTCGCATCGACGCGCGAACCCCGCGTTTTCGGACAGGAAGCCGTACCCCGGATGGACCGCCTCCGCCCGCGTCTCCTTCGCGGCCCGGAGGATCGCCTCGATGTTCAGATAGCTCTGGGCGGGCAGGGGTCCCCCGACCTCGACGCTCTCGTCCATCGTCCGCCGATGGAGTGCGTCTCGGTCCGCCTGCGAATGGATGCCGATGCTGTGGATGCCCATCTCCCGCGCGGTCCGCGCGACGCGAATCGCGATCTCTCCGCGGTTCGCGATCAGCAACCGACGGAACATCGCGGACCCGCCTAGAGCGGAGGGTTGCCGTGCTTCTTCGGCGGACGCGACTCCCGCTTCGTGCGCAAGACGGAAAACGCGTTCACGACCCGTGGACGGGTCTCCTGCGGCTCAATCACGTCGTCGAGGTAGCCCATTTTCGCGGCCACGTAGGGATTCGCGAACCGCTCCCGGTACTCGCGGACGAGTTCCGCCTCCCGCTTCTTCGGATTCTTCGCCTCCTCGATCTCCTTCTTGAAGACGATCTGAACCGCGCCCTCCGGGCCCATCACGGCCAGCTCGGCGGACGGCCAAGCGAAGTTGAAGTCCCCGCGGATGTGCTTCGAGCACATGACGTCGTACGCGCCACCGTAGGCCTTCCGCGTGATGACCGTGACCTTGGGCACGGTGGCCTCGCAATATGCGAAAAGGAGCTTCGCGCCGTTGCGGATGATCCCGCCGTACTCCTGCGCGATCCCCGGGAGGAATCCTGGGACATCGACGAACGTCAGGAGCGGGATGTTGAAGCAGTCGCAGAACCGCACGAACCGTGCGGCCTTGATCGAGGAATCGATGTCGAGCGTACCTGCGAGGACCTTCGGCTGGTTCCCGACCACTCCGACAGGATGGCCTTGGAGACGAGCGAACCCGATCACGATGTTCCTCGCCCAGTGCTCGTGCACCTCTAGCCAGGACCCCCGGTCGACGACTCGCGAGATCACGTCGCGCATGTCGTAGGGCTTGTCGGGTTCCCGGGGGACAATCGTCGAGAGCTGCGGATCCATGCGGGTCGCGTCGTCCTCCGATGCGACGACGGGAGGATCCTCCACATTGTTCGACGGCATGTAGCTCAGGAGACGTCGGATGAGCCGCAGAGCGGCCTTCTCATCGTCCGCGGCGAAGTGCGCGACTCCCGACTTCTCCGCGTGGGTCATCGCGCCACCCAGGGCCTCGAAAGAGACGTCCTCGCGGGTGACGGCCTTGATGACCTCCGGCCCCGTGATGAACATGTACGAGGTCCCCTTCGCCATCACGACGAAGTCCGTCATCGCGGGGCTGTAGACCGCGCCGCCCGCGCAGGGTCCGAGGATCGCGCTAATCTGCGGCACGACGCCCGACGCGAGCACGTTCCGAAAGAAGATCTCCGCATAGCCGCCGAGGCTGATCACGCCCTCCTGGATGCGCGCCCCACCGCTGTCGTTCAGGCCGATCACGGGCGCGCCCACCTTCATCGCGAGGTCCATGATCTTCACGATCTTGTTCGCGTGCATCTCCCCGAGGCTGCCGCCGAACACCGTGAAGTCCTGGGAAAACATGAAGACCGTGCGTCCGTCGATCGTCCCATGACCCGTGACGACGCCGTCCCCTGGGATCCGCTTCTTGTCCATCCCGAATTCCGTCGTCCGATGTTCGACGAACGGATCCATCTCGAGGAAGGACCCCGGGTCCAGGAGGAGGTCGATCCGCTCTCGCGCGGACAGCTTCCCCTTCGCTCGCTGCGCCTGCATGCGATCCTTGCCGCCGCCCTCCCGGGCGAGGGCCTTCCGCTTGCGCAGCTCCACCAACCGCTCCTCGACCATGGCGGCGTCGAACGCGCGTTCCCGGCATTAACCCTTCGGGCCGGATGGGTTCCGAATCGTCACCGGAGGACCTCGAGCTCGCCTTCGACGAACTCGTGCTTCGTATCCTGGTCGTCCATGATCACGAGGGCGCCGCTGAGGGCGATGTCATACGCCCGGCCCGTGACGGTTCCCTTCGACGTCTTCGCACGCACCTGCTTCCCGATCGTCTGGCATTGGCCTCTGTAATCCTTGAGCAAGAACTCGATGCGGGTGTTCCGGTACCGCGAATAGAGGTCGTCGATCTGGCCGAGGAGATACTCCAAGAACTCCTCGTTCGCGACGAACAGGCTCACTTCCCGTTTCAAGGTCGTCGCTTTCGGCTGCACGTCCGCCGGGAGTCGATCGAGGTCCACGTTCGTGTTCACGCCGATGCCCACGACGACGAAGTACCGATCGTTGCGGTAAACGCCCTCCGAGAGGATCCCGGCGATCTTCCGGTCCTGGTACATCGCGTCGTTCGGATACTTCAGGCCCGCGAACACGCCGAAATGACGGAGCGCGCGCACGACGGGCATGCCCACGAGGAGCCCGAGGACCCAGGCGTCCGATTCCTTCGGCTCCAGGACGACGGACGCGTAAAGGCCACCAAGAGGAGAGGCCCAGGCCCGTCCGTGCCGACCGCGGCCGGCGGCCTGACGATCGGCCCAGACAACGAGCCCCTCCTCGACGTCGGACTCGAGGAGCTCCTTCGCTGTGTCGTTCGTCGATTCGACCGCGTCGTAATGGAGGACCGTCCGCCCGACGATCTTCCGGTTCGCGTCGTGGAACTCGCCGAGCTTCACCGCGGCGCCGACCCTCGCGGACCTATTTCAACATTCGCGGGGCCTAGAGGGGCGCGCTCTGTGGTACGTCCGAGTGAGGGCTCTTCGCGAGATCCTGGCTCACGAGGAAGCCCCGGAACATCACCGCGATTCCGATGAGTTCCGCCGCGTAGAGGAACCATCCCACGTCGAATCGGGCCAGGGTCCCGCCCACGGCGACGATGAGCGCCCCTGCCGCAATCCACGCGTTGAAGGCGAGTCGCGTGCGCCAGTACGAGTATGCCGCGATCCCGATCAGGGCAACGCTCCCGGGGACGGTGAACAGAGGAGACCAGATCCGGACGGTGTCCGGCATCGCATACCCTGCAGGCGTCGAGGCTTGGAGCGTACCGACGGTCGCACCCGCCACGGTCCATGCGAAACCGACGAAGACCACGCCTGTGTAGAGGGCGAACCCGATGCCCGCACGCCGATGGACGAGGAGCGTCGAGCCGACCCCGAGAACGGCAACGAGGGTCGCGGCGACGAGATAGTACACCTTGTAGACGTTCGGTGTCCAGCCATACGCCTCCGCGTAGAACTGCGTGAACGCCGCGATGGCGTAGAGAACGAGGCCGAGCGACCACGCGACCTGGTACGGTTTCCGTCGCTCGATCCATTGGTTCGTGACGAGGGCCGCGAAGCCCACGCTGATCATCGCCGCCGCGATGGAGATTGCGGCACCCTCCAGTCCCACGAGGCGAGCACCCTGGGGCGGCGCCTTAAGTCTTCGTGGGCAATATCAGCCTAACCCTCCTGAGCACGAACCACATCGGCAGCGTGCGGATCTTGGACGATTTCGACCAGGACGCCGTGCACGGTCCGCGGGTGAACGAACGCGACCTGCCTCCCGTGCGCGCCCGGCCGAGGCGCCTTGTCCACGAGTTCGAAGCCCCCCTCGCGGAGGCGGTTCATCTCCGAGCGGATGTCACGGACTTCGAACGCGAGGTGGTGGAGACCCTCTCCCCGCCGCTCGATGAACCGCGCAATCACTCCGTCGGGCCGCAAGGGTTCCAGGAGTTCGAGGCGCACGCCCCCTACGCCCAGGAAGGCCGCACGCACTCCTTCCGTCGGAATGTCCTCGATGGCCTCCGGCGAGAGCCCGAGGCCGCGGTACGTCGGCAGCGCCGTGTCGAGACGACGCACCGCAATGCCGATGTGGTGGAGCGGACCGATCATACCTCTTGCCTCGGCTTGTAGGTCCCGAACACGGACCGGAGGACGTCACTGATCTCGCCGAGCGTCGCCTTCGCCCGCACGGCCTCAAGGATGGAGGGCATGACGTTGTCCTCTGAGCGGGCCGCCCTCTCGAGCCGTCGCAAGGCCCGATGAGCCGCGGACGCGTTTCGCCGCGCTCGGAATGCCTTCAGGCGACGCACCTGGTCCGCTTCGAGCTTGGGGTCCGTCCGATGCACGGGGGTCGATTCCGCTTTCTCGACGAACGCATTGACCCCGACGACGAACCGCTCGCCCTTCTCGAGTTCCATCTGGAATCGATATGCTGATTCTGCGATCTGACGCTGCACCCATCCCGTCTCAATCGCCTTGCGCATCCCCCCGCGTCGGTCGATTTCCCCCAGGAGGGACCACGCATCCGCCTCGATGTGGTCCGTGAGGGACTCAAGATAATAGGAGCCTCCGGCCGGATCTACTGCGTTCGCGACCCCGCTCTCGTGGGCGAGAATCTGTTGCGTGCGGATCGCGAGGCGGACCGCCTTCTCGGAAGGCAACGCGAGGGCCTCGTCCATGCTGTTCGTGTGAAGCGACTGCGCGCCTCCGAGGACCGCCGCGAGGGCCTGGATCGCGACGCGCACGGCGTTGTTCTCCGGCTGCTGGGCGGTCAATGCGACGCCCGCGGTCTGGGCGTGGAACCGAAGGGCCATGGATTCCGGCCTCTTCGCGTGGAACCGGTCCCGCATGATTGCGGCCCACATCCGCCGCGCCGCACGGAACTTCGCGAGCTCCTCGAAGAGGTCGATGTGCGCATTGAAGAAGAACGAGATCTGGGGAGCAATCGCGTCGACGTCGAGGCCGCGCTCGACCGCGGCCTGCAGATACGCGATGCCGTTGGCGAGGGTGAAGGCGAGTTCCTGCGTGGCCGTCGCGCCCGCCTCGCGGACGTGGTACCCGCTCACGCTGATTGCATTCCACTTGGGCACCTCCCGGGAGCAGAAGTCGATCACGTCGATCGCGAGGCGAATCGAAGGTCCCGGCGGGTAGATGTACGTGGACCGGGCCACGTATTCCTTCAGGATGTCGTTCTGGACCGTGCCGCGGACCCGGCGACGAGGGATTCCGCGCGCCTCCGCGGCGGCGATGTACAGGGCGAGGAGGATCGGCGCCGTCGAGTTAATCGTCATGCTCGTGCTCACGCGGTCGAGGGGAAGGCCGTCCAGGAGAATCTCAACGTCTTCGAGGGACGAGATCGCGACACCGACGCGGCCGACCTCGCCGCGGGCCATCCGTGAATCGCTGTCATAGCCCATCTGGGTCGGCAGGTCGAAGGCGATGCTCAGGCCTTCATTGCCCTGAGCGAGGAGATACCGGAAGCGCCGATTCGTCTCCTGGGCCGTGCCGAAGCCCGCGTACTCGCGCATCGTCCACAGACGGCCGCGGTACATCGTCGCGCGGATCCCCCGGCTGTACGGGGGCTCGCCAGGAAAGCCAATGGTTTTCGCGTAGGCGTTCGCGCCGATCATTCGCGCTGGAGCGACGACGTCGACGGGCATCCCGCTCACCGTGCGGCCGGGTGACGTGCCAGGGACGGGTAGGGGTCTCGCCGTGACCTTCCGTCTCTTCGGGGTCTTCTTGCGCGCCGCCATGGATGTCATCCTAGGAACAGGCCGTCCGGATCGCATTTCGTCCTGAGCACGCGCAGCTCGCGCTTCGTTGGCGGTTTCGTAGACCGCACGGTCGCCGGGACGTGTAGGTCCCACGCAACATTCCCGCGGATCTCCTCGACGGCCACTCCAGGATGATGGGACTCGAGGTACATCTCCTTCGTGGACTCGTCGAACCGGTAAATCCCGAGGTCCGTGATCACGGCCGAGGGCCCGCCTCGGGGAAGGCCGGCCTTTTCCCGGGCGCCCGGTCCATCGAGCCATCCAGGCGTCGTGATGTAGTCGATTCGCTCGACGAACTTCCGGGCGTCCTGCGTCATCATGATGACCGTGCGCTTCGCCAGCGAGCCGATATCGTTCGCCCCGCCGCTCCCCGGCAGGCGGACCTTTGGCCGATCGTACCTGCCGATCACGGTCGTGTTCAGATTGCCAAAACGGTCAATCTGGGCGCCCCCGATGAACCCGACGTCCACGTCCCCTCGCTGGAGAAGGAGCCCGAAGACTTCCACGAGGCCGCCGAGCATCGAGCTGCCGGGAACAAGGCATGCATCGCCAATCGAGAGTGGCGTGCGGGTCGGCCTCGCGTCGACGACGCCACTTTCGAAAATCATTACGCAATGACGGGCGTGCGTATGCTTCGCGAGCATGCCACCGAGCATCGGGAGGCCCGTCCCGATGAAGACCGTCTCGCCATCGCGGATTTCCCGCGCAGCGCAGATCGCCATGAGCTCCGTGCGCTTGTAGCCCCTCGATTCCGGCGAGGATGGCACGGCCTCAGTAGCCATAGTTCACCCGTCCGCTGAGGACCTTCTTCGCCCGGAGACCCGTCAGCCGATCGTCCCCCAATTTCTTGAGATACTCCTCGTGATCGTGGACGCCGTATACCCATTCGTCCATCCAGGCCCGCCACGCCTCGAGGTCGACGCTCCGCTCCGCGTATTCCTTCCGAAACCTTGCGTCCGCGTCGTAGTACCCCTGCACCTGATACGGATGCGCCCCGAACGGCTGATGGACGATCCCGTTGACGCGGAAACCCGGGATGAGCGTGCGGTTCGGATCCCGCCGGATCACCTTCGTCGGCACGATCTCCTCGACGCTCACGAGAATCTTCTTGCCCGCGAGGGTCCCCCAGAGGTCGTCGCCGAGCTGCCCCCAAACCTGCGTGTTCCCGTCCTCATCGCACCGCTGCGCATGCAACAGGGCCACATCTGCGGGACACGGAGGCAGGAGGGCGACCTTCTCCCCCGTGCCGAACGGATCGTCGAGGACGATCGCCTTGGGGTGACGGAACGATTCGACGCGGATCAGGTCGGAGCCGAGATGGGAGCGGACGGGCATGAAGGGCAGTCCCATCGCCGCGGCCATGAAGCGCATCGTCATCCCGAAGTTCGAGTACTCCTCAACCTCGATCCGCCGGGGAATGCCCTGCTCCGCGGCCCGGCGGTAGCAGTGGGCCAAGCCGAAGGCCTCGAGGCCGAAGTACGACCCCTCAATCCTCTCCAGGCATCCCGCCCCCACGAGCATGTCCGCATCCTCCGTCATGCCGCTGATCACGAACGTGAGGTCGCGCTTCCTCTGGCGGATAATCTCGTACACGAACGCCATCGCCCGACGCAGCCCGATCCCGCACGAGCGAAGCCGGCACCCGTCCGCGACAAACGTGCGAACCGCCTCTGGGAGAGACATGAGCTTGTCATGGACCTCCGACTCGGCCATGAGGGCGGAAAAGGCCGGTTCCGTAAAAAAGCTCTGCAGTCCGTCAGGATCGTGAATCTACGGCTCTGACTCGAGATCCCTGAGGACCCGCGGCAGATGGTCGAACACCTCAATCATTGCGTCCGGGGCCGAATCGCGCAGCGCCAAACGGTCTCCATATCCGTACGTGACCGCGACGGTCTTCATGCCGGCCGCCCGCCCTGCGCGGACATCCACCGGGCTGTCTCCGACGACGACGCAGTCCTGAGGTCGGGCGCCGAGGGCCTTCGCGCCGTGAAGCGGGAGGTCCGGGTTCGGCTTCGGACGTTGGACCTCGTCCCCGCCCACGATCACGCGGAAGTACGAATCGAGGCCGGCGACGCGAAGCATGTGGGCCGCCTCGCCCCGCCGCCGCGTGGACATCGTCGTGATTGCGCGTCCCCTGAAGGACGGGAACGTCTCCCTGACACCCGGGTAGGGGACGACGCCCAGCTCAACGAGTTGAGTGAAGTGCGCGTAGTAGCGGTCCGTGAATTCGTCGGCAAGCGGCCCCGTGATCGCGCGTAGTTCCTTGAGCTGCCTCTGGACGGGCGTGCCGATCATGGGCCGCAACTCGTCCGCGCGGAACAACGGGGAGACACTCAGGTCCGCGCACGCCCGGTTCATCGCCTCGATGATCGCATCGAGGGTGTCGAGGAGCGTGCCATCGATGTCGAACAGGATGGCCAGGGCCATGCGGTCCTCCCACCGCGCTAGTAGGACTCCCAGGCGAGACCAAGATCAGGGACGCTCACGCCGCGCCCGCGCCGCACCTCGCCCACGACCTTCGCGCGTGCGTCGGGACGTAGCGCTCGAATCACGTCCTTCGCGTCGGACTCCGGGGTGACGAGCGCGAACCCCATCCCCATGTTGAACGTCTGGTACATCTCGCGATCCTCGATGCCGCCAAGCGTCTGCAGCTCCCGGAAGACGGGCTGCGGTTTCGTCGGATCCGTGATGCGGAACTCGACGGTGCGTTTCAGGCGAGCGAGGTTTCGGACGCCGCCACCTGTGATGTGCGCCATCCCGTGGACCTTCGCGCGTCGCATGGCGCGCAGCAGAGGCTTCACATAGATTGCGGTGGGCTCCAGAAGTTCCTCGCCCCAGGGCCGGCCCGTCCCGCCGACCCTGTCGAAAATCGTGAGGGCGGCGTCGCTCAGGACGCGCCTAGCGAGGGTGAGGCCGTTCGAATGGATGCCTGTGGACTCGAGCCCGATGATCACGTCCCCCGGACGGATCGCGCGTCCGTCGATAATCCGTTTCTTCTCGACGACGCCGAAGCATGTGCCCACGAGATCGTAGCTCCGCACGATCTCCGGGAGGACCGCGACCTCGCCGCCGATGATCGAGACGTTCGCCATCGCGGCCCCGCGATTTAGCCCCACCCCAATCTGGCGAGCCTTCTCCCGGTCGTACGATTCGATTGCGACGTAGTCGACGAACGCGAGGGGCTCCGCCCCGATGCAGACCATGTCGTTCACGTTCATCGCGACGCAGTCGATTCCGACGGAATCCCACCGACGCATGTCGTCCGCCACGAGGAGCTTCGTCCCGACGCTGTCCGTGCATAACGAGAGCGCGTACCTCCCGAAGCCCACGAGGCCCGTGAAGTGCCCAATCTTCGTGAGCGGCCTCCCGAGGCCCCGGCGCTTGAAGCTGAGAGCGGAAACGAGCGCGGCGATGTGCGCCGCCTTCTCTTCCTGGCTCACGCCCGCCTCCGCGTACGTCCGCACCACGAGGCCACGGAAGAGAGCCGCGCTATTTCAAGGGTTGCGAGGCGACGCGGGAGGCCGGGCTACCGGAACCTCGCAGGCCTACTTTTCCAACGGTTGGGTGAATGCGAAAGGCTGGTTAACATGTCAGGCCAACATGGAGGGACCACGGAAACGGCGCAACAGCCCGCAGTCCCCTGGTTAACATGTCAAGCCGGCGGTCCGCGGCTCCTCCGCCACGCGCGTGGCCATCCAAATCGTTATGGCCGTTCTTCCGCATGGGCTCCTCCGATGGGGAAGGCCTGGGTCAAGGCGCGCAAGCACGATCGATTCTATCGGGCCGCGAAGCGACAGCAATATCGCAGCCGCGCTGCAATCAAGCTCTCCCAGATCGACCGGCGACATGGAATCTTCCGGCTGGGCGACACGGTGGTCGACCTCGGGGCCTCTCCGGGCGGATGGGCTCAGGTCGCCCGAGAGCGGATCGGGCCGAAGGGGCGCGTGATCGCAGTGGACCGCGTCCCGATGGCCCCCCTCGAGGGCGTCGAATTCCTCCTGGGGGATTTCACGCAGTCCGCCACGCAGGCGCGAATCTTCGAGGCCCTACACCGCCCTGCGGACGTCGTCGTAAGCGACATGAGCCCCAGGCTCAGCGGCCATCATTCGTACGACGTCGCCCGCTCGCTCGACTTGGCGGATGCCGCCCTGACATTCGCGGTCCGCGCGCTTCGGCCCGGCGGAACGTTCCTCGTCAAGGTCTTCGAGGGCGGAGGATATCGATCGTTCCTGCAGCGTGTGGGGCAGCACTTCGAGGCCGTGAAGGGCGTCAAGCCGAGTGCGTCGTCGGCGAGGAGCTCGGAGATTTACGTTCTCGGGGTCGGCCGATTAGGCTGACGCGCCGCGGGAGATCGACCGCGCGCGCTCGAGGCATCGCTGCGCCTCCTCCCGCGCGCCTAGGCGCGTGAGCACCTCGCCCCGGTTCAACCAGGCGGCAACGTATTCCGGTCGGATCTTCGTCGCCTTCTCGTGGCAGCGGTCCGCGTCCTCGAATCGTCCCATCCGGGCCAGAACGACGCCCTTGTTGTTCCAGGCGATCGCGTACTTGGGATGGAGCTTGATCGCCTTGTCGTAGCAGTCAAGGGCCTTGCCCAACTCGCCCTTTTTGAAGTACACCGTCCCGAGGTTCGTCCATGCGACCTCGTTCTCCGGGTCGAGCCGAAGTGCATTCTCGTGGCACCGCAGCGCGTCGTCCAAGCGGCCGAGATACTTCAGGGCGACGCCGCGGGACGTCCACGCGTACGAGGGCCGCCGGACCATGCGGATCGCGCGGTCGTACTGCGCGAGCGATTCCTGGTACCGGCCTGCCTTCACGAAACGGTCTCCTTGGGAGACCGCGCTGTTCGAAATGTGGAACAGGACGATTCCTGCGACCATGCCGCACAGTGCGACGCCCGCGAAGACGGCAAGGGGAAGGGGATTCGCCAGGTCGAATGGGTTCGTCCACATCCGGAACGCGACGAATACGAGGATCAGCGTGCCAGCGCTCCCGAGCGTCACGAGGTCCAGGAGGCGGCCGGAGAGGGACGGCAGCTTCCGTGCCTCCGTCTCCTCAGGGGTCGCCAGCACGGGGATCCGCTCGACGCCGCCGAGGTCCTCGTGGACGATCTCGCGTCGGGCAGGCCGTGGGGGCGGAGTGGACGGCTGGATCTCGAGAAGAAGGGAGTCAAACAGCTGCTCGACCTGGGCCTCGTCCACCTCCTCCTCTGCCGCGGACTCCCCAAGAACCTGGTCGTCGATCGTCACATCGGCTGCCGCGGGCTCCTTCGAGAGCTCGAGGAGATCTTCGAGGAGGTCATCGACGCGATCGGTCGACCTCGATTCTCTCAAGGCGAAGCCGCACGCTCCGCACTCGACGGCGTCCGCGGGGTTCTCGGCACCGCAGACGGGACAGGAAAGTCTGGACTCGTCGGTCACTTCAGGGACCGTCGTCACGACGCGGACCGGGGGCGATAAACATATCGACTTGGGTTTCCTGTGTGAGAGGAAGGCGTGTCGCCGGAGCAGCCGGAGAGCCAAGCCGGGCCAGAGGGTACGAATGCCTCTGAACCCGAGATTCCCATTCGATTGATTGCCCATACCGAGAGCCCGTCGGGGCGTCGCGGTCCTCCCGTCCCATGGTCCCGCCGGGCTCACCCTTTCTTTCGATCGTCAGCCACGCTAGTCCCAGAAGCGCTTCGTCCGCGCATACGTGACTTCCGCAGCGAGGACATCCCGGAGGAAATCCTGTTCCGTCTCGTGGTAGCCCCGCAAGATCCTCGCCGCCGTGTCTTCTCCGACGCCCCGGGCCATGAGGGCCATCACGGCCTTCCGACCGTGAGCCATCACGAGGCTCGCGTTCGTGAATAGCCGCTTCGCGGCGGACCGGCTCGGCTTGTCCGTCCCCTGGAGGTCCATCTTTGCGATCTTGTCCTTCTCGTACGGGGCGACGACGGCGACCATGAGCCCCTCGCACTGCGGACAGCGGACCTTCGCGGGGACGTCCTTGACCGCGGATCGCCACATCATCCGGCAACTCAGGCATAGGAGGGTCGCGGTCTCCTTCTCCAGGCGGACCTTCACCGCCATCAGGGTCGCGTGGTCCGCCTTCGACGGCGCGACGAGGATGCGACCCCCCTCCAGGCCCGCTCGCCCGATCGGCGTGAGCCGCGTGAGGACGACATCGATCTCGCCCGATTGGACGCGCCGCAGGACCTCGACGGTCCGCGGGATGTCCATCCGCTCCCAGAAGACCTTGTCGAGGACCTCCTCGAACAGGGGCGTGTTCTCGAACGTCTTGAGCAGCCGCGGGATGGAGACGGCCTCCCAGTCGACGTCTCGCCGCAACGCGCCGAACTTCTTCGCGACGTACACGAACGCCCAGCGGAGGAACGCGGAGTTCTTCAGGATCACGCGCAGCAGCGGCTCCAGAGCGTCCGGGTCCTCCGGGCGAAGGATGTCTGCGATCTGCCTGGGGTCCACCCTTCGCGGGACCTCGAGGACGATGCGGTACGGGTCCGTCGTGACGCCGACGCTCTGGCCGAACCGCGCGCTCAGGAGGGACGAGATCAGCTGGCCCAGGGTCTCGTTGACCCGCGAGCCGAGGCACGCGTTGACGACGATGACCTCCTTGGACGTCTCGATCGTGATCAGGCGATCTGTCGCGAGGGGCGCGTCGCCGACGGACTCGAGATACTCGAGGAGCTTCGCTGCGCCATGGTCGTTCACCGGGTACGCGGACAGCGTGCGCTCGCGGCGGATGCGGCCGACCTCCTGCGCGACCTCGAAGGGCACAGGGATGTCCTCCCCGACCCACGATGGCACGTCCCCGATCTCCTTCACGGGCTCGACGAGTACACGGTCCTCCTTGAAGTCCACGAACCGCCACGCGGTCCCGCGCATGATGAAGCTCTGTCCGAGCTTCGCGTTCTCCGCGACGAACCACTCGTCGAGGGTGCCGATCGCCTTCCGCGAGGACAGGTCGATCACGCGATACGTCTTCACGTCCGGGATCATCGAGATGTTCTCGAAGAAGTAGGACAGGGAGTTCGAGCTTCGCCCGAGGCGGCCGTCGCGGGACCACAGGACCCGGAGTTCCGCGAGCTGCGCGAGCACCGCGTCGAACTCCACGCGTTTCAGGTCCCGGAAGGGCCAGCTGCGCCGCACGGTCGCGTACGCGTCGTCCGCGGGGACGAATCGCTCGGACACCGCCATGGCCACGATCTGGTTCGCGAGCACGGAGCGGTTGTCCTTCCGGACCACGAGCTGCTCGATCTCCTCCGCGAGCGCGCGGCGCGCGATCACGGCGGCCTCCGCGACTTCGTCCTCATGGGTCGCCAGGATCACGCCGTCGGAGACTTCACCGACCCCGTGACCGGACCGTCCGATCCGCTGCACGAGCCGGGCAACTTCCCGCGGCGAATTGTACTGCAGGACGAAGTCCGCGCTGCCCACATCGATGCCCAGTTCGAGCGACGACGTGCACACGAGCGCGCGCAGGCGGCCCGCCTTGAAATCGTCCTCCATCTGCACCCGAACGTCCTTCGACAGGCTCCCGTGGTGTACGCCGATCATCGGGTCCTGGTACCACGCCTTGAGCCGCGACGCGAGGAACTCCGCCGTGTCGCGCGTGTTCACGAAGAACAGGGTCGCGGTATGCTCCATGATGAGCTCGTAGCAACGTCGGAGCGCCGTCCCCTGGCCCGTCTTCACACGCAGACGGTCCGCGATGTCCTGGTCTCCCTTCGCCGGCAGCGGCATCTCGACGCGGATGCGCATCCCCTTCGGGATCCGGACGTGAAGCACCTCGACCTCGCGGCCCACGCCGACAAGGTAGTGGCCGACCTCTTCGGGCGTGCCGACCGTCGCGGACAGACCGATCCGCTGGAACTCTCGCCCCGCCAGATCCCGCAGCCGCTCGAGGCCGACCGCGAGCTGCGCGCCTCGCTCGTCCGAGGCGAGCTCGTGGATCTCGTCGACGACGACCCATCGCACGTTCCGCAGATGCTCCCGCAGCTTCCGGCCGGTGAAGAGGATCTGGAACGTTTCCGGCGTCGTGATCAGGATGTCCGGCGGGGACCGCGTGATACGCGCGCGCTCCTTGGGCGTCGTGTCCCCGTGTCTTACGGCGACCGACACGCCGAGTCGCTCCGCGAAGAACGTCATCCGGCGGAGCATGTCGCGGTTTAGGGCACGCAACGGCGTGATGTACAGGCAGCTCGTGGCCTCGGGGCGATCCGCGAGGATGCGGTCCAATATCGGCAGCAGGGCCGCCTCCGTCTTCCCGATACCGGTCGGGGCGACGAGGAGGACGTTCGTGCCGGCGAGAATCCGAGGGATCGCCTTCGCCTGCGGCTCCGTGAGGGTTTCGATGCCGAGCTCCCGCACCGCGTCGAGGATGCTCGCGTCGAGGCCGAGCCCGTCCATGCCACCGGCTTGAAGGGGCCGCGGCTCTAAAAGCTGCGCGTCCGGAAAAGTTATCACCACGGAGAATCCGCGTGACCACACCAATAAAAATTATCAGGGGAGATAACCGCGTCGGTGGGGTCAATTATGGACCCGCCCACGGCCCGAGTAGCTGAGGTCCTAGGATTGAGCCGTCGCCTGCCCGCCTCACGTTTACTCTTGATGTTCGTCCTCCTCGCGGGGGTAATCCTCCCACCTCTTCTCGCGCCTACCGCGGAGGCATTCGGTGAGCGCCCGTACGAGTGGAACCAAGTCATCAACGGGACGAACCACCTCGATGTCTACTCTGGCGAGAGCGTCGCACAGTCCTTCGTCCCTACGGAGTCGTATGAGCTATGGAACGTCACGCTCAGGCTCCGCAACACGGGCGACACGACGGACGCGATCAACGTCACGATTCGGTCGGACTCCGCAGGGGCGCCGGCAGCCGCCTATCTCGCCGCTTCGAATCTCGTGATCGGGAACACCGTTCTCGGCCAGTACACGTTGGCGTTCTCGGCCCCGCCCGTCCTGACGAAGGGCGCCAGGTACTGGATCGTCGCGACGTGTCCTTCAATCCTCGCGAACACACACGAGTGGCACCATAGCGCCGCAAATGTCTACGCGGACGGGAAGACGCTCATCAACCTGAGCCTCGGTGCAGGATGGCAAGATCCCGCCACTCCGACGGACTTGTATTTCGTGACGTACGGACGGGAAGTGGAGGCGAATCTGACCGCATCGCTTTCGTCGCAGACGACCGGAGCGGACCCGGGCGAGCTCGTGACGTTCCGTGTCTTTCTGAACAACACGGGCAGCTCCGCGGCTTCCATCGCATGGCTCAACGACATACTCCTCCCCGGATTCACGTATGTCTCGGATACCGCTACGTCTGCGGGTGCCTCCACGCCGTTCCCGTCCTTCACGTTCCTTGGAGTCGGGAATGGCCCCAGGTCCTTCGACCTCGTCGCGAGGGTGAATGTAGGGACGGAGCCGGGCACCATCCTTTCGAAAATGCTCTCCCTCGAGTATCGGGATGGGTCAGGCGCCATTCGCGATCCGCCAGATGCCCAGGTGTCGATCCTCATTGGAAAGCACGGCAAGGCCGTGTACCTGAGCCCCGATGCTGTTGGAGCGTCGGAACGCCTGAACCCGGCACGACCGACCGGGGGCACGGGGTCACAATCCAACGAGATCGTGCGGAGGGACGATAGCCGCCACGATTTCGATCTCGCGCCGACCCTGGCGCGGGACTTCTGGGTCCAGAAAGCGAATGCCACCCTCTACCTCGACAGTCCGAACCATGATGTCCGGAACCTGGACGTGAACCTCACGTTATCGGACTGGAACGGCGTCACACTGGTGCCCCTCGCATACGTGCAACGGCGTGTGACGACCAACGGTCTCAATGACTTCCAACCCTTCGCATTCGACTTCCCAGCGCTGGACCA
>Ga0209640_10000623_pt1 | contig 27871 bp, 32 predicted proteins | sample RifCSP10_1_FD_184018 | JGI IMG/M metagenome (GOLD analysis project Ga0209640, IMG submission 184018) | Soil microbial communities from Rifle, Colorado - Rifle CSP2_sed 10_1 (SPAdes) (version 2) | ecosystem: Environmental > Terrestrial > Deep subsurface > Rock core/Sediment | place: Rifle... | reverse complement strand
GCCAGCGTTCGACGTCACGCGCGAACTCATCGAAGCCGGACACCCTGCCCTCGACGAAGCGGCGGTCGTAGGTGCCGTCGCTGAGGATCGTGTGAGCCATGGCATTGAGCGCCGCGATATTCGTGCCCGGGCGGACGGCGAGATGACAGTCGGCGTAATGGGCCAGCTCGATGCGCCGCGGATCGATCACCACGAGGCACGCCCCATGCAGCGCGGCCTGCTTGATGCGCGCGCCGACGATTGGATGGTTCTCGGTGGGATTCGCGCCGCAGACCAGGATGGCTCTGGCCGCTTCGATATCGTCGAACGAATTGGTGGAGAGACCGACGCCGAAACCCCGCTTCAGCGCCGCCGCGCTCGGCGCGTGGCAGACGCGCGCGCAGCAGTCTACGTTATTGGTGCCGACAGCGACGCGGGCAAACTTCTGTGCCACGTAGTTGTCCTCGTTCGTTGCGCGCGCCGAGCCGAGAATCGCAACGCTGTCTGGACCGTGTCGTTGTATCAGCGACCGAATCCGATCGGCGACGAACGCACGCGCCTGGTTCCATGAAACGTGTCGCCACTCGCTCCCTTCGCGAATCATCGGCTCCGTCACACGATCGGTTGCTGACACGAAGTCGAACGCGTACCGCCCCTTCACACAGAGATGTCCCTTGCTGACCGGTGCCTCGAGTACTGGTTTCACGGAGACGATGCGGCCGTCGCGAGTGCCGACGTTCAGCTCACACCCGACCCCGCAGTAGGGACACGTCGTTCTCGTCCACTCGGACGGTCCCGCAAGCAACGAGACGGAGCGGTCCTCGAGCGCGCCCGTGGGGCAAGTGTCTACGCACGCACCGCACGCCACGCACGAGCTGTCGCGGAGCGTGGGCCCATCGGGCTGAATGCGCGTGTCGAGTCCGCGATTCCGCACGTGCCAGACGAACTGCCCCTGGAGCTCGGCGCAGATGCGCACGCATCGATAGCAATCGATGCAGCGCGCCATGTCGACGGCGATGTACGGATGTGACCGATCTTCAAGGTGCGGCGCAGGAGCTCGCAGGGGAGCGCACCCAGCCAGGCCCAGATGCTCTATGGCCTGATGAAACGGCTTGTCCGGAAAGTGCTTGAGCGCGTCGGCCGGATACCGGCTGACGAGCATCTCGAGAGCCGACCGCCGGCTGGCCTCGAGCTCCGGTGTGCCGGCTTCGATGTCCATCTCATCGCACAGGGCAGTCGTGCATGCCGGGATCGGTTTGGCCGAACCCTTGACCTGCACGAGGCACAGGCGGCACTCCCCCGATGGGGTGATGCGATCGTCGTGGCACATCGCCGGCAGGTGAATACCGGCCGCACGGAGCCCGTCCAAGATAGACACGCCGGCCGGGCAGTCGTGTCTCTCGCCATTGATGACGACGCGCAATGTGCCCATCGCGCCTGAACGGGTTGCGCTCAAGGCTCAGCAGCCTCGTGTGTCTTGATCGCACCGCGCTGTTCGCGCGCGAAGTCCTGGAGTTGCCGCCGGGCGACGTCGAACACCTCGTGTACGGCCACACGGGCGTACCGGTGCACTTCGTCGACCTCAGCTTGCTTGTGGGGCTCTGTCTCTTCCATGTCCTTCAACGATCCGTGCAGTGAGGGCTCATGGCTGACAACGATGGGTGCACCGCCGGGAACGGTCAGCTCGAGGCGGACGCGAACGTGTCGCCCGTCGCGACGGTGCCGGTGCGGCACCTCGATCAGCACACGGCACGCCATGATGCGCCCATAGAACTGTTCCAGCCACTGCACGCGGTCATGAACCTCCGACTCGAGGGTGTTCATCTGCTTGAGGCCGCGATACGTGACTCGTGTGGGGATGGATGACATTGGGGTTCTCCCGAGTTGCGCATTGGACGGCGTAGATTTTCGCCGCCGACGTAGCATTCGCCAAATGCTCTCCAATGCAGCACGCGCGCCAGTCGCCTCTGATGGCAAGGCGGCTCAGAATCGCAAATGGCAGCCCGGTTGCTTGCTCGAAATTCGAACGAATTCTCATGCGCTTCAGGAATCGTGAGGAAGCCGCAAGACTCCTGGCCAAGGACCTCGGTCCGTACCGGCGAGACCATCCACTGGTGCTCGGCGTGCCGCGGGGCGCTGTTCCGATGGCTCGCATCATTGCAGACGCGCTCAGCAGCGACGTCGATGTCGTGCTCGTGCGAAAGCTGAGGGCGCCCGGACAGCCGGAGCTGGCCATTGGAGCGATCGATGAAGCCGGCGCGGTGCTGAAGGGCGCGTACTTCGACATCGCGTCCGACGAGTACATTCGGGAAGAAATCCGCACGCAGCAGGAAATCCTTTGCCAGAGGCGGGAGATGTACACGCGCGGGCGTCCGTCCATCGAGCCTGCCGGACGCACCGTGATCATCGTCGACGGCGGAGTAGCAACGGGTTCGTCGATGCTGTCGGCCAGCCGGTCGGTTCGGGCACGGGGGCCGCGCCAGATTGTCGTCGCACTCGGCGTCGCACCGAGGCAGACGCTCGCGCGATTGGCCGACGAGGCCGACGAGGTGGTATGCCTCCAGTGCCCCGAGTCGTCCCGTGCGGTCGGTGAGTTCTTCGAAGACTTTTCAGAGGTGACCGATGACATGGTCATGGCGGCGCTCGAGCCGTCGCCAGACACCGACGACACCGTGTGCGCGTCTGCGTGAGTGGGGCACGCCGGTGGCGGTGCGGAGGAAGCATGCAGGAGGAGGTTTCTCATGAAAGTCCAGGACATCATGACTGAGCCCGCACTGACATGTACGCCCGAGACGTCGCTGGCCGTGGTCGCCCGTCTCATGCGGGAGACAGATTACGGAACGTTGGCAGTGGTGGACTCACGAGGAACGCTGGTTGGAATCATCACCGATCGTGACGTCTGCCTGGCCGTTGCTGGCACGAATCGGAACGCGGTGAGCGTTGCGGTACACGAAGCCATGACGGAGAAAGTGTGGTCAGCTCGGCTCGATGACGATGTGCACAACGTGCTCGCGACGATGAAACAGCACCGGGTTCGGCGCGTGCCCGTGTGCGACGATTCGGGTCGCCTCAAAGGCATCGTGTCGATCGAGGACGTGGTTGTTCGCGGCCTCGAGGGCGGTGGGGTCAACCCCAACGACATCGTCGCGGCTCTACGGGCCATGTACGTTCGCACGCCTATGGTCGTCGAGTCGGCCGTGGCGGAGAATGGGTATACACCTGGGTAGTCCACGGAGGAGGGCCCGCGAAGATGCATCCGCCCGCTGCGATTCAGCCGACGGCCGTTCAAATCAGAGCCGGCACCGCGCTGATCGAAGGCGATCTCGCCCTTCCCAGGCGCGCCTCGGGACTGGTGGTGTTTGCGCATGGCAGCGGAAGCAGCCGCTTCAGCGCCAGGAACCGGGCCGTCGCGCAAACGCTCCAAGAGAGTGGGTTTGCGACGCTCCTGCTGGATCTGCTCACGCGCGAGGAGGAAGCCATCGACGTTCAGACGGGCGAGTACCGGTTCGACATCGACCGCCTGGGTTACCGGATGGTGGCTGCCGTCGACTGGGTCGGCGGTGAATCTGAACTGGCGAACCTGCCGATCGGCTGCTTTGCGCGAGCACAGGCGCGGCGGCGGCACTGATAGCGGCTGCCGAGCGGTCCGATGCCGTCCGGGCGGTGATTTCGCGCGGCGGTCGGCCGGATCTGGCGGGCGACGAGCTTCCGCGCGTCCAGGCTCCAACGCTCCTCATCGTGGGCGGCGCCGACGAACCGGTCATCGAGCTCAATCGCGCGGCGATGCAGCGGATGCACGCGCATGTGCAGCTCGAGATTGTTCCCGGGGCAACGCACCTGTTCGAGGAACCGGGCGCACTCGAAGAGGTCTCACGGCTTGCCGCATCCTGGTGCAAGCGGTACTTGACGACGCCACGGCCCTGACGGTGCGGGACCTCGACCACATTCGAGGCCCGCAATTTGCTTCAGCTGTTGGCAGCCCTGCACGTCGCCGTGCGGGCGCAGCCATCATGGCTCATACGATCAACCTCCAGGTGGCCGGACGGCTCGAAGAGGCTGCGCGGCTCCTTCGCGAGCAGGGTGCTGATCCGTTTCGAGTAAGGGCCTATCGGCGCGCCGCAATGGTGGTGCGCGGTTACTCCCTGCCGGTGGATGAGATCTTTCGGCGACAAGGTCTGGACGGACTCAAGGCCTTGCCAGCAATCGGTGACACGATCGCCCGCGCCATTCGCGAGCTGGTGGTATCGGGGCGGCTCCCGATGCTGGAACGTCTGCGTGGCGAGTCCGATCCTGTTCGACTCCTGACCTCGGTGCCAGGCGTTGGCATCGCTCTGGCAGAACGGTTGCACGACGAGCTCGGCCTCGAAACGCTTGCCGACCTCGAGGCAGCGGCACATGACGGGCGGCTCGAGACCATCGCAGGGTTCGGCGACAAACGCCTTGCCGGAATCCGCGACTCGCTGGCGCACCGCCTTGGCCGCGTGCGCATGCCGGCGTCCGGCGTGCGGCCCGTGCCCATATCGGAGTTGCTCGATGTCGATCGGGAATATCGAGAGCTGGCTGGAGCCGGCAAGCTGCAGATGATTGCTCCGCGACGCTTCAACCCTGCGAGGAAAGCCTGGCTGCCGATCCTACACACCAGACGTGGCGCGCACCATTTCACGGCGCTCTATTCGAATACGGCCCGTGCACACCGTGCCGAGAAGACGCTCGACTGGGTAGTCCTCTATGAGGATGGCGCTGGCGGTGAACGCCTGCACACGGTGATCACCGCGACGCATGGACCGCTGCGTGGCCGACGGGTGGTCGCGGGGCGGGACGGAGAGTGCGAGAGCTTCTACGCCGCCCACGCGGCCTGAGGGCACAACAATGGTCGAAATCCGACGAATTCTCTGTCCAGTGGACTTTTCCGATCACTCGCGTCACGCGTTCCATCACGCGGTGGCGATTGCCCGTTGGTACGAGTCGGCTGTCACGCTGCTGTACGTGCATCCCGTTGTACCGGTTGCCGCCGCGGCGCCGGGTGCCCCCGCATTCCCTCCCTTTGTGGTAACGGCGGCGGACCGTGATGCGCTCGTCAGCTCCATGAGGAGCTTTGCCGAAAACGACGCGAGTGCCGGGCTGGTCGTCGACGTTGAAGTCACCGAAGGGCCGGTGGTTCCGGAGATTCTCGATCGTGCGAGCGCACTCAACGCCAACCTGATTGTCATGGGTACTCATGGACGTTCTGGATTCGAGCGACTCATGGTCGGTTCGGTTACCGAGAAGATCCTTCGCAAGGCTTCGTGTCCGGTGCTCTCGGTACCGCCGCGGGTCAAGGATGCGGGGCCTCTGCCGCCGCTCTTCAAGAGGATTCTGTGCGCCGTCGACTTCTCCGACTGCTCGATGAACGCGCTGCGTTTCGCGACGTCACTGGCGAAGGAGGCCGACGCCCATCTCACAGTGCTCAGTGTCGTCGAGCTTCCTGCCGACGCCCACGAGCGATTGCCGCACCTCTCGCCCGGCGTCCGCGAGTACGTCGCGGCAGTCGAGGAGGATCATCGGCGACGCTTGCAGACCGCAGTTCCCGACGAGGCTCGTGCGTTCTGCGAGGTCGAGACGATGATGGTTCCCGGCAAACCGTATCGCGAGATTGTGCGTGTGGCCGGCGAACAGCAGAGCGACCTCATTGTCATCGGTGTTCACGGTCGAGGTGTCGCCGATCTGCTGTTTTTCGGTTCGACCGCGCAGCAGGTGGTGCGGCACGCAACCTGCGCAGTTCTAACGCTGCGGCAGTAATCAAGTCACAAGTCACAAGTCACAAGTCACAAGTCACCAAGCACAAGGCACCAAGCACCAAGCACCGACAAGGCGGGCCCTCTGAGGCCCGCCTCTCCATCGAGCGTGACGGCTACGCTGCCTTGGCGGCTTTCGCGGGTTCTTGAATTTCGATGTTGCGCGGTTTCGGTTCGACCTTGACGGCCAGCGGGACACTGACTTCGAGCACGCCGTCAGCGAAGGTCGCCTTCACGTCCTCGAACTTGACGTTCTCGGGCAGCGGCACGGTGCGATAGAAGGTGCCGTACTCGCGCTCACACCGATAGTAGTTCTCCTTCTTCTCCTCCGCCTCGGTCTTCCGCTCTCCGGAAATAGTCAAGTAGCCGTCGGTGACTTCGACCTTCACGTCTTCTTTTTTCATCCCTGGAAGGTCGATCTTCGTGATCAGCCGGTTGTCTCTTTCAAAGACATCAACCTCCGGCGACCAGGCGACCGCACGCGAGGCCGTGAACTCCCCTGAGGGCCAGCGGAACGACGGCCAGAACGGTTCGTCGAACACACGACCGAGCTCGGATGTCATTTGTCGCAGAAGCCCGAAGGGATCGCGGCTGAAACGCGTCGGAGCCAGTGTTGTTTCTTTTCGAGCTGACATGATCTGCCTCCTCTGAGCAAGGCTTACCGCGATGGTCTACGCTCAGCCCTTTTCCGACGCAATGAACGTGCCTCGGATCGGCTGCGCACCGCAGTCATAAAGACGGCGGTAACCGTGCGGCCCGCGCGAACTGCGAGGGTGGGGGCCGCGAGAAATCTCTGGGCGAGGCGCGTAGATTTTCACGAGTGCTACGGTCCTGCATTGCATAGGTGTGTCGATCGGACTCGCATTTCATGTGCACGAGTCGTGGAACCGGACTTGCTCGATGTGAGAGTGGAGTGAGCGGCGAGCTGGGCAGGAGGGTGGTTACATGGCAACGATGAGTCTTACCGACAACGACCTTCGCGTCCGAGAGGCCGTGGTGCGGCAGCTAGATTGGGATCCAGAGGTCGACAGCAGCGCGGTCGGTGTCGCGGCCAAGAACGGCGTCGTCACCCTGACCGGCTTCATCGACAGCTACTCGGGCAAACTGGCCGCCGAGCGGGCGGTCAAGTGCGTGCATGGAGTGCATGCGGTGGCCAATGACATCGAAGTGCGACTGAAGCTGGAGCGGACGGACACGGACGTCGCCCGCGATGTCGCGCGGGCGTTGGAGCTTCGCATCGGCGTCCCCGACACCGTTCAGGCAGTCGTGCACAACGGGTACGTGACGTTGACAGGCAAGGTGAGCTGGATTGCGCAAAAGAAGAGCGCGGAGAAGGCCGTGGCTCATCTCCGTGGCGTTCATGGCGTCTTCAATCACATCGATGTGACGCCGGATCAAACCCATCGCGACGTCCGGCGCCGAATCGCGGAGGCCCTGCACCGGAATGCGGATCTCGACGCTCGACACATCTCGGTTGCAATCTCGGGAGAGGTCGCGATTCTGACCGGTACCGTTGCCTCGTGGTTCCAGCGTGAGGCTGCCGAGCGCGCGGCCGGCAATGCGCCAGGCATCCGATGGGTGGACAACCGCATCGTGGTCGAATCACCGACCCGGCCCGAGGAGCCGGAGATCTGCTGACGACGCGGACCGGGATTGCACCGACGCGGTGCTGAGTGACTCCGCAGGTACGGGCGCCGCGTCGGAATCGTGAGGGACGCTGAACGGGACGAGCATTCGATTGGCTGGCATGTCCCTTGCTCGGAGCGGGACGCGAGTATCCAATCCAACCCGCGGAGACGACCATGACCGACACCTATGCCGACTACGCCATTAGCGCTCGCATTCGCGCCGAGTATTACGAGATGCCTGGAATGCGTCTGACGGTGTCTCAGGCGGCGCGCCTCTTCAACCTGGAGCTGGCGCACTGTGCCCGGGTGCTCGACGGGCTCGTCAAGAAGGGCGCGCTCTGGACGAACGGCCGCGAGTTTCTCGGCCCGAACGTCGGCCGTCGCGTCGCCTGATCACCACGAAAACAACACATATTATCGGCTCCACCAAATGTGAGCGATCTTGTTCTCGTGTGAGAACCCGTAGCGTACCCTGCCGTCGTACGCCTTCTCGAGCGCCCGTCCGAGCCGTTGCGCGAGGTGTTCGGTCGACGTTGTCATCAGCGCGCTGCCGTCGCCGAGCTCCTTCCAATCGAGGACTTGCTGAAGCGGATTGTCCTTCCGCGCTCGGTCCGCTTCGTTCTGCAGCAGGTGGTCGATGTCGCCACGATGAGTGCGGAAGAACTCACCGTCGACGTGAACATATCCGCGCGGCGTTCCGGTCTGCCGGCGACGGCATGCCGCGCACATCCGCAAGGTGAGCAATACTCCGGCGCGATCGGCAAGCACACGTGCCGACGGGGCGGTGCTCCAACGTCGCTTGACGTACACGGCACCACAGCTCGGACAGAGCGCCGGCTCTGCAGGCGCCCGCGGCGGCCGGTGGCGGCCTCCGTCGTGGTCGACGCGTTTGGTGAACGTCGCATTCGTATACGGCTTGACGTTGCGCATTGGGCCCCCTGTGCAAGAGAGCAAGCGCGATACCACGGCGGGGCCGGGCATCTGGATTGCGAAAGGAAACCGTAGTGCCACGCGAGTCAGTCCATATCGAGCCGTCCGGGGTTGTGGGGGTCGCACGCCACTACATCAGGGACCTCGTCTATGGAGCGAACGACGGCATCATCACGACATTTGCGGTGGTTGCCGGCGTGGCTGGGGGTTCGTTGTCAACGATTGCCGTTCTGATTGTCGGTGCGGCCAATCTGGCGGCCGACGGTGTGGCTATGGGTGTCGGGAACCTGTTGGCCATCCGCTCTCACGAAAGCGCCCTGGCGGCGGCCGGTCGGCCAGAGGAAGAGGCGTATCCCTGGAAACATGGGATTGCCACGCTGGTGGCGTTCGTCCTGGCTGGCGTCGTGCCGCTCGTCCCGTACATGCTTGCCGTGTCCGACGATGTCCGGCTTCCGGCGTCCGCGCTGCTCACGATGGCGTCGCTCTTCGGTGTGGGCGCTGCGCGCGCGACGGTCACGCTCGATCGATGGTGGCGGGCCGGGCTCGAGATGCTGCTGCTTGGTGGCGTGATCGCGCTGGCCGCGTACGGCGCGGCCGCGATTGTGTCGCGGGTTGCGAGCTAGCGCGTGTTCACTTCCCCGTACCACCGACGTCGGGTCGCTGTGCGACCCGAACGGCCAGCGCTGGCCGGGCGGTCCGCGTTTGCGGACCGCCCCGAGACACCGAGGAATTCATTCCAATTTGGCCTCGGTGCCTCAGTGTCTCGGTGTTCCGTGGAGGTAAAGAGCGGCCCTACTCGTCCGCCACGTGCATCAGCACTGGGACCTTGGCCAGCATCAGCACGCGATAGGCGGTAGATCCTGGAGACCCGCCTTTCTCTCCCGGTGCACGCCGCCCCAAAACAAGGATCGGCCGACGTGAGCTGGAGGACGCGGCGGCATCGGCCAGACGATTGGCAACGGCGCCCGTTCCCACGTTGACCTCCATCGGAACGCCGCACGCAACAGACACCGCCACCGTGTCGAGCTGCTGGCGAGCCGCAGCCGCGCGATCGCGCACGGCGGCTTCCGCATGGCCACGCCAGCGCACGAGCACCGGTAGCTCAGGGACCACGTGAACGATTTCAAGTGTGGTTTTCAGCGCCGATGCCAGCCGACACGCCGCTTTCGCAGCCTCGACGGCTGCCGCCGAGAAATCGACGGCGGCGATGACGGGCCCCGTGCCAGACAGATCCGGCACGCCCGAACGCGCAGGGCTCCACAGAGCCGGTGTCACCAACACCGACGAAGGCGCGCGCCTCAAGAGGCCCTCGGTGGTCGATCCGAAGACGATCCGTTCGGCGCCCGACATCCCATGGCTGCCAACGACGATAACGTCGGCCTCGAGGCGTTCGGCCGTATGCACAATCACGTCGACGGCGGGGCCGGTCGCTACGTGAAGGTGCGGAGCGGTCTCCGACGGCAGCGAGGCGGCGGCGAGAAAACGTCCGAGCTCGTCTTCCGTATCCCGCGCGAGGTCAAATCCCGCCACACGCGCACCCTCGGCCAGCAGGGGCTCCTGCGCGTGCAACACATGCAGCGCGGCACCCGTCTGGCGGGCAAGTCGAGCGGCGAACAGGAGCGCCGTGCGCGACGGATCGGAGAAATCGACCGGGACAAGAATCACGCGAGGAGGAATCATGGCTTCAATCCTAACGGAGAGCGGTGTCCGGCTGTCATCCCAGCGCGGGTGCGGCGCGAAAGTTGCTCCCCTCGCCCGGAGTCACGCAATTCAGCGGCTGCACTGGGTGATGTTTCGCAGGCGAGCGGAATATTCCCCACCGGAGAAACGGATCATGAGTACTGCGAATGTCTTGATCGTCGATGACGAAGACCTCGTGCGATGGTCGCTCAAAGAGCGCCTCACCCGCGACGGCTATGCCGTCAGCGAAGCGGGCACGGTGGCCAGCGCGTTGGAGAAGGTAGGGAACGATATCGATCTCGTGCTGCTGGATTTCCGGCTGCCCGATGGCGATGGACTGGCGTTGCTTCGTCGAATCAAGGAGCTGTCGCCAGACACGCTCGTCATCCTGATGACCGCGTATTCGTCCGTGCAAAATGCCGTCGAGGCGATGCGGCTCGGCGCGTACCACTACGTGAACAAGCCGTTCAATCTCGATGAGGTTGCGCTCACGGTCGAAAAGGCGCTCGAGACGAGTCGCTTGCGGCGTGAGGTGCGAAGCCTCAGGACCAGCCAGGGGCGGGAGTACGGCTTCGACGCCATCATTGGCGCGTCGCCGGCCATCGTTCAGGCGAAGGCCCTGATGGCGCGCGTTGCCGCAAGCCCTGCATCGACCGTGCTCCTGACCGGGGAGACGGGCACCGGCAAGGATCTGGCGGCGAAAGCCATCCACTACAACAGCGCGCGCGCGCCCAGGCCGTTCGTGAACATCACCGCATCCGCGCTTCCCGAGCAGCTGCTCGAGAGCGAGCTGTTCGGCCACGAGCGCGGTGCGTTCACCGACGCCCGCCAGCAGAAGCGCGGGCTCGTCGAGATCGCCGACGGCGGCACGGTGTTCCTCGACGAGATCGGCGAGATGACGGCCGGCCTGCAGTCGAAGCTGCTGCGATTCTTGGAGGACAAGACCTTCAAGCGGGTTGGCGGGCTCGCCGACATTCGTGTGGACGTTCGGGTGATTGCGGCGACCAACCGTAACCTCGAGGCGGAAGTGCAGGCGGGCAAGTTCCGTGAGGATCTGTTCTATCGCTTGCAGGTGATGCCGATTACGCTGCCGCCCCTCCGCGAACGGGACGGGGACATTTCGCTGCTGGTGAATTACTACATCGATCGGTACAACCGGGAGTTCCGGAAGCGCGTTCGCGGAGCGACACCAGAAGCGATGGTCCAGCTCCAGCGGTACCGGTGGCCGGGGAACATCCGCGAACTCCGTAATGCGATCGAGCGCGCCATGCTCCTCATGGATCGCGACTGGCTCGAGCCGAACGATTTCGTGACGTTGACGCGCGGGGCGGGCAGTGCGCTGCAGTTCCAGCTGCCTGCGAGCGGCGTCGTGCTCGAGGAGGTCGAGCGGCAGCTCCTCGTCCAGGCGCTGGAGCGCGCGCGCGGCAACCAGACGCATGCGGGACACCTTCTCGGGATCAACCGCGATCAGGTGCGGTACCGCATCGAAAAGTTCGGCCTTGCGAAGCCACAACATCGGCACCCTGCGGAAGCCAGTCAGGGGACGCCAGCGTTTGCCACGCCCGCGTAGGACAGGCGACGAGCGATGATGGAGCTCCTTGCGGCACTCGAGGCTAGCGCCTTTTCAACCTGGCTCCGTGAATCTACGAGCATCTGGGGATATCCCACCGTGCTCACGCTGCACACGGTAGGGCTGGCGATGCTCGTCGGACTGAATGCAGCAGTCGACCTCAGGCTCCTCGGATTCGGTCCCGGCATCCCGATTTCGTCGATGGAGAGGTTGTTTCCAGCGATGTGGATTGGCTTCTGGCTGAATACCGTCACGGGGGCGATGCTGTTTGCCATCGATCCGATCAACAAGGGCACGACGACCATCTTCATGTTCAAGCTCGCGCTCGTCGTCGCAGGCGTGGTCCTGCTCGTGATGCTTCGACGCTCGGTCTACGGCCCCCGGACGCAGGTAGCCGTCACTCCGGTTGCGAAGGCGTTTGCCGCGTTGTCGTTGCTCGTGTGGATAGCGGCAATTACGACCGGACGGTTCATGGCCTACGTGTCGGAGACTCCACAATGACGCAGTTGAAAGATTGGCTGGATGCGATTCTGGCAGCGAGCTCCTTCGACGAATGGCTGGTGGTCTACCTGAAGGCCACCTGGCTGTCGCAGTGGGTGGTCAACAGCAGGTGGGTGTGGCCGATCTCGGAAACTCTTCATTTCATCGGGCTGGCGCTGCTCATCGGCATCATCGCGCCGCTCGACGTTCGCCTCATGGGCTTCATGAGGAACGTGCCGCTTGCAGCCTTGCGGCGTCTCGTGCCGTGGGCGGTGGCAGGGTTCGTCATCAATCTGCTGACGGGTCTGCTGTTTTTCGTCGGCACACCGGAGCAGTACATCGACAACGAGTCGTGGTGGCTCAAGGTCCTGTTCCTGGTGATTGCCGGAGTGAACATGTTGCTCTTCGAAACGACCCAGCGCACGCGCGCGCTGGCGATGGAGGCAGGCGCGCCAGCGCCGGCGGCGTTCAAGGTGATTGGCGGCGTCTCCCTGGTGTCGTGGCTGATGGTCTTGTACTGGGGCCGGATGCTGCCGTTCGCCGTCGGCGCTTCCTTCTAGCGCTTGCCAGGGACGTAGTGTCCAGCTCATAGGAGCCGGACCAAGGATGTAGGCCGGGTCCTTCCGCCTTCGCCAAGGCTACGGCGGACCGCCGAAGCTTTAGCGGAGGCAGATCCGCCCTACACGAAAACGTCAATTCGGGATCGCGTCCGGTTCTGCGAGGTGCGCCAGCGCGTGTACCGGCAACGTCAGCGTAAAGGCGCTGCCTCCTGTTTCGGGCGCCGCCAGGACCAGCGTGCCGCCGTGAAGCTCCGCGGTGCGCCGGGCGATCGGCAGCCCAAGGCCTCCGCCGCGCGCCTTCGTCGTGAAGAACGGCTCGAAGACACGCTCGCGAAGCTCCGGTGGAACACCAGGCCCGTTGTCGCGAATCTCCACTACACACTGCCGATCGTGCTGCGCGATCGTAACGGCGATGCGGCCGCGGCCGCTCATGGCCTGCGCCGCATTCAGCAGCAGGTTCAGCACCGTCGCCCGAATCATGTCGGCGTCCGCGGTCAGCGCGAGGTCAGGCCCTTCGACGGTGACTTCGAGCGATTCACCGGCCGGGTCGCGCCGCAGCTGTGAGATCGCCTCGAGCAGCAGCGGACGGAGCTCAAAGGTGCTCGGGCGGGGTGGGCGTGGCCGCGCGAACATCATCAGATCGTTGATGAGGTCGCCGAGCGAATCGATGCGCGCGACCACGTCGCGCATCACCGGCAGCTCGGCGTCGCCGGCCGGCCGCCGCGACATCAGCACCTGAATGGCGCCTTTGATGCCCGCCAACGGGTTGCGCACCTCGTGTGCAACGACGGCGGCCATCTGGCCGAGGCGCGCAAGAGCGGCCTGCTGGGCGAGACGATCCTCAGCGGCTTTGCGTGCCGTGATGTCGGCACGGATTGCGATGTATTGGTAAGGCTTTCTGTGAGAATCGAGGAACGGCACGATGGTCGTGTCGACCCAGTACAAGTTGCCATCTTTCGCGCGGTTACGGATCTCGCCGTGCCAGACGTGGCCCCTCGCGATCGTGTGCCACAGGCCACGCATGAATGCCTTCGAGTGATACGCGGAGTTGATGATGCGGTGGTCCTGGCCGATCAGTTCCTCGCGTGAGTATTTGGAGATCTCGCAGAACTTGTCGTTGGCGTACGTGATCCGGCCGGTCACGTCGGTTGTCGCGACGATGGCCGCGTGGTCCAGGGCCCGCTTGATGTCGGCCAGCTGCTGTACGTCGGAAAACCATCTGCGCTCGAGCCGTTTGGAATGCATCACGAGCGTCGCCGTCGCCACGAAGACGAGCGCCATGAGCGGGCGGTTCACGAAGATGACTGGCGGCGCCCCCGGACCCCACCCGACGATCGCGTCGATGATGAGTAGCGTCGTTGCGACGACGGCCGCGACAATCGAATATGCCTGCCAACTCGTCCAGAGGCCGACGAGAATGATCAGGACGTAGAGGATGCTTACGGCGTAGACGAGCGGCTGCTGCAGATCGACGATGAAGATGCCAATCGCAGCAACCAGGGCTCCGGCGTGGACCAGCGAGTTGTGCGACCGCTCGGTCGGTGTGATCGGGACCGAAGTGATTCTCGTCGGTATACTTGAGGTTGTGTCCACAGCAACCATTCTCATAGTTGACGACGAAACGCTGCTGCGGTGGTCGTTGCGCGAGCGGCTGACCAAGGAAGGCTACAACATCCTCGAGGCGGGCACCGGCGCAGAAGCCATGGCCCAGCTCACGCCTGATGTCGACCTCGTCCTGCTCGACTTCCGCCTTCCCGACGACGACGGCATCTCCCTCCTGCGCCGCATCAAGGAACAGACGCCGGAGACGCTCGTCATCCTCATGACCGCATTCTCAACGGTGGAGAATGCCGTCGAAGCGATGAGGCTCGGCGCGTTCCATTACGTCAACAAGCCCTTCAACCTCGATGAAGTGGCGCTCCTGGTCGAGAAGGCGCTCGAAACCAGTCAGCTGCGCCGGGAAGTGCGGACGCTGCGCACGAGTCAGGGACGCGAGTACGGCTTCGATGCCATCATCGGCGAATCGCCGGCGATGCAGCAGGTCAAGTCGCTCCTGGGCCGCATCGCCTCGAGCCGCGCCTCCACCGTCCTTCTCACCGGGGAGACCGGGACCGGCAAGGACCTGGCTGCCAAGGCGATTCATTTCAACAGCGATCGCGCGGCGCGGGCATTCGTGAACATCACCTGCTCGGCGCTGCCGGAACAGCTCCTCGAGAGCGAGCTGTTCGGGCACGAGCGTGGCGCGTTCACCGATGCGCGTCAGCAGAAGCGCGGGCTGTTCGAGACCGCAGACGCCGGCACCGTCTTCCTCGACGAGATCGGCGAGATGACCGCGGGACTGCAATCGAAGCTGCTGCGCTTCCTGGAAGAGAAGACCTTCAAGCGCGTCGGTGGCCTTGCAGATGTCCGCGTCGACGTCCGCGTGATCGCCGCGACGAACCGCAACCTGGAAGAGGAGGTCAAGACCGGCAAGTTCCGCGAGGATCTGTTCTATCGCCTCCAGGTGATGCCCGTGACGCTGCCGCCGCTGCGCGAACGGCGCGGCGACGCTCCCCTTCTGGCCGCGTACTACGTTGACAGGTTCAATCGCGAGTTCCGCAAACGTGTCCGCGGCCTGACGCCGGCGGCCGTGAAGGTGGTCGAGCAGTACCAGTGGCCCGGCAACGTCCGCGAGCTCCGAAACGCCATCGAACGGGCCATGCTCCTGATCGACCGCGAGTGGCTGGAACCGGACGATTTCACCGGGCTGACGCGGAGCGTCGCGCCGGCACAGTTCAAACTCCCCGCCGAGGGGGTCAACCTCGAGGAGATCGAGCGGCAGCTCCTCGTGCAGGCACTGGAGCGTGCGCGTGGCAATCAGACACACGCCGCCCAGCTGCTCGGCATCAACCGGGACCAGGTCCGTTACCGGATGGAGAAGTTCGGTCTGCAGGCAACACGCGGAACGTAGCTCGGCCCCGATCACGCGGGCGTCCTGACCAAGTCCGCGACCGGGACCGTTGATTCCGCCTGGCGCCAGACCTCACGGGTCGTCATCACCGGACGGGCAGCCGCTCGGACGACCCGCTCGGCCACGCTTCCGACCATCAGGTGCGACATGCCTGTTCGCCCGTGCGTCCCCATCACGATGACGTCGAATGCGTTGTCGGCCGCATAATCCACAATCGTTTGTGCGGGTGGACCGAAGATCACCTCGGTCGTGGCGTGCAGCTCGATGCGATCTGCGGTGGAGATCTGGTGTTTGAGGCGATCCCGTGCGTCCATGAGTCGCATGCTGCGAGCTTCGGGCGACTCGGTGACGAACACTTCGGATCCCATCCCCCCGTCGACTCCGATTTCCTCCAGCACGTGGAGCAGGTGGACCGAGGCGCCGAAACGGCCGGCGAGGAGTCTGGCACAACCGAGCGCCGCATCCGATGAGGCGCTGAAGTCGGTTGGTACCAGAATGCGGCGGAAGCCGGCGACTGACGGACGTGGTGCTGTGTGCACGGTGAGGACCGGGCACGGGGCGGTGCGCACCACCTTCTCGGCGACGCTTCCCATCAGCAGACGTGACACGCCGCTGCGCCCGTGCGTTCCCATCACGATGAGGCCGATATTCGCCGTTCGGGCGTAGTGCGCGATGTGACCCGCCGGATCGGACCCCTCAACAAGGCGGACAACGTTATGTCGACGGCGATCGTCGGCGGACAGGCGATCGCGCAGTTCCCTGAGGACGGCCGGATCGCGGTCACGTGAACCGATTGCCGCATGTGGCGGTGGCGAGTGGGTGGCGGTCACGTGCAGCAAGTGCAGAGACGCGTCGAAGGCGTTCCCGAACAGTCGGGCGTACATGAGCGCCGCGTCGGACGGTGCGCTGAAATCTGTCGGAACGAGTATGCGGCTGACCATGGCTTCCTCTCGTAGAAGGACGGTTCAGGTCGCTCTGAGCAGACCTTGTACCAACGTGTAGACGTGAGGCGGGCGCGTAAGACTCGGCGTGACGCCGGGCTCTTGCGCGCTCCCCGAGTGCGCGCATGAAATTGTCCGCGGCGGTGCGAAATGTTTCCCAGAGGCAAGGGCGCGCTCTCACCGGCACCGCCGGATATTCAGACCTGATTCGCACGCCGCGCGTCGGCACGGTTGTTGACCCACATCGACGGCATGAAGGCGTTGATCGCGTACAGCGTGGCGAGCGCGGCGTTCCTCGGGCTGTGCTGGTCGGCGACGGCGGGCGCGCAGTCGCAGCAGCCCCCACGGATTCTGATCGACTCGCTGGCGGGACGAGATTCGTTCGAGCTCTACTGCGCGGCGTGTCATGGAAGCGACGGGCGGGGACACGGGCCGGTCGCCGCTGCGCTGCGAACACCCCCGTCGGACCTCACGCTGGTGGCCCGACGTAACAACGGCGCGTTTCCGCGTGACGGAATCCGCGACTTCATCACCGGCACGGCACGTACCCTTCCGGCGCACGGGACGACAGAGATGCCGGTATGGGGTCCGATGTTTCGCGCGTTCGAGTCCGACACGAGGGTCCGCCAGCGGATCGGCAACCTCGTGGCGTACATCGAAGGGCTGCAGCAGCCGACGACGGCACAGGACGATCCGGGAAGTCAGTTGTTCCGCAGCCACTGCGCCAGCTGCCACGGAACGGACGCTCGCGGCAACGGCCCTCTTGCTGAGCACCTGCGGCATGTGCCGCCTGATCTGACCCAATTCACGAAGCGTAACGGCGGGACATTTCCAGGCGAGCTGGTCTATCGCATCATCGATGGCCGCGACGTGCCTGCCCACGGCGATCGGGACATGCCCGTATGGGGCGAAACGTTCAAGGCGGTGGCCGGATCCAACGCGGCAGCCGTGAAAGCACGCATCGACGCGGTCTTGCGCTATCTCCAAGGGATTCAGGAGCGCTCGCTCTAACCAGTCCAGGAAAATTTCCCGAAGTACGGGAAAGTTCCCAATGCGTGGGCATCGTGCCCGCAACAGATTCAGCCAATCACACACAGGAGCGAAGATCCGTCGCCCCAGATCGCGCAACGGGGTGGCACCGCTGTTGCCTCATGAGATGAGGAACGTCAATCACACCGAGGTATCGCCAATGCGACGAGTGGGACCACTGATCATCCTGGCAACGACGGCGCTCGTGTTCACGGGGTGCGCGACGATGAACGTCAGCTCACACGTGCAGAGGAGCGCCGACTTTGTGCAATACCGCACCTTCGAGTGGGGGCCGGCCGACGCGCTGCCGACCGGGGACCCGCGCCTGGATCGGGATCCGTTCTTCCAGGACCACGTGCAGGGCGCGGTTGAAAAGGGGCTCGCCGGGAAGGGATTCGCGAGAGTCTCCTCAGGCACGCCCGACCTGCTTATCCACTATCACGCCAACATCAGCCAACGCCTCGACATCAACCGGCTCGATCGCGAGCGCGGTTACTGCTACGACGACGACTGCCGCGTCAGGACGGTCGAGGCCGAAGCCGGGACGCTGGTGCTCGACGTCGTCGACGCTCGCACGAACCGGCTGGTCTGGCGCGGCTGGGCCCAGCACAGCGTGGAGGACATGCTCCACGACCGCGACCGGATGGAGGAAAAAATCAACGAGGCTGTCACTCGCATGCTGGAGCAGCTTCCACACGGTCCTGCACTTCAATCAGGCGCGCTCCCTGCGCACACAGGAGCACACTAATGCGTCCGCTTCGGCTCGCACCACTTTTCGGCGTCGCGCTTGCGACGCTGACGCTCACGGGCTGCGCCACGATGCGCGTGAACTCGTTCGTCGAGCGCGGAACCAACTTCACCGTGTACAAGACATACAGCTGGGCTCCTGCCGCTCAGTTGGCGACCGGAGATCCTCGTCTTGATAACAACGAATTCTTCCAGGAGCGAATCCAGTCCGCCGTCGAAAAGGGACTGGGGGCCAGAGGGCTCGAAAAGGCGGCGTCCGGCCAAATCGATTTCGTGCTCCATTACCACGCGAGCGTGACGCAGCGTGTCGACGCCGGAGGGATCGACGAAAAGTATGGCTACTGCGAGGACTGCACGCCGTCGGTCTTCGACGCAGGCACCCTGACGCTCGACGTCGTGGACGCCCGTACCAACCGGCTCGTGTGGAGGGGTTGGGCCGAAAGCACCTTCGACGGCGTGGTCGACAACCAGCAATGGCTGGAGCGTCAGATTGACGAGGCGGTAAACCAGATACTCCGGAGGTTTCCCGTCGGGGCGCGTCTGTAGCAAGCCGCTGATGGCGCAAGTGCATTGTGCAACCACGAAGAACACGGAGACCACGAATCCGAAAATCAAAGGTCTTTCGTGAGCTTCGTGACCTTCGTGGTTCGTGGTACGCTGTCGGCCTCACTGCTTGCTGACGAGGGAATGATGCACAGGGCCTTGATCTCACGTGTTGCCACCGGCTTTATGGCGGTGGCGCTTATCGGCATCGGCGCCCGATCGCTCGCGCAGGCGCAGCAGCCAGCCGTCGAGCGCAAGGTACTACTCCAGCAGGATGTAGCGATTCCCGGCTATCAGAACGTGCTCGTTGCCGTCACGATCCCCGCGGGGGGACGAGAAGGGCGCCATACGCATCCTGGAACGGCGCTCGTACACGTGCTGGAAGGCGCGTTGACGCTCGACCACGATGGCCGGCCGACGATGACGTACAAGGCTGGAGAAACGCTGTACGTGGAAGCCGGTAAGGTGCATGAAGGGATCAACAATGGGAACACGCCGGTGAAGGCAATTGCGAGTTTCGTGATCGAGAAAGGCAAGCCGCTGACGACGCAGACAAAGTGAATTTCGATTTCACCCAGCTCCTCTCGGGATTCATCGTCCTGCTGGTTTCGCTCACCGTGCACGAAGCGGCGCACGCCTGGTCCGCGGATCGGCTGGGCGATTCGACGGCCCGCCTGCTCGGTCGCCTTTCGCTCAACCCCGCCGTGCACATCGATCCAATCGGAACGATTCTCTTTCCGCTGATTGCGATGGCGACGAATCTGCCGCTCATCGGGTGGGCGAAGCCCGTCCCCGTGAACGCGGCCAGGCTCGGCCGCAACTGGCGGCAGAAGTTCATGGCGATTGCCGCAGCCGGGCCGGTCAGCAACTTGGTACTTGCCACGATGGCCGCGGTGATTCTTCGGCTCGTCGCGCCTGTGGACGTCAATCCCGATGGAACGGGTGTTTCCAGGCATCTCGCCGCGGGACTCTATCTGGCCGTCCGGCTGAACGTGTTGCTCGCCCTCTTCAACATGGTGCCTGTGCCGCCACTCGACGGAGGAAATGTTCTGGCGGGTCTGCTGACTGGACCGATGGCAAGAACGTTCAATCGGCTGCAGCCGTACGGATTTCTGATTCTGTACGGCCTGATGCTGACGGGGGTGCTATGGACGCTCATCTCCCCGCCGGAGGCGCTTCTGTTGTCGTGGCTTCTCTGAGGCGTGCCGTCAGAGCCCGTAACCCATATTCATCGCGGCGCGCGCTTCCCGTAACGTGGCGTTTGCCGTGCTGTTTGCCTCCGCGATGCCCTTGCTGAGCGTATCGCGAACGACGTTGGCTGCATCGCGTGCGAGCGCGGCACGACGAGCACGGATGGGCGCGAGCGTCTCGTTGAGCGCCTCGGTCACCACTTTCTTGAGCGATCCGCTGCCGCCGTCGCCGATGCGGATCGCGATGCTCTGCGGCGTCTCCCCGGTGCAGAGTGAGGCCAGCAGCAGAAGATTCGCGATTTCAGGGCGTTGGCCCGGGTCGTAGGTGATGTGCCGTTCCGTGTCGGTCTTGGCCTTTTTCACCAGGGCGGCCGTTTCATCTGCGCTGGCTCGCAACATGACGGCATTGTTGCGGCTCTTGCTCATCTTCTGAGATCCATCGAGGCCGAGGATCTTGGGTGCATTCGACAGTAGCGCCTCCGGTTCGGGAAATACCGGCGGACGCTCTCTGCAAAATCTCTGATTGAAGCGGCGTGCAATCTTGCGAGTGAGCTCGAGATGCGGGAGCTGGTCCCTGCCGACAGGAACGACGTTCCCTTTGCAGAACAGGATATCGGCGGCCTGGTGGACGGGATAGGTGTACATCGCTGCATTGACCGTCGTAAGGCCAGCCGCGTCGATCTCTTCTTTGACAGTCGGGTTGCGATCCAGCTCACCCATCCCAACAAGTGTCAGAAAAGGAATGAGGAGCTGATTGAGTGCGGGCACGTGACTGTGACAAAAAATGTGCGTGTGGCCGCTCATCGGGTTGAGTCCGGCGGCCAGATAGTCGAGCACGAGCTCCGTGACGTTGTCAGGGATGCTGTCAACCGAGTCGCGATCGGTCAGCACCTGGTAATCGGCGATGACAATGAAGGTGTCCAGTCCCAGCTCCTGCAACTCCACGCGGTTCTTGAGAGAGCCGAAGTAGTGACCGATGTGCAGCGGGCCGGTAGGGCGGTCGCCCGTCAAGACGCGGTACCGCTGCGGGTTCTCGAGGAAGTCCGCGCGTAGCGCTTGCGAACGGCGGACGGCCTCGTCGAACGTGCCGGCGCCGCTGGCGTTGATAATGTCACTCATCGACGAAATTTTAGGTTGGTCGGGACAGACCGCGAATTACTATCATAAGCACGTTGTGATTGAACACCCAGACTTCGAGTCTTCGCCCGACGCATATCACGTCAAGCTCGAGACGTTCGAGGGCCCGCTCGACCTGCTCCTTCATCTCATTCGGAAGAACGAGGTGGACATCTACGACATTCCAATCGCGCTCATCACGAGGCAGTACATCGAATACATCGACCTGATGCAGGAACTGAACCTCGACGTGGCGGGAGAGTTCCTGGTCATGGCGTCGACGCTGATTCACATCAAGTCGCGGATGCTCCTGCCGCGTCCGGATCCGACGCAAGACGATGCGGCGATCGAAGAAGACCCACGGGAGGCGCTCATACGGCGCCTGCTCGAGCACCAGAAGTTCAAAGCCGCTGCAGGATTGCTCCACGACCGCGAGACGCTGCGCGATGCGCAGTTCACGCGGGCGGACGCCAGTGTGGCCGAAGCCGCGGGCGACCCTTACGAGCCCGAGCTCGAAGTGGATCTCTTCAGCTTGCTGACGGCCTTCCGCGGCGTGCTCGAGCGCGCCAGCCGCCAGCCACGCATGGTGCTGCCGCCCGATCAGATTTCGATGGAGGACCGTATTCAGCAGCTGCTGTCGCGCCTGTCGGAGACGGACGCGTGCGGATTCGAGGATCTGTTTGCCGACGGGGACGGGTCGCGGTCGTTCGTGATCGTGACGTTCCTCGCGCTGCTCGAGATGATCCGGCTGAAGCTGGTGCGCATATTCCAGGCGGTCGGTCTCGGGGCGATCCGCGTGTACAAGCGCGCGCGTCCGGCTGACGCCCCGCACCCGATTGGTGATCCGCAGAACGCATAACCCGATATGCTCTTCGCGTCAACACGCCGCAGAGACACAGCGCGGCCACGGCGGCAATCAAATCATGTGGGCCGCGCTGTGTCTCCCAGAGACGCTGTGACACTAGTGCTACAAACCCCGAGAACCCGCGTGTGGACTTCTGTTCGAAAGAACAAGATTCTCGGGGTTTGTAGCACGGAGGCACAGAGAGGGTAGCTCTGTGGCCTGCTGAGGATATGTCAGAGGAGATTCAGATCACCGGAACGGTGTCGGCGGAGCTCAAGGCGATCGTCGAGGCGCTCATTTTCGCGTCACCCGAGCCGATTACCTCGAAGCTGCTGTTCAAGCTGCTGGCCGACGAGCCCAAAGAAGACATTACGGCGACGGTCAATGCGCTGCGAGCCGAGTACGACCAGCGCCCGGGGCTGCAGTTCGTCGAAGTGGCTGGCGGCTACCAGATTGTCACGCGGCCGGAGCTGCACGAGTGGGTGCGGCGGCTGTTTCACGAGCGATCGGCGCAGAAGCTCACCGTCCAGGCGCTCGAGACGCTGGCGGTGATCGCGTACAAACAGCCAATCACCGCGGTGGAGATCTCCGAAATCCGCGGCGTCAACACGTCTGGCGTGCTGTCGACGCTCCTCGAGCGGCATCTGATCAAGATCGTCGGCCGGAAGAACGTCGTCGGCCGCCCGTTCCTCTACGCGACAACTCGGGAATTCCTGATTCGATTCGGCCTGAAGGATCTCACCGACCTGCCGAAGATCGAGGACATGGCAGAGGCGCTCGGCTTCGATCCGCCGGCGGGACTCACGGAAATTGCGCCTCGCGAAGAGATGCTGCCGCTGGAGGACGACGATCACTCCACGCCGCCATCGTAGCGCGCAGGCTTTAGCCTGCGCGTGTGCCACGCGGGGGCCGAAGCCCCCGCGCTCCAGGTACGGCACGAAGCGCGTGCACTTCATCCGCGGTCAGTTCCCTCCACTGTCCCGGCTTCAGCCGGCGATCTTCAAGCGGACCGACGTGGGTTCGGCGCAGCATGCGTACCGGATGGCCCACAGCGTCGCACATCCGTCGCACCTGTCGATTCCGTCCTTCGCGAATCGTCAGCCGCAGCACGCCCTCCCGGCTGCGGCCAGGATTCAGCAATATGACGTCCGCCGGGAGAGTCCGCCGACCATCGAGCGGAATGCCCTTCCGCAGCCGTTCGAGCGCCTCGCTGTCAGGCATTCCCGAGACGCGTGCCTCGTAGGTCCGTTCGACGCCGTGTCGCGGATGCGTTAGCCGCGCCGCGAGGTCGCCGTCGTTGGTCAGCAGCAACAACCCCTCGGTGTCGTAGTCGAGTCGTCCCACCGGATAGACGTACCCGCGTACGCCGTGCAGCAAGTCGATCACTGTCGGCCGATGCTGCGGATCGGACCTGGTCGTGACATAACCCGCGGGTTTGTTCAGGAGAATGTAGCGAAGACGCTGGGGCGCTCTGATACGTCGGCCGTCGACCCGAATGTCATCGATCGACGGATCCGCCTTGGTGCCCATCGTTCGTACGGTTTCGCCATTGACCGTCACACGTCCTTCGGCGATGAGCTTTTCCGCCGCGCGACGGGAGGCGAGGCCGGCCTGCGAGAGAACTTTCTGAAGACGTTGCGGCATGGTCGTCGCGCAGGCTGAAGCCTGCGTTCTACGTACTGAATCATTGTCCGTCGTCGTCGCTGTATGGTGGTCCGTAGCGCGCACCCTTTAGGGTGCGCGTCCGATCGCCTGGCGCGTTCGCGTCAGCGACGAAGTATGTCCGCCCAGAACGCAATGACCTTCCAGCTCTCGGCGACGGCAGCGGACCTGTCGAGCTCTGCGTGGGTGATGATCTCGCTGAGCAGCACGCGCACGTCGACGCCTTTAGAGCGCAAGTAGTTTCCGAGAACGACCGATTCTGCAGCAGGGATCACCGTGTCTTCATCGCCGTGCAGCAAGAAGACCGGCGCAGCCGGCAGAGACGCGGCGCGCTCGGGCGAAGCCGCCGGGTCCGCCTGCATGCCGAGGTGGGGCACCAGGATCGGACCGAGCGCTTTGACGTTGCGGTCGTTCACGTACGTGAGATAGGTGGCGGAAGGCTCCGGGATCTGCTTCACCATGTCGCGCGCTTTCGCAAACGTGGCGTTTGCCTGTTTCATGTCGACCAGTGTCAATTGCGACGCCAGCAGGAACGTGCCGATGCCGCTGCGCAGCGGTGCGACCTGTTCGGGCGGAACCATGCGATCGGCGGCGGCATAGAGAATGACCGCGACCCCGTAGTCGTGGGGAGGGATCGTGGCAACTCCCGGTGCGCGCACGGCTTCGCCTGTCGCGAGATAGTGCAGCACGCGTCCGAGATCGCCGTGCCCGCCGAACGACACGACGTACGCCACCTGGTCGCGAATGGCGGGACGGCCCGCTGCCACGATCGACAGGCCGCCGGCAAAGCTGATCCCGATCATCCCGATTCGTCCGTCAGGCGCCAGCTCCGGCTGCGCCGCCATCCACGCAACGGCATCCTCGATGACGTCGGCGGATCGAGCGGTGATTTGGTATGCCATGAGATCGGGGAGCGCCATCGCCATGACGGCAACGCCGCTGCCCGCAAGATCTCGTGCGAGTGCGGTGAGACGAGGCTCGGCGATTCCCATCGAATGCACCCCAGGGACAAGCAGCACCGAACGGTGCACCCTTCCTTCGGGGCGGTAGAACTGCGCCTCCACGTCGCCTTGCCTGGTGGCGACCATGTGCCGCGGCGACACCGTCACCGGCCGTGCGCTGGCATCGGCGACGGCTTCAACCCGGCCACCGACGTTTCCCACGCGCACGAAGAGCGATGCCGCACGAGCGTATGGCGCTGCGATGTACGCGATCACGGCGACCAGAATGGCGACGACGAGGAGCGTGAACACACGAGCGAGACGCATCGAAGTCGGATGTTACACTGAAGAACGATCCGAGCGATCCGAACGATTCATGCGAAAGTTGATCATCGCCATCGACGGACCTTCTGGTGCCGGCAAGGGCACCATCTCGCGAACCTTGTCGCAGCATCTCGGCTATCGACACATCGATACCGGCGCCATGTACCGCGCGATCGGTTGGAAGGCGAAAACGGAAGGCGTCTCGCTTGACGACGAGCGTGGCGTTGCGGCGCTCGCGCGACGGGTTGACATTGTCGTCGAGGGCGGTGTCGTGTCGATCGACGGTCACGATGTGACGCGCGAGATTCGCACTCCAGAGATGGACAAGGCGGCGGCGGCGGTGGCACGCCTCCCGCACGTGCGTGAGGTGCTCGTCGAACGTCAGCGCAGGGAAGGAGAGGGCGGCGGGGTGGTGATGGAAGGGCGCGACATCGGCACGGTCGTGTTTCCCGGAGCCGACGTGAAGATCTATCTGGATGCATCTCCCGAGGAGCGTGCGCGGCGGCGGGCCAACGACCCGGCCCATACGGGAGGTCAGACAGGGCAGGCGGCGGTCGCTGAGGCGATTCAGGCGCGGGACAGGTCGGATACGACGCGCGCGGCGTCGCCGCTCACCATCGCACCAGACGCGGTCCAGATCGACACCACCCGCATGTCTATTCCCGCCGTCGTCGACCGGGTGCTGGCGCTCGTGCGGGAGAAGTCGAGCGCGTGAGCCGCTTTTCTTCGTATGCCTTCGAAGGTGTGATCCCGAGCGAGACCAGCTCCACGATGGTTGCGATCCGTGCGGCTCGCGTCTGCTCCCGCTTTGCGTCCCGCAGCCAGTAAAGGAACTGCTTCTGCTGGCTGCGCGTGAACGCCGACCAGTTCTTCCTGGCTCCTGCGTTGGCAATCAGGGCCTTGTGCAGCTCTGGCGGGATCTCGAGCGCCTCGACTCCGGACAGTGTGTCCCACGCGCCCGTCTCCTTGGCGCGCGCCACAGCAGCCTCTCCTGCGGCCCTCATCAGACCGCCCGCGCGAAGCCGCTCCACTCGTTGCTTGTTCGATTGTGACCAGGCGCTCTTCGCCTTGCGCGGCGTGAAGAGCTGCATGTAGAAACGCTCGTCGACCGGATACATGATGCTGTCAACCCAGCCGAAGCACAGCGCCTCTTCAACGGCGTCGTTGTAGCTGACGGTCGGAAGACCTGAAAGTTTCTTCGCAAAGACGAGCCAGACGCCCGACGACTTGGCATGGTGGGCCTGCAGCCACGTACGCCAGACCGTTCGAGACTTCGCCCGGACTTTGCGATGGTCAGCCGAAGCAGGGTTACCGATCGTTGTAATCCTCGGACGAGGCCGGGTCGAGCTCCCAGCGTTTTCGATCGCGTTCCTTGATTTTCGTTTCCCCCTTAAGCTCCTCGTTGTCTTCGTACTCGACTCCTACAGCACGACCGATGTCGTCGACGATGTCCTGATCGGGTGTCGGGTTGTCGCCGCCAGGTGCCTCATCGCCCACACTGTACGCGGATTCCCAATCTGCATCGATATCGCCGCCGGTAATTGCCGGACTCGTCTCGGTGTGCTCCACGAACCGCTCATGGAGCTCGCGTCGTCCTGTGCGGACCGCCGACGCCGATCGGTCCATGTCGAGCGAAGAGGGGGGCGTCGGTACCAGATCGTCGTCACGAACGATTCGGCGTTCGCGGTCGAGTGCGGGGGCCTTTCGCGCGACGAAGGCGGCTCGAGCGGGCTTGTGCGGCGGCGCAGCGCTGCGCGGACGCGCGATCGTCTGCAACGGGCGAGTGGCTGTCTTTCGCGTTGGTTTGCTCGCTTGCCTCGCCGAAGCTTTGCGAAGGCGGGCTTGCTTGGCCGAAGCGCCGCGAGCTTGCCGCGCTGACGCCTTGCGTGGACGGGCCTGCGTCGCCGAAGCCTTGCGAAGGCGGGCCTGCTTCGCCGAAGCAGCTTTGCGAAGGCGGGCGCTCTTCCGGGCGGTCACCCGAGCCGGCCGCGCAGTCGACTTGCGAGCGCCGCTTTTCTTGCGCGCCGCGCCCGCCGAACGGGTGCGTGGGCGACTCGTGCCGCCGCGCTTGGCGCCGTGCCTGCGCCGGGCAGCTCGTAGCGTCTTGCGTCTGGCCATTAGGTCATCCTTTCGTTGGACCGAAGAGTGCCGGCCCGCTTACCTTGACAGTTTCCGATAAGTGACGTATCCTCTGTGTCTTATCGGCGAAGGATCAATGCCTACAGTGGGGTTCCGGTGCAAGACTCGGGTCACCCGGGGCTGCCGCGGTTCTGACCTTCGACCTCGCTCGACCCATTGTGAGCGATGGCCGCAGGAATCAACCTTCGACTCCACTCGAATTGCCTTGAGCGAGCACTCGTCCCCTCGACGACCCCTGGGCGAGCATGCTTAGTCTCCAACGCCGTTATAGCTGCGGGGAGCCGGTCCCCGCAAGCCTTCGATTCTACTCAGGGTTGGCCTGAGCAAGATCGAGGGAAACATGAGCCGGCACGATGAGCGGCTCGGCGTGAGTCGAGGCGACATCAGCAGCAGGGAGGACGCGCGCGGAATGACGAACGTTGAAAACGGGTTGGTCACGCCCGAGAGAGTGGGCGAACAGCCCGGAGCAGCGGTGCGCACCCGGACTGGTAAGGCAGCTGGCCCGGCTGTGAAACCGATGCACCACGAAGAGATGGACCCGCAGGAATTTGCGGCCATGCTCGGCATTTATGACGACAGCTTCCGGAACATGGCGGAAGGCGAGGTCGTCAAAGGCACCGTCCTCCAGGTCACCGAAACCGACGTCGTTGTCGATGTCGGCTACAAGTCCGAAGGCCTCATCCCCATCAGTGAATTCCTCGACGAGCACGGCCACGTCACCGTGCAGTCGGGCGATGTTGTGGATGTGCTGCTCGAGCGCACCGAGGACCGCGAAGGCCACATCGTGCTGTCGCGCGAGAAGGCCGAGAAGATGAAGATCTGGGACGAGGTCGAGAAGGCCTAC
>Ga0209640_10000622_pt1 | contig 27877 bp, 25 predicted proteins | sample RifCSP10_1_FD_184018 | JGI IMG/M metagenome (GOLD analysis project Ga0209640, IMG submission 184018) | Soil microbial communities from Rifle, Colorado - Rifle CSP2_sed 10_1 (SPAdes) (version 2) | ecosystem: Environmental > Terrestrial > Deep subsurface > Rock core/Sediment | place: Rifle... | reverse complement strand
CGGGCGGAATTCGGCATCCAGTACTGGCTCGAGGAATGCGGCTACATCGACGCGCTTTTGCGGCTGTTGGCACGATGTGAGACCCAGTGCGTCTGCATCATCGAACATGACACGGCTTTGCTGTCCAGCCTGGATGGTTTGCTCGCAGGGCTCCAGGAGGATCGGTGGGACCTCGTGGGCATGGAGGAGCGGGTGCGTGACAGTCCCCAGACGGCCGCCACGATGCCTTCGACGCGTGGCTGGTGGCGCTTCGCTCCGGGGCAGGTGGCGGGTCCCGTGCTGATGTTCGACTGGTGCGCGTTCAGAGCACGATGGGGGTTGTCTGGCGTGCGCGGACGCCGCAGCTACGGCGCATGGGAGTACGAGTACGACCACGGGATTGGACAGAAGCTGAGACGCCACAAGTACCTGCTGCCGTTCCACACTTCCAGGTACGGAATCGGAACGGTCCTCACAGACGGCGATGCGCCTGTTCTGTGGCACCAGTGGTACGGTTCATATCGAACGCGGTATGGCGCCCCGGATGACCTTGTTGCGTACGCGCGACGAGGTGAGGCGGCGTTTCTGGCGGACTATCCAAATCTCGACTTGTCCGTCCTTCATCCGGCGTGGGGACCGGCGTGGGACATCCGCGCCGAGCAAGACGCGGCGGAATCGGCACATCCCAGCGCTGTTGCGCGGGCGGCCGCGCGCGTCGGACAGTGGCGATCGTATGGGTGGCGCGAACTTGTCACCCGCATCCGGTCCAGAGTGGATCGCTGGCGCCTCGAGAGGTCGTGAGTGCGGCTTCCTGTGCTGCTCTATCACCACGTCGGGCCTTCGCGGCCTGGTACGTTTCCGGAGTTGACGGTTTCCGTCGAGCGGTTCGAGCGGCACGTGCAGTGGCTGGTGCGGCGAGGCTACGTGGGGATTCGTCCTTCGGACTGGCTCGCGTGGCGCCGCGACGGAACACCGCTGCCGCAGAAGCCCGTGCTGTTGACGTTCGACGACGCGTATGCCGACCTGGCCAGGCATGCGCTGCCGGTATTGCGACGCCACGAATTCGGCGCGGTAATCTTCGTCGTGACGGGATGCATCGGCGGCGAAAACCGATGGGACCAGGCGCGCGGCTCGCGGTCGCACCGCTTGATGACCGCCGACCAGATTCGGGAGTGGGCCGCCTGTGGAGTCGAATTCGGCGCGCACAGCCGCACGCATCCCGATCTCACGACGCTCTCCCGCCGCGATCTGGACTGGGAGGTTCGGGGCAGCCGAGACGATCTGGCGGAAGTTACCGGCCTGGCAGTCCCATCGTTTGCGTATCCGTTCGGCCGCACGAATGAGGCGGTCCAGGACTGCGTGCGCTCGGCGTTCGAGTGCGCATTCTCGTGTGTGCAAGGCACGAACTCGAGATCGAGCGATCCTCATAGCCTGCGTCGTAGCATCGTGCAGCCCCATGATTCAGCGCTCGCTTTGACATGTCGCGTGCGTTTCGGCCGGTATCCCGCGCATGAATGGCGCGCGCACCTACGGATTCGCTCACGGCTCAGAGCGACCGCGGGTCGTCTGCTCCGCTCTGAACGATGACGCCGGCGCGCGTGCTGCACGTGCTGGCGACCGCGCACGAGCATGGCGCGAGCATCGGCCGGATGGTGCGAACGCTCGCGCAGGCGCTGGATCCCGGACGATTCTGTGTGGCCGCATGGTTCCTGGGCGGCGAGGGTCCTTTGGCGAAGGAGTTCGCCACGGCGGGTATCGCGGTGCGAACGTTCGATTGGAGCGGCGATCGCCATGAGGTGGTTGGTGCCTCTGGCTTCTGGCGCGGCCTGCGGCGCGAGCCGTTTTCGATCGTCCACCTGCACTTCGGCGGGCGCGCCGCGCCGTTTCTCGTCCGATCGGCGGTTCGAACCAAGATCGTCCTTCATTTGCACTACAACGGCGCTGAAGCGGGCAGGACCGGGCCCATTCGCATTCGGCCCTGGATGGCCGACCAGGTGGTGGCCCTGTCGCGAGCGGTAGCGGGGGACGTTATCGGCGTGACGCCACGAGTCGTCTATTACGGCATCCGGATTCCTCAACACTCAGGGCGCGGCGTTACGCAGCGCCACAATTCTCCCCAGTCGGCGGTGTTGGGCGTTGCCAGCCGACTGGTGCCGGTCAAAGGCATCGTCTATCTCATCCGTGCTCTGGCCCTCCTGCGTCAGGAGTTCCCCGCCGTTCGCCTCGAGATAGCCGGAGCGGGGCCCGAACAGGCAGGGCTCCAGCAGGAAGCACGGGCACTCGATTTATGTGACGCCGTCGCTTTCGTGGGCTGGCAAGCCGACATCTGGCCGTGGCTGGCGCGGTGGGACATCTTCGTGCAGCCTTCTCTGGCTGAAGGATTCGGCATGGCCGCGCTCGAAGCGATGGCCGCAGGCCTGCCGGTTGTCGGCACGTCCGCGGGCGGTTTGCCAGAACTCATCGAGGACGGCTGCAGCGGATATGTCGTACCGCCGGGGGACGCGACGGCTCTGGCCGCTCGGCTGCGCGAGCTGCTGCTGAACGCCGATCGCCGCAGCGCAATGGGAGCGGCAGGCCAGGCCCGCGTGCGGGAGCGTTTCTCGGCCGAGCGAATGGCCGCTGAACTGTCTGGGATCTACGACGCGCTGCTCGATCGCAATGGAGCTCGCCAACGGGATTAGGATCAGACGCGTGATGACCGCTTCGCACTCGTTTGCGCCGACGTGCTCGGTTGTCGTCTGCACGCGCGACCGACCTGACGCGCTGGATCGCTGCCTGCCGGCATTGGCGGCTCTCGAGTATCCGCGCTTCGACGTGTTGGTCGTGGATAACGCGCCGAGCGATGGTCGTGCACATGCCGTCGCGCGGCGGTGGGGAGCGCGTTATCTCGTGGAACCGATCGCGGGACTCAGTCGCGCCAGGAATACGGGAGCACGCGCCTGCTCGTCCGAGGTGATTGCCTTTACCGACGACGACGCGATCCCAGAGCGCGCGTGGTTGTCGCACCTGGCAACGCCATTTCGCGACCCACGCGTGGCCGTGGTCACCGGACGGACGCTGCCGCTGCTCGAGGCAGAACCCGTCGGGAGCGCGCTTGACACGACCGATCTGGGGCCCGACATGATTCGCCTCGATCGCACGCACCCGCTCTGGTTCGAAATGGCATATTTCGGCGGTATCGGGAACGGCAACAACATGGCGTTCCGGCGCCGGGTATTCGAGCAGTGGAGCGGATTCGACGAACGACTGGGACGAGGGGCGCTCCTGTCGAGCGGGGAAGAGCATCGAGCCTTTGCGCAGCTCGTCGAGAGCGGCCACACGGTGGTGTACACGCCTGAGGCCCGCGTGCGACACCCAGTTCCGACGACGCCGGATGAGCGTCGCGAGCAATACCTCAGGTCGAGGGCCGATCTCGCCGGCTATGCCGTGTTTCTCTTCCTCGTGACGCACCACAAGTGGAGAACGGCGAAGTACGTCGTTGAAGCCGCGCTCGGCACCAGGCGGACGTGGCGCGTTCATACGGAGGCGGTTCCACAAGGCGTCTTCTCGCGCTGGCGCCTGCCGCAGGTGTACGCCGCTGGGGCGTGGACGTGCCTGCGGGGTCTGATGCGAACCACACTGGCGTCACACACACCGCCGAAGGATGCTGCTCAGTCCCGCTTGAGATCGAGCGTCACGCAGTGAACGGCCCCGCCCAGGGTGCGGGCGTGACGCATCGGCACCGGCACAACCGTGATCTTTTCCTGCTCCAGGGCGCGAATCAACGGAACCTGCGACCGTTCCACGATGGCCGTCTGTTCGTCCAGCATGAGCAGATTCATCCCGATCCACAGACTCGCATGCTCGTAGGGGTCGAAGAACCCGATATCGACGGGTGGTGGGCACCACAGAATGCGCCACTTCTCGAGCGCTGACGGGACGTTCGCGGCGTTGAGGCGTTCGGGATTGAGGAGGGCGAGCCCCGGCCTCAGCAAGCTGATTGTGCTGTCCAGGTGCATGTAGCTGTAGATTCCCTTCAACACGTGCACCCGGTACTCGGGGCCAAGCGCGCGCTGCAGCCATTGGGCGCCGAGAACGTTTCCGCTGTTGCTTTCGAGAAAGAAGAGGTCCTCGTTGGCTCGCAGGACATTGGCGGCGTCGAACACCGGCTCGAGATTACGGAGGCTCTTGCGATCGCGATCGGCATCCTCCTCGTACCCATCGTCCGGCAATTGGGGCCTGGGCGCGGCGATCCAGCGCGCGCCATCCAGCATCGCCTCCTGCAGGATGCGCCGGTAGGGAAATGCGTCGGTATAGCGCGCGCGCAGCGCCATTGGCGTCTCGATGATCGTGTCACCGACCACCAGGAGACCGTCCCGCGGGCAGAATGCGTAATACCCGTCCGAGCACCAGCTATTTGCGCCGTGCCGCACATCCGTACGCGGGATTTCTGGGCGATAGACGCTCACGCCCGCAGTCGCAAAGACCGTGCAGAGGTGTTCCAGGTCTTCGTTGGCTTCGTCGATCACGCGCTGCGGATACGGTCCGCTCGGGACCGTGCGCGTGGACCCTGCGTAGTTGACCGCTCTCAGGCTGACGTCATGAGTCGGCACACGGGCGTTGTCAGCCCGCCCGACAACGACGGAACGCAGCCGGCTCCACTCGTTGAAGCTCCGGACGATCACGGCGACGATGGTACTTTAAGGCGCTTTCGGCCGCGCTGGTCCGGCTGAAGCCGGACACTACGTACGTTGAGTGACGTGGGTCAGACGCTGGTGGGTTCTTTGAGGCCAAGCGTGCGCATTACGCGTTCGATGCGGCTGGGCTGCGGCTGCGCCAGACTCGAATCGATTTCAACCAGCAGATCCAGGCACTTTGCCGTCGAGTCAACGATGTGAATCCCCATGCGGTTGAGTATCGGTGGCGGCAGCTTCTCCTGATTGCGGAAGATCGCGATCGTGCGCGCCTTCGAATCGGAGGCCACATCGACGCAGTTTTCCGGAGTGTCGTCGACGACGATATCGAGGGTGAGCGCCGTGGCAATGAGCCCGCGCGACGCGGTGACGACGTAGACGCTCGGTAGCCGGAACCCCTTCTTCTCGAGCCACCGCTGTGACTGGACTTGCGCGGTCCTGCCTGCGGTCGCGGGACGGCGCGTCAGGAAGATGATTTCCCAGCGGCGGTTGTCCGCCGTGTGCGCGAGACGCTCGACGATGCCCGGCTCGATTTCATCGAGTGATTCCCAGAACCCGTCGATCCCGCGGATGTGGCGCCACAGTTGCCGGCGCTGGCGCGTCGTCAGCTGTACCTCGTGCCGGAGGGGCGCATCATCGGCCACTTCATCGGGCACCAGGTCGGCCATCGAAGCCGATTGCCGCTGCTCAGGCGCGGCGGCCTGTGTCATCCCGAAAAGCGTGACCGCCTCGCGGACGATGGCCTCCTCCATATCCGCAAGCACGCCGTCAAGATCGAATCCTATACGCAGCGCCATCGATGGTCAGGCGTCGTCCTTCCCGGTGTTGTGGAACCTGTCGAGCGCTTTCAGATCCAACTCGACGCGCGGGTCGGTTCGGGCAAGCGCCGTGCCCTTCAGATTGGGCGGATCGGGCGCGACTGCGTGCGATGCGGGATCGCCACCCGCGATGCCGATCGACTTCCATCCGCGCCAGTGACACGCGCGGCATCGATACGGACGCTTGCCGGTGATCTCTTTTCGCCATCGCTCCCACCGGCTTCGCGTGGGCGAGCGGCGCAGATTCGTCGAATGGCACTTAGGACAGTACGGCACCGGCGGATCCCTTCACCACGTCGATGTTACCACGCGGCATTACGTCGTCTCGGGTGTCTGCGCGAACCCGCGTGACGGCGATCGCCGCAAGAGTACAGAACAGGAACGCGTTTGCAGGAATCTGAAGACTGAATTCGACGAGCTCCTGGAACGCGATCGTCATCAGACCCACCGCCGCTCCCGCGCGAATCCAGTAGCCTCGAGCCTCGATTCGCGCAGCGCGCAGCGTTCTCTGGATCGCGCGGATCAAGAGCACCGCCGTCACCATTGCTGCAATCGCGATCGCGGCGCCTCCCTCGGCCAGCAGCTGCAAGTAGTCGTTATGCGCCTGCGCCATGTGAAACCCAGGGTTCCGCGTCTGGTAAAGGAGCATCGCCGGCGAGTACGTGTTGAGGCCGGTCCCCAGGAGTGGAAAATCGCGGACCACTCCCCATCCATCGCGCCATGCGTCGACGCGGCTCAGGAGGCTACGCTCGTCGAGGAACCACGGTACCAGGGTGTCGAGACCGCGCCACGACACGCCCACGACAAGCACAACTCCCAGTGCCACCATCACGAGCGAGCGCTGCACCGTGCCCAGGTGACGGCGTTTCAACGCGAGCCATGCAAAAACAGCGATGGCCACGCCGAAGCTCGCAATCGCCGATCGAGACACGACCCAGAAGAGCGATATCGCGCCAAGCACCACGGCGGTTCCCATCAGCAGCACTGCGCCGACGTCGTCGTCGGCGACGATCGGTCCGCGTCTGCGGCGAGTGTCCGTGGGGAATGCGCGCTCGATGCTGCCCAGCAACCATCCCACCATCACACAGAGCGCCATCAGGATCCAGCCGCCGAAATGGTTTCGGTTGATGAACGGGCCCGCCTGATCGGCCCCGCCACCGTCCAGCGGCCTCCAGAACCCGTAGATGAGGCCGTTGTTGTGCTCGCGTGTATAGACGGCAAACAGCGCCAGCGGCACCGCGACAAGTGCGAGCCCCCGCGGAAAGAAGCGGAGACGCCGCCCGTCGAGAAGAGCCGGAAGGCCGAGCACGTACAGTCCAAGCGCACCCAGCCCGACAACCGCCACGCGCGTCCGCGCGGGGTCAATGGAGAGCGGAAGCCATGCGGTATTGTCGGCGAACCCCAAGCTGTAGCTGCCCACGACGGCAGTGGTTGAAGGACTGACGGCGTGGACGACGTGCGCAGGCAGCGGAACGAGCTGAATGGCCACTATGGCCCAGAGCGTAAGCAGGCCGGCCGCAACGGGACGCAGGGCCGGCGGAATGCCATACCGCTTCAGGCCGACGACGCCAATCGTCGCCGCGGCAGCGAACAGCGGCGCGTACGCCCACGGATATACGGCGCCGAACGCCAGTGTTCCAAGCGTGACGAGCGTCAGCACAGCGGTGGACATCACCTGATCTGCTGCAGCAGAAACTCTTCCTGCTCTGAGAGGACCTTGTGTTGATCGAAGTGTTCTTCGGCGTACGCACGGTTTCGGCTCCCGAGGGAGCCCAGGGTGGCGCGATCGGCGTGACGGAACTCGCGCGCGGCGGCCGCCAGTGCCGCGGGGTCCTCAGGCGCGATGAGCACACCGCCGCCTGCACTGCGAACGAGCTGCGCGGCTTGACTCTCGGGGTTGGCCGCGACCAGCACGGGCCGGCCGGCGGCCATGTAGGTCAGCAGCTTTCCAGGGATCAGTGTGTCTTTCACGGCCTGTACCTGATTCACCAGCAGCAGGTCGGCATCAGCAAACGTCTCGGACAAGGCGTCGTCCGGCTGAAAGGGGACGAAGTGCACCTTGTCCTGGAGTCCCTTGGTGCAAACCGCGGCGATCAGCTGCGGGCGAACCTCGCCGTCGCCGACGAAGACCCAATGGATATCCGAGTCGCGCGTCAGATCCGCTGCAGCGATCACATTCAGCAAACCTTGTTTCAGCCCCATGCTTCCGGCATGCATGACGACGAAGGCATCCTCCGGAATCCCGTAGCGGGCGCGAAAGCGGCCACTCCGAGCAACGGGTCGCACCTGCTCGACGTCGATGGGATTGGCGATCACCCGAATGCGATCCGACGGATAACCGTACTCGCCGAGTGTCCGTTCGAAACTGTCGCACAGCACGGCCGCCCCCGCGGCTTTTGTGTAGGCGGCGAACTCGAAGGCGTCCAACACCCGCAAAAGTCGATGGCCGATGATGCCGACGTCGACGGCGGCCCTGGCGGCCAGGTCGGTAATGCGCACCAGATAGGGGCGTCCCACGAGCGCCGCAACAATTCTGGTCAGCATGGCAAGGGCTGGCTGCGCGCCGACATAGATGAAGGCATCGGGCCGGCCTGATTTCAGGATGGAGGCGACGAGCGCGGCGAATCCGGCCGCGCTGAACGAACCTTCCATGAGCATCCGCTGCCAGGCGCTTGACGGCCGTCGTGGAATGAAGTGCGTGAGCCGGTGCACGGTCAGGTTGCCGTTGCGCTCGGTCGCAAACACGCGTCCTCGATCCTCCTCACGCCTGCGCCACCGGGGCGCGAAGGGGAATCCGGTGAATACGGACACGCGATGTCCGTGCTGTGCGAGGTGCTCGGCCAGCGCCGTCACATGCGGGGCAAACCCGCTGGGTTCGGGCGAATAGTTGATCGTGATGATGAAGAAACGCGCCACGGATTGATCTTCACGCAGGGTTGAAGGCGTAACTCCGATCGTCGAGCAGGCGCGCAGGTCCTTCGCCGTCCGCCGGGTCGATCGCGATGGCCTGGTTCGAGTAGCCGGCTTCACTCAAGAGGCTCAGAACCCGCTCCCGGCTCACACCGGTATGCAGCTCGATCACGACCGGAGGCCGCCATCGCCTCAGTGTGTCGCGCATTCCATCCAGCACGTCGAGCTCCATGCCCTGCACGTCGATCTTTATGCCGTGCACGGCGTCATTGACGCCGTGCACGAGGGGCCACAGCCAATCGAACCGGACGAACGGCACGTCGACGAACGCGCGCGCGTCGCCCGATGCCAGCGTCGTGTCGGCCATCCCTCTCGTGAGCGGCAGTCGGCGCATCTCCAGCGTCTGCGCCGCCCCGAGACCGACTGGGAACACGGTCAGCTGTGCCAGACGATTGAGCGCGCGCCCCTGGTCGACGCATCCGGCTGTCATGGCAACCGGCTCGAACGTGAACACGCGGCCGCTCGTGCCCACCAACTGCGACAGCGCGAACGCGGTGTACCCGTAATGCGCGCCGACATCGATCCAGGTGTCGCCCGGACGAACGTGTTTCGAGAACCATTCGAGCAGCGGACGTTCGGTGCGCCCGAGGACCCCGGCGGGATAATCGTGCCAGGACGTGACCAGCCAGGTGCCGCGGAGCGGACCTGCCTTGATGCGCCGCGGCCGAATCGCCCGCGACAGGAGCGGACGGATCAGGCTCATCATCGGCGCACGCTCACGAGTAGACGCGGCGCTCCTCTGCGGGCGCCATCATGCGGTCGTAAATCCAGCGATATGTCCGCTCCATCCCGTCCCGCAGCTTCGTCGTCGGCGCCCAGCCGAGCCTCTTTCTGATGAGCGTGTTGTCGCTGGAACGCCCGCGAACCCCCTTCGGCGCGTTCAGGATATATCGACGCGTGAGCTTCACACCGGCGATGTCCTCGACGATGTCGAGAAGCTGGTTGATCGTGACGAGCTCATCGCTCCCGATGTTGAGCGGCTCGCGGACGTCGCTCGCCATCAGAGTGACAGTGCCCAGGAGGCAGTCGTCGATGTACATGAAGCTGCGCGTTTGTTCGCCGTCGCCCCACACCTCGATGTTCCTGCTGCCGGAACGCAGCGCCTCGATGACCTTGCGGCACATTGCCGCAGGCGCTTTCTCGCGCCCACCCTCGAACGTGCCGCAAGGGCCGTACACGTTGTGATAGCGGGCCACCCTCGTCTCCAGGCCGAAGTCCTCGAGAAAGTGGCGGCACATCCGCTCGCCGAAAAGCTTTTCCCAGCCGTAGCCATCCTCCGGCATCGCCGGGTATGCGTCTTCTTCTCTCAGCGGCGTGACGTCCGCTCTCGTCTGCTTCTCTGCCGCATACACACACGCGGAGGATGAATAGAAGTAGCGTTCGACGCGCGCGTCCCGCGCCGCCATCAGCATGTGTGTGTTGATGAGCACCGACAGCATGCACTGCGCCTTGTGGGTCTCGATGAACCCCATGCCGCCCATATCGCACGCCAGGTTGTAGACCTGGCGCGCACCGGCCGCGGCCTCCTCGCAGGCGTCTCGATGCCGCAGATCGAGCCGACGGTTGTCGACGCCGGGTGCAATCTGATACCACTCGTCGAAGGGCTTGATATCGACGGCACGAATATATCGGTGGCCCTGGCGCAGCAGATCGGAGACAAGGTGTCCTCCGATGAACCCACCAGCGCCGGTGACGACGACGAGGTCGTTGTTGTTCGTACGTGTATGGCTCATATCGCTGGGTTCCTATACCCCGTTTTTGCCTCCACAGAACACCGAGACACTGAGGCACCGAGGTCGAATTGGAATGATTCCTCGGTGTCTCGGTGCCTCGGTGGTACGGGGAAGTGAAACACCCTAGGCCTTCAAGCCCAATACCGCGACATGCGCGGCCGTTCGGTACGGGTTCATTCCTCCACCGTCGGTGTTGACGACATGCACGAGTCGACACTGGCGTGTGATCTGCGGCCAATCGTTGAACACGGAGTACGAATAGGCGACGCCATCGCCTTCGGACACCGAGTAGCCGCGGCCGCCCGTTTTCACCCAGTCGGCGAGAGGCCACAGACCGACCGCGTTGAGGGCCTGCTTCATGAGCCGCACCAACAGTGGGCCCTGGCCGAAATTGTTCGTGTCCGAAATGAAGATGCCTCGCCTGGCCACCCGCAGCATCTCGGATATGGCTTGTGCCGGGCGCGCAATGTGATGGAGGGCAGAAAATTCACACACGAGATCGAATGACTCGTCGCCAAACGGAAGATGGAGCGCATCCCCGTGCTGGAGATCTTCTGGTGTCAGTCCCTTCCTGTAACCGATGGCGCGCAGTTCGGGTGACAGCTCGATGCCGACCACTCGAAGCGTCGGCACCTCGTTCTTGACAAATGTCAGAGCGCGACCTGTGCCCGATCCAACATCGAGGACCGACCCGAACTCGTAGTGCCGGATCGCCGCGAGCATGATCTGCAGCCCGAGTCGATGCTCGGCCGCCTCGAGGTGAGCCTCGTCATAGGCGGCGGCGGTCGACGCGTAATAGGCGCGCTGCAGGAGCTCGGCTCGCGTATCTGACATTCACACCTCACGCCAGTTGTCCGGCGCCGACAGCGACGTGCTCGATTTCGCGAGCAGATTGTTGCACCCACTGTACGAGAAGGGGAATTCCCACGTGCACCGTCGTCCCGGGAGCCCATCCAAGATCACGAGTGACGCTGGCCGTGTCGGCGACAAAGATACGCTGGTCGCCGGGTCGCCAGGGTCCGTGCGCAGCTGGCAGCGACCTGCCGTACAACAGCTCCAGCATGCGCAGCACGTCTCTGACCGACAGCGCGTTGGCCGGTCCTCCACCGATGTTGTACACGTTGCCGCTTACGCGGTCGATCCGCGCGATCGCAAGTCGATACAGCTCGCAGAGGTCGTCGACCCAGAGAAGATCGCGCACCTGCAAGCCGTCACCGTAAACGGTGATGGGCGCGTCGGTGGCCGCGGCGATGGCAAACCATGCGACCCATCCCTGTTCTTCGAAGCCGTATTGACGTGGACCGTATATGCACGATTGCCGGAACACCACTGTGCGCATGCCGTAGATTCGCGCGTAGTCGCGGACGTACTGGTCGGCCGCGCCCTTCGAGCATCCGTACGGCGAATGAAAGTCGAGCGGATATGTTTCGCTGATGCCCTGGGAAGCGCGAGCAAATTCATACCGCTCGGAGCCTCGCGTCAACGGTTCGTGCTCCAGGCTCCCGTACACTTTGTTCGTGGACGCGTACAGAACGGGAACGGAAGGCGCATGACGTCGGACCGCTTCGAGGACGTTCAAGGTGCCCAGCGCATTCGCCTCGAAGTCGCGTCGCGGGTCGTCTACCGATGTCGTGACCGCCGTCTGCGCTGCCAGATGCACGACCGCGTCGGCATCTCGATGGCGGCGCACGAGGTCGTTCATCTCCGCGGCCGACGTGACGTCCAATCGCTCGAACACGTGATTGGCGACGTGCTGTTGCACCCAGCGGAGATTGTTCGTCGCGCCCCGTCGCGAAAGGTTGTCGATGCCGACTGTCAGCACGCCCGGTACGGTCGCCATGTAACGGACGAACGCAGACCCGATGAACCCGGCTGAACCAGTGACGATGATCTTCATGACCGGTTGGTCTGGCCGCGGCCGGCTCGCGCAATCACGTCCTCATACGACGCGATGACGTTCGGGACGATGGCATCCCAGGTGTAATGTGCGTTGACGAACGCGGGTCCGGCCGCAGCAATCCGCTTGCGTGCACCCGCGTCGGCGAGCGCCGACTCGATGCCCGCAGCGACACTGTCGACGGAGCACTGAACAACCCTGGCGATCCCCTCCGACTGGAGCTCCCGGTGGGTGTTCACTCCATCCGAGATCACCACGGGCAGTCCGCACATGAGCGCCTCCATAACCACCGTACCGAAGTTTTCGGCGTAAGAGGGCAGGACGAACAGTTCGGCGTCCACAAAAGCGGCCAACTTCTGCTGGTGGCTCAAAACCCCAGCAAATAGCACCCGATCGGTCACCCCAAGCCGGGTGGCCATGCTTCGCACGTCCGCTTCGTAGCCTCGAAAATCGGGGCCGGCGACGACAAGCCAGAGATCGGGGTGTGCGCGTCTGAGGCGCTCGAACGCGCCGATCAACAGATCGAGGCCCTTCTGGGCGCTCAGTCGTCCGACGAACAACAAGAAACGCCCGCCGACCATCGGGAACTCGCCGCGAAACGTGCCGCGGGGCGGGAGGCGTTCGAAATCCTTACGCACTAGCCCGGTTGGCACCGTCCATTCGGGACGTCGAGGGACGTACGCTGCCAATTGCCCTTCCTCGGGCGTGTCGAAGACAACTGCGGCCGCTTTGCTGAGCAGCGGCCGGCCGACGGTCGCCATGTAGAGATGTTTGACCAGCCAATTCTTCTTGCGCAGGTGCGGGTCGAGGCTGCCGTGCGGCTGAACCACGAATGGCACGCCGGCTGCCAGCGCCGCACGCGCGGCTGCGATGCACGAAAAGTTGTAGAGCCAGTGGATGTGAACGAGATCGCACGCGCCGACCGTGCGCCGAAGTGTCTGCGCCAGCGATGGCGCAAGCCCGTAGCGGCCGCCGATGGCCCACACCCTGTGAGTGACACAGGTTGCGCCATTACCGGTCACTGACTCGCTGAGCGCCACATCCGTCGGTGTCGTTGTGCCAAGGTCTGTAGTGAGCAGCGTCGTCTCGACACCGTGGCGTGCCAGGCAGTCGACGAGCCCGAGCAGGTTCCGTGGCCCGCCCGATGTGACGGCGATGCCAGGGATGACGTGAAGGATCCGCACGACTCGGCGCTCTACTGAAGCAGGCTGTCGTACACAGCGAGCGTTCGTGTGGCCGCGTTCAACCAGGTGAAGCGAGCGGCTCTCTCGAGGCCTGTGGTCCGCAGCGAAACCCTCAGTGCGGTGTCGGTCAGCACGCGTTCGGCGGCAACTGCCACAGCGGATGGATCGTCGGGTGAAACAAGGATGCCGGCGTCGCCGACGACTTCACCGATGGCGGGAATGTTCGACGCGACGACTGGAGTTCCACAGGCCATCGATTCGAGCGGCGGCCAGCCAAATCCCTCCCAGATCGACGGAAACACCAGGACGTCGGCGGCGTTGTACCACTCGGCAAGGGTCTGGTCGTCGCCTATCGTCCCGAGCTGCTTGATCGAGGCACCGATGCCAAGTCGTTCGGCGAGAACCGCCTCGTCAGGATAGAAAGGCGTGCCGATTCGGACGAGCGTCACGTCTGGAACGCGCGCGCGTAGCTGCGCGAACGCCTGCAGGAGCACAGGCGTGTTCTTGTATCGTCCCTTCGTGGCGACCTGAAGGACGACCTTCGATGTGTCGTCCATCCCGGCCGATGCTCGTCGCGGTCCTCTCGCGTGCGCCAGGCACCTGAACGTCGGGTTTACGCCGTACGGGATGACGACAATGCGATCGGCGTCGACTGCTGTGTACCGCTCGAGTGTGCCTTTTGTGGCCCCAGAAACAGCGATCACGGCGCGAGCCTTTGCCAGCTGCGTCATGCGCAACGTGAACGTGCGGGCCACCGTTGGTGGCACGTCGACAGGAATCACACCCTGGGACGCCAGCAGTGGAATGACGTCATGGCATGTGATGACAGTACGTTCGGGGTCGAGCGAACGGATCAACTGCGCGTACCCATGGTCGAGGATGTGAAACGCCGCGGTCGTTCGACCTTGAATCGATCGCGGGTACGCCACATATCGTGACCATGCGCTGTCGATCCGCCGCACCTGCGGGTGGTCGCAGAGTCTGGAAAGATACCGTCTCTCGACAGGCTGCTCGAGCGTAATGCTGTGCGAGCCGTCCGACGCACGACCGAGCGCGAGGAACAGCTCCTGCGCGTATCGATTCATGCTGGGATGTTCGGTGGAGACCGGCCCTCCGAGCATCAACACTGAAGGCGTCATACGGCGCCGGGGTTCACCGGCTTGCGGGCGATGAACACGAGGTCCTGGGTGAAAACAGGCCATCGCCAGTCGGCGCCTTCGGCCAGTCGCGCGAACAGGAGGCCCGTGCGGATCGCCTGCCAGCAGGTCCACCGGATGGCACTGATCACGCCGTGAATCACGGGCCCATGCTCGAGGACGACAGGAGCTTCGAGTCCGACAACAGCGCAGATCTGCGAGACGCTCATCGGCGTAAAGCTCAGTTCGTGCGTGATGTCGGCGAACCTCACGTGCGCTCCGAACAGCCCCTTCGCGTTCGGCACGACAGCGATCAGGCATCCTCCGGGTCTGAGGGCGTTCGTAATCGCGTCGAGCAGCTCGAACAGCTCCGCGCGCGTCTGATGCTCGAGCACGCTGAATGTGCTGATCATCGCGTATCGGTTGGGCCGCGCTCGGAGGTACTCGACGGCCGGCGCGAGCGTCACGCCCGTTAGCCCGCGCGCCGCAGCCGCACGCACCTGGCTCGGACTCAGGTCGACTCCCTCGATGCACGAGTACCCTTCGGATCGCAGCGCATCGAGAAAAGCGCCAGCTCCACAGCCGATGTCCAGCATGGGTGCGGCTTCGTCGTGTGGAAGGAATCGTCGGTATCGCCGAAGGTAGCGCTGCCGTTCGCGTCGTCCGGACGCGCGGGCCGGATCGGCGCTCGGACTGGTGTCGGCGTACGTGGCGTACACGCGCGTCTTCCAGCCTTCCATTACGGTGCCGTGTTGGCCGTCTCTCGTCCCTGTCGAGTCGAGCGCAGTCGCCCAGTCACGTACTCGAGGCCCTCGAGGATTCCACGTACGCACACGTCATGCGAGTACCGCTGCACGATGGAGTGGGACCGCTGGCCGAAGCTGCGCCGCATCTCGGACGATCGGGCCAGGGTCCGCAGCGCGTCGGAGAGGGACTGAACGTCCCCAACGTCAACCACGTACCCGTTCCGCCCCTGTTCGATGAGGTCCTCGCTTGCTCCGACCATGCTGGAGGCGATGATGGGAAGACCAAATAACATCGCTTCATTGAGCACGAGGCCCCACGTCTCGGAGCGTGACGGGAGCACGAACGCATCCATGCACACGTACGACGCTGCCAGCTCGGACTGATTCCTGAATCCCGCGAACACCGTCCATTTGAGCTGATGGGAGCGCGCTCGCTCCTCCAGCGCCGTCCGGCTCGGCCCGTCGCCGACGACGAGCAGCCCGACACCTAGGCCCTCGCGCTGTAGCTCCGCGACAGCGTCGATCAGGTCGTCTACGCGCTTGAGCGGGATCAGCTTGCCGCTGAATCCAACCACCACGACATCGTCGGACCATCCGTGCGCTCGGCGACGCTCCTGCCTCGAGGGCTCGAAGAGACCGCGCTCAGCGAGAAAGTATTCGTTATCGACTGAATAGGGTGTGAGGAACTGCCGGCCTCGCGACACGCCATAGTGTTCGTAGAATCGTCTGTTGGCTTCGCCGATCACCAGAACCGCGGCCGTAACCGCGAAGAGGGGTCGCAGGACGAGCTCCTTCAGCGCTTCCGTCCAGCCGTGCCGTGGCCGCAGCCGTTCGGACTCGGTTCGCAACAGGACGGGCGTGCCGCTCGCCAGCGCGCCCAGGTAGGCCAACAGGGAAAGGGGCGTCGCGTAACTATGAATGAAGACGGCGTCAAATTGCCCCCGCCGCAGGTATCGGATGATGCTGGCGTCGGCAGCCAGCCGGCCTAGCCGGCCGAGCGCGCTCGCGTTCCGCTTGAGGAAGATGGACCGATAGCCTTCCAGAAGCGGGCGATCCCATTGAACCTGGACCCCGAAGCCGCCGTCGATCTCACCGGCGACGCTCCGGTCGTCGCCGTAGAAAACCGAGAGCTCGATGCACGGGTGAGACGCCAGTTGCTGGAACAGCGGCGCCTGATACTGAACGGGATGCGACGTGACAGCCGCCAGGCGGTACGGATCGCTCGCTTTCATCGCAGTGCCACGGCCCTGTCACGAACGGCGCCCAACATCGATCGGAGGTCGACGTTGGCGGCGACGATCAGGATGGCGAGGACGTGTGCAGTCATCCAGCCGCCGACCGGATACGTGCTCTGCAGCGCAGTCGCCGCGATCACTGCGCCAAGCGCGGCCGCTGTCGTCACCGCGTGGCGCCAGGTGAACGGATGAATGCGCCTCGCTCGATAGAGGGCGGTCCCGTACGCGACGTTCAAGACCACGACCGCCAGCACAAACGAAGAGACCGCGCCCATGAGCCCGTACCGAGGGATGAGAATCGCCGCGGTGACAGTCCCTGCTGCCGCGGTGATGAGCCTCGCGGCGAAAATCGGGCGCGACAGGCCGACCGCTCGAAGCATCGCCTCATTGGGCCCCGCCCACGCCGCGACAAGCGCGGCGAGAACCGCGTACTGGAGCGCCGGGGCGGCTGCGGCATAGCCTGAGCCGAACACGAACGACAAGACGGCGCGGTCGTTGGCCATCAATAGAATTCCGAGACCCGTGGCGAAGGCGAAGCAGATGCCCGCGTATTGCTGGTACGAACGGCCAAGTTCGTCCGGCGTTCCACGCACGACCATGCGAGCCCACACCGGCACGAGGACCTGCTCGAAGATGCCAAGCGGCAGCCCCACCACTCCCTGCAGCGACAAGGCGATGCCGTAGAGGGCCACGGCCGCGGATCCCGTCCATGCGGAAAGCATCATCGGCAGGAGGCCGTTGACCAGCGGTCCCGCGAGCATTGCGGCACCGGCCACAGGAACGCCGAAGTGCAGCAGTTCCATGGACGTGCTGGCGCCAGCGTTTCGCCATCGCCTGTCACGGCCGAACAACACCGACAGGGCCGCTACCACCAGCAGCGCGCCCAGCGCGTACAAGCCGGCCACGTAGGGCGCGCGGCGAGCGAGCGCGAGCGGGGACAGAAGCAGCAAGATCGCGACGAGGCCCGGGCGACAAACGTCGATCAGGAAAAGTTTTGTCCCAAGCTGGTTGAGCCCCCGGTAGGCGGCCCCCAGGACATCGCCAACGGCGAGAAGCGGCAGGCTGAGTGTCAGGATGGCGGTGGCCCACAACGCATCCGCCGACATCAAGGATCCAGACCACAAGAACAGCGCCACCAGCACCGCGCCGGATGTCAGCAGAGCCGACGCCGCGACGATCCGTATTGCCCTGTACACAGTTCGCCTGGGCGCCGCCTGGAGCGACGCCTCCGCACCGACATACCGAACGACAGCGTCTGGAAGGCCGAGCTCGGCGACGACAATCACCAGGCTCGTGAACGCTTGCGCCGCAAGGAGGACGCCCAGGTCTGCGGCGGGCATCTTGCGCGTCAGCAGTACCTTCGTGGCGAACCCGAGGAGCAGCGCGAATGCGGTCCACGCGAAGCCCACGATCGTCTGGTTGGCGACGAGACGGAGGGATTGCGCGGCGACAGCCGGCATGGTGTCGCCGAGCCGAGGCGGTGCCGGCACGGACGGGAGCGCCGCTCGAAGCACCGGAACGTCGTGGCCAGATCCGCTAGCGTGCATCGTGATGGGGCAGCCGCTGGTTGTAGGTGCTCAGCACCTGGTTCGTGTATCGCTCCCACCCGTTCCACTTCCGGACCGTCTCGAGCGCGGCGTGACCCATGGCCTCGCGCGCGTCCGGATGCCGATACAGGTGCTCCAGTCGTTCGGCGATTGCACGTGAATCTCTGATGGGAACGATGAAGCCGTCCTTGCCGTCGGTGATCACATCCGGGCCTCCCGTGTTCGTGGTCGTGATCACCGGAATCCCGCACGCCATCGCCTGCACGATGACCTGACCGAATCCATCCTCGATGGAGGGCAAGACGAAGACGGACGCCTGGGAATACAGATCTCGCATCCGCGCTCTCGGCAGGGCGGGTTGCAGCCTGAACTGGCCCTCGTAACGCGAGAGAATTCCGCGCGATTCCGGCAGGAGGGTTCCGCGCAGGACGACCTCGCTGTTCGGCAGGGCGAGCTGCGACATCGCCTCGAGCAGGTACCCGATTCCCTTTCTCACCGAGAGCATTGCGACACACAGTACGCGGAAGGTGTCGTCGCGTTTGGGAACCGGGAAGAACTCCTCGAGCCTGATCCCGATTGGGATCGCCACGACTTTGCGCGGATCGATTCCCGCGTGGAGGAACGACTGGCGCGCAAATGTCGAGGGGACGAAAATCGCGTCCGCCTCGTCGTACTCCGCTTCCTCTTTTTCGATGAACCGCGGATCTGTGGGTGGCGCAGGCTCACCAGTACGCGCCGTTTCCTCGCGCAGCAACTCGTCCTGCACGCGGATGTGCGTCGATCCCCGGTCGCAGACGGTCCACGAACCGTAGCAGGCCTTCGCCTGGCGCATGGCGCGAAGCCCGTAGCTCGAGGCGACGTGGAACACGTCGCACGGACCCTGACTGCGTGAGAGCCACCGGTCGAACGCCTCCGTGGTCGTCCAGTTCAGCCGCGATTGGAAACGCTGAAGGCGCGCACGCTGCAACGCAAAGTGCGGCAACAGAACGATCGGGTGCGTCGCGACGCGGCTCCGGGCGACGCCTGTCACCTTGAAGGATGGCATCGCCGTGTAGTACCTGCCGAGCGCTCCCAGTTTGTCGAGTTCGCGCGCGAGTTCGAAGAGGTGAATGCCACCAATGAAACTGGCGATGTTAACGCGCATCTGACGGACGCGACGCGTAGAGCCGGAACATTCCCTTCCACTCCCCGATGCGTTGAGCGAGCAGCTGCAGGATGCTCAATCCGAAGAACGGCGGCAGGTCCGACCATCCGCGTGCGCTGAGCGGCGTCAGCAGCGCCGCGCGCCGGATCATCGGAACAACCGTCACAACGAGAAGCGCCGACCAGAGGGCCGCGGCAAGTCGCTCCACGATGAGTATCGGCCATCTGATCTGGTGCACTCGTTGACGCACGAACGGCACCGCGATGCCTCGACCCTGCCATTGTTTCCAGAAGTCTCTCATCGTGCTCGGGCTCACGTGGTGCACGACGATCGATTTGTCGGTGACGCGGTTCATCGTGCACGCCGAAAGGCGCCGGACGAACTCGCCGTCCTCTCCGCCAGGCACCGGAAGCGCCTCGGGGAACAAGCCAGCCCTGATGGCGAGCGATCGCCGGCACGAGAACGCCTGGCTCCATCCAACTTCCCGTTCGGCTCCGTACAGGTAGTGGTGCTGCGCCTGAACGAATCGCTCGTACGAGGCATCCGTCGTCGGAACCGCGGCCTCGACGGCCACGGAATCGGCGCCCTGTTCGTAGTGACGCGCCAGGCGCGCCAGAAAGTCCCGAGGAAGCAGCACGTCGGCGTCGACGAAGACGATGACGTCGCTGACGGTTGCGCTCACGCCGGCGTTCCGCGCTGCAGCGGGTCCGCGGTTCGTGGGCTGCACGATCAGGCGAATGGATGGTCGTACCAAGTACCGCCGGACGATGCCCGGCGTCTCGTCCGTCGACGCGTCATCGACGAAGACGATTTCATCTGGTGCCGGCACGAGCCGGAGCAGCGCCTCACACGTCGCGCCGATATCGGCGGCCTCGTTGTAGACGGGAACGACGACGGCAAACGTGACCGATCCCGTTGTGCGAGGTCGGTCGCTCATCGCTGGACGTTCGCGGTGGTGAATCTGGCGCGAGGCCGAGGAGCGACAACCGACGGGCGGATTCCCCGCGGGCTGTAACTGGCTGCGGTCCGGGGTGCGCGCGCATTGAGCCACATCTTGATCACGATCCAGATCGCGAGACTTTTCAGCAGATTTCCATAGATGGTGGGGATGTCCGATTCGAACCCGTTGACGATCCCCCACAGGAGAACGATGTAGAGGAACTTCATGCCGAGATCGGGTGAGCGCGCCGGATCGAAGATCTGGTAGACGACGCGAAAGAGGAATCCAAGCAGGCACATTCCGATCAGCACGCCGCTGGCGCCAAAGCTGGCATAGAGATCGCCTACGTGAAAAACGCCGATCGACGGAAACTCTCTCAGCCCCTCTTCTGTCGGCGTCACGAACAGGCGGGCGAATTCAGTGCCGGTGAGAATGATGGGCTTCTCGGGCCAGATCGCGCGCGGGACGAACGCGTAGAGCGGTATCTGCCAGTACGCGGTCGGGTTGCCCAGATCGACGGCCTGGCCGTATTTCATGATGACGGCCAGCGAATCGACGCCGTTGGCGCGGCCGAGCACGCTCTCTGCGGCGAACCGCGCGTATTCGGATGCCCGCATGCCGGCAAAAAGCGACGGAATTGCCGTGACTTTCGAGGCGAACTCCTGAATTGATGGCGCTGTGGAACTGGCCGCCAACGCGCGATCGGAGGGAACGCGAAAGGCGTTTACCGTCGGAAACACGACGAGCACGGCGACGATCACCCCCGCGGCGACGAGCGGCACCGAAAGTCGGCGTTTCGCATAATGGCGCGCCGCCATCACCGTGTACAGGGCCAGCAGGATCGGAGTCTTACCGCCGAATGCGAGTGCCTGCAGTCCCGCCAACGGCAGTACGCCGAACCAGAGCGCGAGACGAAGCCACGGCCGATCGTCGCCGGCCGCAATGTGCAGCGCGAGAACGCACGCGGCGTATTGAGCGAGCGTTGACAGGACCCCGAGCACAAACGTGGCGCTTGTGACGTCGTCGAGCCCAGTCGGTCCGGCGAGCTCTCCCATCTGAACTTTGACAACCATCGCAAAGAGAGCGATGGCGACGAGGGTGAGAATCTTCGCGCCGTTCACCCTGAGTGGCCACGTCTTCCTTGGAACATATGGTCTGTCACGCAGCAAACGAACCGCGGGGGCCGCGACGAGGTAGTAGCCAACCAGCAGCGCGCAATAGGCGGCCAGCGCCATCATCAGTGCGCGCCCGAGGAAGTCGTCGAACGACACGCGCGCCAGCCGCGCTGAAAAGGACGCCGATGGGTCGTACACGAGGTACATCGCTCTGATGCCGAATGCGAGACCGATGAGCAGCGAGATGGGGACGATCGGCTCGAACACGTCGAGATCGCCTGCCATGAGGCGGACCACCAACGGGAGGAGAGTCAGCAGGAACAGCGTCAGGCCCAGGTAGTACGCCGGGGTATCCCCGGGCCGCACCGCAAACGGCATGAGGAAGACGAGACCGAGTACGAGCGCTGCGCCTGCGCCCGCGAGAATGCGGGATTTCGAACCGCGCGGCGTCGCGACGGTCGGCCGACGACCCCGCCCCCCGCTGCGCGTCGTGAAACCGCCGAGGGCGCTCTGTTCGCGATACATCATCCCTACGAACCCGTTCCCGAGACGACCGCCCAGACCGTGCGCCCCAGGATGCGGATGTCCAGCCACAGATTCCAGCGGTCGATGTACGCGAGATCCAGACGTACCCACTCGTCGAAGTCGCTGATCCGATTGCGCCCGCTGACCTGCCACAAACACGTCAGACCTGGCTTGAAGCACAGCTTCCGCTTGTGCCACAGCTCGTACCGTGCGAGCTCGTGCCGGAACGCGGGACGCGGTCCGACCAGGCTCATGTCGCCCCTCAGCACGCTCCAGAGCTGCGGCAGCTCGTTGAGGCTGTACTTGCGCAGAAATCTGCCAAACCCGGTGACCCGAGGGTCATCTTTCAGCTTGAACACGGGCCCCTGCATCTCGTTCCGGGACAGAAGATGCTGCTTCTGCTCGTCCGCGTCCGCCACCATCGTGGTGAACTTGTATCCGGTGAATGGACGTCCGTTCAGACCGATGACGCGCCACGGATAGAACACAGACAAGTGCGGGGTGGTCAGCTTGATGCCCACCGCAATCAGCACGAACAACGGTGCCGTTGCCACGAGCAGTGCCGCCGAGACTGCCACGTCGATCACACGCTTCACGAACAGGGCGGACTCGTCGAGGTTTCTCGGCGCCAGTACGACTTCCGGAAGTTGCAACGGGTCCGTGTGGAAAGCCATGTGCAGATCCTGGAGGTTGCCGACGAGCAACGCTCCCGGAATAATGCGCAGCCGGACACGGAAATAGTTACAGAACTCAATCACCGGTCGCAGCCATTCGCGATCGACCGAGGACTGCACGGCAATCACTTCATGAATCGGGTGATGGACCAGCAGCTCGCCGAGGCTCGCCACCTCTCCGAGCTGCTCGATCGGAATGTACCGACGCGCATCATCCCGGCGGCGCTCGGGGTTGTGGTTGTCGAACGGCGGAGGGACGCGCAGCCATCCGGCGAGCCTGAACTCGCTCTCCGGAATGTTTCTCCGGAAGTGCTCGACCATCCATTCAACGCCGCGCGGCTGTCCGACGAGAAGCACGTTCTTGGCGTAGACACCCGTCGCAAGGCGTCGTCGCTGATATCCCCACACGATGCCGCGATAGCCAAGCAGACCGAAAGCCGAGAAGAGGGCGTACGTGAAGATGACCACCCGACTGGAGTTCGACAGCCTGAGCGCGAACACGATGAGCGCGCTGAAGCTGATGGCGACGAATTGTGACCCCACGGCTGTCAGAGCGACGCGGAACGCGGATTGAGGTACGAGGCGCCGGTACCCTCCGAGCAGCTCCATCGCGACGAGGGTCACCGGAGAAGTGACCGCAAGCAGCCAGACGACCTCCGACAGCGGGGGGAACAGCTCCGGCCTCGCCGCAATTGGTGTCGGGAACGCCGACGGGAGTACGCCGTTCAAGAGCCCGCCAGGCAGCAGCAGCCGCTGTATCGACGGGGCATACAGACTCGCCGCCACGAGCGCAAGCCCCAGAACCATCAGATCGCCGGTGCCCAGGAAGAGGCGCGGAATCCGATCGTCACCCCCCCAAGGGACAGGAACGGACGCTGGGAGGCCTGTGGCGGCTGGTGCAGTTGCCTCGGGCGGCACTGTCGCCACACCGTGAATCGCCTCGATTGGGTGCGCTATCTTGCTCATGTAAATAATCGAGCCAGCGCGGGTACGCGGTCTAGAAGAACCTTTCAGGAACGATGATGGTGTCGCGAGGCTCGACGAAATCGGTCAACGCTGCTTTGATCTCCACTTTCTTGCCGTTGACGATGCGGGCGATCTGAATGCGTCCTGTGGACCCGCGGTCGGTGACGCCCCCTGCCAGCGACAGGGCCTGAAGCACCGTCGTGTTCTTCTGGCGAAGCGGGTACGCGCCCGGATTCCTGACCTGACCGAATACGTAGACGTTCTCGGCGCGGAGTATGAAAATCGTGTCGCCGTTGCGCAGCGCGACGTTCTGGTGCAGATCGCCGTTCTCAAGCTCCCGAAGGTCGACACGGGCGACCCGATTCGGATCGTCGTTGCGGACGTCGTTGATATCGGCGGGTTTTGTGGGCTCCACCACAAGCGACTCGGTCGAGGCGCGCACGATGACCGCCTCGCCGCTTGCCGTCGGCAGCGTCGACCCGGCAAGCGCAAGCGCTTCGACCAGCCGCATGTCACCGGACATCGGATAGGCCCCGGGAGTCCGGACTTCTCCGACGATGTAGACCTTCTGACTGCGATAGAGATCGATGGCCACGGTGATCTGCGGGTCCTTGAAGAAACCCTGGCTGACGAGCTCCTTCTTCAGCGCCGTCTCGACGCTGCGAAGCGTCATCCCGCCCACGCTCACCCGTCCGATGTAGGGATAGGTGAAGCTCCCGTCGGATTCGATTGTGAACTTTCCCGTCAGCTCGGGTTGATCGTACGACGTGATGATCAGAACGTCCTGAGCCCCGACGATGTAATTTGCGATCGGCTGCGCCGCGGACTGCAGCTCCGCCGGCCTTGCGGCTGTCACCTCCGGTGCCGGCGCCTGCCCGGGCACACGTGCGGTCGCACAGAGCAGGAGCGCGAGCCCTGCGAACATCCGCGTTCTAAGTTTCATAGGTCAGCGATACTCCAAACCGCACGCCGCGATATTCATGCGCATCGACGCTGGACGTGCGATTCTGTCGATCGATCGTGAATCCGATCCGCTTGTCGGTCCCGAGGCGATATCCTGCGCCGATGCTGAACGCCCGCACGCGGTCTGTTCGGTTCGACACCGCTGGCGCCACCCCAAGACGATCGCGGTACGCCAGCCGTCTGGCGCCGATTCGCGCGAGGACGTCGAAGGGCCCGAAGACCTGCTGCTGCACCGACCCGCTTACGCCGGTCTCGAGATAGTACGGATGCTCGAATTCGAGCGAGGGTTGCACATCGCGCGACGCATCGACGCCAAACCTCGTTATCCCCAAAAGGGTGTATGAGAGGTTTACGGCTGTCGTTGGGCCCCGATAGTGCGGCACATCGGCCGCCAGCGGCGTAAACCGCCGGTATCCCATCGTTGCGTTTCCATTGATCAGGGCCAACGGTTGAAACGTCGCGGTGCCCGCGATCCGACTCGAATCCGCGTCGCGCAGCGGAGACAGCACGAACCGCTCGCGCTCGCGGCCAATCTGAAGCGACACCGTCGTCAACGGCGTCAGCACTCGACGCACCGTCAGCGCGCCACCGTCGATCGTGCGGTTCAACTCTTCGGCCAAATTGACGCCCCGGAACACCTCGTCGCGATCGAATTCGACACGGCGGCGCCAGATCCGTCCGCCAACGTACGTCTGCGACATCGCGCGCATTTCGACGCCGCCGTCTCCCTCGGCTTCGATGCGGTCCGACCTGGCATCGATTTCAAATCCAGGACGCTCACGGGTGCTGAGATACCGCGCGGCGCCTTTCAGCGCCAGGCGGCCGAGCGTCCGGGACGCCCCGACCTGATAATCTGCGTTCGCCGACCGCTCCGACGCGAAGGTGCGGTAATACACCCAGTCCACGTCGATGCGTCCCGTGAGCCACGTCCGTCCCATGCGCAGCCATAGATCGGTTGCGGGAGTGAACGTCATCGTAAAGTCGCTCTGCGGGTTTTCAGTGTTGGCGACGTTGAATACGTTCGTATCGACGCCGATGTTGTTCAGCGCGATTGTAGACCTCAGCGACAGGGGCCCGATTCGCATTGTCGCTTCCGCGTCGGGATCGGGCATCGACTCGGGCGGTGATTGAGCCAGTGCGGGCGGCGCGCAACACGCCAGCGCGAAGAACGCGATCCGACCACATCGGCGTCCCCGCGACACGATCAGTCGCATGAATCGCTCTGCCTGAACGGGACGGTCCGTCGAGCGGAAGGCCCTCTCCGAACGCCGGAAACAGGGCGCCTGTTTACCGGGACGGACTCGCAGTCTGCACGTCAACGGGCGCAACCAGTCCTGCGACGCCCGCGGCCACTGCAGCATACTTCACGCTCTCCGCCGCGGTTGTCGTAAGCGTTGCGGCGAAACCTGTTACGGTATTCACCGCGCTCAGCGCGCCGCTGGTTGCGATGACGGTGACGGCGACGGTCGTTCCTGCCGCCGCAGACACAAATGAACTCGTACCGATGACTTGACCTGTGGCGTCCACCGCCTCGAGCACGTAGCTGCCGGCATTCAATCCGACAATCGAAAACTGGCCGGCTCCTGTGGTTGATGAGAACCCGGCAATCCGTCCGGTCAACAGGTTCCGCGCCTGCACGGCCGTATTGGCGAGCGGCTGTCCAGTCGACGACAGGACGGTGCCCCTGATGGATACCGGGGCCAGGTTCACCACCTTGACGCCCCCGCCCCCGAGGGTATTTGCCCGAGCGGCGGGTCCACCCTGTGCGATTACCCACGAAGGCATCAGGAGCGACGAAGCGGCCAGGGCAAGAATCGCGCCTATGTAACGCATCGTAACTACCTCGACAGCTAGGACTGTTGCCGGCTTTCAAGCCATGCCAGTACGGACTAATTGCTTGTCCTTCTTTAGTTTCGGCCGGATCGCCAGACGACTGTAATGCGCGCCGTCGATCCAGGATCTGGCGGCAGGCACCCCATTCGGGCGTAGGGGGGCGCGCCCTTACGGTTGAGCTGTGTTGGGCGTCAGGGCTTCGGCACGAACGCTGCCGTCGGATAGGTAGGTGAGCTGGCGATCGGGACGTCCGGTGTCGGTCGTGTCGAAGGAGACGGAGGTCAGCCGAGACCCCTCGTAGGCTTCCCATTTGTCGATCCTGCCGTCGCCGCCGGTGTCTTCTTCGGCGCGGACGAGCACCCCCTTCTGGTAGTACTCGATTCGATCGACCTTGCCGTCACGGTGCGTCGACAGCTCCAGTCGCGCAATGGATCCGTCCTGCGCGTAGTAGGCCCACGAGTCGGGATTCCCGTCGTGCCAGCGTGACGATCCGACTTTTTCGATCGCTCCGTCGGCGCCGTAATGCTCCCACCGGTCCAGCGTGCCGTCGTGATCGGCGTCAATCTCGATGCGGACGACCATTGCGCCGTCCATGTAGCTCCAGGTATCGACTCTTCCATCACCGTTCGCGTCGTATTTCAGGAGCTGCAGCCGTCCGGTCGCGGGGTCGTAGGTGGGCTCGATGCGCGCAGCGGCCTCGTTCGGCGCGCCGCAGCCGACAGCGACGCTCACACCGCATACGAAAACCAGCCAAGGGGCCCTGCCCCTTGATATCCGCGGCAGCGCCCCTCGGCTGGTTGGCCAGCATCTCTTGGCGCGCTCCGCGCGCCTAGGACCGCTAGTACGGCTCGATGTATAGGCGCGCAACGGGTACAAAATCCTCGTAAGGAGCCGTATAGCGGTCCAGTCCAACGAGCGGTCGGCGCAGCGGAAAGTCAGGCACAGCTTCGCTCCGTGAGTTACATCCGGATCGCAGCGCAACCCGGACGAGAGGTTTCCAGAACCTTAGCAGGCTGATGAAAAACGCGTCAGGTTGCGGCCTTTTCAGCAACCTGCCAGAGAGTCACTGACAGTTATCGGCTTATTGGAACGCAAGCGATTCTAGCGGCGGATAATGGTCTCGAAACTAGACCACTATCTAGCGGCGTGAACGACAGCAACGCAATCCGGGCTACGTCTTCGGCCGCATCCAGGAGGGTTCGGCAGTTCTCGGATTTTCAGTGGCCGGTGCAGGTGGCGCCTGGTCGCCCTCGGCACCGATGGCTTCGGGCGCAGCGAGACTTGGGCGGCTCGCCGATTTCCTCTTCGGTTTTTTGGCGCGCGCATGTCCAGGATTGATCGCGGCAACCGCCTCAGCCATGGCTGCAATAGTGGCGATTTCCTCATACGCTTTAGCTGAGAGCGCGTCCGCGATCACCGAATGCAGGGATGCTTCGGTTTGCCTGAGGACTTCCAGTGCGTTGTCTATGAACGACATGGCGGTAGGTTACAGCAGCCGTGTTGGGACCATCAAGGACGGCAAATGAACTACAAATGTTTCTCGATTCGGAAATTCTGTCCGACCTTCAGACGCGCCCCAACTGCGGCGACGACTCGCGCGGCCTTGCCGGCGGTGATCGTGGCAACGCGTGCTGCCCCTGCACTCATTCTTGAGGCCCTTGCGACTGCGTCGCCTACGTTGATCGACTGACGTCTGCCAATGGGTGCCGCTCCCGGTGGACCGTAATAGCCACCGTAATCCGAGCGGTAGTAACGAGAGTAGTAATAACCGTTGTGCTCGAGATCGACTCGGTTCAGCA
>Ga0209640_10000621_pt1 | contig 27879 bp, 31 predicted proteins | sample RifCSP10_1_FD_184018 | JGI IMG/M metagenome (GOLD analysis project Ga0209640, IMG submission 184018) | Soil microbial communities from Rifle, Colorado - Rifle CSP2_sed 10_1 (SPAdes) (version 2) | ecosystem: Environmental > Terrestrial > Deep subsurface > Rock core/Sediment | place: Rifle... | reverse complement strand
CCCACCTGCTCGAGGGGGGCGCGGACCTGCGCACGATCCAGGAGCTGCTCGGGCACGCGTCGCTCTCGACGACCCAGACCTACAGCCACGTCGACGCCCGCCGCCTCCGGCGCGTCTACGACCGCTCGCACCCGCGCTCGTAGCCTCGAGCCGACCCCACGGCGTTCTCTTAACAGTGCCTGGCACTGTAAAGATGGAAAGAGGGCGCCAAGTTCTCCACAGGGGAGCTGCGATGGTGGGCAGCGCTTACGGGCGGCAGGACTCCGAACCCCTGAAGATCGTCCGCTGGAGCACCGTCATCGCAGCCTCGTGCGCCCGATCGGATGCATCGCCGTGCCGAAAGTCGTGCAGGCCCGGGCCTTCCCAGACGACGTCCGGCGTGACTCCGGGGCCGCTCACCGCAAGCCGGTACCGCCGTCCGTTTCCGGGCGGGCGGCGCTCGCCCGTGTGCGCCGTGTGAGGGACGAGGCCGTAGCAGAAGGCTCCGGTGGGACGGCGCGCCACGAACGCGTTCTCCCGCCGCCAGCCGCGCCCGTACGCGGAGTCGAGCGTGTCCAGGTAGAGCACGCGGCCGTGGGAGTCGAGCGGCTCCCCGGAAGGCGTCGTGGCGAAGCCGTGGATCGGGCGGCCGCGGTAGGTGAGCCGTCCGAAGAGGTGGTGCCAGCGGCCGTTGTAGCTCCAGTCGCGCCAGACCTCGAGGCGGGCCAGGGACCCGCTCCAGTGCGAGAGCCGGAGCTCCCAGGCACCGTGCCCCGGCTTCCAGGACGGAAGCCCGTAGTTCGCCTGTGAGCGGCGCCAGCGCTGGAGCGCCCAGTGCGTGCCGTCGGGCGCCGTGCAGGAGACGACGACGAAGCGCAGGGCGGGGCCCGTGTACGGGCCGCAGACGTTCCGCAGCGTCTTCCAGACGGGCCGTCCGACGCTCCCCCAGCCCCCGGAGTAGTCGAGGCGGAGCTCGACCTGCTTGCGGGAGGGGCTCGGAAGCAGCGCGTCCACGGCACCCCACGCGAGCACGCGCCGGACGCGCCCACCCGCGAGGTACGTGACGAGCGCCTTCCCGTCGCGCGAGACGGCGAGGCGCTCGCCCGAGGTGTTCCGGGCGACCAGCTGCGACGCGCGCGCGGCATCCGGAAGGATCGAGGCGAGCACGGCGAGCGCCAGCGGGATCGAGATGGTGGCGGACAGGCGCAGGAGCGAGCGCCGCGCCGCCGAATCGGTCCCGGCGCCGTGACCACCCCCGACCCCGACGTCCAGCGGTTCCTGCTCTCGCTCGCCGCGCGCTGCTCGCCGCGGACGGTCGACGCCTACCGTCGCGACCTCGCGGACCTGGCTACGTTCCTCGGCCGGGAGGTCGGCGACGCCGGAGTCGACGACCTCGAGCGCTGGGTCGCAGCCATGCGAGCCGCAGGGCGGGCGAGCTCGACCGTCGCTCGCCGCGTATCGGCAGTGCGCTCCTACTTCCACCACCTCATTCTCATCGGCATCCGGACCGAGAACCCTGCATCATCGCTCCGGCTCCCACGCCGGCCACGCCGCCTGCCGCGCTCCCTCTCCCCGGCGGAGATCGAGCGGCTCGTCGAGACGGCGAGCGGCTCGACGCCCCGCGCGCTCCGCGACCGCGCGCTCGTCGAGCTCCTCTACGGCGCCGGCCTGCGCGTCTCCGAGGCCATCGGCCTCGAGCGCACTGCGGTCGACCTCGAGGATCGGATCGTCCGCGTGGTCGGCAAGGGCGGCAAGGAGCGGATCGTGCCGCTCGGGCGACCGGCAGCCGAGGCGGTTCGGCGCTACCTCGCTCTCGGGCGTCCCCACCTCGACCGCCGCTTCCGTCCCGAGCTCTTCCTGAACGCCCGCGGGGGTCCGCTCACGCGGGCGGGCGCGTTCCTCGTACTCAGAAAGCTCTCCGAGAAGGCGGGCCTCGAGCCGGAGCGGGTCCACCCGCACATTCTCCGCCACTCCTTCGCGACCCACCTCCTCGAGGGCGGCGCCGATCTCCGTTCGGTACAGGAGATGCTCGGGCATGCGGATCTGGGGACGACCGAGCGCTACACGCACGTCTCCGACCGGCGGCGTCGCGAGGTGTACTTCCAGGCGCACCCACACGCGCGCCGCACCCAGCCCCGGGTCGGGGAGCACCTCGTGAGCGACACGCCGGACGCTCCCCCGTAACGAAACAGCAACGGCGATCGGCGCCGTAGGACGGGCCGCGTACAGTGGGTGCCCGTGGCCGACCCGAGCGCAGCCCTCCGCGAGCTCTTCGGCTTCGACGCCTTCCGCCCCGGCCAGGAGGAGGTCGTGCGTGCCGCGGTCGAGGGTCGCGACACCCTCGCGCTGATGCCGACCGGGTCGGGGAAGTCGCTCACCTACCAGCTCGCTGCGATGCTGCGGCCCCAGCCGACCCTCGTCCTCTCCCCGCTGATCGCCCTCATGAAGGACCAGGTCGACAAGCTCCCTCGTCGCGTGGCCCCGAGCGCGACGTTCGTCAACTCCTCGCTTGCGCCGGACGAGGCGGCCGCACGACTTGCCGAGGTCTCGGCGGGCCGGAAGCGGATCGTCTACGCGTCCCCCGAGCGACTCAGGCAGCGCGTCTTCCTCGAGCTGCTCCGGTCGATCGGGGTCGGGCTCGTCGTGGTCGACGAGGTGCACTGCGTGAGCATGTGGGGGCACGACTTCCGCCCCGACTACCTCTTCATCCGCCGCGCCCTCGGGGAGCTCGGAGAGCCGACGGTCCTCGGGATGACGGCCACCGCCACGCCCGAGACCGCGAAGGACATCAGCGTGGCGCTCGGCCGCACACCGCAGGTCGTGCACACGACCGTGGTCCGGCCGAACCTCCGGTACGACGTCGAGGAGGTCGGAAACACGGAGGACCGGCTCCGGATCCTCGTCGGGCGCCTCCGCGACCTCGGAGGCGGTGCGGCGATCGTCTACGCGCGCTCCCGCCGCTCGACCGAGGAGCTGGCACGCGTGCTTCGCGGGCACGGCATCCGTGCCGAGCACTACCACGCGGGGCTCGAAGCGGACGAGCGGACGCGCGTCCAGGACGACTTCGTCGGCGGCCGGACCCAGGTGGTCGTCGCGACCACGGCGTTCGGGATGGGCATCGACAAGCCCGACGTGCGGCTCGTCTGCCTCGTCAACTACCCGTCGTCGCTCGAGGAGTACGTGCAGATGGTCGGCCGCGCAGGACGCGACGGTGCGCCCGGCGACACCCTGCTCCTCGCCGGCACGGCTGACGCCGCTGCGCTCAGGCGCTTCGCGCTCTCGGACGTCCCGACGACGGCGGAGCTGCGCAGCGCGTACGGGGTGCTGAGGCGGCGCGGCGGGTCGGTCGATCCCGACGAGGTGGGGACAGCCGTCCCGGATCGCGATCCGCGGGTTCTCGTCGGCATGCTCGAGCAGGCGGGACTCGTCCGGCGCGACTTCGACCGCGGGCGCATGCTGCAAATCGAGGTTCTCGCTGCTCCGGAGGACGCGGGGGAGCGAGTCGAGCAGCTGCTCGCGCGGGCCCAGCTGGCCGCGGAAGCGCGGGTCGACCGCATCGTTGCCTTCGCGGAGGCCCGGATCTGCCGCCACGCGCAGGTGGCCGAGCACTTCGGCGAGCCCTTCGACGGACCCTGCGGCGCGTGCGACGTGTGCGCGCCACGCTCCGCAGCATCCTCGGGGGTCGGAGTCGAGGCTCCGCCGCTCCCAGACGACCTCGGGAGCGCGATCGTCGATGCGGTCGCCGGGCTTCGCTGGCCGCTCGGACGCCGGAGTCTCGTCGCCACGCTGCGCGGCTCGCTCAAGGCGCCGCCCTCGGCGCGTCGCTCGCCCGCCTACCGGATGCTCGCGGCCGCATCCGATGCAGACGTGCGCCGATGGATCCAGCTGCTCGAGGTATCCGGGGCGCTCCGCGAGACCACGACCCACGACGGGTTCCGCGTCCTCCTGGTGGATCCGGGCGTCCCGCCCCCTCGCATTCGCACGCTCGGCGCCATGGAGCCGGACGAGGGCCTCGTCGAGCGCCTCCGCAGGTGGCGACTCCAGCGTTCGCGCGAGGAAGGCGTTCCGGCCTACGTCGTCCTCCACGACACGACGCTGCGCGAGCTCGCGGCGGTCGGGCCGCGGACGCCCGAAGAGCTTGCACGCGTGAAGGGCCTGGGCGCCGTGAAGCTCGAGCGCTACGGCGACGACCTGCTCGCCGTGCTCGCGGCTCAAAGCTGAGAGACGGACGCACCCGCCGGTCGGTCGCCCTGGCGCTACGAGGCGGACGGGTCGCCGACGTCGAGCACCTTCTGCGCCTGCGCCTCGCGGTAGGCGCGTAGCCGCTCTGCGAGCTCCGGGTCCGAGCCCGCGAGAATCGCCGCCGCGAGCAGCGCCGCGTTGACCGCGCCGGCCCGGCCGACGGCGAGCGCCCCGACCGGGATCCCGGCAGGCATCTGCACGGTCGAGAGAAGCGAGTCGAGCCCTCCGAGCTTCGTCTCCATCGGGACGCCGAGCACGGGCCGGAGCGTCTTCGAGGCGATCACGCCCGCGAGATGGGCAGCCCCGCCCGCCGCGGCGACGAAGACCTGGCACCCGCGTGCCTCGGCGTCGGCGACGTACTCCTCGAGCGCGTCCGGCGTGCGGTGTGCGGAGAGGACGCGCACCTCGTGCGGGATCTCGAGCTCGGCCAAGGTCGCGGGGGCGTGCTGCATCACCTCCCAGTCCGAGCTCGACCCCATGATCACCGCGACCGCCGGTCTCATCGCGCAACCGCCTTCTTCCTGAGCGCGGAGCGCACGACGCGCGCGGTCTTCCGCAGCTCGGCGTCGGCGTCCTCGGCCTCCTCGATCCCCTCGAGCAGCTGCAGCGTGTCCCGCTGCGGGGAGCCGTTCTTCAGGCAGACGATCGCAAGTCGTCTGACCGCGAGGTTCGGGTCGCGTGCTGCTAGCTCGTGGAGCAGGGGGCGGAACGAGTTGACGTCGCCCGGGCTCTTCCGCGACATCCCCTCGAGCGCGATGAGCGCGGAGCCGCGGGCGGCCGGGCTCTCGTCCTCGAGGCCCCGGCGGAGCAGCTCGAGCTTCTGCCGGAAGCGGAACTGGGCGATCGCCCGGTACGCGAGCGCGCGCACGCGGTAGTCGGCGTGGCGCGCCGCAGCCTCGATCTCGTCGTCCCACTGCGTCCTGAGCTTGGCCAGCTCGCGCTCGTCGCCAGCCTGAGCGAGGGCGTCCGCCTGCGCAGCCGCCTCGGCGAGGTTCATGCGAGCGAGGAGAGCGTTCGCGACTCGGGGCCGACGTAGCGCGCGGACGGCCGGAACAGGCGGCCCGTGCGCTTCTGCTCCAGGATGTGCGCGGACCAGCCCGCAACGCGCGAGCACGCGAACATCGCGGGCGCGAGCGGAGGCGGGATCTCGGCGATGTCGAGAACGAGAGCCGAGTAGTACTCGACGTTCGTCTTGAGCGGGCGCTCGGGGTGGCGCCGCTCGAGCTCGGCGAGCGCCGCCTGCTCGAGTCGCTCCGCGATCTCGATCTGGGGCGAGCCGAGCTCGCGCGCGGTCTCTTTGAGGATCCTCGAGCGCGGATCCTCCGCGCGATAGACCCGGTGGCCGAAGCCCATGATCCGCTTCCCTGCGTCGAGAGTGTCCCGGACCCACTTCTCGGGATCGCCCATCGCCGCGACCTCCTCGAGCATCGGCTTCACGTACGCCGGGGCGCCGCCGTGCAGGGGGCCCGAGAGCGCGCCGACGGCGGACGAGAGCGCGGCGCCGCAGTCGGCGCCGGTCGAGGCGACGATACGGGCCGTGAACGTGGACGCGTTGAGCCCGTGCTCGGCCGTGCAGATCCAGTACGTGTCGATCGCCCTCACGTGTCGCGGGTCGGCCTCGCCGTGCCAGCGCAGGAGGAACTTCTCGGCGGCGGTGGAGCCGCGCGCGACGACGTCGTCCGGGATCGCCTCGTCTTGCCCGTCGGCGACCCGCGCGGAGCGCGCGACGATGCCCATCATCTGCGACGAGAGCCGGCCGAGATCCTCGCGAGCCTGCTCGTCCGAGATCTCGTTCAGCTTCCCGAGCTTCCACACGCCGGCGAGGCGCGCCGTCTCGGCTTGGAGGTCGGCCGGCGCGTTTCCGGTCAGCCGGGCCGGCTCGTAGGGCTCGGGCTCCGGCATGACGGAGCCGAGGTCGTCGTCGACGAGCAGGCCCCAGACGTTCTCGTACGGGTGGTGGCCGACGAGCTCCTCGATGTCGATCCCGCGGTAGCGGAGCACGCCCCCCTCGCGGTCGGGCTCCGCGATCTCGGTCTCGACCGCCACGACACCTTCGAGGCCGGGCCTGAACTCGGTCTCGCTCATCCCCGCGAGACGCTACCTGACCCGATGCGAGGTGTGCGCACCACCGGTACCTGGCGCAGCAACCGCGAAGCGGGCGCCATCGGGGATCTCGCGATCGAGATTCGCGCGGGTGAATCTCGATCTGCGGACCAATACCGATACGATCGCCGCGCCAGATGGGCCATCGCGTGACCCTTATTCCCGGGGACGGGACCGGCCCCGAGCTGACGGAGGCGACGCGGCGCGTCCTGGAGGCCACCGGTGTCGACCTCGACTGGGAGGTTCGCCAGGCGGGCGTCGACGTCATGGAGGAAGCCGGCACGCCCCTTCCTCCTGACACGCTCGAGTCGATCAAGCGGAACGGTGTGGCCCTCAAGGGGCCGATCACGACGCCGATCGGCACCGGCTTCCGGTCGGTGAACGTCGCGCTCCGCCACGAGCTCGCGCTCTTCGCCTGCCTGAGGCCGTGCAGGTCGTATCCAGGCGTTCGCTCGAGGTACGAGAACGTCGACATCGTCATCGTTCGCGAGAACACCGAGGACCTCTACGCCGGCATCGAGTACGAGTCCGGGAGCGAGGCCGCCGCGACCGTCATCTCGACGCTGAACGGGCTCCAGGCGAGGCAGATCGCGCCCGACGCGGGCATCTCGGTGAAGCCGATCAGCCCCGCGGCCTCCCAGTTGATCATCCGCTACGCCTTCGAATACGCGCGCGAGAACGGACGGCGGCAGGTCGCGTGCGTGACGAAGGCGAACATCATGAAGCACACGGACGGGCTCTTCCTCTCGGTCTTCCGCGAGGTCGCCCCCGAGTATCCCGACATCGAGCCGCGGGAGGTGCTCGTCGACGCGCTCTGCATGGGCCTGGTCCAGCGACCGGAGGAGTTCGACCTCCTCGTCCTGCCCAACCTCTACGGGGACATCGTGAGCGACCTCACCGCGGGCCTCGTCGGCGGCCTCGGCGTCGCGCCCGGCGCGAACATCGGGACGCAGGCCGCGGTCTTCGAGGCCACGCACGGATCGGCCCCCAAGTACAAGGGGCAGAACAAGGTGAACCCGACGGCCATGATCCTCTCGGGCAAGCTCATGCTGGAGCACCTCGGCGAGCGCGACGCCGCGCGCCGTCTCGAGCAGGCCGTGGCCGCGGTCATCGCGGAGGGCAAGTACGTGACCTACGACCTCAAGCCCTCCCGCGACGATCCGACCGCCGTCGGCACGTCGGAGTACGCGGACGCCGTCATCGCCAGGCTCGCCGCGAGCGATCCCGGATAGGAGCGAAGGAGCGAAGGAGACATGCGCAAGAAGGTGACCGTCATCGGAGCCGGGAACGTGGGCGCGACCTGCGCGCAGGAGCTGGCGCGGCGCGACTACGCGGACGTCGTCCTCGTCGACATCATCCCGAACCTCCCACAGGGAAAGGCCCTCGACATGGACCAGGCGGGCGCGGTCCTCGGCTACGAGCCGACCCTGACGGGGTCGAACGGCTACGAGGAGACCGCAAGCTCGGCCGTGATCGTGATCACCGCGGGGAAGCCGCGCTCGCCCGGGATGAGCCGCGACGACCTCGTGACGACGAACGAGGCAATCGTCTCGTCGGTGACGAAGGAGGCGGTGCGGCGGTCGCCCAAGGCGGCCCTGGTCGTCGTCTCCAACCCGCTCGACGCGATGTGTCACGTCGCGAAGGCGGTCTCGCGCTTCCCGCGAAGCCGCGTGGTCGGCATGGCCGGAATCCTCGACACGGCCCGCTTCTCCACCTTCATCGCGCATGAGCTCGACGTCTCGGTGAAGGACGTGACGGCGATGGTCCTGGGAGGCCACGGCGACCAGATGGTCCCCGTCGTCTCGGCGACGACCGTGGGCGGGATCCCGCTGGCCGAGCTCCTCTCCCGCTCGCGCATCCGCAAGCTCGTCGAGCGGACGAAGTTCGGGGGCGGGGAAATCGTGAACCTGCTCGGCACCTCCGCCTGGTATGCGCCCGGGGCCGCCGCCGCCCAGATGGTCGACTCGATCTGCCTCGACGAGAAGCGGGTGCTCCCGTGCACGGCCTACCTCGAGGGCGAGTACGGGATCGACGGCCTGTACATGGGCGTTCCGGTGAAGCTGGGGGCGGGCGGCGTCGAGGAGATCGTTCCCCTCAGGCTGACCGGCGACGAGAAGAAGATGATGAGGGCGTCGGCAGGGGCCGTCCGCGAGGTGGTCGGCATCCTGAAGCGGAAGTAGCGGGTGGACCTCGGGCTCGGGGGGCGGACGGCGATCGTCTGCGGCGGGTCCGCCGGGATCGGGCTCGGGATCGCGGAGGCCCTGGCGGACGAGGGCGTGAACGTCGTCCTCTTCGCAAGGCGCCGGGAGGTGCTCGAGCGAGAGGCCGAGCGGCTGGGAGCCCTCGCCGTGCAGGGCGACGTCACGAGCGCCGAGGACCTCGAACGGCTCGCGCGAACGACCGTCGACACACACGGGGGGATCGACATCCTCGTGAACAACTCGGGCGGCCCGCCGCGCACGCCCGCCGTCGGGCTGAGCGCGGAGCAGGTCGAGGCCGCGGTTCGTCTCCTGCTCGTGTCGGTGGTCCGGCTGACCGGGCTCTGCCTCCCGCACCTGGAGAGGAGCCCCTGTGGACGGATCGTGAACGTCACCTCGAGTACGGTCCGGGAGCCGGTCGACGTGCTCGCGCTCTCGAACGCCGTACGGCCGGGAGTGATCGGCTGGGCGAAGACCCTCGCACGGGAGCTCGGGCCGAAGGGCATCACCGTCAACTCGATCGCACCGGGCAGGATCGACACCGAGCGGATCCGCGAGGTCTGGCCGGAGGGGCCGAGCGAGGCCGACCTGGCCGGGATCCCGCTGCGGCGGCTGGGGAGGCCGCGCGAGATCGGCGACCTGGTCGCGTTCCTCTGCTCCGAGCGGGCCGCGTACGTCACCGGGACGCTCATCGCTGTCGACGGCGGGCTCATCCGCGCCCTGCCGTAGGAGCTGCGGCTGAAGCGCCTCTGGATCATCGCTCTTCTGCTCGGGGCTCTCGGCATCGCCGCGACGTTCGCGCTGTGGTCGGTGCCGGCGGACGAGTTCATCTTCACGCCCGACCGGGCGAAGCCGCTGGCCTCGCGCGTGGTGGTGGAAGGGGCTCGGCCCGTGGGTGACGAGAGCCTCTACTACGTCGACGTCCACGTGCGGAGGACCACTCTCCTCGAGCGGCTGCTCCCCTTCACGCGTCCGAGCGGCTCGACCGTGGTGCCCGAGGACGCACTCCTTCCACCGGGCATCTCCGAGGAGGAGCGCACCCGACAGACGGCCGCCGAGATGCAGCGCTCCGAGAGCATCGCGTCGCTCGTGGCCCTGCGCGAGCTCGGCTACGAGGTCGACGCGGAGGCGCTCGGCGTGCTCGTGGTGGGCGTGTTCACGGACGCCCCCGCCGCGGAGGTGCTCGAGGACGGCGACGTGCTCGTCGCCGTCGACGGCGTGCCGGTCCGCACGCCCGCAGAGCTGCGGGCCGAGGTCACCAAGCGAAAGCCGGGCGACGACGTGCGCCTGACCGTACGACGGCAGGGCACCGAGCGGGGCCTGACGGTCGGCACGATCGCCACGCCCGGCGATCCGGAGCGCCCGTTCATCGGCATCCAGGTCGACCAGGCGGCCGACATCCGGCTGCCGATCGACGTCGAGATCGACCTCGGCCGCGTCGGAGGCCCCTCGGCGGGGCTGCCGTTCGCCCTCGAGATCAGCCGCCTCCTCGGCCGTGACGTCACCGACGGGTGCCGCGTGGCAGCGACCGGCGAGCTCGCCTTCGACGGCTCCGTGGTCAGCGTCGGCGGAATCGAGCAGAAGACGATCGGAGCGCGTCGTTCGGATGTGGATGTCTTCCTCGTGCCGGCCGGCGAGAACGCGGACGAGGCCCGAGACCATGCGGACGAAATGCAAGTCGTGGCTGTGGAGAGTTTTCAACAGGCGTTGCAATACCTGACAACCACCGACCCGAAGTGCTGAGTTACCGGCGCTTTTCTCTGGTCTGAGAACACGCGGAAATTGCGGCGAATTCGTGTCGAAAGGGCTTGTCCGGACCGGAGCGGCGCGACAGAATGCGGACCGGCCGGAAAGAGGGGCGGCCCAACAGAACAGACCAACAGCATGGCGAAGAGACGCTCACACGTCACCTGCGACGACTGCTTCTTCAGGCGCGAGGAGCTCTGCGCGATCCCCGGCAACGTGCCCTGCCCCACGTTTCGGGCCACGACCGCGGGCTCGCTCTCGCCGCCGCGCCAGCCGCGCCTCGTGCCACGCGCGCTCCCGCGCGTGGTCGTCGGCCGAGCGGCGTAGCATGTCCCGCATGGAAGGGAAGCCCCCGGCCCCCGGCGAGCGGGGCACGCCGTGGACGCTCATCGCGATCGCCGTCCTCGCCGTCTACGCGATCCTCATCGTCGTCTTGAACCGCGAGGAGGTCGAGATCAGCTTCGTCTTCTTCTCGACCACGATCTCGAAGCTCGTCCTGATCCTGCTCTGCCTGGGCATCGGCTTCGTGGCCGGGTACCTGTTCGACCGCTGGCGCGAGCGGCGAAGCGCCGGGACGTAGCCGGCCCTCAGACTGGGTCACAGAAGCGCCGCGAGCCGCTCGATCCCTTCGGCGATCCGTTCGGGCGGCTCGTAGCTGAACGCGAGCCTCGCGGCCGACGCTCCGAGGCCCGAGCCGGCGGGGAAGAAGTCCGCGCCCCGGACGATCGCGACCCCGGAGGCCTCGCAGCGGCCGGCGAGCTCGGCTGCGTCGCGACCGTCGAGCTCGAGCCACAGGAAGTAGCCCCCCTGCGGCCGGCTCCAGCTGCATCCGGGCGGCAGATGGCTTTCCAGCGCGGCCAGCATCGCATCCCGGCGCGCGCGCAGGCCGGTGCGCACACGCTCGAGGTTCGGCTCGAAGAGCCCGCGCTCGGCGAACTCGGCGATCGTGGCCTGCGCGAGGAACGGCGGCGAGATGTACGTCGACACCGCCCGGCCCACGAAGCTGCCCGCCTCGTCCTCCGGGAGCACGAAGTACCCGGTCCGCAGGCCCGGCGCGACCGTCTTCGAGAAGGAGGACGCGTACGTGACGAGCGCCCCTCCCTCGAGCTCGTGGAGGCTGGGCTGCTGCTCGCCCTCGTAGCGCACGAGGCCGTAGGGATCGTCCTCCAGAACCGGCAGACCGTGCTCGGCCACGACGGCCGCGATCCGCCGGCGGCGCTCCGGTGAGACCGTCCGTCCGCTGGGGTTCTGGAAGGTCGGGATCGTGTACAGGAACGACGGTGGATCGGGCACGCGACGCAGCTCGGCCTCGAGCGCGTCCGGGTCGAGACCCTCGTCGTCCATCGCCAGCGGGACGATCTCGGCTCCCTCCCGGGCCAGGATCCGCAACGTCCTGTCGTAGCTCGGGGCCTCGACCAGGACCCGCCCGGAGCGCCGTGCGAGCTGCTCGTTCGCGTACAGCACGAACCCGAGAAGACCGCCCATCGTGAGCACGACGCGTTCCGGGGAGACGCCGTGCCGTTCGGCGGTCCACCCCCGAAGCGGCTCCCACCCTGCACCCGGGCCGTAGGAGAAGACGCGAGCGCCTTCGCGCCGAGCGACGGCGTATGCGCACTCGGCGAGCTCGTGCGCCGGAATCAGCTCCGGTGCTGGCGCACCGCGGGCGAACGAGATGGGCGAGTCTGGCACCCGCGTGAGACTAGACGAAGGGTCGAGCCCGACCGCCACGAGCGGAGAAGCGGTGCGCCGGAGGGCGCTACGCGAAGACGGTGTCCTCGTCCGAGTACGGAGGAGCGCAGGCGCAGAGGAAGCGCAGCCCCTCCGCGCCTGCCGTGATCGTGTGCAGAGCGCCGGGAGGGATGAGGATCGCGTCGCCCGGCCCGACGTCCGCCGCCTCGCCGTCGAGCTGCATGCGGCCCTCGCCCTCGAGGACGAGGTAGATCTCCTCGCTTCGCAGGTGGCGATGGCGCTGCGTCGACTGGCCGGGGGCGAGCGACGCCTCGGCGAGCGACTGGCGCACCGTGTGCAGGTACTCGCGGATCGTCGAGCCGTCCTTGGTCGTGAACGGAGCGGCGTCGCGCTCGCGGTTCCGGATCTCCACGGCGGCCGATCCTACCGCGCCCACCTGCTCCGCCAGGCCTCGCGGTCGCGCGCAGACCACCCATACCACGCACAACCACCCCCAGGGGATCCCCGAGATCCCTGCGGTCAGCCTATCGGCGATCCGCTCACGGATGGGTCACGGTTCTGTGCGGAGACAGTGTCAGCGGCGGAGTCAGTGTTAGCGGGAGGAGCGGTCGAGACCGAGGCGGCCGGGGATCGAGCGCGAGGAGAGGAAACCGAGGCGAGGAGGCTCGAGAGAGTCGCGAGGTGGGGTCGAGACGGACACGCGGCGAGGCGCGGAGGCCGAGGCGGGGCATCGAGCATCCGTCAGGACCGGACGATCTCCGCGACGAGCTGGGCGGTCTCGGTGGGCGTGGTTCCGACGCGGATCCCGTGCGACTCGAGCGCGTCCTTCTTCGCCTGGGCGGTCCCGGAGGAGCCGGAGATGATCGCGCCCGCGTGTCCCATCGTCTTCCCGGGCGGCGCCGTGAACCCCGCGATGTACGCGACGACGGGCTTGGACATCTCCTGGATGAACTCCGCCGCCTTCTCCTCCTCGTCGCCGCCGATCTCTCCCACCATGACGACCTGCTCCGTCTGGGGATCCTCCTCGAACATCGAGAGGACGTCGACGAACGACGACCCGACGATCGGATCGCCCCCGATTCCCACGATCGTGGAGTTGCCGAGCCCGAGGTGCGTGAGCTCGTGGCCGATCTGGTACGTCAGCGTCCCCGACCGCGAGGCGAGACCGACCGAGCCCTCCCGGAAGATCTCGGCGGGGATGATCCCCACGTTGGCCCTCCCGGGCGAGAGCACGCCCGGGCAGTTCGGCCCGATCAGCGTGACGCCCTGAGCGCGTACGTGGGCGTGGAGCTCGAGCATCTCGTGCGCGGGGACGCCTTCCGTGATACAGACGATCGTCTGGATGCCCGAGGCGATCGACTCGTACATCGCGTCCGCCGCGAACGGCGCGGGGACGAAGATCATCGACATGTTCGCGCCCGTCGCCCGCATCGCAGCGTCTACGGTGTCGAAGACGGGGATCCCGTCCACGTCCTGGCCACCCTTGCCCGGCGTGACGCCTGCCACCACCTGCGTTCCGTAGGCGCGATTGCGCAACCCGTGGAAGCTGCCCTCGGAGCCGGTCAGGCCCTGGACGAGGAGCCGTGTGTCCGTGTCGACGAGGATCGCCACTAGGCGGCCTCGGCGAGCTCGACTGCGCGCCGCGCTCCGTCCAGCATCGTCGCCTCCGTGAAGAGGTTCGAGGCGTCGGCCTGCTCCAGGAGGCCGCGGCCCTCCTCGGCGTGCGTCCCGTCGAGCCGCACGACGATGGGGAGGTCGAGCCGCATCTGCTCGAGCGCCTGCAGGATCCCTCGGGCCACCTCGTCGCAGCGCGTGATCCCGCCGAAGATGTTGAAGAAGACGGCACGCACCTGCGGATCGCGCGTGATGACCTCGAGCGCGTCGACGACCCCCTGTGCGTCGCCCCCGCCTCCGAGGTCGCAGAAGTTCGCGGGCCGGCCGCCGACGAAGGTAACGACGTCGACGGTGGACATGGTCAGGCCCGCCCCGTTGCCGAGCACGCCGACCTCGCCGTCGAGCTTGACGTAGGTGACACCCTTCTCGCGGGCCAGGGCCTCGAGGGGGTCCGAGGCCGCCAGGTCGCGCAGCTCGGCGATCTCGGGTCGCCGGAAGAGCGCGTTGTCGTCGACGGTGAACTTCGAGTCGAGCGCGCGCACTTCCCCCTCCGTCGTGACGATGAGCGGGTTGATCTCGCAGAGCATCGCCTCGCAACCCACGAACGCCTCGTAGAGCTTCCCGACGATCGCGGTGATCTGCCGCTGCTCGCCGACGTCGGAGATCCCCGCATCGTGGACGAGCCGCCGTCCCTGCCAGGAGCGGTACCCGACGAGCGGGTCGACGTGGAGCCGGACGAGCGCGTCCGGGCTCCTGGCCGCGACCTCCTCGATGTCGACGCCACCCTCCGTCGTGAGCATGAAGAGGGGCTGCTTCGCGCTCCGGTCGAGCGTGATCGAGAGGTAGTACTCGCGCGCGATGTCGGACGCACGCTCGATCCACACCTTGTGGACCGTGTGGCCGCGGATGTCCATCCCCAGGATCTGGTGGGCGACCGCCTCCGCCTCCGCGGGCGTCTCGGCGAGCTTTATCCCCCCCGCCTTGCCGCGCCCACCGGCCAGGACCTGGGCCTTGACGACGACCGGGCCGCCGAGCTCGAGCGCAGCCGAGCGGGCCTCGGCGGGGCTCGTCGCGAGCTGCCCGTCGGACACCGGAATGCCGAACCGGCGGAACAGCTCCTTCCCCTGGAACTCGTACAGATCCAAAGCGCGGGCGAGTCTACCGCCGTCGTACCCTGTGCGGACGCGTATGCGAGCATGGGCCGGGATGAGCCGCACGGCCGTCATCGTCCTGGTCGCTCTCGGCGCCGCCGTCGCGGGGTTCGCCTTCTCGTCCACTGCCGGCCGGCTGAGCGACGACGCCGGAGAGGTCGAGACGAGCGTCGCAGCCGGGCCTCAGACCGCGGCGCTCGGGTGGCGCGAGACGTACGGGACGTCGAGCGAGCGCGTCGTGTTCACGGTCGAGAGCCTCGAGGTCACGGAGACGGGCTGGCGAGCCCGGCTCGGCGTCGAGAACGCCACGTCGATCGCGTACTCCCTCGGAGACCCGCGAGCGACGCTCGATCGCGCGTTCGGGCTGATGCTGTTCTCGAGCGGCGACCTCGAGGAGCTCGAGCGCTTGAACGAGGAGCGCCGCCTGCCGGCCGTTCGCCCGGCCGCGACCTACTCGCCGCCGCTACCGGCGATCCTGGAGCCGGGCGCCTCCTGGGAGGGCACCGTCTCGGCCCCGGGAGCTCTCGTCGCCGGCGGCTGGGCCCGCGTGGTCTTCGGGGCGCTGACATCGGTCGGGCCGCCACCCGACGGCGTCGACGAGCGGATCGTCTGGATCACCGACCACGCACACAGGCTCAGGCCCTGACCGCTCAGAGGAGGCGGGCGCGGAAACCCGTCTGCGTCTCGGGCTGCGCCCCGCAGCTCGCCGGCACGGCAGGCCCCGACACGGGCTCCGCGACGGCTTCGTGCCCGGTCCCGTCCCAGGCGCGGAAGCGGACGGCCGGTTCACGAGCCTCGTCCAGGCGGAGGTGCTCCACGCCGTCGAGCCCGGTCGCCGATCGCACGGCGTGCTCGGCAGCCTGGGCCCCGGGCCCGTAGCACGTGCGTCCCCGGTAGTTGCCGAGCTCGATCCGGCCTGCCAGAGCGCGGGCGACGAGAAGCGGCGCGTTGCCCGGCTCGACGCGACCGAAATGAAGCCCCGCCGGAAGCACGAGCACGTTCGCCGAGAAGCGATGTCCTCCGTGATGCGAGGAGATCCAGAGCTCTTCCTCGCCGAGTCGTGCCTCGAGCGCCCCGTAGACGGCCGTGCCGCGGAGAGCGCAGCACTGGTCACGGCTTCCGTGACCGCAGACGAGCACGAGCTGTGTGTCGACCCGGGCGCCGATGTCGTCGAAGTCGACCCCCGCGAGCTCGGAATGATCGGCGAAGGAGATCCGGCGCACCTCGCCGCCGGTCTCTTCTGCGCGGACGACGAAGGCGAGGAGCGAGGCGCCCCGGCGCGCGGGCCTGCGAAGGAAGAGCACTCGCCGCGGACCCGGCGCGCGCTCGCGCCACGCCGCGACGGGCTCGCGGGCTCCCTCCGGCAGGCCTTCCCCGGCCCCCACCTCGCGGGGCCAGGTGCCCCGCACCTCGATCAGGAGCCAGCGCACGGCGCTGGTCGCAGTTGCGACGAGAGACTCGCCGGCCGCGCGCGAGAGGTCGGAGCAGCGCTCGCTCAGGCGCGCGTCCCCTGGGGAGCGATTGGCACACGATCGTCACGGTTACGCCTTGACAGATCCGGTGTCTGACACCGAGCTCGTGAAAACGGCCTTCTGAGGCGAAGTCCGCGGCCCGAGGTGTCAGACACGGCCGTCGCCGGCCGCCTCGATGCGGCAAAGGAGCTGTCCGTTCGCGACCTGTTCCCCGGTGGCGACGGCGAGGCCCGCGACGACCCCGGCGCGCTGGGCCACGATCTCGTTCTCCATCTTCATCGCCTCGATCACGCAAATCAGGCTGCCGGCGTCGATCTCGTCCCCCTCCGAGACTGCGACCGCGAGCACCGTCCCCTGCATCGGGCTGACGACCGCGCCGGAGATCTCGCCCGTGAGGCCCTTGCGACGCTCCCGGTGCCGGCGGCCGAGCTCGGCCCACGGCGGCTCCGCGGAGTGGAGGCGGATCTCGTGCCGGCGTCCGTCGAGCTCGATCGCGACCACCTGCTCTCGCGTCGCGCGAGGGACGCCGTCCAGCGCCGGAGCGATGCCGCTCGCCGCCGCGTGCGACAGCCTCTCCGCGACTTCATGGGCTCTCTGCGCGAGCTCCTCCGACTCGACGAGCTCGCGACACGTCTCGCCGGCGACGAAGCACGGAGACTCGAGGAGCGCATGGTGGAACCCGACGAGCGTCGTCGGCCCCTCGATGACGTACTCCTCGAGCGCGCGGAGCATCCTGCGCCGAGCCCGCTCGCGGTCGACGTCGTGGACGATGAGCTTCGCGATCAGCGGGTCGTACAGCCCGGACACGTCGTCGCCCGCTCGCACCCCCGAGTCCACGCGGACCCCGATCCCGGCGGGCTCGCGGTAGGCGGTGATCAGCCCCGGGGAGGGAAGGAACCCCTGCGCGACGTCCTCGGCGTTGATGCGGCACTCGAGCGCGTGGCCGCGGATCACGACGTCCTCCTGCTGCACGGAGAGCGGCTCGCCAGAGGCGATCAGCACCTGCTCGCGAACGATGTCGATCCCGGTGACGACCTCGGTCACGGTGTGCTCGACCTGGACGCGCGTGTTCATCTCGAGGAAGTAGTACGAGCCGTCCTGCGCGAGCAGGCCCTCGATCGTCCCGGCCGACCGGTAGCCCGCGGCGCGGGTGGCATCGACGGCGATCCGCCCGATCCGCTCGCGGAGCTCCGGCCCGACCGCCGGTGAGGGCGTCTCCTCGACGAGCTTCTGATGACGCCGCTGGATCGTGCAATCGCGCTCGCCGAGGTGGATCACGTTCCCGTGCTCGTCCGCGAGCACCTGGACCTCCACGTGCCGGGGGTCGTCGAGGTAGCGCTCGACGTAGACGGAGGAGTCCGCGAAGTAGGCCTCGCCCTCCCGGCGGGCGGAGCCCAGGGCCCGTTCGATCTCCTCGGGGGAGCGGGCGATCTTGAAGCCCTTGCCGCCACCGCCTGCCGATGCCTTGATCGCGACCGGGTAGCCGAGCTCGTCGGCGACCGCAGCCACCTCCTCCACGCTCGTGACGGCATCGGCCGTGCCCGGGATGATCGGGATCCCCGCGGCTCGCATCCGCTCACGGGCCGCAATCTTCGAGCCCATGGCCTCGATCGCGTCCGGCGGCGGGCCGATCCAGACGAGGCCGGCCTCCGCGACCGAGCGCGCGAAGGCGGCGTTCTCCGCGAGGAACCCGTAGCCGGGATGGATCGCCTCCGCCCCCGCGCGCAGAGCCGCGTCGACGATGCGGTCGCCTCTGAGGTAGCTCTCGGCCGCCGGTCCGGGGCCGATCAGGTACGCCTCGTCGGCCACGACGACGTGCAGCCGCTCGCGGTCCGGCTCCGAGTACACGGCGACCGACCCGATCCCGAGCTCGCGCAGCGTCCTGAAGATGCGGACCGCGATCTCGCCCCGGTTCGCCACGAGGACTTTCGTGAACACGGGCATCCGAGACGTATTCTCTCCGACGATGAGCCTTCCCGATCAGCTGACGGTCGCTCGCATCGCCGCGGTGCCGGTTGTCGTGATCCTGTTCGCCTGGGACTTCCCGAACCACGCGTACTGGGCCACGGTCGTGTTCCTGGTCGCGATGGCGACCGATCAGGCAGACGGCTGGCTCGCCCGCCGGCGCGGTACGAACTCCCAGCTCGGGACCCTCCTCGATCCGGTCGCGGACAAGGTGCTGGTCCTCGCCACGCTCGTGATGCTCGTCGGCGAGGGGGTCGCCCCGGCCTGGATGGTCGCGCTGATCGTCGTGCGCGAGATCCTCGTCTCCGGGCTCCGTCTCGCAGCGATCGAGCGCCGGGTCGTGCTCGGAGCGCGTGACCTCGGGAAGCTCAAAGCGTGGACCCAGGCGCTCGCAGCCGCGGTCGCGGGCTTCGCTGCGGCCGGCGCCTGGAGCGAGGACGTCGCCTGGTGGGCGCTCCTCGCGGCGGTCGTCGCAACGTGGATCTCGGGGCTCGACTACGCGCGCGTCGCGCCGAGCGTGCTGCGCGGCGAGCGGGCGTAGAGCTCGGGCTCGCCCTCTCCGTCGACGGCCTCCGCGTGGCCGACCTGCCGCCATGCGCTCTCGTAGGCGGGCGGGCGGCCGTCGAGTCGGGCGCCGTGGCTCGCGAGCTGTCGCATCAGGGCTTCGTGCTCTGCCTGCGGAAGTGGGGGGCGTACCTCGAGCTCCACCACTCCGAGCGTATCCGGCGGAGCAGCACCGGCGTCCACCAGAGCACGAGCCCGACTCCCAGCCCGACTGCGAGGTTGAGCCCGAAGCCGACGGCTCCGACGACGCCGGCGATCGCCCACTCGTTCAATCCGCGGAGATCGCGGAGGAGGCCGACGTGCAGCACACCGGCCGTGGCGATCAGGCCCGCGAGGATCGTGAGCGGGAAGGCGGTCAAGACCGCCGCGAGCCCGGAGCCCAGGAGCAGCGCCACCGCGACCAGGGCGAGCCCGAGCGCGAGCGGCGCTCGGCCGGTTCGCGCCCCGAAGGCGTAGTGGGCGGTGAGGCCGCCCGCCCCGTGGCACACGGGCATCCCTGCGATCGCGCCGGAGAAGAGGTTGGCCGAACCGAGCGTGGTCGCGAGACGGCCGGGCGTCACGCGTCGAGCGCGCTCGCCGAAGTAGGTCCGGGCCGCGTCCGCCGGAGCCAGGCAGGAGTTGGCGAACGTCAGGGGCAGCTGCGGGACCACGAGCGCCGTGAACGCCGCCGCGAAGGTGGCCGCGGAGAGAGAGGGGAGATCGAGCGCCGAGGGCCCGAGCGAGGGGAGCCCGCCTTCCACCAGCATGACGAGCACGCCGAGGGCGACCAGGTAGAGCGCGATCGGCCTCGTACGCAGGATCAGCGCGACGCCGACCACGAACACACCAAGGGGCACGGCCCACGCCGGCGCGAGCGCGTGTTCGGAGAAGGACGACGGTGGATCCGCTACGAGGCCCCAGGCGACCTTCAGGAAGAGGAGACCGACCGTGAGCTGGACTCCCCGGATGAGCGCCCTGGGGAACGCGCGGCCGGCGTGGTCGATCAGGCCCGTCGCACCGAGCGCCACGAACACGACCCCCATGATCAGTGCTGCGGCTGCTATCTCGTCCGACCCGAGCCCCTGCGCGATGGCGATCGCGCCGAGCGCCTTCAGCGGCTGCACGGCGACCGGAAGCCGGTAGACCGCCGCGACGGCGACGTAGAGCGCACCGGCAGGAAGCAGAACCGCGGTCGGCGAGAGCCCGTTCTTGACGATGAGCGCGACCGCGATCGGCACGAGGACGCCGAGATCGGCCACCGCCCCCGACAGCTCCCGCCGGAGGCTGGGATCCTCGAGCCTCGCGGCGGTCAACGCTCGACCATCACCGACGTCGCCTTCACGACTCCGGCCGCGCTCACGCCCGGCTTCAGGCTGAGCTGCTCCGCCGACTCGCGCGTGATGATGGCGACGACGCGCGCCGGCTCGGTGACGTCGATCTCGACGCGTGCGAGCAGGCCTTCGACCTCCACCGAGCGGACGATTCCCCGGAAGTGGTTGCGGGCGGAGAGCTGTTCCGAGCCGTGCGGGCGCCGCAGGCGGTCGATCTCCGCCACCGGCACGACGCGCCGGTTGGCGGCGTCCCGCTGCACGCGAATCTTCCCCGCCCGGTCCCACCGGCGGAGCGTGTCGAGGGAGATCCCGAGCGCGCGGGCGGCCTCCGCGGCGCTGAGCACCTGCTTAGGCATTGCCTGGGCACTTTACACTGGCGTCGTGCGCGCCCGTTCGCCCTCGGATCTCGACGCCGGCCGAGGTGGCGACGTGGGCGGGCGTCGCAGCGCGGTGATAGCCGCCGTTCCGGACGCGGCCGGGGCCGCCCATCCCTGGCTCGAGCGGACCTGCAGGGTCAAGCCCTCGCAGGGAATACCGGCCCACGTGACGATCCTCTTTCCCTTCCTGCCTCCGGCCGCCATCGACGACCGGCTCGTGGACGACCTCCGCGCGCTCTTCGGCCGCTTCGAGCCGTTCTCGTTCCAGCTGTGCGAGCCGAGGCGGTTCCCGGAGGTCCTGTACCTCGCACCCGATCCGCCCGAGCCCTTCGTGCAGCTCGCGGAGGCGCTCGTCACCGCCTACCCGCAGCACCCGCCCTACGAAGGCGCCTTCGACTCCATCGTCCCGCACCTCACCGTCGCCGAGGGCGCGCCCGAGGTCCTCGACGCGGCCGAGGCGGACGTGCGCTCGTCGCTCCCGATCAGCGTCGAGCTCCGCGAGCTCGAGCTGATCGCCGAGCAGAAGCCGCACGGCGCCTGGCAGCGCGTGGCCCGGATCCCCCTCGGCCGGGAAGGCTAGAGCGGGATGTTGCCGTGCCTGCGCTTGGGCCTCGGCTCGCGCTTCGTGAGCGCCGTCTCGAGCGCCGAGACGAGCACCGGCCGGGTCCGTCGCGGCTCGATCACGTCGTCGACGTAGCCGCGCTCGGCCGCCGTGTACGGGTTCGCGAAGCGCTCCTTGTAGTCCGCGATCAGCTCCTCGCGGCGTGCCTCGGGGTCGTTCGCCCGCTCGAGCTCGTGGCGGAAGACGATGTTGACCGCGCCCTCCGGCCCCATGACCGCGACCTCCGCGGTCGGCCATGCGACGCTGAAGTCGGCCCGGATGTGCTTCGACGACATGACGTCGTAGGCGCCGCCGTACGCCTTGCGCGTGATGACCGTGAGCTTCGGCACCGTCGCCTCCGCGTACGCGTAGAGGAGCTTGGCGCCGTGCCGGATGATCCCTCCCCACTCCTGGTCGGTGCCCGGCAGGAACCCCGGCACGTCCACGAACGTGACGAGCGGGATCCCGAAGGCGTCGCACGTGCGCACGAACCTCGCCGCCTTGACCGAGGCGTCGATGTCGAGCACGCCCGCGAGCGCGCCGGGTTGGTTCCCGACCACGCCCGTCGAGTGGCCGCCGAGCCGCGCGAAGCCGCAGACGATGTTGAGGGCCCAATGCGCCTGCACCTCGAGGAACTCACCGTCGTCGAAGACCCGCTCGATGACGTGCTTGATGTCGTAGGGCTTGTGCGGGCTGTCCGGGATGATCGAGTCGAGTGCGGGGTCCTCACGATCGACCGGATCGGCCGGCGGCGCGTACGGCGGTGGGTCGAGGTTGTTCTGGGGAAGGAAGGAGAGCAGGTAGCGGGCCTCCTCGAGGCAGGTCTCCTCGTCCGCGGCGGTGAAGTGGGCCACCCCGGACTTCGAGGCATGCGTCGCGGCCCCGCCGAGCTCCTCGAAGCTGACCTCCTCGCCGGTCACCGTCTGCACGACGTCGGGACCGGTGATGAACATGTACGAGGTCTCCTCGACCATCAGCACGAAGTCGGTGATCGCCGGCGAGTAGACCGCGCCGCCCGCGCACGGCCCCATGATCAGCGAGATCTGCGGGACGACCCCCGAGGCCTGCACGTTCCGCCAGAAGATCTCTGCGTACACCGCGAGCGAGACGACGCCCTCCTGGATGCGCGCACCGCCCGAGTCGTTGATCCCGATCACCGGACAGCCGTAGCGCACGGCCATGTCCATGACCTTGCAGACCTTCTCCGCGAAGACCTCGGACAGCGAGCCGCCGAAGATCGTGAAGTCCTGGGAGAAGACGAACACCTTCCGCCCGAAGATCGTCCCGTAACCGGTGACGACCGCGTCGCCCCAGGGGCGGTTGTCGCGCATCCCGAACTCGACCTCGCGGTGGCGGACGAAGCGGTCGAGCTCGACGAACGAGCCGGGGTCGAGCAGCTTCTCGAGCCGCTCGCGCGCAAGCAGCTTCCCCCGCTCGCGCTGGCGCTGCACATGCTTCTCGGTCGCGGCGTGGAGCGCCTCCTCCCGCAGCTCCTCGAGCCAGCGGAGCTTGGACTCGGTCGTCTCGTGAGCCTCGGCCATCGCCGCGGAGCCTACTGTCTACGCGGGCCATGACTTCGATGACCACTTCAAAGTGACCACATTGGTGCTACGCTCGGCGCGTGCGCACGATCCCCGCAGCTCAGTTCAAGGCGCGCTGCCTGAAGCTCCTCGACGAGGTCGCCGAGACCGGTGAGACGATCGTCGTCACGAAGCGCGGCAAGCCGGTGGCGAAGGTCGAGCCCGTCGAGGAGCCGCCTTCCCTCAAAGGCAGCGTGATCTACCTGATCGACGACGACGAGGAGCTGTTCTCGACCGGCGAGGCTTGGGACGTCGACCGCGAGTGACCGTCCTCGACACACACGCCTGGCTCTGGTGGGTGGACGGCGATCCACGGCTCTCCGACGCGGCGCGAGCGGCGATCGACGGGAGCGAAGAGCTCGTCGTCTCCGCAATCAGCGCTTGGGAGGTCGCGACGCTCGAGCGCATCGGGCGGCTGAAGCTCGTGCCGGACACCCGGGTGTGGATCAGGCGCGCGCTGGCACAGCCCGGCGTCGTTCCCGCCCCCGTGACCCCCGACCTCGCGCTGACGGCGGGATCCCTGCTCCCGCCGTTCCCGGGCGACCCGGCCGACCGCATCATCTATGCGACCGCGCTGGTGGAAGATGCTCGCCTCGTGACGGGAGATCGCCGGATCGCACGACACGACCCCGACCGCGTCGTCTGGTGATGCCTCGATGAGCACACCGCTCGACCGCTCGACGACCTGGCCGTACGAGGACGGCGAGCCGGGCGAGTTCTCGTACGCGCGCCACTCGAGCCCGACGGTCGCCGAGGCGGAGCGCCGCCTCGGCGAGCTCGACGGCGGGGAGGCCCTCCTCTTCTCGGCGGGAGCCGCGGCCTCGGCCGCGATTACCCTCGCGCTGCTCTCCTCCGGGAGCACCGTCGCCCTCGCGGAGGGCGCGTACTACGGGACGGGCGCGATGCTCGAGGAGCTCGAGCGCTGGGGGCTCCGCCGCCTCGAGTTCGACCAGACGGGACCGCCTCCGGCCGGAGCCGATCTCGTGTGGCTCGAGGCACCATCGAACCCGTTCCTGACGATGCCCGACTTCGAGGCCGCGGCCGCGCATCCCGCGCTCGTCGTCTGCGACTCGACGGCGGCCACGCCCCTCCACGTGAAGCCGCTCGAGCGCGGCTGCGATCTCGCGCTGCACTCGGCCACGAAGTTCCTGGCCGGGCACGACGACGCGCTCGTCGGCGCCGTCGTCTGCCGCGATCCGGAGATCCACGCGCGTCTCCTCCAGTTCCGCTCCCGCACAGGGCCGGTCTGCGCCGCGGACACCGCCTGGCTGCTGCTGCGCGGGCTCGAGACCCTCGAGGTTCGCGTGGCCCGCCAGACCGAGAGCGCCCGCCTCCTCGCCGAGCGACTGCGCGCGCATCGGGCCGTCGAGACGGTCCGCTACCCGGGGTTCGGAGGCCTCCTCTCCTTCGACGTGGCCGACGCCGAGGCAGCGCGCCGCGTCGAGACGAGCGTGCGGTCGATCGCGAACATGACCAGCCTGGGCGGGGTGAAGACGCGGATCGAGGCCCGCTCGCGCTGGGAAGGCGCGCGGGTTCCCCCGGGCCTCCTGCGGCTGTCGGTCGGGATCGAGGATCCGGACGAGCTCTGGGAGGACCTCGAGCGGGCGCTGGGGTCTGCAGCCACATGAGCCTCGTCACGCGGCAGAGCGCGTTCATGCACTACAACGCGGGGGCGTTCGTCTCGGGCGGCGAGGCCTGCCTCGTAGATCCTGGGATCACGGCGGAGGAGGTCGCCGCTCTCGCCGCGGAGCTTCGGGGAGCCCTCCCGACCACCATCGTCCTCACCCACTCCGACTGGGACCACGTCCTCGGTCCGGAGCACCTTCCGCCGGCGACCGTCGTGGCACACGCGGACTACCCCGCCTGCCTCGATCCGGCCGGGATCCGGGCTGCGCTGACCGCGTTCGAGGCGCATGAAGGGGTCGTACGCGAGCGGCCCTTCGAGCCGCCGCTGCCCGACGTGACCTTCGCGAACTCGACCACGCTCGGGATCGGCGACCTCGAGCTCCGGCTGGAGCACGCCCCCGGCCACACGGCGGACATGCTCACCGTCTACGAGCCGGCCAGCGCGACGCTGTGGGCAGCCGACGTCCTGAGCGACGTCGAGATCCCGCTCGTCGTGCACGACCTCGGGGCGTACGAGACGACTCTCGCGCGCATCGCGGAGCTCGAGCTCGCGACGCTCGTCCCCGGGCACGGCACCCCGACGAGCGACACTCGCGAGCTCCGGCGCCGGCTCGACGAGGACCGCCGCTACCTCGCGGAGCTACGGGCGGCGGTCGAGCAGGCCGTCGAGGAGGGCCGCTCGCTGGAGGAAGCGGTCGCCGCCTGTGCGACGGTCTCGCTCCGGCGCTCTCCGGAGGACGAGACGGTGCACCGCCTCAACGTCGAGAAGGTGTACGCGGACTCGGGCGGCGACGCGGATCCCGGGGAGGTGGGGTTCGCGCGGGCCTGGAAGGAGGCGACGCGCACGTGAGGCTCCCCTGGCCGTTCACGTCCCGACGAGCGCCCGCGACTCCCGCCGAAGCGGACCGCCGCGCGCTCCGGCAGCTCGAGGCGCTCGGCGCCGACCTGACGAAACCGCGGCACGTCATCCACTTCCTCTACTTCGAGGACGAGGCCTCGGCGCGGCGAGCGGCCGCGGAGATCGAGAAGGCCGGTTACTCGGCGAAGGTTCTCGCCCCTGACGGCGCCTTCCGCGAGTGGCGGGTGCACGCCGACGGGACCCGCGTTCTCGGCCCCTCGACCGTGGACGCCTTCCGGGCGTGGTTCGAGCACGTCGCGAGCGATCTCGGAGGCGAGTACGACGGGTGGGAGGCCGCCAGGAACCCGTAACGAATCCCGTCCGACGGATACCGTACGACCATGCTCTTCACGCGAAGCACGACCACGCTGCCCTCGCCGGCCGAGGCTCTCCCCGGACGGGACACGCCGATGCGCGTGCCTGCGTCCCATCTCGTCCTCGGGACGCCGCTCACGCCTCCCTTCCCGGAGGGAACGGAGCAGGCGATCTTCGGGATGGGGTGCTTCTGGGGAGCCGAGCGCATGTTCTGGAAGGCACCCGGCGTGTACACGACGGCCGTCGGCTACGCAGGCGGCCTCACGCCCAATCCCACGTACGAGGAGGTCTGCTCCGGCCAGACCGGACACGCCGAGGTGGTCCTCGCCGTCTTCGACCCGGCAAAGACGAGCTACGGGGAGATGCTCCGCATCTTCTGGGAGGGCCACGACCCGACCCAGGGCATGCGACAGGGGAACGACGTCGGCACGCAGTACCGGTCCGCGATCTACTGGACGTCGGAGACGCAGCGCGACGGAGCGCTCGCCTCGCGGGACCTGTTCCAACGGGAGCTGGCCCGGGCCGGCTACGGAGAGCTCACCACGGAGATCGGTCCCGCGCAGACGTTCTACTACGCGGAGCCGTACCACCAGCAGTACCTCGCCGCGAACCCGAACGGCTACTGCGGGCTCGGCGGCACCGGCGTCTCCTGCCCGATCGGCACGGGGATCACGACCGCGCACTGAGCGCAGCTCGCTCCGCCGGATCCCTCAGCCCTGCGTCTCGACCGCCGTCGCAGTGGCCGCGCCCGTCGGCACGGGCGCCGCGGCGGCACGTGCGCGACCGCCCGCGACCCCGGTGCCGCCCGCGAGCCGCTGCGCGACGTAGACGGGGATGACCGAGACGATGATGACGAAGAGCGCGACGACGTTCACGATCGGCAGTTCCGTCGGGCGGAAGAGCGTCGCGTACATCCAGATCGGCAGCGTCTGGATCGCCCCCGAGGTGAAGATCGTGACGATGATCTCGTCGAACGAGAGCGCGAACGCGAGCAGGCCGCCGGCGAGGAGCGCGGTCCGCATCTGCGGGAACATCACGTAGCGGAACGTCTGCCAGCTGTCCGCGCCCAGGTCTGCCGACGCCTCGTCGAGCGAGCCTGCGGTGCGGCGCAACCGCGCGAGCACGTTGTTGTAGACCACGACCACGCAGAAGGTCGCGTGGCCGATGACGATCGTCGCGAGCCCGAACCTCACGCCGAACGACCCGAGCACGTCCTTGATCGTCGCCTGCAGCGCGAGCCCGGTGACGATCCCCGGAAGCGCGATCGGGAGGATGACCGCGAACGTGACGACCTCGCGACCGAAGAAGCGGTAGCGGGCGATGGCCATCGACGCGAGCGTCCCGAGGACGAGCGCGATCGAGGTCGCGCCGAGCGCCGCGACCACCGAGTTCTGGAGCGCGGTGCGGACACTGTCGTTGTGGAACGCGACCGAGACCCACTTCGTGCTCCAGTCGCGGATCGGCCACTGCTGCGTCACGCGCTCGTTGAACGCGTACAGGCCGATCACCACCAGCGGGAAGTAGATGAAGAAGAGCGTGAAGCCCGCGCCGAGGCGGAGCAGGAAGCGGGTGAGCCTGGACTCGACCATCAGCTTCTCACAGCGACTCGAAGGCTTTGAGCTTCCGGGCCACCAGGAGGTAGCCCACGATGACGGCGATCGGCACCAGCGCGTAGGCAGCGGCCACGGGAAGCGCCGTCCCGTACTCGCGGTAGATGACCGTGCCGATGAACTGGTCGCTCGAGATCAGCGTGGGGGCGATGTAGTCCCCGAGCGTGAGCGAGAAGGTGAAGATCGACCCGGCCACGACCGCAGGGAAGACGAGCGGCAGCGTGACGCGCCAGAACGTGCGCACCGAGCGACCGCCGAGGTCGGCGGACGCTTCGAGCAGGGAGTCGGGGATCCGCTCGAGCCCTGCATAGATCGGCAGCACCATGTACGGCAGCCAGAGGTAGGTGAAGACGAGCCAGAGGCCCGTGTTCGAGTAGCCGTTGAGCTCGAGGCCCAGCGGATCGAGCGCCCAGTTGATCGCCCCCTCGCCGGACAGGATCAACCGCCAAGCGTACGCCTTCACGAGGTAGCTCCCCCAGAGCGGCATGAGCACCGCGACGACCAGGAGGTTTCGGGTCCGCCGGGACGCGATCCGCGCCATGTAGTACGCGAGCGGGAACGCGAGCACCGCGCAGGCGATGGTCACGAGCGCGGCCATCCTGACCGTCCGCCAGGCCACGTCCCGGTACACCGGCGTCTCGATGACGCGCCGGAAGTTGTCGAGCGTGAACTCGTGGACGAGCTTCGCGGTGAAGGGGTCGGCAGTCCAGAACGCGGAGAGCAGGAGGAAGGCCAGCGACCCGATGTAGACGACCCCGAGCCAGCCCACGGGCAGCGCCAGCAGCCCGAGAAGGCGGATGCGCGGGTGCCGGAAGAGGAACGTGGAGAGGCGTCGCCCC
>Ga0209640_10000620_pt1 | contig 27913 bp, 22 predicted proteins | sample RifCSP10_1_FD_184018 | JGI IMG/M metagenome (GOLD analysis project Ga0209640, IMG submission 184018) | Soil microbial communities from Rifle, Colorado - Rifle CSP2_sed 10_1 (SPAdes) (version 2) | ecosystem: Environmental > Terrestrial > Deep subsurface > Rock core/Sediment | place: Rifle... | reverse complement strand
GACGCTCGCCGACGTGGAAGACAGGTTGACGCTCCCGCCGGTGGACAGCATCTGCAGCCCGTGCCCGGACACGTCGTACTCGACCCGGAGGTTCCCGTCGAACGCCACGGTCGGGGAGACTCGAGCCGTCAGCGCCACGGGCGACAGGTCCAGACGCCGCCCGTACCCGTAGGCACTCTGGTATGCGGTGTCGTAGGAGGCGGATTCCGAGTTGGAGTAGTACGTCTGCTGCAGGCCAACGGTCAGAAACTCCCGAGTCAGGCCGCGGCCCTGGCCGATCGCCTTGCCTCGCGCGAAGAGGCGGCTGGTCACGCCGTAGGTGAACCGTGTCGCCCCGCTCACGACGAAATCCGAGACGTCGCCGACCACCGGCGTGACGGCGTAGTCGGCAATCCGGCTCGTGATGTCGACGGTGAATGCGGGCTCGATGACGTGCTTCAGGCGCTCGGCGAACGTGCTGTCCGGCCTGTCCCAGATCCGCGTGAACACGGGTCCCACCACCTCGGAGCGCAGCGACATGTACTGCCGGAGGTACGGATCGCCCACGGTGCCTCCGGTGGCACCCACGCTGCGCGAGTAGCGGGTCGCTCGATAGGTTGCGCTGGTGTTCACCGACAGAAACGTCAGGCGCGACAGCGGCACGCGCACCATCGGTGAGACGTCGAGGCGGCTGTGGCTGTTGTCGGACGTCACCAGGCCGTCGGTCACGGACCGATTGGGCAGGAAGGCGTACTCGGCGTTCACGGAGGCGTACACGGGCGAGCCGAACAGCCGCTGGGGAGCCACGCTGGTCGTCACCCGGGGTGTGCTGCCGTAGACGTACGAGCTGTCGGATCCGCTCAGCAGCTCGTTTCGCTGATAGAGGACGCCCGTCGTCGTCGGCCCGAAGGCGGCCGTGAGACTTCCCTCGATGACGCGGCTGTTGCGCGATGCCTGGTAGACGTTCTGGTGATAGAGCTGCTGACTGACGACATCGGAGAAATAGTCGAGCCGCGCGCGCGCGCGAACGCCTCGCGAGATCGCGTGATTCACGCTGCCGGTGAGCTCGAAGCTCTCGCTCGCGGGCAGCGTCGTGGTCACACCGTTGTCGGTGTACTGGGCTTCCTGCTGGGCGAAGCGGTAGAAGCGCACGTTGCCCGAGGATTGCGCCGCGGCGACGTAGCGGTACTCCACGCCGGCTCCCTGCCCGGCCCGCGTGAACCAGTCGTGGAAGAACGTGGCGTCCTGACTGCGGCCGATGGCCCAGAAGAACGCGTTGCTCACGGCCTGCCCTCGCAGCGTGGATGTGCCGTAGGTCGGCAGCAGGAACCCGGTGGCGCGGTCGTCGTCCTGAATCGGGTAGTACACGAAAGGCAGGTAGAGGACCGGCACGCCCTTGACACGGAGCACGGTGTTCCGCGCCACGACGTAGTCGTCCAGATTCAGGACGAAGCTGGTGGTCTCCAGGTCCCATCGAGGGGTCGGCTGCACGCACGTAGTGAATCCACCGCGCGTGATGCGGTACCGGCGGTCACCGAGCTTCTCGATCGTCTCGCCCCAGAAGTACACATCCGCCTCCTGGTTGCCGAATTGCCTGCGATCGGCCGCGTCGCCGAACGGCATCACGCCGGAGGCGACGTGGAACGTGCCGGTGTTGTTGTTCAGATCGAACTCGACGCGGTCGGCGGCGACGTGCCCCTGGGGGTTCTGGAAGACCACGTTGCCGCTTGCGACCAGCCGGGACGTGTCGAGGAAGAGGTCGATCTGTTCGGCGAAGAATTTGGTTTGCCCGTCCCACTCCTGCTCGACCTGGCCAGTGAAGCGGAGATGGTTCTCCGACACGATTTCCCACTTTCCTTGTTCCGAGCGCATGCGATCGAGCAGCGCGCGGCCGGACGTCGACTGTGCTGCCGAGGCTGGCGGCGCGGGCTGCTGCGCCAACGCGGGCGCGGCCTCGATCAGGCACACGACGCACGACAGAAGGAGGACGCGAGCCATCGGCGTGGTGGGAATTACCGCAGGATAGCACGCTGCCGGAGACGGTCTCGAACGGCGCCCGCCAGGAAGATCGAGCCGGCCACGCAGACCGTGCCGGCTGTCTCGAGGGCTTCGTCAACCGCCCGGTTGGGGTCGGGTTCCACGCGCACCTGGTCGGCGCCCGCGGCGCGCAGTTGCTTCGCCAGGTCGGCAGCCGGGATGGCGCGCGGTGTCGGCGCGGCAGTGGCAATGACCGACGACACGGCCGGCAACAGCGCGTGCGCGATCTCGGCCACGTTCTTGTCCCGCATCACGCCGATGACCAGCGGTGGGCGCTCCGGATGCCACCGGCGCAGATACGCCGCCAGCGCTCGGGCGCCTTCGGGATTGTGCGCCGCATCGAGCAGCACGCGCCGGCCCGCATCGATGGCCAGCAGCTCGAGGCGGGCCGGCCACACGGCAGAGGACAGACCGTGTTCGATCGCCTCCCGCGGCATCGGCAGACCATTGGCCGAGGCGACCTCGAGCAGCCGGACGGTGACGATGGCATTGCCCACCTGGTGTGCGCCTCGGAGGCCCAGCGTCACCGGGCCGTACGATCCCGTGGGTGTCGCCAGTGTCAGACGTGCCCGCCCATCGACCATCTCGGTGTTGCACTGTGTGTCGGCGACGGCCTCGACCAGCGTGGCCCCCCGTTCAGCCGCGCATCGGCGAATCACCTCCGCCGCCTCGCGGCCCAGGTCGCCCATCACGACCGTCATGCCCGGCTTGATGATTCCAGCCTTCTCGAACGCAATGGAGGCCAGGGTGTGACCGAGATGCTGCTGATGATCGAAGTGGATCGTCGTGATGGCGCCAGCCAGGGGCGCGATCACGTTGGTGGCATCGAAGCGGCCGCCGAGTCCCACCTCGATCACGCCGACGTCCACGTCCGCTCGCCGGAACAGCTCGAAGGCCGCCGCGGTGGTGGCCTCGAAGAACGTCGGCTGCACGGTCAAGACGCCGGCGTCCTGGAGCCGGTCTGCGCAGCGCAGCACCTCCTCCACGGCCGCTTCGAGCAGCCTCTCCTCGACAGGACCGTCCCCGATGACGAAACGCTCGGACAGCGCGCTCAGGTGCGGGGAGGTGTACCGCGCCGCACGCACCCCGGCGGACCGGAGGGCGGCGTGGGTCATGGCCGTGACCGATCCCTTGCCGTTGGTGCCGGCCACGTGCAGAGAACGGAATGACCGCTCCGGATGGCCGAGCCCCTCGCACAGCCGGGAGATGTTGTCGAGACCCAGCTTGATGCCGAAGGTCTCGAGCGCGAGCAAGCGATCAAAGGTCAAAGGTGTCGAAGCTGCCCCGGACCTAGGTTGACTCGGCGGCGGCGAGCTCGCGAGTACGTTCGGGCGCCGCGGTCCCGGCGTCCGTGCGCATGAAGTGCAGCGCGCGCGCGATCGCGGCTTTCAGATCCCGGCGGTCCACGACGAGGTCGAGCATCCCATGTTCGAGCAGGAACTCGCTCCGCTGAAACCCTTCGGGAAGCTTCTGTCTGATCGTCTGCTCGATCACGCGTGGGCCCGCGAAGCCGATGAGGGCTTTGGGCTCGGCGATGTTCAGGTCGCCCAGCATGGCGAAGCTGGCCGTCACGCCGCCGGTCGTTGGATCGGTGAGGATCGAGATGAAGGGCACGCGTGCCCGGTCCAGTCGTGCGAGCGCGGCCGACACCTTGGCCATCTGCATCAACGACAAGGCGCCCTCCATCATGCGGGCACCCCCCGAGCAGGAGACGATGAGGAGCGGGTGGCGGCGCGCGAGGGCCATCTCGGCTGCCCGTGTGATTTTCTCACCGGCGACCACTCCAAGGCTTCCGCCGATGAAGGAGTACTCCATCGCCGCCACGACGACATCGAAACCGGCGAGCTGGCCGGTGGCCACGATCACGGAATCCTTGAGGCCCGTCGCTTCGATGGTCTTGCGAAGCCGGTCGCGGTACGGCTTGGTGTCGGTGAAGTGCAGGGGATCGGTGGAGGTCAGGTTCGGGAAATGCTCCTGATAGCGGCCGTTGTCGAGGAGCGACGCCAGCCGCTCGACCGCGCTCAGGCGGAAGTGATGGGCGCACTTGGGACAGACGTTGAGGCTGGCTTCGAGGTCCTTCTTGTAGATCAGCTGAGCGCAGTCCGGACACTTGACCCACAGGCCTTCCGGAACGCGGCTTGGCTTCTCGGCCGTGGAAGAGGCGATGGGCTTCCGTGTCTTCTTGAACCAGGCCATTCTTGCGTATTAACTCAATTCAAAATGCAAAAGTCAAAATGCAAAAAGGCGAGGAATGCCCGGAACCCTTTTGCATTCTGCATTTTGCATTTTGCATTACGCGGCCCTCATGTTCGTGGGACGTAGTACTGCGTCCCCCGTCCCATGGTGTCGATCTGGCGGATCAGGTCGTCGAGGGCCTCGTCGCTCCCGGCGAGGTCGAACTGGGAGGTCTCCACCACCAGGAGCGGCGTGGCCGTGTAGTGGAAGAAGAAATGTTGGTACGCCTCGTTCAGCTCGCGCAGGTATTCCAGGCTGGGCTCCGGCGATTCGTCCTCGGTCTTCGCCGCACGATCCCGAAGCCGGCGGGTCAGGATGTCGGTCGGGGCCTGGAGATAGATGACGAGATCCGGCGACGGCACATCCCCAGCGAGAAGGTCGTAGAGCCGCTGGTAGATGAACAGCTCGTTGTCGTCCAGATTGAGGTAGGCGAAGATCTTGTCTCTGTCGAAGAGGTAGTCGCTCACCGTGGCCTGCGCGAACAGATCGCCCTGGCGGATCGCCTGTTGCTGCCGGTGACGGTTGAGCAGGTAGAAGAGCTGGGCCTGCAGAGCTGCTCCCGGACGGCCCGCGTAGAAATCTGCGAGAAACGGATTCTCCGTCTCTTCGAACACCGTGGCCGCGTCCCGCCGCGCCGCCAGGCGCTCGGCCAGCGACGTCTTCCCGACGCCAATCGGTCCCTCGATCGCAATGTGCCGAAACGACATGAGCAGCGGCTCGGGCTCGAGCCCGATTGGCGCATGCTATCTTATCGGCCAATCCAATGCCCAACGCTCAATGCACGATGCCCGATGCTCGAAGTCGTTGTGCATTCGGCATTGAGCGTTGGGCCTTGGGCATTGAGCATTGGGCATTGAGCCTGGTCCTGCTGACCGCCGGCTGCGCATCGGCCCCTGTTGCGCCGGTGTTCTCCGCCCCGCAGGGCAGCCCGGTCGTTCCGGTCACGACGTGGGAGGAGAAGATCGGCTGGATCCTGCGGCTCGAGGATCAGCGTCTCCTGCGTGATCCGAATCCGCCTCCACCCAGGGTCATTCGGCCCGCCACGCCACGCCTGCCCGCGGTCGTCGCGCCGCTGCCGCCATCGGATCTGATTCGCCTGCTCGGCGACCCGGAAGCGCGAGTGCGGCGCCGGGCGGCGCTGGCGCTGGGTCGGATCGGTCTGTCCGGCGGTGTCGAGCCGCTCATTGGACTGCTCGGGGACGAAGAGATCGAGGTGCGGCAGATGGCCGCCTTCGCATTGGGTCTGCTCGGTGACGCCGCCGCACGGCCGGCGCTGCTGATGGCACTGGACAATCCGGAACCGGTCCTTCAGGGTCGCGCAGCCGAAGCGCTGGGGGCGATTGGCGACCGGGCGGATGCCGATGCCATCGGGGCGATGGTTCGACGACACGTGGGCGCAGGCGTGCTCGGGAGCATCGACCCGGACGATCTCGGATATCCCATGCCGGCTCCGGTCGAGGCGGTTCGGCTCGGTGTGTATGCGTTAGCCAGGCTGAGGGCGTACGACGCGCTCGCCGCAACGGTGCTCGACGGCCAGGGCCAGCCCGTGTCCCGCTGGTGGCCCATTGCCTTCGCGCTCCAACGCGTCGGCGATGAGCGGGCGGTCCCGGCACTGGTGACGCTCCTGTCCACCCCGGGGCGTTACACCGCGTCGTTCGCCGTGCGCGGCCTCGGCGCCGCCAAGGCCGTTCAGGCCGCCGCCGCGCTGAGAGAGATCGTCACAGAAGGCCGCCGTGATCCGGCGGTGATCGTTCAGGCGCTGCGGGCGCTGGCGCTCGTCGGCGACAGAGCGTCCGTGCCGGCCCTGACGAACATGGTGACGGACCGGTCAGTCACGGGCGCGGTCAAGCTCGAAGCCATGGCCGCACTCGGGAGTCTCGTCGACGCGGCCGACCTGGAGCCACTGCTCGATCTGGTGTCGGACCGCGACGCAGTCGTGCGCGGTACGGCGTTCCGCGCGCTGGCCCGAGTCGACGCGGCGACGTTTCTCTCCGTGCTGGCCGGGTTGGATGCAGACCGTGACTGGACCGTACGGGTCGCCGTCGCAACCGCGCTGGGAGGGCTGCCGGCGGAGCAGAGCCTGCCCCGGTTGGCGCTCATGCTGCAGGATAGCGACCGCCGAGTGATCCCCGCGGTGTTGACCGCGCTGGCCGCGACGAAGGCACCGAACGTAGACCGGGTGCTCCTCGAGCGTCTCCGGTCCGATGATTTCGTCGTACGGACGACAGCCGCCAATGCGCTGGCAGACCTGAAGGTGGCCGGGGCGATCGAGCCGCTGATCGAGGCGTATCGTGGCGCGGACGGCGACAGCACGTATGTGGCGCGCGCGGCCGCCTTGAGCGCGCTGGCGCGACTGGACCCCGCCGCCGCGCGCCCCCTGCTCGACGAGGCCCTCAAGGATCGCGAATGGGCTGTCCGGGTCCGCGCACGAACCCTCCTCGGTGAGCAGGGAGTGACCGGCATGGAGGAGGCGATTCGCCCGGCCGCAGCCGGCCGGCCTGTCACCGGCCCCGAGTGGCAGGCGCTCGCTGTGCCCCGGTTCTCCCCCCATGCCTTCATCGAAACGGACAAGGGCACGGTGGAACTGGAGTTGACCGTGCTCGACGCACCACAGACGGCGGGCAACTTCATGGCGCTGGCTCGAAAGGGATTCTTCAACGCCGTCGCCATTCACCGGGTGGTGCCGGATTTCGTGGTGCAGGACGGCGATCCACGAGGCGATGGCGAGGGTGGGCCCGGGTACACGATCCGAGACGAGATCAACCAGCGACCCTATCTTCGAGGGACGGTCGGCATGGCCCTCGACTGGGAGGACACCGGCGGCAGCCAGTTCTTCATCACGCACTCACCGCAGCCGCACCTGGACGGCAGGTACACCGTCTTCGGACACGTGGTCAGCGGCATGGAGGTGGTGGATCAACTGCTGCCCGGGGATGTGGTTCGACAGGTGCGGATCTGGGACGGGGTCTTGCCGGAGTAGGGTTCCAACTCCCAACTCCCAGGTGACTGGAAGTTGGGAGTCAGGCTTGTCGGCGGGCTATCTCTTCTTCGCCGCCTTCTTCTTCGCCTTCTTTGCCATCGTTGTAATCCCCCCTTTCGCTTGGTTGGATTGCGAGTGTTACCTCCCGCGCACCCGGAGCACTCTGCCGCCTGGCACGTCGGCCCGGATGCCGGTCATCTCGCCTTGCGGGCTCACACCGACGCGATGACGTCAGGAGAGCAGCAACTCACGGCCAAAAAAAATGGGGTGCTTCACCGAGCACCCCGTGAAGCTGCGGAAGACCTACCGCTTCTTCGCGGCCTTTTTCTTCCCGCCCTTGGCAGCCTTCTTCGCCATTGTTTTCTCCTCAGGATTAGCGGCTCAGCCTCCGACGGACCACTCGGCCGTCACAACGGGTGGGCTGAGCCATCCACCCTCATACCAGATGTAGATTATGGGTGAGATTTTGGTGCTGTCAAGCACAAAATCGCCGTGCTTGTCAAAAGATCGCGACGCCGCGATACCCGACTCGCCATCCCACTCCCACCCATGTTGTCAAGTCTCGGTCGAAGCGCGCGCGTACTACACAGCGCGTGCGAGCGCGCGCGTCACGTCCGTGACGTGCGGAGTCGTTGCTTGTGTGCGTGTCGTTCGAGTGCGAGCGTCACGAGCCGGTCGAGCAGATCCGGATAGGCGAGGCCGGTCGCCTCCCACATCTTCGGGAACATCGAGATGGCGGTGAAGCCGGGAATCGTGTTGACCTCGTTCAGAAAAAGGCCGCCGCTCCGACCGTCGAGGAGGAAGTCGACACGGGCCATGCCGGCAAGGTCGAGCGCACGGAAGGCCTCGACGCTGAGCCGGCGAACACGCGCGGTGACCTCGGGAGGGAGCTCCGCGGGGATCTTCGCCACGGCGCCATCCGGATCGAGGTACTTGGCCTCATAGGAGTAGAAACCGTCGCTGTGGCTGACGATGATCTCGCCTGGGAGGGACGCCTGCGGATCGTCGTTGCCGAGCACGCCGCATTCGATCTCCCGCGCGTCCGGCACTCCGGCCTCGACCACGACCTTCCGATCGAACTCCAGGGCCAGTCGCATGGCGGTGGAGAGATCCCGCTCCGACGCGGCTTTCGAGATGCCGACGCTCGAGCCGAGATTGGCCGGCTTCACGAAGACGGGATAGCCCAGGTCACGGCCGACTCGTGACGTGACATCCCCGGATGCGGTGTCCCACTCGCGCGAGAGCACGGTCAGGTGGGGAACGATGGGCAGACCGTGCGCGGCGAAGATCATCTTGGCTGCCGCTTTGTCCATGCCGAGCGCAGAGCCGAGCACGCCGGCGCCGACATACGGCACGTTGGCCAGTTCCAGCAGCCCCTGGACCGTTCCGTCCTCGCCGTAGGGTCCGTGCAGCACCGGGAAGACGACATCGACTCCGCCGCTCACGGCCGTGGTTGGCTCAGCGGCTTGAAGGGCCCCGGCCGGACCCTCTCTCTGCACGTCCCCGGCGGTGAGCGCCGTCGGCTCCCTCGCTCCGAGCAGCCATCGTCCGTCCTTCTCGATGCGGATGGGGACCGGCTCGTATCGGCTCCGATCGAGGTGCTTGAAGATCGAGGCGGCGGACACCACCGACACCTCGTGCTCCCCTGACCGCCCGCCGTAGATGACGCCTACGCGGACTCTCTTCACTGGGTTCTCGGGTTCTCAGGTGCTCGGGTGCTCAGGTTCACTGGGTTCACTGGGTTCACTGGGTTCACTGGGTTCACTCGGTTCACTCATAATAATCGTCTTGAGCAGCCCGTTTCGCTTTGCCCTGCTCCGCACGGACGGAGCTGCCCGCCTCGGTGAATGCCACACGCCGCACGGTGTGGTGCACACACCTGCCTTCATGCCAGTCGGAACGCAAGGCTCGATCAAGGGCGCTCTGTTCCGGGACGTGGAGGACGCGGGCGCCGAGATCGTGCTGGGCAACACCTACCACCTCTACCTTCGGCCCGGCGACGAGCGGATAGGCCGACACGGTGGTCTGCATCGCTTCATCGGCTGGAATCGGCCGATCCTCACTGACAGCGGAGGCTTTCAGGTGTTCAGCCTGGCCGAGCGCCGCCGGATCACGGAGGACGGCGCGGAGTTCCGCTCCCACCTTGACGGATCCCTGCACCACCTGTCCCCGGAACGGACGGTCGACATCCAGGCACGGCTCGGGTCCGATGTGGCAATGGTGCTGGACGAGTGCCTCGCCTGCACGGCGACCCATGAGCAGGCCGCCGAGTCGATGCGGCGGTCGGTTCGTTGGGCCAGCCGGTGCCGGAACCGGCTGGAGTCACTGCGAACCGCGCCGGCACCAGGGGTGGACGTGCTCAATCCCGGCCAGGCGCAGTTCGGCATCGTCCAAGGGGGAGTATTCGCCGACCTGCGCCGCGAGAGCGCGGAGGCGACGCGGTCGATCGGCTTCGACGGCTACGCCATCGGCGGCCTGAGCGTTGGAGAGCCGATCGACCTCATGTACGAAATCGTCACCGACACGGCCCGCCACCTGCCCGAGGACCAGCCCCGATACCTCATGGGCGCCGGCACGCCCGAGGACCTGGTCGAGTGCGTCTCGCGCGGTATCGACCTCTTCGACTGCGTACTGCCCACGCGCAACGCGCGCAACGGGCAGCTCTTCACCAGCCAGGGGCGGATCAACATCAAGAACGCGCGCTATGCAGATGACGAGGGCCCAGTGGATCCGGCCTGCGCCTGCTACACCTGCCGGCGTCATTCACGCGCCTATCTGCGACATCTCCACCTGGCAGGCGAGATCGCCGCCAGTGCCCTTAACACGTTGCATAACTTGGCCTTTTACCTTGACACGATGAAACGGATCAGGGAGGCTATTGCGTTCGGGCTCTTCGATACGTTCAGGCTGGAGTTCCTTCAGTCGGTATCCCGCCTGTCTCACGACTCATGAGCGTTTCTGACTCGTTCCTCCTGGCCTTGGGCACCCCTCCGCAGGGATCTCCCAGTCCGTGGCTCCAGTTCATCCCGTTCGCCCTGATCCTGGGCATCTTCTACTTCGTCATGGTGCTGCCGATGCGACGCCGGCAGCAGAAGGTCCAGGCGTTCCTGAGCGCGCTCAAGGTGGGCGACAAGGTCATCACCTCGGGCGGGATCTTCGGATCGATTACACGGGTCGGCGAGCTTTCCGTGCAGCTGCAGATCGCCAACAACGTCCGCATCGAGGTGTCGCGCCCTGCCATCGTCGGCTATCAGGGACAGGAACCGGTCGTCCCCGAGGGCACCCAGCAATGATGAAGAACATGCAGTGGCGGCTCGGCCTGATCGCCGTCGTCATCGGGCTGTCGATCTGGTCGTTCTATCCGCCCGACGAGAAGGTCAAGCTCGGCCTCGATCTGCAGGGCGGCGTGCATCTCGTCCTCCGCGTCAAGACCGACGATGCCCTGCGCGTCGAGACGGAAACGACGGTCGAGAGGCTGCGCGACGCGCTCACGCGTGCCGGCGTCGTGTATACCCGCGTCGAGGCGACCGGCGCCACCGAGTTCCGGGTCGAGGGTCTTCAGGATGACGCGGCGTTTCGGGCGCAGTCGGCCGACGCCGAGACGGTGTACGACCGGTCTTCGGAGGCCGGGGGCTACACCTACCGCATCAAGCCGAACATCGCGAACCAGCTTCGGACCGAGACGGTGACGCAGGCACTCGAGACGATCGAGCGCCGGGTCAACGAGCTCGGGGTGGCCGAACCGATCGTGGCTCGATATGGCGCGCAGGATCGGATTCTCGTGCAGCTTCCGGGCGTGAGCGACGTCCGGCGGGCCAAGGAGATCATCCGGTCGACGGCGCTCCTCGAGTTGAGGCTCGTGGAGCAGGGGCCGTTCCCGACCCGGGAGGCGGCGCTGCAGGCCTTCAATAACGTGCTGCCGGCAGACTCCGAGATCCTGCCGGGTCGCACGGAAGGAACAGGGACGGCGGGCACTGCCGGCACGGTGTACTACGTCGTGAAGAAGGTTGCCGCGGTCAAAGGCAACGATCTCCGCAATGCGCAGCAGTCGCTCGACGAGTTCAACCGGCCCGCGGTGGCCTTCACGCTGAAGCAGGACGCGGCAGTCCGGTTCGGCGATTTCACGCAGGCGAACCTCGGGCGTGGATTGGGCATCATCCTCGACGAACGCGTGATGTCTGTCGCGACCATTCAGGGGCGCATCACCGACAACGGCCAGATCACGGGTATCTCGCGTGAAGAGATGCTCGATCAGGTGATCACCCTGAAGTCGGGCGCGCTTCCCGCCTCGATGGACTACCTGGAGGAGCGCACGGTGGGGCCGTCGCTCGGACAGGACTCGATCCGGGCCGGCGTCACCGCATCGCTGGCCGGACTGGGGCTGGTGGTGCTGTTCATGCTCGTCTTCTACAAGCTGACCGGCGTGAACGCCGTGGTGTCGATCGTCGTGAACCTGCTGATCCTGCTGGGTCTCATGGCGTTCATCCCGGTGACGATGACGCTGCCGGGCGTTGCCGGGTTCATTCTGACGATCGGCATGGGGGTCGACTCCAACGTGCTGATCTTCGAGCGGATCAAGGAGGAGCTGGCCACGGCGCGCGGCGTGCGTGCGGCAGTCAACGCCGGCTTCGACCGCGTCTGGTGGACGATCGTCGACACGCACGTGTCGTCACTCATCGCGGCCCTGCTGCTCCTGCAGTTCGGCACGGGGCCGATTCGGGGCTTTGCCGTGACGCTCATCATCGGGCTCCTCTCCAACGTGTTCACGGCCGTCTTCGTGTCTCGCACGATCTTCGAACTGGTCCTATCGCGCCGGCAGCACGCGCAGGCGCTGAGTATCTGAGATGCGCATCTTCACCAACGCGAACTACGACTTCATCCGGTGGCGGTGGCACGCCATCATCCTGTCGACGCTCGTGGTCGGTGCGGGCGTGGCGCTGCTGATGACGCGCGGCCTGCCGCTCGGCATCGACTTCTCGGGCGGCACCTCGCTCGTCGTCGAGTTCAGTCAGGAAACGTCGCTCGATCGCGTGCGGAGCGCGGTGGCCTCCCTGCCGGGCGAGGAGGTCATTCAGCAGTTTGGTGACCCCTCCGAGCGCCGGGTGCTGATTCGGCTGCCACAGGTCGAAGGGGCAGAGGAGGGCGCCGGCCTCGAGCAGGGCGCCATACAAGTGGAACAGGCGCTCCGCAGCGCAGGACTGCCGGCGTTCGAGATCGCCAACCGCGAAATCGTCGGCCCCGTGATTGGCGCCGACCTCCAGCGGCGCGGCATCTACGCCACGCTGACGTCGCTACTCGCCATCACGATTTACATCGGCATCAGGTTCCGGTTCTCGTTCGCGGTGGGCGCGATCGCGGCGACGCTCCACGACGTGTTCGTCACGCTCGCGTTCCTGATGTTCTTCGGGTACGACATCTCGTTGAACGTGGTGGCGGCCATTCTGACGATCACGGGCTACTCGGTCAACGACACGATCGTGATCTTCGATCGCGTCCGCGAGAACCTGCGGTCGAAGAGGAAAGAGGGGCTCGAGCACGTCGTCAACCTGAGCGTGAACCAGACGCTCGGGCGAACGGTCATCACCGCGGGCACGACCTTCCTCTCCGTGATGGCGCTGTATCTGTACGGCGGCGAGGCGCTCGAGGGCTTCGCCTTCACGATGCTCGTCGGCGTCGCGAGCGGCACGTATTCGACAGTGTTCATTGCGTCGGCGATCGCGATCATCCTGAGCGGCCAGAAGCGTCGCGGCGACCGGGCGGCAGCGTCGCCCACCGAGGCACCGGCACGTCAGGGGCGGAAGCAGGGCCGGGCACGCGCCTCGTGATGTGACGTACCTCCACGCTGCGCTGCTCGGGGTCGTCCAGGGCCTCACCGAGTTCCTGCCGATCTCGTCCACGGCGCACCTGCTCATCGGGGGCCAGTTGCTGGGGTACGACGACCCCGGCGGCGTGTTCACGGTGATGATTCAGCTGGGGTCGATTCTCGCGGTGATGTGGCTCTACCGCGAGCGGATCTCGAACGTCGTATTCGGCCTGCCCTCGCGGCCCGAGGCCCGCCGGTTCGCGGTGATGCTGCTCGTCGCCTTCCTGCCCGCGGTGCCGGCGGGAGCCTTCCTGGCCGACTTCGTCGGGACCGTGCTGTACGAGACGCCGGCCGTGTACGGCTGGGCGTTCATTGCCGGCGGCATCGTGATGCTCATCGTCGAAGGGTTCGCTCGAGCCCCCCTGGTCCGGAGCCCCGACGACACGTCGCTCGCGCGCGCCTTCGGCATCGGCCTGGCGCAGTTGCTCGCGCTCGTTCCTGGAGTCTCCCGCTCGGGCGCTACCATCGTGGGCGGCTTGCTCATGCGGCTCGACCGTGCCGCTGCCGCCGAGTTCTCGTTCTTCCTCGCGATGCCCACGATGATCGCGGCCTTCGTCTACAAGCTGCTGGAAGTGCGGAGCCACCTGGAGCCGGAGCGGGCTGGAGAAATCGCGATTGGCTTCGTGATGGCGTTTCTGGCGGCGCTGGTGGTCGTCAGACCGTTTCTCCGGATCGTGGGACGCTCGGGTTTCGCTCCCTTTGCGTGGTACCGCATCGCGACGGGGGTGGCGATTCTCGCGGGGGTGGGGGCCGGCTGGCTGTGATTAGCTGGCTCCGGCGCAGCTTTCTGGCGGGCTTCTTCGTCACCGTGCCCCTGGTGATCAGCGTTGCCGCTCTGGTGTGGATCTTCGGTATCATTGATGGTTTCACGGCCCCGCTGGTGAGGTGGGCCCTGGGTCCCGGGGTGCCGGATGCGGGCACGCTTCGGGACTACGTGGCACGGTTCGCCGGCGTGCTCGTCACGCTGCTCGTCGTGCTGACGATTGGGGCCGTGACCACGAACGTCATCGGCCGTCGGCTGCTGGCACGAGCGGAGGGCTGGCTGATGATGATCCCGGTATTCCGGACCATCTACGCGCCCGTGAAGCAGCTCGTCGTGGCGTTCTCGCCGGACAACGAGTACGGCTTCAAGCGCGTCGTGATGGTCGAAGATGCCAGTCGCGGCTGGGTCATGGGCTTTCTGACGAAGGAGTTCACGGTGGTTCACAACGGCCGCTCCGAGACGATGATGGCCGTGTACGTGCCCACGAACCACCTGTACCTGGGCGACGTTGTGATGTACCCACGCGAACGCGCCATGTTCCCCGACGTGACCGTCGAGGAAGGGGTTCGCATTTTCCTGACCGGCGGGATGTCCCTGCCCGGTCGGATCGAAGGCAAGTCGTGAGGCCGGTCGAAGGGCCGCGGATGACAGGCATGGGAACGAGAGGAGTGGACAGAGTGATGACCGAGTCGTCGATCTACGTCGCCACGCCAGCGTCGGCGGCGGGGACCCTGAAAGGATTCGGCCGTGTCGCGGCGCTGGTCGCCATGAGCCTGGCGTTGCTCGTGATGCTGGCGGCTCCCTCCGCCGTGCTGGCGCAGCCTGCCGCCGGTGAGCAGGAGGCGGAGGCACATCGCGCGGGCGGTGAAGTCAATCTGGTGCTGCCGGACCTGGAGCTGGTCGAGGTCGGCGGCTACAACGGGCGCACCCTGCTGCTCGGCGGCGTGCTCGTATCGATTGGCGGGCTGCTATTCGGGCTCCTGATTCTGCGGCAGGTCAAGAACCTGCCGGTCCACCGCTCGATGGCGGAGATCTCGGACCTGATCTACGAGACGTGCAAGACGTATCTCGTCACGCAGGGCCGGTTTCTCGCCATTCTCGAAATCTTCATCGCGGTGATCATCGTTCTGTATTTCGGCGTCCTGTCCGGCCTGGAGGCGTTCCGGGTGGCCATCATCCTGCTGTTCAGCGTCATCGGGATTCTGGGCAGCTACGCGGTCGCCTGGTTCGGCATCCGGGTGAACACCTACGCGAACTCGCGGACGGCGTTCGCCAGCCTCGAAGGCCGGCCGTACCCCGTGTACGCGATTCCGATCAAGGCCGGCATGAGCATCGGCATGCTGCTCATCAGCGTCGAGCTGCTGATCATGCTGATCATCCTGCTCTTCATTCCGGGCGACTACGCCGGCCCGTGCTTCATCGGCTTCGCGATCGGCGAGTCGCTGGGCGCCTCGGCGCTTCGTATCGCGGGCGGCATCTTCACCAAGATTGCCGACATCGGGTCGGACCTGATGAAGATCGTCTTCAACATCAAGGAAGACGATGCGCGGAATCCGGGCGTGATCGCCGACTGCACGGGCGACAACGCGGGCGACTCGGTGGGCCCGAGTGCGGACGGCTTCGAGACCTACGGCGTCACCGGCGTGGCGCTCATCATGTTCATCATGACGGCCGTGCCCGAAGCGGCCACGCAGGTCCAGCTCCTCGTCTGGATCTTCGTGATGCGCGTGATGATGATCATCGCCAGCAGCGGGTCGTATCTGATCAACGAGGCCATCGCCAGGGCCCGGTACGCGAACGCGGCGAAGATGAATTTCGAGGCACCGCTCACCACGCTGGTATGGCTGACCTCGATCGTGTCCGTCGTCCTCACCTTTGTCGTCTCGTATCTGCTCATCGCCGGTCTCGGAGATGGGACGCTCTGGTGGAAGCTCTCGATGATCATCAGTTGCGGCACGCTCGCGGGCGCCATTATTCCAGAGCTGGTCAAGGTCTTTACCTCGGTCGAGTCGAGCCACGTGAAGGAAGTCGTGACGTCGTCGAAGGAGGGCGGCGCCTCTCTGAACATCCTGTCCGGGTTGGTGGCCGGCAACTTCGGCGCCTACTGGATTGGCCTGAGCATCGTCGCCCTGATGTCGGTCGCCTACCTCGTGAGCGGGTGGGGCCCTGCGATGTCGGCGCTGATGCTCGCGCCGGCCGTGTTCGCGTTCGGTCTGGTGGCCTTCGGCTTCCTCGGCATGGGTCCGGTGACGATCGCCGTCGATTCGTACGGCCCGGTCACCGACAACGCGCAGTCGATCTACGAGCTGTCGGTCATCGAGGGGATCCCCGGCATCCAGCAGGAGCTGAAGAAGGACTTCGGACTGAGCGTGCAGTTCGACAAGGCCAAGGCGCTGCTCGAGGAGAACGACGGCGCCGGCAACACGTTTAAAGCGACGGCCAAGCCGGTGCTCATCGGCACGGCAGTGGTCGGGGCCACGACGATGATCTTCTCGATCATCGTGTTGCTCACGAACAGGCTGACCGAGAACATCGATCGGCTCTCGGTGATGCACGCGCCGTTCCTGCTCGGCCTGGTCACTGGCGGCGCCGTGATCTACTGGTTCACCGGTGCGTCGATGCAGGCGGTCACGACCGGCGCCTATCGCGCGGTCGAGTTCATCAAGGCCAACATCAAGCTGGAGGGGGTCCAGAAGGCGTCGGTCGAGGACAGCAAGAAGGTGGTCGAGATCTGCACGCAGTACGCGCAACGGGGGATGTTCAACATCTTCCTGGCGGTGTTCTTCGCAACGCTGGCGTTTGCCTTCGTCGAGCCGTACTTCTTCATCGGCTATCTCATCTCGATTGCGATCTTCGGGCTGTATCAGGCGGTGTTCATGGCCAACGCGGGTGGCGCGTGGGACAACGCGAAGAAGATCGTCGAGACCGAGCTGAAGATGAAGAACACGCCGCTGCACGCGGCGACGGTCGTGGGTGACACCGTGGGCGATCCCTTCAAGGACACCTCGTCGGTGGCGCTCAATCCGATCATCAAGTTCACGACGCTCTTCGGGCTGCTGGCCGTTGAACTGGCGGTGAGCCTGACCCGGGACGCGGGAAGCGGCGTCAGCCACGCACTGGCCGCGCTCTTCTTTCTCGTGTCGGTCGTGTTCGTGTATCGCTCGTTCTACGGCATGCGTATCGGCGTGGGGGGCTAGGGCGGTGGGGCGGACTGGAGCGGCCCGGCGGGGGTGCTGGCGGGCCGGTCTCGTCACGAATGTAACCGGAGTGGCCAATCGCGGACTTTCCCCCTTGCGTTGGCCGCGTTCCGAGATAAAATGCCCGGTCCCGCGATCGCGCGGTCCGGAGCACGGTCGGGAAACCGGTGTCTAAGGTATTGCTGGGCGTTCCAGGGCGGAGATCAGGGGTTCGTTGACACTGTTTTTTGGGCCTGGCTATAATCGGCCGCTCCGCACGGGTGAGTCCAGGGAGGGTGAAGACCAGTGCCACGCGAAGAACGCATGTTCGGCGATATCGTCGACCCGTCCATCAGGCTGGGGAACAACCAGGGTAAGTCGGTCGGGTTGACGGTCCTGATCGAAACCGTCGCGCTTCTGGCGATGGTCATCATCCCGTTGATGGCAGCGGATGTGCTGCCCACGCCGCCGTCGATGATGGCCTTCGTGGCGGCGCCGCCCCCGCCCCCGCCTCCGCCCCCCCCGCCGCCGCCACCGAAGGTCGACGTGAAGCCGGTCGAGGTCGTGAACCCGAACGCGGCCCCTGTCGAGGTCCCGGTCGAGATCAAGCCAGAGGTCATCGACACCAGTTTCGACCGCAACGTGGGTGTCGAGGGCGGGATTCCCGGTGGGGTGGTCGGCGGGGTCGTTGGTGGCTTGCCCGAGGCGCCGCCTCCGCCGCCACCCGTTCAGCCGGTCCGTGTCGGCGGCCAGATCAGGCAGCCGACCAAGACCAAGGACGTCCGCCCGACCTATCCGCCCATCGCGCAGTCGGCGCGTGTGCAGGGTGTCGTGATCATCGAAGCCGTGATTGGGCCGAATGGCAAGGTGCAGGACGCGAAGGTCCTTCGCTCCATTCCGCTCCTCGATCAGTCCGCGCTCGATGCCGTGAAACAGTGGGAGTTCACCCCCACCCTGCTCAACAACGTTCCCGTGCCCGTCATCATGACAGTCACGGTGCAGTTCACACTCAGTTAGACGACCAGCACGTCATCGCAGCCAGGCAACCACCGTACGGGATGTGGAGGATGCAGTAATGGAAGTTCGGAAGATGCGTCAATTGGGTCAGATCGCTTGCGGGGTCGCGGCCGTCGTGCTGCTCAGCACGCCGGCGTTCGCGCAGGAAAGCACTAGCCTCTCCCTCGTGGATATGTTCGCGCAAATGGGCAAAGTGGCCTGGGGCGTGGCGATCGTGCTGTTCATCATGTCGTTCTGGTCCGTGGGTATCGCCATCGAGCGCATCTACACGTACAACCAGGCGCGCAAGCAGTCGAAGATGTACGCGCCGCAGGTGGCCAAGCACCTCAAGGAAAACCGGTTGAAGGAAGCCATCTCGCTGTCGGCGTCGAAGGACTATCGCTACAGTCACCTGGCCAAGGTCGTGCTGGCCGGCCTCCAGGAATACCAGTTCGTGCAGGAAAGCGGATCGAGTCTGAACCGCGACGACGTTCTGGACACCGTCCGCCGCTCGATTCAGCGCGCCTCGGCCCTCACGACCAACGACTTGAAGAAGGGGGTCAACACCCTCGCCACCATCGGTTCCACCGCCCCGTTCGTCGGACTGCTCGGCACTGTCGTCGGCGTCATCAACGCCTTCGTCGGCATCGCGTCGACCGGCTCGGGTGGTATCGCTGGCGTGTCGGCCGGTATCGCCGAAGCGCTCGTCGAGACGGCGCTGGGGCTGTTCGTCGCGATTCCGGCCGTGTGGTTCTACAACTACCTCACCGGCCGGCTGGAGTACTTCAACGTGGAGATGGACAACTCCTCGTCGGAGCTCGTCGACTACTTCATCAGGAAGACGGCCTGAGAGCGGCCGGCTGCGTCCCACCGGGGGGCGATCCCCGGTCGGCACGTGCCGGTGGAGTTTGATCTATGGCAATGCAAGTAGGCGGCGGCGGCGGAGTCAAGTCTGACATCAACGTCACGCCGCTGGTGGACGTGATGCTGGTGCTTCTCATCATCATGATGATCGTGGCGCCCCTCCTCAATTCGGGGATCCCAGTCAGGCTGCCAGTCGCGACCTACACGACCGAGAAGCCCGACACACAGGACCAGACCGTGCTCGCCATCGACTCGCAAAAGCGGCTCTACCTGAACACCGTTCCGGTGATGGCGGGCGACTTGCGGCGTCGCGTCGAAGAAGTGCTCGAAGGAAAGAAAGACCGCATCGTCATCATCAAGGCTGATCAGGACGTCGAATACAGCGCGGTGATGGATGCCATGGACGAGCTGCGCGCGAGTGGCATCGAGGACATGGGGCTCATCACCGACCCCAGGCAAACCAACACGACGCAGGGGGGCGAGTAAGATGGCCGTCCACCAGCATCACGGCGCCGAACGCGTCTTCGCGGGGAAGATGCCGCAGGCGACCGCCGACATGAACATCACGCCGATGATCGACGTGCTGCTCGTGCTCCTCGTCATCTTCATGGTCACCCTGCCGCTCAATCAACGCGGGCTCGACGTCAACCTGCCAGCCGAGACGCAGCAGGCCAAACAGGCGACGCCCGATCTCAGCCAGATCGTGCTGAACTACACGGCGGACAAGAAGATCTCCATCAACAACCAGGACGTGCCTCTCGGCCAGCTTGGTGAAAGGCTCAGGGCCATCTTCGAGGATCGTGGGCAGAAGACGATGTTCATCATGGGCGCCGGCACGCTGCGCTACGGGGAAATCGTCGAGGTGATCGACGTCGCCAAAGGCGCCGGCGTCGAGAAGGTGGGCATCGTGACCGAGGGCATGATCCGCGCGGGAGGCGGGGGCGGCTAGCCCGCGTCGCGCATCCGGGTCCTCTCACAAGGCCGCCTCCTCACAGGGGCGGCCTTTAGACACCGATTTCTTCACACGCTCTCAGAAGCGGAAATTGAAGCCCAGTTGCCCCTGCCAGCGCGAGCGCAAGTCGTCACGCGAGAAGCGCGGATTGGCCGCGGGTGCCGTCACGACATTGTTGAGCGTGTAGATCCACTTGCCCGTTGTGGCGTCGACGGCGGCGGAGGCAGGCGCAATACCGTTGAACGTCGCGTACTCTACCAGCCCGCTGCCGCTGTCGAACGCGTTGACGAGGTTCTGCAGGTTGAACGTGATCTCGCCTCTGTAGCGGCCCATCGGCACCCGGAAGGCCATGCCGAAGTCCAAGGAGTTCGTCCATGGCGCGCGGCAGGAGTTGCGCTCGACGATCGTCCCAGGTGTGAGCCCGTCGCAGCCGTCGTTGATGAACGCCATCAACTGGTCGAACGTTCCGTTGCTGATGATCACGTCGCTGGCATCGCGGGGGACGTAGAAGAGATCGTTTGTCGTGCCCTGGTCGATGTTGACGTCGTTGCTGAAACGGTACGCGTAAGGACGGCCGGTCTGTCCGTTGTAGTACACGGAGAACGAAGCCTCCGTTGGGCCGAGAGGCAACGAGTAGATCGCCGAGAGCGTGACACGGTGTCCAGGGGAAAAGTTCGACATAGCCAGCGGCACGGAGTTCACCCCGCTGCCGCCGAAGTAGTTGTTGATCCAGTTTGACCGCGCTTGGCTCGAGCCACCATCGTTGATGGTCTGCGAGCGGCCAAACAGATACGAGCCCTGAGCGTACCACCCGTTCCGGTAAGGCTTTTCGAGCTTGGTGGCGATCGCCCACGAATTGCCCTCTGTCGTATTCGTCAGGAAGATGACGTCGCTGAAGGCAGGATTCGCCCGACGATAGAACGGTCGGCCATCGGGTCGTGCCCCGGCGACGGCGAGGTTCAGGTTCTGGTAGTCGATGTCTTTCAGCGTCTTGGAGAAGAGGACTTCGACATTGCCAATCAGCCCCATGACCAGGCTGCGGTCGTATCCGACGTTGCCGCGCAGGAGCCGGGGGAAGCTGTAGCTCTTGTCCACGAGATTGATCTCGTTGGTGGCCGCCGTACCGACATTCCGGGGCTGCTGCTCAGTGTCGGCGACAAACGGGATGCGATTGTCGGCGTTGAACCCGGTGCTGATCCGCGTGAACTCGTTCCCGGTGTTCGTGTACTGATTCGACAACCAGACATACGGTGTACGGCCGCCGAAGAGCCCGGTCCCGAAGCGGATCTGCTGCTGTGTTGTGTCCGTGCCCAGGTTCCAGTTGACCCCGATGCGCGGAGACCACGTCGACGATTCGGGCACGACGTCGGTGCTCACACCGTACAGCGCACTTACGGTCGGATTCGGTGCAGGGTTGTCCGGGAAGATGGGCAAGTCGACTCGGAGCCCATAGGTGACCGTCAAATCGCTGCGCAGCCGCCACACGTCTCCCGCGTAGAACCCGAGCTGGTGCACCCAGAACTCCGCCGCCTGCAGCGGATTCGCGGTGTTCGAGAAGCTGTAGTCGAACGACTGCGCCAGCCCCTGTTCGAAGAGGTCGATGCTGTTGAAGTCGTAGGTGCCGAAGTTGTCGCGGATGAAGAGGTTGTTGAACTTGAACAGTTCGTTGTGTGTACCGAAGGTCCACTGGTGCCGGCCGTGCAGGAGCGTCAGATCATTGCTGATTTCGATGATGTCCTGATCGAGCCTGTTGCGCGTCGAGAACTGCTCGGTGCCGAAGCGGACATCCTGCCCCCCGCCCATCCGAATGTTGACCTGAGGAAACGGGTCGTTGCGGTTGTTTCGAACGTCGCGGATGCGCTGATAGGTGACGCGAGCCTCATTGGCCATCCTGCTGCCGAACGCACTGTTCAACTGTCCGACTGTCGAATTGACGCGGCTGACGAACTCGTAGAACTGGTCCGGGAAGAAGAAGCGCGTGGTCGAAATGGTGCCCACGTCGTTCAGAGCGTCGATGAAGTTGTGACGGACGGTGAGTTGGTGACGCGTGAGGTTGAAGTCGGTCCGGACGAAAATCTTGTCGTTCGGGTTCTGACGAATGAACTCGGTGATGGGTCCGGGGTTGTAGCCGTAGCGCGATTGTGCCACTGTGAGCACCCGCTGTATGTCCACCTGACGGCCGAACGTCTGGCCGGACGATCCATCCACGGACCAGCCCGACGGCGTTTCCCGACGTTGCCGTTCGACGTTCCCGAAGAAGAAGGCCCGGTTGCGCACCATCGGTCCACCAAAACTGACGGCGAGTTGACTGTCGCTGAACGTGGCGATCGGCCGGCTATCCACTCCGTCCCCGACCCAGCCCTGATTCCGGAACACGTACAACACCTCACCGCTAATCGCGTTCGTCCCGCTCTTCGTGATCGCGTTGATTCCGCCTCCGGAGAAGTTGCCCTGACGGACGTCATACGGCGAGACGACGAGCTGCAGCTCCTGGATGGCAGCGAGACTGATGGGCTCGGTGTTGGCCAGCCCTCCAGGCAGCGCTGAATCAGCGATACCGAACAGGTCGTTGTTGACGGCGCCGTCGATCTGCAGGTTGTTATAGCGGCCGCTGCGTCCCGCAACGCTGAGGGCTGTCCCGGAGTTCGCGTTGGTGTTCGACGGGGCAAAGAACGGGTTCGCGCGGGCGAAGTCTGTCAGGCTGCGCTGCAGCGTCGGCAGGTTCTCGATAAGAGCCTGCTCGATGTTATCCGAGGTGCCGGTGTTCGTGCGTGTGAAGACCGAGGATGCGGCGCTGACGACGATCGTCTCGGTCACGGTGGCCAACTGCAGCGTGAGGTCAACCGTCGTGGCTTGTCCGAGATTGACAATGACGTCAGTCTGTTTCTCGTCGCGGAATCCGGCGAGGCTCGCCGCGATGTCGTAAGGTCCACCGATACGCACGTTGACCAGTGTGAAGGTGCCATCACCCGCGGTGATGCCTTCATAGACGGTGCCGGTGGGGATGTGGGTAGCGGTCACGGTTACGCCTGGCAATACCGCTGCCTGGGGGTCACGGACTGCGCCCGTCAAGCTACCGGTCGTCACGTTCTGACCGTACGACGAGTGGACGGTCGCCAGGAAGGCAACAGCCACGCACACAACCGTCGCTCGAATGGACTTCATCATCTTCTCCAAGGATGCGAATCTGCGAGTTCCGAAGGGTACCCGGATCATCCGACGGCCGAATAACGTCTCGGCATGAGGGGCGTGGCTCGAAGGGGAACTATACAACGAGAAGGGCCGACTCCCCTGGAAGCGGGAAGCGGCCCTCGGAGCTCGAGACTCGTCGAAGAATCAGTCGCCGGCGCCCGCGGCACGCTGCTTGGCCTGAACGGCCACGGCGCGGTCACGGAATTGGTCGGCCTCCTTCAGAAGGGCCTGCTGCCGGGCCGGGTTCTTCTCGAGGTTCGCCTGCACTCGCAGTAACAGGCCCTTGTAGGTGAGCGCTTCGGGGTAGTCCGACTTGAGCGTGATCGCCTTGTCGATCGCGTCGTGGCCGGCGAGCACGAACTTCATCCTGTCGGCCTCCGACGCCGTGAAGTCGCGAGAGGACTTCTCCCAGTAGTACGTGGCGATGGTGTAGTACGCCTCAGGGTTGTTCGGTTCGCGCTCAGCCCGTGCGTGCAGCGCTTCCATGGTCTTGGCGAACTCCCCCTGGCGGTTATAGAAGGCAGCCAGCGTGACGTAGACGCCGGCGTCGTTCGGCTTCATGTCGCGTGCCTTGACCAGGAGCTGTTCGGCCTGCTCGTAGTCGCCGTTCTCTTCGTAGATGCGGGAGAGGTAGGTGTAATTGGCCGGCTCGGTCGGCTCGAGCTCGATCATACGCCGGAGGATCGGCTCGGCTTCAGACGGTTCATTCAGCTTGTCGGGACCATACGCCGCCACCAGGTACTCCATGGCGCGCTTCTTGGTGAGCGGATCCTGCACCACTTCCGCTGCCTTCCTGTAGTTGTCGATGGCCTTTGTGAGCAGTTCGTCGTTGGCGGGCTCGCCGCGGCGCGCCGGGCGATACTGGTTGTCGAGGCTGTTGCCAAGGAAGAAGTACGCCGGGTTCAGATTCGGATCCGTGCAGTCCTGGTTCGAGCCGCGGCAGAACTCGATCGCTTCGGTGTACTTCGTTGCGGCGGCTCGGAAATCCTGGCCGCGATAGAGCTGGTTCGCATCCTTGAAGGCCATCGTTGCCCTGAGCATGGCAATCTGGCCACAGCCGACCGCACCGAGGCTGAGCGCGGCCAACAGACCGATCACCGCAGCCTTCGACGAAAACCTCTTCATGTCAAGTCTCCCCAATTTCAGCAACCGTCCTGACAGCCTTGGCGGCCTGTCCGGCACCCATTCGACCGTTCCCCGGACGCCCTCTGCACCCGCACCCTCGGGGTCGTGGCGCCCCTCGAACGGGCCAGTATAGTGATCCGTTTTCGAGCCAGTCAAGGGTCCGGCTATCATGAAGATACCGGCAAACCCGAGTGCGGCTGACGGCCGAAAAGCGCCGTACCCGGTTTAGACACCGTTCATCATGATTCGATTCGAGACCCTTCTCGAGAAGGTGCGGAGCTACAGTCCCGAGGCGGACCTGGAGCTCCTCCGGCGCGCCTACGTATTCTCGGCCCTCGAGCACAAGGGACAGGTTCGCCATTCCGGCGAGCCGTACCTCGTGCATCCGCTCGAGGTCGCCGACTCCCTGGCAGACATGAAGCTGGACGTCGTGGCGGTGGCCGCCGGGCTGCTTCATGACGTCGTCGAGGACACCCTGACGACGCCGGAGCGCATCGCCGAGCTGTTCGGCGCCGAGATCGCACACGTCGTCGAGGGTGTCACCAAGATCGGCGCCATTCCTTTCTCGTCCAGCGAAGAGCGGCAGGCCGAGAACTTCCGCAAGATGCTCCTGGCGATGGTGGATGACATCCGCGTCATCCTCGTGAAGCTGGCCGACCGTCTGCACAACATGCGGACGCTGCACCATCTGCCGGAGGATCGCCGCATCAAGATCGCCCAGGAAACGCTCGACATCTACGCGCCCATTGCCAATCGTCTCGGCATGAGCAAGGTGAAGAACGAGCTCGAGGAGCTGGCGTTCAAGTACCTGGAGCCAAAAGCGTACGAATCGCTGCGGGCCAAGGTCGAGGCCCGGCGGAAAGATGCCGAAGGGGTGATCGACGATCTGACCCGCACGTTGCGGGCCCGACTGGAGGACGCGCAGATTCCAGTCATCACCCTCGATGGACGGATCAAGCGCCTTTACAGCATTCACCTGAAGCTCAAGCGGCAGAAGATCGATCTGGAGCGCGTGTACGACTTCGTGGCCGTCCGCGTGATCACCCAGTCGGTCAAGGACTGCTACGCCGCGCTCGGCATCATTCACCAGACCTGGTCTCCCGTGCCCGGCCGCTTCAAGGACTTCATTGCGATGCCGAGGCCCAACGGCTATCAGTCGCTGCACACGTCGGTCATCAGCGAGCACGGGTTTCCGCTCGAGGTGCAGATCCGCACCGACGAGATGCATCGGCGCGCGGAGGAAGGCATCGCCGCGCACTGGAAGTACAAGGAGGGGCGCGTCGGCGACCATCGCGACGAGCGCTACTTCCATTGGATGCGCCAGCTCCTCGAAGTGGAGCAGGAGGTACGCGATCCGCGGGAGTTCCTGCAGAACCTGAAGATCGACCTGTATCCCGAGGAGGTCTACATCTTCACGCCGAAGGGCGAAGTCCGGTCGCTGCCGCGGGGAGCGACGCCCGTCGACTTCGCCTATACCGTTCACACCGACGTCGGGAACCAGTGCATCGGGGCGCGGATCAACGGACGGATAGTTCCCCTTCGCTCGCCTTTGCAGAACGGCGACATCGTCGAGATCGTCACGCAGTCCGGGCACAAGCCCAGCCGAGACTGGCTGTCGTTCGTCGTCACCTCGCGTGCGCGCAGCAAGATCAAACACGTCCTCCAGGCGGAGGAGCGGACACGCAGCGTCGAACTGGGCCGGCGCCTGTTCGACAAGGAGGCGCGGCGCTTTGGCCTCAACGCGCTTGCGCTGCTCGGGAGCCCGGAGCTGGCACGATTCGCGTCCGAGTACGGCGCGAAATCCTCCGACGAGCTTCTGGCGCACATCGGATACGGCAAGTTGGCGGCGCGCAGCGTCCTCCAGAAGGCCGTGCCAAGCGGGCAGCTTCGCGAAGACTCATCCGTCGTCTCCGTCGTCCGACGCGTCCTCCGATCGGGATCGGGATCCGACAAGATCAAGGTCCGGGGGACCGACGACGTCATGGTCTTCCGGGCGAAGTGCTGCAACCCGATTCGGGGGGAACGGATCGTCGGCTACATCACGCGCGGCAAGGGCGTGTCCGTGCATTCACTCGGCTGTCCCAACGTGCTCAATCTCATGTTCGACCCGGAGCGGAGAATCGACGTCGAGTGGGACAGCGCAGGGAGCGACCAGGCGTCATACTTCGTGCGGCTGACCATGCAGGTGGAGGACCGCAAGGGAATGCTGGCAGAGATCAGCGCCAAGATTTCCGGCATCAACACCAACATCACGAACATGGAGGCGCGCACCGGCGACGATCACCAGGCGCGCATCGACATGACCGTCGAGATCCGGGACGTGAAGCACCTCGAGAAGGTGATCAAATCCATCAAGGGCGTTCAGGGCGTGTTGGGGGTGGAACGGGCGGCCCGCGCGTAGTTCACAATGCAAAATTCAAAATGCAAAGCTCGAGGTGCCGTGGCCGTTTGCATTTTGCATTTGGCATTTAGCATTACGAGAGTACAGCGATCGCATCGACTTCAATCTTCACGTCCCGCGGAAGCCTGGCCACCTGCACGGTGGCGCGCGCCGGCGGCGGGTCGACGACGTAGCGGCCGTAGACCTCGTTCATCGCCGCGAACTCGCCCATGTCCGTCAGGAACACAGTGGTACGGACGACGTGTTCGAAACCGGCACCCACCGCTCTGAGGAGTGCCCCGAGGTTTCGCATCACCTGGTCCGCCTGGACCGTGATGTCCCCCTGGACGAGAACGCCGGTCGCCGGATCGATCGGAATCTGTCCCGAGACGAAGAGCAGATTGCCCGCTCTGATGGCTGGAGAGTACGCCCCCATGGCCCTGGGCGCGTCGGGCGCGGTGACGAGCTGTCTCACGTCAGGCCGCCTTGGTCACCTTGCCCTCGCGCAGGCAGCGCGTGCACACACGAATCCGCCTGGTGGCGCCGCCGATGCTCGCGCGAACCGTCTGAAGGTTGGGTTCAAACCGTCGGGCGCTGACGTTGTGCGCGTGGGAGATGGTCCGCCCAACGACGGGACCCTTGTGGCAGATTTCGCACCGCTTCGCCATGTCGTCCTCTCAGAGGGCAGGACACCAGGGGCTGACGCGCTCCTCTGATGCCCGCAACCCACGAATTGTAGCAGGGTTACGGCACGATGAGCGAGCCCAATGGCTTGGCCAGACCGTCGTCATGCTCCTGCGCCGTCCGCACGTGAAGCAGCCGCCCCATCAGCGTCAGGTAGGCATCCTCATCGGCCGACGTTTTGTGAATCTCCCGTGTACCCTCCTCGATCGCGCGCAGCGTGATCGCCACCTCGCTGTCGTAGACCTTCGCGTGCGTGCGCATCTCAGCAAGCATCGAGGTCATCTCCCGAGCCAGTCGCTGCGCTGGTATCGAGGCGGGGCTGTGTTCGTAGAGGACTCCGCGTGACGCGGTCTCGAGGGTCGCCGCGACGGCGCCGGCCGCCTGCGCCACGTCCTCATCGATGAGACGGCTGAAGCCCTCCGGCGTGTGCCGCGCGATGAGGCCCTGGATGAGGAAGAAGATTTGATGCTGGCGCTCGGTCAGATGGCTGATCGTGGGAAGCAGGGCTGCCAGATCCCGCCTTTGCTGTCGTTTGACGACCGCGGCAGGGTGCTCACGGGCCGCCGCGAGGTAACCGCAGTTGTCGGGACACTGAATCTCCACGAGACGCTTGGTCCCACAACAGATCGCGCAGATGCTCTTACCGAGCGCCGGGCACTCTCGCCGACCCTTTCGCACGCCGCACGA
>Ga0209640_10000619_pt1 | contig 27917 bp, 19 predicted proteins | sample RifCSP10_1_FD_184018 | JGI IMG/M metagenome (GOLD analysis project Ga0209640, IMG submission 184018) | Soil microbial communities from Rifle, Colorado - Rifle CSP2_sed 10_1 (SPAdes) (version 2) | ecosystem: Environmental > Terrestrial > Deep subsurface > Rock core/Sediment | place: Rifle... | reverse complement strand
TACGCTCTTTTCGAGCTCGGGCCGGCCGGCCAACTGGAAGTACTCCTCGAATGTCATGCCGCCAGGCAAGAAGTTGAGCAACGCCGCGCTCATGCCGAGGGGCGCTACTGTCGTCGCCGGAATGGCGCGCCGGGCACAATGGGCGAACACGGCTTCACGCGCCTCGAACGCGAACGCATCGAGGCCATCGACATACAGATCGACGTCTCGGAAGAAGCGCTCGAGATTGTCGTCGGTGACCCCCTCAGGAAAGATGTCCAGCTCGCACTCGGGATTGATGTCCCGCGCCATCTCGGCCAGGACCTCCACCTTCGATCGCCCCAGGGTGGACGTGGTCGCACCCCCCTGACGGTTGAAGTTGGCGAGCTCGAAACGATCCAAGTCTGCGATGCGGAATTTCCCGATCCCAAGGCGGGCGAGCGTCAGGAGGTGAAAACCGCCAACGCCACCCATGCCGGCGATGGCGACCCGCTTGCGCCTCAGGAGGTCCTGCTCGGCCTCCGTCACCCAGCCGATGTTCCGGTCGAAGGCCGCGGCATAGTCGAAAGAGGTCGTCATCTCCTCCCGCGAACGGCAGGCCGGCGCGCGACCTGCCGGCGCCCATCAGGCCGCGGCGGTCGCGTGCGCGGCGTGACCGAACTGACCAACGGAGCTGGTGAGGACCGATACGTTCGAAAGCCGGCTGCGGAGCAGCTCAATCAGATGAATATACCTTTCGTTGGGCCGCCGGGAATCGAATCGGAGGAGCTCCATTTCACAGTTGTATTTCGGGTCGAAGTAGGCGGGGACCGTGCGTCCTCCAAATTCGAATGCCGATCCACCCAGACGACGAAGGATGGTCGACGAGGAATGCCGGACGGTGGCTGTCACCATCATGAGCGAACCGCCGAGCGCGCGAGCGAGGCTGTAGCCGCCGAGCGCGAGGAGCAATCCCGCCGACGAGCAGCGGCAATCCTTCGAGACGGCCCATCCGCCAACCTCGGCGTACCGCAGCCGGTCACGGCGAGCCCGCTGAATCTCCGACTCCACCGCCAGGCGGAGCGTATGGCTCCACTCTCGCATCTTCACCAGCGGGCAATGCCAGGCTCTGAGCTGCTCGAGCGAGACGTTCGTAGAGTGCTCGAGGTACCACTCGCAGGCGCTGACCTCTCCGTCGTTGTTCAGCATCAGGAGGTGCCAGCTTTTGTCGTCCTCGGGGGTCTGGTGCAGCCCCTCAGGTGAGAGCTGATGGCGCTCCAGCGCGCCGTCTTCCATGTAGATTCTGCCGCGCATCCGCTGCATATCGCGCAGCAGCTGCGCATGCCGGGTCGAATCGACGGTGATGTTCGTGAAACTCTCAGGTAGCGTGGCCTGGGGTGGGGCCAGTAGGACGAGTCGTCGTTCGATTGTTGCGATATTCCTCTCCAGCAGTTTGAGCATGCCATCCCCCCATCGAGCAACGCACGAAATGCCGGAGGGGGGTCGGCCATCTCGCAACGGAGCCACTCGCAAGCATCGGAGCCCGCTCAGCAGCGCTCCAATGGGCGTGCCGAACACCCGCAGACATCCCTGAGGGCTCGACTCGCGAAAATCGTGACGGTAACTTGTTGAAAAATCTAACGTTCCGAAGGTCGCACCGATTGCCGATCCGTCTGCGAGGCTGGGGGGAATGTGCCGGGAAGCTGACGGTTCGAGTTGCCGTTCGCGCAATTCCGTAATTTGCCGAACGCGCGGCGGCATATTAGCCCGAAACGATTGGACATGCACTAATTTTCTCAATCGCACGGTGTGCGGCGTTATTGGCGCGATCGCAAGGCTTTAGTCATCACGTTGGGAGACTTTTCACTGCAGGCCCACATGCGCAGATCTTCATAACCCTCGAATTGACAAGGAGTTAGCCTTTGATTCCGGTCCCAGGCTGATGGAGAGGCACTTGCTCTCTGACTCACTCCGTCCAATTCGGAGGCCCTAGATGCACAGAAATTGGGTTGCGGTCTTCATGCTGCTGGCCGCGAGCGTTGTGTCGTCGTGCTCGGTGGATCCGGAAACCGCCAAGCGAGAGTTTCTGGCCGACGGCAACCGGTACATGGCCGAAAAGAAGTATCCCGCAGCCATCGTGCAGTACCGGAACGCGCTCCGGCAGGACGACAAGTTTGCCGAAGCTCGATTGAAGCTGACGGACGCCTATCTGGCCATCGGAGATGTTCGAAACGCCCTCCGCGAGGCGGTTCGCGCCGCTGACCTCCTGCCCGACGACATCGAGGCACAACTACGTGCAGGAACCCTCCTGCTCGTCTCGCGTCAGTTTCCAGAAGCACGAGCGCGGGCGACGGCGGTGCTGGCCAAGGACCCGAAGAATCCTCGAGCGCTCATGCAGTTGGGCAACGCGTTCGCCGGCTTGAAGGATCTCGATACGGCAGTGGAACTGATCGAGCAGGCCATCGACGCCGACCCGCAGCTCACACTCACCTACACCAACCTGGGTGCGCTCCAGGTGGCCAAAGGCGATCAAGAGGCCGCCGAGGCGGCGCTGCGGCGCGCGGTGGACGTTGCGCCTCGGTCGGCGTTGGCTCATGCAACCCTCGGCAACTTCCTCTGGGCGGCAGGGCGGTACGACGAAGCCGAGCGAGAGTTGAAGGCGGCCTTGGACATCGAACCCAAGTCGCCGTCGGTCAATCGCGCGCTGGCGGGTTTCCATCTGGCCAGGAACAGAATGCCGGAGGCCGAGGCGTACCTGAAAACGTACGCCGACGTGAACGGGACAACCGAATCGAAGATTCTGCTCGCAGACTATTACGTCAGAATGGGGAAAGCGCCTGACGCGATCGGCCTGCTGACAGCGGTTGCCAAGCAACCGGAGGGATTCGTGCGCGCCACAACGCGGCTGTCCGCGCTCGACTTTGCAAACGGTCGCCGTCCGGAGGCGTACAGCAAGCTCGACCAGGTTCTCGCTCGCGAGCCGACGAACGAGCTGGCCATACATGGAAAGGCGCGTTACCTCCTTCTCGAGGGGAAGGGTCAGGAAGCACTCGCCGCGGCCACATCGCTCGTGAATGCCAATCCGAAATCGCTAAGAGGACAGTACGTGCGCGGCCTGGCACTGGAGGCGACAGGCTCGCCCGACAGAGCCATCGAAGCGTACCAGGAAGTGCTGCGCATTGCCCCCGCGGCCGTCCCCGCCCAGGCCAAGCTGGCGTCGCTACACCTCGCACGGCGTAACTTCAAGGATGCGCTGTCGCTCGCACAGCAGGTGGTCAAGGCGCAGCCGCGGTCTTCATCCGCTCATTTGCTCTACGCGCAGGCGTTGTTCAGGACCGGCGATCTTGCCAACGCTGAGCGTGAGCTATTGGCGCTGGCGAAAGCCACACCTTCCTCGGCCGACGTTCACACGTGGTTGGGCATGCTGTATGACGCCAAGCGCGATGTAAGGAGTGCGCGACGCTCCTTCGAGAGGGCGCTCGAGTTGAAGCCAGATTCGGATGTTGCGCTGGCCGGTCTCGTTGACGCCGACATGACGGAGAAAAGGCCTGCTGCCGCTCTCGCGAGGATTGAAGCGCAACTAGCCAAGACGCCCGACGACACGAAGCTCGTGATGATGAGCGCGATGGCTTATTCGGCAGCCCGCGACATACCAAAGGCCGAGGCGGCATTCCGCAGGCTGCTTGAGATCGACGCCAACGCCATCGAGGCATACGGGGGGCTTGGCGCCATTTACCTTTCGCAGAACCGCCTGGACGAGGCGCGAAAGAGCTTCGAGGAGCTGGCGCGGCGTCAGGAGAAGCCCGTAGCGGCCGAAACGATGCTTGGAACGATTCTCGTGCGGCAGAACCGGCCGGGCGAGGCGCGCAAGCATTTCGAGCGAGCGCTCCAACTCGACCCGCGGGCGGCCGTCGCCGCAAACAATCTGGCGTGGGACTATGCGAACACTGGCGGAAATCTGGATGTCGCGCTGCAGCTCGCGCAGACTGCGAAGGCAGAGATCCCGGATAACGCTTCCGTCAGCGATACGCTCGGGTTCATCTACTACAAGAAGGGCCTCAGCGCGATTGCCGTTACCACGCTGCGGGAGGCGATCAAGCAGAATCCCTCGAATCCAAACATTCATTACCATCTCGGGCTCGCCTACCTGCAAAACGGCAACAAGGCCGAAGCACGGTCCACGCTCCAGCAGGTCTTGAAGATGAGTCCGAAGTTCCCGGCAGCCGACGAAGTGCGGCGGACCCTGGCGACGATCCAGGGTTGAGCACGAGGGCATCATGAACATACGAGCTCTGAATCTGGTTCCTCTCGCACTCGCGGCCGTACTCGTCAGCGCGTGCTCGGACAGCGAAGCAGCGAAACAACAGGCGTTCGAGAACGGCAACCGGTACTTCGAAGAGAAGAAGTACGCGGAGGCGATTGTCGAGTACCGCAACGCCATCCAGGAGGACCCCAGGTTTGGTGAGGCCCGACTCAAGCTGGCTGAAACCTACGCGCTGGTGGGCAACGCACGTGGGGCGTACGCAGAGCAAATCCGGGCCGCGGATCTCCTGCCGGAAGATGTGGATGCGCAGCTCAAGGCGGCCGCCTACCTGCTGCTGACCCGCCAGTTCGAAGATGCGAAGACGCGCGTGCAGAGCGTGCTCGCCAGGGACCCGAAGAACGTTCAGGGGCTCATCATCCTCGGCAATGCCTCGGCAGGACTGCGCGACCTCGATGGCGCCGTTGCCGAGATCGAGCAGGCGATCGCGATCGACCCATCGCGAAGCGGCAGCTATACGAATCTGGCGGCCTTGAGGTTTGCCCAGGGCGACAACGAGCAGGCTCGCACGGCGTTCGAGAAAGCCATCGAAGTCGACCCTAAATCGATACAAGCACGGATCTCGCTCGCCATGTTCCGATGGAGCACCGGAGACACCGCAGGGGCCGAACAGGCGTTCAAGGCGGCCCTCGAGATCGACGCCAAGCACCTGCTCGCCAATCGAGCCCTCGCGAGCTACTACATGGGAACAGGCCGCGGGCCCGAGGCCGAACGTTACCTCAAGGCCATTGCCGAAGTGGGTGGCGACCCGGAAAAGATGGCGCTGGCCGATTACTACGTCGTTCTTCGTCGTACGGAGGAGGCGAAGCGGCTGCTCGCTCCACTCGTCCGGGACGGCAGCCCCTCTTCAACCGCCGCCGAGCTCCGCCTCGCTCAAATTGCGTATTTCGAGAAGCGCACCGACGAGGCCCACGCGGCCGTCGACAAGCTGCTGGCCCGTGAGCCGAAGAACCCATCGGCGCTTCTGGTCAAGTCGCGGTGGCTGTACGGCGAGGGGAAAACACAGGACGCGCTGCGGCAGGCTACCGCGGCGGTCGGGGCAGATCCCGAGTCGGCGCCGGCCCACCATCTGCTCGGGACGATTCAGGTCGCCTCTCGAGACATCGAGGGAGCGACGAAGTCGTTCACCGAGGTGCTGCGACTGAATCCGCGGGCCGCTGCAGCGCAGGTCCAACTCTCGAGACTGACGCTGGCGCGGGGTGATACGGCCTCTGCCGTCCAGTTCGCGCAGGAGGCCGTCAAGAACGCGCCTGCCAATCCCATTGCCCGCCTCAGCCTCGCACGAGGGCTGCTGGCTCAGGGGCAGACTGCCAGGGCTGAGATCGAAATTGCGTCCCTGCTGAAGCAATATCCCAGTGCCGCGCCGGTGAGCGCACTGAACGGTGCGCTCAAGGCCACTCGAAAGGATTTCAGCGGGGCCCGAGCCGCGTACGAACGCACGCTCCAGCTCGACCCCAACTCGATTGAAGGGTTGACGGGTTTGACGCTGCTCGACATGACGGAGAAGAACAGTTCGCGCGCGCGGACACGACTGGAAACGCATCTGGCGACGCGACCTGATCATCCGGACCTTCTTACCCTCGCGGCCCGCGTCTACGTCGCAGGAAAGGACTTCAGCAGCGCGGAGCGGGTGCTGCGACATCTCGTCGACGTCGATCCCTCGAACATGGCCGGTTACTCGATGCTCGGTCAGGTGTACCTGGCCGAGCGGAAGATCGACGCCGCGAAAGCCGAGTTCGAGAAACGAATCCAGTTCAACCCGAAAGATGTCACCGCGCACCTGGTGGTGGCGATGATCCTCGAGTCGCAGAAGAACGTGGCCGGGGCCAAGAAGAAGTACGACGAGGTGCTGGCGATCAACAGCCGCTCGGTGATTGCCGCAAACAACCTCGCGTACATTTACGCAGAGTCGGGTGAAGATCTCGACCGTGCCCTGGATCTGGCGCAGACGGCCGTCAAAGAGGCGCCCGACAACCCGGCAGTGCAGGACACGCTGGGATGGGTGTACTACCAGAAACAGATTCCAGACCTCGCGGTTCGCGCGTTCGAGCAGAGCGTCGCCAAGGAACCGAACAATCCTCTCTTTCACTACCACCTTGGCCTCGCCCACGTGAGGAACGGCAATCTCGTTCGCGGCCGCCGATCGCTCGAGGCGGCGTTGAAGCTCAAGCCCGATTTCGCGGACGCGCAGCGTGCGCTCAAGTCGGTCGCAGGCTGAGGCGGGGCTTGCCGCCGATATGAGCACTTCCGCGACTACCGTCTCCACGGCGACCGTCGAGCGCGCCGGAATTCGGCACTGGTCGAATTCCGCGCGGTGGCGCCTGGCCGCAACCAGCCTGCTGGCCGTCGAGCTGCTCGTCCTCTACGCGCCGACGGCGAAGTTCCTCTGGGAACGCTGGACGATGAGCGTGTGGCACAACGCCCACGGGGTGCTGGTGCCGCCGGTCGTCGCATTTCTCATCTATCAGGAGCTGAAAAGGTTCAAGGGAGCGCCACCGAGCGCCAGCAGCTGGGGGTTCGTACTGCTGATCCCGGCGCTTCTCCTTCACGCGCTCGACACAGGAATGCACACGCAATTGCTCTCGGCCGGATCGATCCTGATCGCGCTGCCGGGGCTGTCGTTGCTGCTCCTTGGCGTGGAACGGACGCGGGCGATTCTCTTTCCCCTTGTTTTCCTCGTGGCGGCGCTGCCGATTCCGCTCGGGATGACGGAGCAGATCCACATGCAGCTCCGCCTGATTGCCACTGCTGCGACAGGCTGGGTGGTGCCGATGCTGGGCGTTCCAGTGTTCGCCGAGGGAACGACACTGCACTTGGCGGTAGGGCCGCTCCAGATCTCGGATGCCTGCAGCGGGTTCTCGACGCTGTACGCAGCGGGCGCCGTCGCGTGCCTGACGGCGCATTCGACGTCGAGCTGGCGCCGGCGCGCCCTCGTGCTGCTGAGCGCAGCGCCGCTGGCGATTGGCGCCAATATCCTGCGGATCGTGTCGCTGGCGCTGCTCGTCGTCTGGCAGGGTGCGGAAGTGCTCGAGACGTTCCTGCACCCGCTCTCGGGAATGATGACCTTTGCTCTTGCCCTGCCTGTGATCTTCTGGCTCGGCGGTGACCCGCGCGTGCCCGATGCCACGCCCGAGGCCGACGCGTGATCTCGAGTCGCTTTGTTCCAGCGGTGTGCGCCCTCATCGCGGTCACGCTCGTTCCGACGTACATTCACAGCTACGCCGGCTCCACCGTCAGCGACGGTCGTACGACAAGCTCGATGCCTGAATCGCTTGCCGAGTACCAGGGCACGTCCTCAGGCCGCAATGCCACCTGGGGCAAGCGCCGATTCGACAGCGACGATTGGACGGAGCGGATCTACAGGTTCCAGGGTGACGAGGTGAAGCTCTCGGTCATCCGTTCGTACGACCCCAAGAGCCTCTACCATCACCCGGAACTTGCCGTTTCGTACGGCCCGAGCTACGTCAACAACGACGTCAGGCTCCTGGCGCAGCGACCGGACATTCCCGTTCACGTGCTGTCCACGGACGGCGGCAGCACCAGAACGGTCGTCATCTACGCCCTTCACTATGGCGACACGTTCGTGCAGGATCCCATCCGCTTCCAGCTCCGCACCGCCGGTGAGCTGCTGTTCAGCGGACGGAAGGCCATGACGCTGTTCTTTCTGACCGACGAGACCGTCCCTGCCAGCATCGGTGTCGACACCCTGCCGTCGTTAGGACTGTTCTTCGCAGCAATTGACCACTTCATCGCAAGCGGCAACCCGGCGCACTAGCAGGTTGCTGGAAAAATCCGCAACCTGAATGCAAGATGCAAAGTGCAAAATGCAAACGCCGGGATTTCGAACATTTCATCTGGTTTGCATTTTGACTTTTGCATCTTGAATTACGCCAAACGCCTTTCTCATCGAGCCGCCAGTGTGAATCGAGGTGACGCCGTCCGCGGCGGACGGTGGCTTGCCCAGTGGGCTGGTGTGACCGCCGCCGCTGCGATCACCGCCACGAGCTTCGACGCTGTCCTGCTGCAGTATCGACGGTCGTATTTCACGGGCGGATTCCTCGCCACCGACTTCGTGACCAGTTCGTCCGAGGCGCTGGCATTCTTCGCCGGATCGCTCGTCACCGATGCTGCCGTCACAGGCGTGGTCGCATTCGGAGCGCTGTGGCTGCTCGGGCGACTCGCGGTGAGGCGCCATCTCGCGCTGGCCGCGGCGTTCGTGCTGGCGCTCCTCCCGATTTTCGTCGCCGACTTCGTCCAGTATCAGCTGATGACCTATCTCGGGGACGCATTCGACTTACGGCTGCTGTTCGAGCTCTCAGGTCGGAGTCCGGGCGAAGTCCTTGCCGTGTCCTCGGCGCACCTGACCCGTATCGCGTGGCTGGCGGCCGGCGCCGTGATACCTGCAACGCTGGCGCTGTGGGTGGTGTCACGCCGCATTCGGGGAGCGGGTGGCCCGCTCGGCCGTGCGCCGCTGTGGCGCGGCCTTCTTGTTCCGTTCGCCCTGTTCCTCGCAGGCGCCGTCGCCATGACGCTGCTTCGCAGCAGCAGCGACGTGCTCGACAACGGGCTTCGGCGAAAGCCGACGGGAAGGCTGCTCGGGTTGGTTGTCGAAGCGGCCACAGATGTCGACCGTGACGGCTACGGCGTGCTGGGCCGTCCCGACGATCCACGTCTCTTCGACGGCGACGTTCGCCCCTATGCGCTCGACATTCCAGGCAACGGGATTGACGAAGACGGCGTCGGAGGCGACCTGCCGGCGGACGTGAAACCCTACGAAGAGGGGGCGCCACCCGCCGCGTGGCGATTCAAGCCCGATGTCGTGCTCATCGTGCTCGAAAGCTTCCGCGCCGATGCTCGCGGCGCGCACGTTGGCGGAAAGCCCGTGACGCCGGTTCTGGACGGCCTCGCGGCTCGGGGAATCGCGCCGCGACACGCCTACTCTCATAACGGCTACACGGTTCAGTCGCGGCGACACATCTTCTCGGGCAGCGTCGCCGACATTCGCGGAGGCGACACGCTGATAGACGACTTCAAGCGGCAGGGGTACGAAGTCGCGTATTTCTCGGGACAGGACGAATCGTTTGGCGGCCCGCGACAGGGCATCGGCTTCGAACGCGCCGACGTCGCTTACGACGCACGGGCCGATCGGGAGCGCCGCTATTCGGATTTTTCAACCGCGGGCAGCCTGGCCGTTCCCTACGACATCGTACAGGAACGAGCTACGGCGTTTCTGGACGGGAGACGCAGTGAGAAGCCGCTCTTCCTCTACCTGAACTTTCACGACACACATTTTCCGTACCACCATCGCCACATCCAGCCTCTCATCAACGCCCCGATCGTTCAGCGGTCCGCGATCGCACCGGACCGTGCCGACGAAGTACGCGCGATGTACATGAACACGGCATCGAACGTGGACCGGGCGATCGGTGAGGTGCTCGCGCGCGTGCGGGAGGCACTCAGGCGCGAACCAGCCGTCATCGTCCTGAGCGATCACGGGGAAAGCCTGTTCGACGAAGGCTTTCTCGGGCATGGGTATGCGTTGAACGACGCGCAAACGAGAATTCCGCTCGTCGTCTCCGGACTTCCCCTCGCCATCGAAGAGCCGTTCGCGCAGGTCGATTTGCGCGACGCCATCGCAACGGCACTGGCTAACTCGCACAATCCCGACGCGAAGCCAACGGTCACGACGAACCCGTCGCGAACGGTGTTTCAGTATCTCGGCCTGATCACGCGACCGGCCCAGATCGCGTTCACCGGATTAGGCGGCCGCATCACGTACGATTTCCGCGAGCAGCGGGCCAGATTCGGGGAAGGTCGGTGGCAGCATCCCGACGACTTGCCCCCCGAAGAACGCGCTGCCTTTCTCCACCTGATTCGCACGTGGGAGCGTATGATGCTCGCCCGACACGCTGCTGCAGCGGACAAATAAGGCCCTGTCGGATATTCGACGCTGTAACCCCTCCCTGACGCTCCGCCGACACAACCGCGACCGTTTGGCACCTCGAATTTGGCCCGGATTCCTCGTGATTGCGCGTTTGAGCGCGGTGGCGAGATGGTTGCTCTCCACCTCGACCGTGACGCATCGCGGTGTAGTCAATCCGGGTGAAATTGCGGGAATCCTCGTCGGCTCCAGCGCTGCGGCGCGCGAGCTGCGGCAGGACATTACGCTCGCCTCGCGCGCTCCTGTGCGGGTGCTGATTGCAGGCGAGTACGGGGTCGGCAAGAAGCGGCTCGCCACGCTGATCCATCGACAGAGCATCCGCAGCCGGGCGCCGTTTGTGAGCATTCGCTGCGCCGAGTTCGAAACGGATCTCGAACCGCGCCTGTTCGGCTACCGGTACAGCACGGCCGGGGCACTCGAGCGCGCAGACGGGGGCACCGTCTTTCTCGAAGATATCGACGCGTTGTCACCGGCGGCGCAAGCTCGCCTGAAGCAATTCGTCGCCACCGGCAACATTCAGCCGGTCGGCACGAAATCGGTCTATCGACGCCCGAACGTCCGAGTTGTCTGTGCGACCAGGGCGTCTTTAGCGGAGCAACTCGCGACCGGCGCGTTCTGTCAAGAGCTGTACTACCTGTTGAACACGCTCTACCTGCCCATTCCAGCGTTACGCGAGCGGCCCGAGGACATCGAGCCGCTCCTGGAGTACTTCACCGCGTATTACGCGCGACGAACGGGAGTCGCCGTCCCGCGGCTCACGCACGAATGCCGCGCGAGCTGCCGAGCGCACCACTGGCCCGGCAACATGCGCCAGCTGCAGACGGTCGCGTCGATGTTCGCAGGACGAACCGCTCCAGAAGCTCCTGTCGCCGTCCTGGAGTCTGCCGAGCGCATCTGTCGCCAGCTTACCGACGCATAACGATCGACAAGCGCGCGTCCGCAAGCCCTTGGTCCGGCTGCCCGCCTTCGCGCTTTGCGCTACGGCGTGGTCTCGCCGAAGCCGGAGGCGTAGGCGGAAACCCGGACACTACGCCCTCCTGAAAAACGTACTCGCGCTCTCAAAGCGTGCACGATCGAGTGCTCTGCACTTGACTGCGATCTCGTTTCGTGCAGAATGACGAGCATCCCACCTCGGGCTTCCTGACGGATGAAAACGGTCGCTGGTCCACGCTCAACGGACTCTCTGCCAGCCGAAGGTCTAGCCAGCTGCTACGTGCCTGGCCTGATGGACGGATTTGGCGATCGGCTGTTGATGTTCGACAACACCGACAGCGACACTCTCGAGATGCTCCGTTTCCACGCACCGCTCGTCGACACTCCCGGATTCGAGGAGGTTCTTCACGAGCGCGTGCGTCGACTCGGTCGGCTGACCCATGCCGCCTTTCCAGCCATCCGCGCGGTGGAGCGTCTCGAGACCGATGGATCGCTGGTGCTCGTCTCGACGTACGCGCCGGGCCGACGCCTTTCGGCGTTTCTGGCCGAACCACGGCTTGGGAAGGGGTTGCACCCTGCATTCGTCACGTGGGTTGTGAGCCAGGTCATTCAGCCGCTTTCGATTCTGCAGTCCGCAGGCGATGACGTCGCCCACGGGGCGCTGACCGCCGACCGCGTCATCCTGACAACAGATGGCCGGGTACGCATCGGCGAACACGTGCTCGGCTCCGCGCTTCGGCACCTCGATCGTTCGCCTGCAGAGTTGTGGCGGGAGTTTGGCCTTCTCGTACCAGTCGACCACCCGGGCGGCGCTCGGCTGGACGCCCGAGCCGACGTCTTCCAGCTGGGGGTGTTGGCGCTCTCGATGTTGCTGGCCCGCCGCGTCACACCCGTGGACCTCGAGCAGCGCCTGCCTTTCCTGCTCGACCAGTGGAGCAATGCGACCACCACCCGATCGCGTCTATTCAGCGATCCGCTGCGGCTCTGGCTCGAGCGCGCGCTGCAGGTGGGCGATCGTCCCTATCGCTCGGCTGCCGAGGCACATGCGGATCTCCGTCGATTGCCCTCAGCATCCGCGTCTCGCGCGTTCGAGTTCTTGCAGGCTGGCGATGTCAATGGATTCGCGACACCGCTCGTGATGTTTCAGTCGACCGGGCAGACGAGCGGACAGGAGGGACACATGGCAAACGGGTTTTCGCTGGACGGCGTCCAGGTCAGCGACTCGACACCGCCTACGGGGACGCCACCGCGCATGCCCGAGAGCGGAATCGCGGATCGTGGAGAGACGCTCCAGATCGAATCGAAATCGGGAGGCCCCGGCTCACGGTTGCTGGTTTTTGCAGACTCCGAGCCGGCGAGATCGCCGAGCCCGTCGGCGGTGGCGGCGCGGACGCCGGCGGTGACCTTCAGATCGCGAAAAGCTCGGCTTTCGATTGCTGTCGGATTGGCAGCGGTGGCGCTGGTGGAAGCTGTCGTGATCGCGACGATGTTCGTTCGTGAACCGTCTGCGTCAGCGGCGAGCACCGCAGCGACAGCGCCCCCGGCGGCCGTCGTCCCAGCGATTCAGGTCGAGGCGCCTCAGGTGCCAGCCGCACCATCAGTCCTCGCCGAGGCCGGCGCCTCTATCCCTGGCACGGCGCTGGACGCCGAGCGCCGGAACGCCGATGCACTCGCCGCCACCATCGCGCGGGCCGCGAACAACCAGCGCTCGGGGGGCGTCAGACTGGCAACGCCCATCGAGCTCAAGGTACTCCAGGGCGACCGGGTGCTGGGCTCGTCTGCAGACGGACCGATCGTCACGACGGCCGGCACCCACCAGCTCGATCTGATAAACGCCGCCCTCGGCTTCCGGGCCCGCCGTGCGGTGACGTTCCGCGCCGGTGAAATCACGACGGTCACCATCGCGGTGCCGCCAGGTCGCATCAGCGTCAACGCCGAGCCATGGGCCGAAGTCTGGATCGACAACCGGCCGGTGGGCGAAACGCCGTTGGCGAATCTGGAGATCCCGATCGGGGAGCACGAGGTCGTATTCCGCCACCCGGACCTCGGTGAGCGGCGTCAGAACATCATCGTGCGCGCCGAGGAGGTGGCGCGCGCGAGCACGACGTTCGACCGCTGAGGGGAGGTTGCTGAAAAAGCCTGCAACCTCAATTCAAGATGCAAACTGCAAAATGCAAACGCCGCGATTTCTGAAACATTTCGCATGGTTTGCATCTTGACTTTTGCATTTTGAATTACGCCGAGCAGGCTTTCCGACTCGGCGCATCACTGCACAGGCGGCACGCTGCTCAGGATAGGTTCGCCAGTCGGACTATCGCTTCCGCCTGCTCCCTCCGCCGTAACCATGACGCCAACAACCGCGCGGGGAACGTTCAGCCCCTGCTCCACGAGTGTGACCGTTCCATCCGGCGCAGGCACGAACGTCGAGGCTTTCACGGGCGCCAGTCGAGTCAACAGCCAGACCTGATGCGTTCCGCTTGGGGGAGGAGGCGGGATTCGAGATCCGCTGAACACGAAGCCTCGGGTGCGGCTCCACAAGGCCTGCCCAGAGGCGGTGGGCGCGCCGCTACCGCCGGAAAGGCTGTAACGAATCAAATCGGGAGCGGCAAGCACGTTGCCGATCCGCTCCGCGCGGTTCGCCATATCCCGAGCGCTGGCGATCTCCTGAGCGGCTTCCTCGCGCGCCGCCGCGGCTTGACGCGCCGCATCGGCTGCGGCTCTCTGCGAATCGAGTTCAGCTTGCTGCGCCCGTCCTGCCGCCACCTGCACCTGATTCTGCAGGTGCCATCCAAACCCACCTACAGCGATCACCGCCACACCGAGGCCGATTACCGCAAGACGCCATTTCCACGGCCGAAGATCCTCGACCCCGGCCGCCATCGCAGCGGGGAGCTCCCGCGGACCCTGGGTCCCGGCTTCGTCAGGGGATCCGACCACAGTGCCGACCGGGCGAACGCCGCCGCCCGACTCACGGAGCTGACCGTGCAGGCGCGTCACATCGTCCAGGGACCACGGCGCAGAGCCATCGAGGCGTGCCGGCGGATGCTCGGGCCGTGCCTTCATCTCGGCAACCGCCGACTGCAGGTCGCGCCCAAACTCGCTCAAGATGAGGTGCACATCCTCCTCGAACGAGGCGAGCCGCGCTTCAGCGCGGTCGAACCCCTGTTGCGCGACGTTGGCAGTCGCGATGCAGACCTCCGTCAGGCTTGCAGCCTGCTCGCGAAGCTCCTTGACCGGCTGCTCGTGAATCGTTCTCAGCGCTTCCCATTCGTGCTGGATGATCGTTTCGAGCTCACGAAGCCGTTGGAAGGTGTCGTGCTGGATGCGACTGTTCGCGTCCTTCCACTCGCTGACATACGATTCGAGCTGCGTCACCGTTCGTGAGTGGCGCTCGGCGGTGACGGCCCACCGCCGCAGATGCTCGGCGTACTGGTCTGCCATGCCCGCCAAGCGTTGTTCCATCGGCTGAACGTGTCCTTCGGCCACCTGCCAGAGTCGCTCCACCTGCGACTGCAGGTTCAGGAGACGTTGCTCGAGTTCAGGAACGTTCGACGCCACGGCGTGCCTTGCGGCGGATCATACACAAGATTTGTGCACGCGTGACAGCGATTTGCTCTTGCGTCGCGCGGATCTCCGCGCTACGATTTTCCATCCCGCGATAACAGGTACGTCCACACACGTGCGAGGCACAGCATGACAACCGCACGTTCAGGTTTTCTCCTCACGACTATCGCATGGTTGGCTTTCGCGTCCGGCGCTGCCGCACGCGACGAGACGATCGACCGCGTCAAGGATCTCTACCGGTCCGCGGCGTACGAAGAAGCGCTCGCGGTCTTGGATCAGATGGCGAAGGACCCCGCGTCGGCCAGGCCAAACGAGGCGAGCGAGTACCGCTTGCTCTGTCTGATTGCTCTCGAGCGGAGGACTGAAGCGCGTGATGCGATCGCGTCAATGGTGACCGCGGATCCGTTCTATCAGCTTTCACAAGTGTCGCCGCGGGTTCGCACCATGTTCAAGGATGTCCGCCAGTCGCTGCTGCCCACGATCGTGCAGCGGGCCTACACCGACGCGAAGGCCGCCTTCGACCGGCAGGATCCGCAGTCCAGCACCCAGTTCGAGCGTGTGCTCACGCTCTTGAACGATCCGGATATCGCGGGAGCTCCAACGTCGGCAGACCTTCGTACCGTGGCGTCGGCGTTCCGCGATTTGAGCAAAGCGCTCGAGCAGCGTCCCGAGCCCGCGCCGGCGGTTACGCCGCCCGTCGCGCCCGACAATAACAGCGAGAGATCGGCTGCGCCGGTCCTGCCAATCGTGTACCGCGACGGTGAGCCGGACCTCGTCGCCCCCGAGGCTCTCAATCAAGTGTTGCCGCGCTGGGTTCTGCCCTCGGCGCTGGCGGGGCGACCGCAGCGAGAGTGGCAGGGGATTCTGGAAGTCGTCATCGACGAGAACGGTGACGTCATCGCCGCAACGCTTCGAAAGTCGTTCCATTCCTCGTACGACGCGCAACTGGTCAGGGCCGCGATGTCCTGGAAGTACCGACCAGCCAGGAAGAGCGGAACGCCGGTCCGCTTTCTCAAAATCGTCAGCGTCCGTCTCGATGAGGCGAACTAAGACGCTGTTCTAACAGCTCTCCCGGACATTCCTGTGGGGGGAGCGCCCCACCACCGCACCCTCGCCAAGCTCCGATAAATCCATTCCCGTGCCGACTTTTGTCGCTCGGCGAACATTCGGCCAGCGGTTCGACGGGCTGGCCGGTGGGCTCGACATGAGATATTGCTGGGCTTCGGCCACTCCCCAATTCGCTCGAATCAGGCCCCCAACGGCAAGACCTTTGCCCATCCATAACCGCATATTGGACCGCTATGCAGCTCGTTGCGTGAATTGTGGACTCGTTAGTCCCCGCATAGCGGTCCTAGGCGCGCGGAGCGCGCCAAAGAGATACTGCCAACCAGCCAAGGGCATTTTCATCAGGATATCAAGGGCGAGCCCTTGGCTGGTAACATTCGGCGCACACAGTGCGGACTCCGTCTGGACGCTGCAGACGCCGGCCCTGGTGCCGTCGGCGGGCGCACGCCGCCGCGACCGATGCCTATCGGCTCGGCCTCGCACATCCCCATGACTCGCGCTCCGTCGATTCTCCTCATCGACTCGAGCGCCGGGGACCGCACCCTTGCCAGGCTTCTCCTCGAACGGGAGCTGCCGAATGCCACGATCACGATGGCGCCGGATGCACTGGCCGTCGCCACTGCGCTCGAGGCCGGCGTCCCGGACGTCGTGATTGTTGCCGCCGATCTCGCGTGGGCCAAGGTCGACCACCTCATTGCGAGTCTCAAACGGCGAGCTCCGAACACAGCCATCGTGTTGTTCGGCCATGAGCTGGACATTGCCTCGCGGGCCCTCGATCCAGGCCTCGCGTGTGAGGGGCTCGTCCGGAAGAACAGCACGGGATTCCTCGCGCTCGCGACTATCATCACAGAGGTTCTGGAACGCAAGAATGGTGCGGCCGCTGCCGGCTCGATGAACGCAGCGGTCTCCGAGTCGGCTTCGCAGCGCCGGGGGAGCGATGACCTGCATGAAATCGCGTTGGTCTTCTCGCACGACTTCCGGGAACCGGTGCAGCAGATAGCACGGCTGGCGAGGCGTGGTCAGGCCCTCCAGACGACTGACGTCGCCGCGCATACACTGCGGCAGGTGCTGGAGTGCGCCGAGCGCGCGGGCAGCATGCTGGACGGAATGATCGAGTATCTTACGGTAACGGAAAGTGCGGCGAAGCCGTCTCCGGTCAACCTCAACGCCTGCCTCGATCATGCGCTGGACAACCTCCGTACAGCCATCAACGAGGCTCAGGCCGAGATCACGGCTGCTCCTCTTCCGGTGTTCGTCGGGGACGAGCACCAGTTGATTCACTTGTTTCAGAACCTGGTGTCGAACGCCATCAAGTTCCGCGGCCGCAAGCGTCCCGTCGTCACCGTCAGTTGTGAACCTCGCGGAGACCAATGGCAGCTGGCGTTCCAGGATAACGGCATCGGCATCCCGCAGGAATTCACCGAACGCATCTTCGACCTTGGCAGGCGCGTGCATACACGCGACGAATATCCGGGAAGCGGCATCGGTCTGGCTCTGTGCAAGCGTATCGTCGAGCGGCACGGCGGCCGCATCTGGTGTGTATCCAAGGAGGGGGACGGTTCCACGTTTTACGTCTCGCTGCCCCGCCACCCAAACGACATCGCCCGTCCCACATAACGGCTGTGATTGCTACTCCCACGCGCCCCCCGCTTATGAAGCAGGAATCCTTCAGCATCCTGCTGATTGAGGACGACAGCCTCGAAGCCGGACTCATTCGTGACGAAATCGCGACCTTTCCAAGGACGTCGGCTCGCGTCGAACACGTGCAGCGGCTGCTCGTCGGCATCGGCCGGCTTGCCGAGCAACGCTACGACGTCGTGCTGCTCGACCTGAACCTTCCTGACGGCTCGGGCATTGAAAGCCTTCACAGGGTGAGGGCCGCGGCGCCGAACGTGCCGGTCGTCATCCTCACGAACATGGAGGACCAGGAAGCCGCCGTCGCGATGGTTGCCGAGGGGGCGCAGGATTACGTGGTCAAGCGCCATATCACGTCGGAGCTCCTGCGGCGCTCCATTCGGTACGCGATCGCGCGGCAGGAAGCGGAGGCGTCGCTCAGGGCCAGCGAAGAGCGCTATGCGCTGGCTGTGGCCGGCGCGCGTGACGGAATCTGGGATTGGGATTTGCTTCGCGGCGAGGTTCATTTCTCGCCACGATGGTTCGAGATGCTCCACCTGCAGGGGGGTGACGAGCTGTCGGTTCCTGCAACGTGGTTCGACCGCGTTCATCCCGAAGACCAGGTCGGGCTCGATCAGGCGCTGAACGCACACCTTCGAGGCGACTCGCCATATCTGGAACACGAGTTCCGGATGAGAAACGGCGTCGGCCAGACGATGTGGACGCTGTGTCGGGGAGTGGCGATCCGCGACGCCACGGGCCGCGCGACGCGCATTGCCGGCTCGCTCACTGACATCAGCGATCGAAAGCTCGCAGAGGCCAGGCTGGTGCACGAAGTGTTGCACGACACGCTGACCGGCCTGCCGAACCGCACGCTCTTTCTGGACCGCCTCGGCCTGACGCTGAAACAGCAGCGGCGGGATCCCAAGCGGACGTTTGCCGTACTGTTCCTCGACCTCGACGGCTTCAAGACCATCAACGACAGCCTCGGGCACGCCGCCGGTGACGAGCTTCTCATCGAGTTCGGGAAGCGACTGAGCATGTTTCTGCGTCCAGGCGATTCGGTTGCCCGGCTGGGCGGCGACGAGTTCGCGATCCTCCTGACCGACATCAGCGGCATCAACGAGGCGACGCGGGTGGCCGAACGCATCCACGACCTGCTGTCGCTGAAGTTCGTCATCGGCGACAAGGAGGTGTACGCGACCGCCAGCATAGGCATCGCTCTCAGCGAGCCCAAGTACGAGCGCCCCGGCGACATGCTGCGTGATGCGGACATGGCGATGTACCGAGCCAAGAGCAGCCGCACGGGGTCGTACAGCGTGTTCCACAGCGTCATGTACGAGTCCGCCCTGCAGCGGCTGGAGCTCGAGACCGACCTGCGCTCGGCGTTGAGCCGAAACGAGCTCGTGACGTATTACCAACCGATCGTGTCCCTCGATCAGCTGCAGGTGCTCGGCTTCGAAGCGCTGCTTCGGTGGTTTCACCCCGTCCGCGGGGTGATCGGGCCGGACGTGTTCATTCCGCTCGCCGAAAAATGCGGGGTCATCGGACCGCTGAGCTGGTGGGTGATGCGCGATGCGTGCAATCAGATGCGTGATTGGCAGGCGAGCGATCCGCGGTTCGCCAACCTGTCAATCAGCATCAATGTCTCGTCGCGTCTGTTCGCCGAGCCGGAGTTCGCAACCCGCACCGCCGACATCCTCGAGAAGACAGGGCTCAGGCCGGAATCGCTTCATCTCGAGATTACAGAGAATGCGCTGTTGCAGCACGAGTCCGCGACCGTTGCGGAGCTGACGGCGCTGCGCGAGCTGGGCGTCAAGTTCCATCTGGACGACTTCGGCACCGGCTACGCGTCGCTCAGCTATCTGAACCGGTTCAGCTACGACACGATCAAGATCGACCGTTCATTCATCGCATCCAGCGACGCCACCCGCAGCCGGCGCATCATCGATGCACTGATCAGCCTGAGCAACGTGCTCGGAATGGAAGTGATTGCGGAAGGCGTCGAAACCGAGGAGCAGGCCCAGAAGCTCCGAGACCTAAACTGCCACATCGCGCAGGGATTCCTGTTCTCGAAGCCGCTGCCCTCGGATCTTGCTCGTGCCCTCCTGGTGCGTGCCAACGGCATCATCCCGACATAACCTGGTCAGGCCTCAGGCCTCAGGGCCCAGGAATCAGGGGCGCAGCCGCAGGCGCTCACGAGCAGACTGCCGAATCATCTTGACGACTTCGCGCCGGTCGACTGCATGGGATGCAGCCTGGCGAACGGAGATGTCGCCTCGAAGGACTGCGTGGGCAAGTGCGGCATCCAAGGATCGCATCCCGTCGGTGCCCGATCGCTGAAATTTCTCCAGGGATCCCACGTCCCACCGCTCGAGCCGTGCGCGTACATCCGGCGTGGCGATGAGCAGGTCATACACGACTTTCCGACCACCACCTGCCGCATGCAGCGCACGATAGCTGAAACCGCAGGCGAACGACGCCGCGAGCGACTGACGCACCTCGGCCTCGTGCTGCGGTGACACATTCGCCAGAAGTGATTCAAGGGCGCGTGGCGCAGTCGGCGCAACGACGCCGAGGATGACGAGGCATCCGGGCCGAGCGGCGCGAAGCGCTTCCTCTGCGGCCACTCCGGACGTCAGGGCAACGACGAGGACGTCGGGCGTCTCGTGCGCCGCCCGCCGAATGGCAGCCGCACTTTCGTTATCGGCCCCGCCGACCCTGCGAGCGCTGACGAATGTCCCGGTAATCTCGTGTTCCAACCCGCCAGGCGGTTCTATCGAAATAAGGTATCCGGCCCGCCGGCTGGCAGTCCAGTTGCCGACAGCCGCAATCATCTGCAGCACGTTGGCGGTTGCCGGCGCAGACACGACGACGATGCCGTCATCCTCCTGGCAGATGCGCTTGACCCGCCGCGGAATATCCCGCTGGAGGAGGGATTCGGGGCTTCGCCAGGCCAGGTGGACAACGAGGCCTGGTCCGCGCTCGTCTGTAAAGGCGTGCCACCTCTGACGGGTGCCTTCGTACTCGCGAACCCACACGGCTGATGAGGTGGAACGCCGCGGGTCGTCCCCGGGTATCACTGCGGCACCAACCGCTTCGATAACGGCGGCTTCCAACGGGTCGGCGGTCAGCGGCTCCACCCGGCCGCCAACTCGCACGAGGGGTGCGTGTCCACCGCGCAGGTAAAGGGCTGTCGCTTTACGCCGCAACGCCTGACGGATCAGGTAGTCGAGCGCGCCCACGTCGGCCGGGCGTTTCGAGCCATCGACGACCACGCCGGGCGCTTCCGATTTCGGCACGCGCTCCGGCTCCGATTCGAGCGGCGGCACCGGTTCCGCTGCAGAGACCTCGGTCGCGGGCGCCGTTGAGAACACCAGGCGACCTGCCGATGCCGACGGTGCCATCACTGGCGCTGCTGCAGCCGCTGTCGCCGCAACGTGACCCGTGTCCGACGACTGGGTGTCACGCTGCAACTCAACATACATTTGAGCGCCGATTCGCCGCACCATGACTCGCACCGGAATGGCGGATGCATGTTCGACCAGCGGTTCGACAGCCACGCGTTGCTCGGCCAATGCCTGCTTCCCGGCAGGCGACAGGATCTGATCCGCAAGCGCCTCGAGCCCGGTTGTCGTCGGCACCGCGGCAGTGCCGAGATCGTGGCGAGTATCGCGAAGCATCAGGTGTGGAAGCTCGTTGGAACGAAGGACGATTCGCTCACCACCCGTGAGTTCGAGGGCCGCTAACAACGAGCTGAGCTGGCTCATCTGAGGGAAGGACCAGACTAGTTAGTATGCCTCACCCGACCTTCTGGCCGACTGTGGCAAACAGCATGGTGTTTTGGATCTCCACGAAGGCCGGACCCGCCTCTTTCGCTTCCCGTGCGTACGCCTGAAGGGCGTCGAAATACTCTCGGCCGATGGCACGAACGCTGTCGGCTGCCGTTGCAGCGATCGCCTTCTCGACAGCGTCGCCGCGCCGCCTCCATTCGTCTTCGGATGGCGCACCAAGGCGAGACCAGGACACTGGAAAGAGTCGGACGTCCAGCGGCTCGATGCCGTACCGCGCGAACAGCGTCGGAAGCTTCGGCCCTACGGCCCCATCCACCGTGTCACCCCGCGCGGCCATGAGCGCGGCGAAGAACCGCGTTGACAGCTCGAATGCGCGACGGCCGACTGGCATCGACGAGTAGAGGTACCGCGCGCTGTTGTCGGGTTCCACCGCGATGACGCGTCCGCCCGCTGTAGTGACGCGAGCAAACTCCCGAACCGCTGCATCAACGTCGCCGACGTGCTGGAGCACGGCGACACAGAACGTCGAGTCGAACACACCATCGCGGAACGGCAGAGCGGAGGCGTCCGCTGCGGCGTATCCCACGCGCTGGTTGTGCGCCGCGGTCTCACGCTTGGCCACCATGACGCGCTCGATCATCAGATCGATGCCGAACAGGCGGATCTGCGAAATCTGCAGACGACCGATGCGAACCTCTGCCTCGCCCTGGCCGCAGCCGACATCCAGGATGCGGTTGCCGGGACGCGGACGCAGCGTTTCGACGAGAAATTCGTTGAACTGGTCGTTCCACCAGCGCTCACGCAGGTACTTGAGGGTGCCGGAGGTAAGCGCGTCGATCGAAGCGGAAGACATCAATCGCTAATCGCTGACTGCCAATTGTCCTGGCACAATCGGCTTGGTGCGCGGCAGCAGCCCGAGACGCGCCATCTGGCCGACACAGGCGAGAATGCCGACGAAAACCGTCAGCTTGGCGACGTCGGCCGTCCGACTCACCGGCAGTACTTTCCACATCCCCCATAGGACAGGCTGAGCGATGGCCACCGCCCACACCGATCCGTAGAAGTAGCGTCGCTCGTGTCCCTCCCCCTTCGTGGACCATGCGACCCGAGGCAACCGGCCCGCCGCGCCAGCCACCCAGAGCGTCCCCGCAATCGGGAAATACGCCACGTCGTACATCTCCCTCAGTCGCCACTCCCCGACCGCCACGGCATACGCGAGCCCCGCGGTGTTGAGCAGGGCGAACGCGACGACTTCACCCCAAGCCGTCGTGTAGCAGACGCGCCGGTACAGGGGATTCGGTCGATCCTCCGTGAAACGGACGATGTACGGTTGTGGCTCGCAACCGGGCAGACGACCTCGATACCCGGCGACCGCGGTGCCAATCAATACCGCTGACAGCCATGCGAGCGCCCAGGGATCGAAGCGAAATCCTCGTTCGATGAAAACAAACGTCAGCGGGCCCGGCGCGATGAAGAAGACAAAGACCCAGATCGGCCAGTGCAAAAACCGATAATGGAGCTTGTTGCGGTGGCGAATCTGACGTTCGGAGTCGAGCTCGATGTAGAGCGCATCTGTGCGCAGGTTCAAATCATGCATCACGGAGATGCCGTCTATTCTAACCAGCCAAGGGGCTCCGCCCCTTGATATCCCCGCAGCGCCCCTCTGGTTAGCCAGTATCTTCTTGGCGCGCTTCGCGCGCCCTAGTCCGTTATGCGGCTTCCGACGCAACGAGTACAAAATTCGCGTTTCGAGCCGCATAACGGCACTAAACAGTCTCTCGTAGGTGAAAGGTCAAAAGTCAAAAGTGGTCAAAAGTTGAAGGTCAAAGGTCAAAAGACGCGCAGCACGTCGGAGAGCCCGCCTTCCCGAGCGATACGCCCCTCTTCCAGCATGACGGCGCGATGCGCGCAGGCGCGGGCGAAGTCGGTGTCGTGGGTTGCGACCACGACGGTGCGACCCTGACGCGCCAGTTGCAGCAGCGTCGCCGCAAGATCGCGTCGGCGTGCCTCGTCTAGGGAAGCGGTGGGCTCGTCCATCAGCAGCACCCCAGGATCGACGGCAAGAGCCCTCGCGATCGCGACCCGCTGCGCCTCGCCGCCCGACAACTCGTGAGGCATCGCGTCAGCCCGCGACTCGACGCCAAGCATCTCCAGCAGGCCGCGCCCGCGACGCTCGGCGGCCGCGCGCGACTCGTGGAGCACGTGCACAGGTGACAGGCAGACATTCTGCAGCGCGCTCATGTGCGAAAAGAGGTGGTGAAACTGAAACACCATGCTCACCGACCGGTGCAGCTCACGGAGACGCGGCACGCGCCCGGGCTGCAAATGGACGTCGCCGATGCGTATTTCGCCGGCGGCGATCGGATCGAGCCCGCTGAGCGCGCGAAGGAGGCTCGTTTTGCCGGTCCCCGATACGCCCATGAGCGCCAGCAGTTCACCTCGGGCAGCGGAGAATGACACTCCGTGCAGCACCTGGCGGGCCCCTCGCTCGATGGCGACATCTCGCACGTCGATTGTCGTTGGCCCGGTCATTCGCGCCGCCACCCTTTTTCGATGCGCCGGGCGAGCCGCGCAAGAGGAAGTGACAACACGAGGTACAGGGCGGCGCACAAGGCGCCAGGCACGAGCCAGCTGCCGATGTTGGCGGCAAAGATTGACGTCTGCTTCGTGAGCTCGACGACCGTGATCACCGAGACGAGGGAACTGTCCTTCAACAACGCGACAAAGTCATTCGTCATCGGCGCCAACGCCAGGCGGAAGGCCTGCGGCCCGCGCACGAGCGCCAATGTCTGCGCATCGCTGAAACCCAAAGTGCGGGCGGCATCGAGTTGTCCCTGCGGCACCGCCTCGAGCGCAGCGCGATGGATTTCGCTCTCGTATGCGGCGTAGTTCAAGCCAAGTCCGATGAGCGCGGCCAGGAACGCCGGCAGTTGCACGAATGACGCAAGGCCGAAGTACAACACGAACAACTGCAGGAGGAGCGGGGTGCCGCGTATCACTTCGACGTACCCGGTCAGCACCGCGTTCAGCGGCCGCGGACCGTACACGCGCCCGCTCGCAATCAACACGCCGACGACGACCGCGAGCACCATGGCGGCGCACGACAGCATCAAGGTAATCAGGGCCGCGTTGAGAAGCGACGGGAAGTAGCGACGCGTCGCATCCCAGACGTTCAGTGTTGCCGCGCTTGCGTTCGCCGGCAGCATCTCCGTGGCGTCGCTCGCGAGCACGCGCGCGTACAGCCGCGGCTGGTCTTCGTTCCACATATTCCAGCGTCGAAAAATCGCCTCGAGCCGGCCATCGCGCATCGCCTGCTGCAGAATCCCGTTGATGCGGTCGCGCAGCGCAGTCCGGTCGGGCGCGAGGACACCAACATAGCGGCCGACGCCCAGTTCCGCCTCCTGATTCGCGAGGCCCGCGTTGCGCGCCACGCCACGCTCAGCCAGCACGTAGTCGAGGACGACGGCGTCTACTCTTCCCAGCGCCAGGTCGCTGTACGGATGCACGTCGTCTTCGTAGGTAACAGGGACGATTCCGTGCTCGGCCTGCGCTGCGACGAGCATGTCGTAGGCCAGTGTGGCTCCAAGTGTTGCGACTCGGCGGCGGCGCAGGTCTGCAAGCGTGCGGAACCGGTCCCGGTCCGCCTCGCGAACGGTCAGAATTTCCCGGAATTCGTAGTACGGGACGGTGACGGCGAGCCGTGTGCGGCGTGCGGGACCGTCCTCGATGCCGCTCAGGCCGATGTCGAAGTCGCCGCGGGCCGCCGACGCGTCGAGGCTCGTGAAAGCGACCTGTACGAATCGCGGTGCGCGCGCGAGATCGCGTGCGAGGAGTTCCGCGATCTCGACGTCAAATCCGATGAGGCGAGCGGGATCCCGCGGATCCGCCTCCACGAACGGAGCGCCCCCTTCCGCGTCACCGCCCCAACGCAACTCGGGCGCCTGCTGGGCATTGACGACTTTCGCCGACGAGAGGAGGAGGCCGATGGCGATGATCGCCAGACGAGATGACATTCGAGCTGGATCAGATCATACGCGTGCCGGGCAGACTTTCATGACCAGCGGCGCCTGCGTTCGAGCTCCTCGAGCGTCCGAGGCCAGTCGTCACGCAGCAGACGCGACAGCGAACGATCGGCAAGCAGCCGCCCGCCCGTCTGGCACTTCGCGCAGTAGTTCGCTTCGTTGTCGGCGTACACCACACGCTGAATGGGCGCGCCACAGTCCGGACATGGATGTCCGTAACGGCCGTGCACGGCCATGCCTTCGCGAAAAGCCGTAACCTTCTCGGGAAACTCGTCGCGCGCTTCCGCCTGCAGCCGTTCGATCCACTCGGCCAGCATCAGCTGTGTCGCGTCGTACAACCGGCGCACCTCATCATCGGTCAGAGATTCCGTCTGCTTGAACGGCGACAGCCGCGCAGCATGAAGGATCTCATCTGAATAGGCGTTGCCGATTCCGCTGAACACGTGGGGATCAGTCAGCGCTCGCTTGAGCGTGTGGTTGTCCTGCTTCAAGGCGCGTTGAAACGCCGGCATGTCGGCGCTCAACACCTCGAGGCCACCCGGATCCAGCTCTGCAAGCGCGTCTCGGCCAGCGACGACGTGCAGCGACGCGCGTCGCTTGGTTCCCGCTTCGGTGAGGATGAGCGTCCCGTACTCGAAGTCGATGGCCAGCAGGCCAATCTTGCCAGGAACCGGCGCTCCGGGCGGTTTCCAGCGGAAGCGGCCTGCGATCATCAGATGGAAAACCAAGAAGAGGTCGTCTTCGAGCTGGAAGACGATGCGCTTGCCCAGCCGGCTCAGCGCAGTGATGGTGCGACCCGGAATACTCGAGAGCGGCGGCTCGACCGAACGCAGTAGAAACGGACTCGTCAGACGGATGCCGGTGACTCGGCGGCCGACAACGCGCGGTTCCAGCGCGTGCAGATAGAGGTGGATGTCTGGAAGCTCAGGCATCGATCGGGTAGCAGAATTATGGCAGTGTGCGCCCGTGAAACCTTCCTCAACGGGTTCCGTATCTCCTTGTAGGACCGTCTGGAGGGCGATCCATGACATGCAATCGTTGCTCGAGAGACATCGACGCTGACTCGGCGTTCTGCCGCTATTGCGGCTCGCCGGTGGGGGAACCGACACGGCCGCGACGTCTTACCCGGCTGCCGGCAGACGGCAAGCTGGGCGGCGTCTGCGCCGGAATGGCCCGGTATCTGGGCACGGATCCGACTGTGGTGCGGCTCGCATGGGTGATTCTGTCGGTGGTGCCCGGCATCATCATCGGCGGGCTGATTGCCTACGGGGTGGCCTGGGTGCTACTGCCGGTCGACGGCCTTGAGCCGCCGAAGGTCCCTGTCAAGCGGCTCCAGCGGTCGACAGCCGATCGGAAAATCGCTGGCGTTTGCGGCGGTCTCGCGGACTACTTCGGGGTTGACTCGACGCTCGTGCGGATTGCTGCCGTCGTCCTGGCCATCTATCCGGGCGCCGTCATCTGCGGCGTGCTGGTATACGTGATCGCTTGGTTTGTAATCCCGCCGGCGCCGGTGGCCGCCTTCGAGCCTTCCCCGTCAACGCCATAGTCAAACCCGCGACGCAGCGCGTCGCTGACCCCCTAGAAAAGCGAAGGGCGGGACCCGGAGAGTCCCGCCCTTCGTCAAACTCCGATCTGGAAATCAGAATTCTGGTGGTACTTAGGAGTTCTTTTTCTGCCGGCGCCGCGACGCGTACGCCGAGGCACCCGGGGCCGATTCCAAACAAGAACATGCTCGTCGGCTCGGGTGCGCGCGCCACGTCATCGTGACGCCACTCGTGGTGGTGGTGCTGACCTGCTTGAACTGCCACCGGTCCTGAGCCATTCCTGGGGACCGACGTTGTCGGGGAACAGCCCTGTTGTCGCGTCGCTCGTGTCGCACGTGAACCCGGTGATTCCACAGCCCCAAACCGTCCAGCAGCGCAGCCCATTCGGCCCCTGCCCGGGTCGCCCGACAATTGCAGACACGCTGGGCGGGTGTGGTTCCCATCCTGATCACGCGACCTTGCGGACGGCCTTTCGCAGCGGCGCGAGCGTGAGCTGAAGGGCAGGCTCCCAGCGATCGCTGAGGGCGAGGGCTCTGAGATTGATCACATCGCGCGCGGTCTCGGTCTTCCACCGCGCGCCACTGCGCTTCATGCGCACCGTGAAAAGCGTTTTGCAGGTCGCCTCCGTGATACCACTCCCGATGGGCAGGCCCCGACGGCGCGCGCTGGGATACCCGAGCAGCTCGCGATGATTCTCGATATAGGTGATGGCCTCGTGCACCGGCCGACTCGCCCCGACGCGGACGTGCTGCCGACCAGACTGCTCAAGCGCGGCCAGGGTGGCGTCAGGGGCGGCGGTGCGGTTGAGGAGATCAACCCGCCAGCGTGCGAGGACTGCCGGCGCCTCCGACTCCGCATAGATGACACGCGCGGCGGCGGCGAGCTTTTCCAGCAGGTGCCAGAAGTCCAGGAGCTCATAGAGGGGCGTGCCCACCGTCTCCTCATCGAGGGCACTCCGGGGGAGCGCGCGCAGCTCCGGGGCCCCATCCGACAGCAGGATCACGGCAAGGTCGGGCCGTTGCTCACGGATGGCGAGCACGTCGGCCAGCATTCGATCGCACAACTCGTCCACCGTCGGCACCGCGCCATGGCGAATCGTGTGCAGTGCCGTTCCCGTGGCGTCGTGGAACGTGACCGTCGTGCAATAGGCCATTCGATAGA
>Ga0209640_10000618_pt1 | contig 27931 bp, 26 predicted proteins | sample RifCSP10_1_FD_184018 | JGI IMG/M metagenome (GOLD analysis project Ga0209640, IMG submission 184018) | Soil microbial communities from Rifle, Colorado - Rifle CSP2_sed 10_1 (SPAdes) (version 2) | ecosystem: Environmental > Terrestrial > Deep subsurface > Rock core/Sediment | place: Rifle... | reverse complement strand
ACGGTGAATCCGGCGGGCGGGCCCGCCAGCGGCTGCCTGAGCGTCACGCGGACGATGACCTTTCCAGCGGTCGCAGGCGACACATTGATCGACTCGATACTGTTAGCCTGGGCGCGCGCGGCGAGGCTCGCGCACGCGAGCGTGAGCGCCAGCACGCCCTGGAGGGCCCATGAACCGAACAATCCCTTGAGCTTCATTTTTTTGCCTCCTGTTCATCCTGCAGCAACAGCAAGCGTTCTTCTTCCTTCCAGTCGTTGCCGCTGTCCTGAATCAGCTCCTTCAGCTTCACCGCCGATTCGGTGATGTCGATGACGCGCCCGAAGTTCTGCCCCATGAAGTCCCCCATCTTGACCCGGTATAGATTGTTGTCCGGAGTCTTGATCAGCGCGAAGTTCTCCTGCTTCTGGGAGAGCGATCCCACCATCTTCAGGTTTTCCAGCGGAAATGCCTCCAGCGGCCCTTTGCGGCGGTCGTCGGGAGGAAGCCTGGGGTCCCGCTTGGCGGACCTGGGCGGCTCGATCTTGCGCGCTACGAACGGATCGAGGAGATCGAACGCCGCATATTCGAACGGCTCGTAGGGTTTGACTTCCGGCAGCGGGGGAATGCGGCCGCGCGGCATGTTGTCCGAATCCCTGACGAATTGACGGAGATCCGAATGCTGCTCGCCGCTGCATGCCACGAGCGCGACGCAAGCAAGCGCGCCGATGAAGAGATGTCGCCTCATCGTTTCCTGCCGGCTTTCTTGGCAGAGGCGGCCCTTCTCTGCTGTGCCAGCTCCTCGTCATCGAGATAGCGGAAGGTCTTGGCCAGCGCGTCCATCACGAGGCCGCCACCCTTGCCCGCTTTGGTCAGCGCGATGTTTTCCAGCGTGACGATCCGGGAAAGCTTGCCAATGTCGCTCGCGAACGCACCGATATCATGGTAGTTGCCGGTGACCTTGATCGAGATCGGCAGCTCCGCGTAGAACTCGCGCCGGGTTTCCTGCGCGGCGGGTTTGAACAGCTCGAACTGCAGGCCGCGCCCCAGGCCGGCCTGATTGATGTCGGTCAACAACGCGTCCATCTCGGCCCTGCCCGGCAGCTGCTTCAACAGCGCCCCAAACTGCTTCTCGATGTCCTCCAGCTGCTTCTGGTAGGCCGGCAGGTTGATCGCCTCGCTCTTCTTGGTGAGAAACGTCTTGCGCAGGCCCTCTTCCTTCACTTTCTCCTGATTGATGCCCTCGATCTGGTGCTGCCAGTCAAACCACCAGCTCGCCGCCACGATCAGGACGAGCGTGATGAACAGCACCCCTAGCTTGGGCAGGATGGGCCAGCTGCCGATCTTCTTCGGATCGAGCCGCCTCAGGTCGCTCAGTGTCATCGCCATGTCGGCCTCACTTCTTCGCCGGCGGCTTCCGCGCCGCCTTCCCGGGGGCTTCCTCGGTCTTGGCGCGCGTGATGTTGATGTTCATGATGAATTCATTGACGCGCTGGCGGTTCTGCTGCACCGCCTTGATCTCCACCAGCCCGGGCTTTTCCAGCTGCGGCGAAGACTCAAGGTTACGCATGAGCGTGGACACCCTCGCCTGCGACTCGGTAAGGCCGGTAATGGTCACACGCGAGCCGGTCTGCTTCAGCGCCTTCAGATAGACGCCGTCGGGCAGCTGGCGGACCAGTTGATCGAGCAGGTGCACCACCTCGGCGCGGTTGCTCTGCAGGGTTTCCACCACCCGCTTGCGTGCCAGCAGCGCCGCGGTCTGCTCCTTGAGCTTCTGAATTTCGGCGATTTGCTTGTCGAGCTTGACGATCTCGTCCTGGAGGTACTTGTTGCGGGCCTGCTGCGTCTGGAGTTGCTCGTCGAGATAGCTGCGCACGACGAACCAGACCGCGCCCCCGAGCACGACCACGAAGGCAAGGAGGACGAAGAATTGCTGCTGCTGCTGTTTGCGCCGGACCTCGCGATGCGGCAACAGGTTGATGCGGATCACGGGTCAAACCTCCGCATGGCGAGGCCGCACGCGACCATGAGCGAGGGGGCATCCTGCGTCAGGCTCTTCGGGCGGATCTTCGACGACAAGGTCATGTTGACGAAGGGGTTGGCGACGATCGTGTTGACCTGGACGCGCTTCCCGACGGTCTCGTCGGCGCCCGGGATGGCCGCGCAGCCGCCGGAGAGCACAACATGGTGGATCTGGTTATGCTGGGTCGAGGTGAAGAAGAACTGCAGCGCACGCGCGACCTCCAGCCCCATCATGTCCATGAAGGGCTGCAATACGTCGGACTCGTAGTTTTCCGGCAGCCCGCCGGCGCGCTTGGCTGCTTCTGCTTCCTCCGGCGACAGGCCGAACTTGTTCTGGATTTCCTGCGTCAGCTGATTGCCGCCGAACGGCTGCTCACGCATGTAGATGGACTGGTCGTTGCGCAGCACATTGACGGCCATGATGCTGGAGCCGACGTCCACCACCGCGATGTTCTGGTCCTTGCCCCGGTCCGGGAACTGGTTCTCGATCAGCTCGAATGCGGTCTGCGCGGCGAACATGTCTACGTCCATCACCGTCGCCTTGAGCCCCGCCGATTCGGCCACGGCCAGCCGGTCGATGATCTTCTCCTTGCGCGAGGCGGCAATCAGCACCTCGATGTCGTCGGAGCTGTTCGGCGCCGGGCCCAGCACCTGAAAGTCCAGGTTGACCTCGTCGAGAGCGAACGGAATGTACTGGTTGGCCTCGGTTTCCACCTGCAGCTCGAGATCGTCCTCGGTCTGGCCGGCCGGCACCATGATTTTCTTGCTGATCACGGCGGCATTGGGCAGGGCGAGCGCAAGGTTCTTGATGTTGCTGCCGAGGCGCTTGTGGCAGCGCTTGAGCGCGTCGCTTACCGCATCGAGATTGTTGATGTTCCCCTCGACCACCGAATCCTTGGGCAGCGGCTCGATCGCGTAGCGTTCGACGCGGTATATGCCTTTGCCGGGCTCGCCGATTTCCACCATCTTGATGGCGGACGAACTGATGTCGACCCCGATCAAAGGTGGCATCTTGGCCTTGAACAGGCCCTCCAGCGCCGCGAGGTTTAAACTAAAATTTCCTTTGAACATAAGTCAATGGGGACACAATCCCACAGTTTACATGAAATGCTAGCAACAACTACTTTGGCTGTAAAGCGTTTTGGCCTATTTTAGTGCCCGCAGGGAACCCAGCCTATAATGGACGGACAGTGAATATAGCTTACATTGCAGGACGTTCCCGCACTGTGCCGAGTTTCACGAATCCAAAGCCAGCCACGCCCGCCTGTTGCAATTGCGCAACATCTTTAATTTAAGCGCCTCATTTTCATGTCGAATCGCTGGTGGCCACTCTCGATCGTGGTGACGATTTCAGCGGCGCTCGCGAGCGCCCTGCTGATCGCCTTTGCTGCGGCCATTATCTATCCGAGCCTGCCGTCGCTCGACGCGCTCACGGATTATCAGCCGAAAATCCCGCTGCGGGTGTATAGCGCCGACGGGAAGCTGATCGCCGAGTTCGGGGAGGAGCGGCGGGCGCTGGTGCAGATGGCGGATGTTCCCCGGCCGCTGACCCAAGCCATCCTGGCTGCCGAGGACGAGCGTTTCTATCAGCACAGCGGTGTCGACTACGTGGGTGTCGCGCGCGCCGCGCTCTCCAATTTCATCTCCGGGGGCGTGCGCCAGGGTGCGTCAACCATCACCATGCAGGTCGCGCGCAACTTCTTCCTGTCAAAGGAGAGGACGCTCGCCCGCAAGTTCAACGAAGTCCTGCTCGCGTTCAAGATCGAATCCAATCTGCGCAAGGATCAGATCCTCGAGCTTTATGTCAACCAGATCTATCTCGGTCAACGCACGTATGGTTTCGCCGCCGCCGCCCAGACCTATTTTGGCAAACGGCTCTCCGAGCTCAGCCTGGCGGAGTCGGCGATGCTCGCCGGGCTGCCGAAGGCCCCTTCGCGCTACAACCCGATTGCGAATTTCAAACGCGCGAAGCTGAGGCAGCAGTATGTGCTGCGCCGGATGCGAGACCTGCAGATAATCTCCGAGGAGGAGTTCGGGGCTGCCGACCAGCAGGTCATCGCGGTGAAGAAGGAGGTCAACGAATTCCCCGTCCGCGCCGAGCACTTTGCCGAGATGGTGCGTCAGTTTCTCTATGAGCGCTATCAGGAACAAACCTACGCGCGGGGCCTACGCGTTTACACCACCCTGCGCGCTTCCCACCAGGAGGTGGCGTACGCGGCGATGCGCTACGGCGTCCAGGAGTATGACAAGCGTCACGGCTACCGCGGGCCAGAGGGCTACGTCGAATTGCCGGAGAAGCCGACCGAGGAAGCGCTTGAGGACGCGTTGCAGGAGACAAGCGACAGCGACGAAATCTACGCCGCCCTCGTGGTGGAAGCGAGCCCCCGGAAAGTGCGGGCGTATCGCCGAGGCGGAGATTGGGTGGAGATCAAGGACGAGGGGCTCAAGTTTGCATCCCGCCTCCTGGGGGCAAAAGTGAGTCCCGGCCAGCGCATCCGCCGCGGCGCCATCATCCGCGTGCGGAAGGACGAGAAAGGGCGGTGGCAGATCACCCAGCTGCCGGCGGTCGAGTCCTCGATCGTTTCCATGGATCCGCGCGACGGGGCGATACGGGCGCTGGTTGGAGGCTTCGATTTCGGCCGTAACCAGTACAACCACGTCACCCAGGCGCTGCGCCAGCCGGGATCGAGCTTCAAGCCGTTCATCTACTCCGCGGCTCTCGAGAAAGGATTCACCGTGGCGACCGTCATCAACGACGCGCCGCTCACGTTCACCGCCGCGCAGACCGGTTCGGAACCGTGGGAGCCGAGGAACTTCGACGGCAAGTTCGAGGGACCGATGCGGCTGCGCACCGCACTTGCCAAGTCGAAAAACCTGGTGTCGGTGCGCATACTCCAGGCGATTACGCCACAGTATGCGCAGGATTATGTCGCCCGCTTCGGGTTCGATCCCAAGCTGCACCCACCGTTTCTCACCATGGCGCTGGGCGCCGGCAACGCAACCCCGATGCAGATGATCACCGCCTACGCCGTTTTCGCCAACGGCGGCTACCGCGTGGTGCCCTATTTCATCGAGCGGGTGGAGGACGCCAAGGGCAACGTGCTGATGGCGGCGCAACCCGCGGCGGCGGGCGCGGGCGCGGAACGCGTCATCGACGCCCGCAATGCCTACATCATGACCACCATCATGCGCGACGTGATGCGCACCGGCACCGGTGCCCGCGCCCTGAAGCTCGGTCGCGACGACCTTGCGGGCAAGACCGGCACGACCAACGAATTCGTGGATGCGTGGTTCTGTGGTTTTGTCCCCGAGCTGGTAACGGTAGCCTGGATCGGCTTCGACACGCCCCACTCCCTCGGGCGCAATGAGACCGGCGCGCAGGCTGCGCTGCCGATCTGGATGGCCTACATGGGCACGGTGCTCGAGGGCATCCCGGAACAGCCGCTTGCGCCGCCCGACGGGGTGGTTGCCCTGTACGTCAATCCGGACACGGGGCTGCGAGTCGCCGACGCGCAGGCGGGGGTTGTCGATTTCTTCTACCAGGAATTCCCGCCGCCGGCGCAGGAGACACTGATCGGCGGCGTGCTTAGCGGTGAACGCCCGGAAGACGTGCGCAACCAGCTGTTCTAGAGCCGGCGATGCCCAAGGACACCGGCCGCAACGATCGCCGCAGCCGCATCGCGTACCTGGCAGCACGGCTGATGGCGGAGGACGGCATCGAGGACTACGCGCTTGCCAAGCGCAAAGCTGCGCGGCAGGCCGGCATGCCGGACACGCGCGAGCTGCCGGCGAACGAGGAGATCGACGAGGCGCTGCGGACCTACCAGCAGATCTATCGCCCGGAAGAGCACCTCAACCGGTTGCGCGCGCTGCGCGAGACCGCGGCACGGGCGATGCGGGTGCTCGCCCGGTTCAATCCACACTTGACGGGCTCAGTCCTGAACGGCAATGCCGGCAAGTACGCCGACGTCAACTTGCAGCTCTTCACCGACAACGAGAAGGCAGTTGAGCATTATCTGATCGACCAGGGCATTCCCTACAGGACCGCGCAGAGCCGATTGTATTTCGCGGACGGGATGCGCACGGTGCCGGTCTACACTGTCAGCGATCACGGCATCGATATCGAGCTGACGGTGCTCTCGACGTTCGATCTGCGCGGGCCGCTCCGCGCCAGCCCGGAGGGCAGGAGCATTGACCGTGCCAAGCTGACCACGGTCGAGCAATTACTTGCGGAGACCTGACCGAGAAAGCGGCGCACCTCCGCCGGCGCGCCAGCCTCGCAACTCCTGCCGAAACCTGATCAGCCGCCCGCCTTCAGCCAACGGGCCGCATCGAGCGCAAAATAGCTCAGGACACCGTCGGCGCCGGCGCGCTTGAACGCGGTCAGAATCTCCATCACGCAGGGGCGCTCTTCCAGCCAGCCGCGGGCGGCTGCTGCCTTGATCATCGAGTATTCACCGCTCACCTGGTAGGCATAAGTGGGTGCCCTGAATTGCTCTTTCACCCGCCGCACGATGTCGAGATAGGGCAATCCGGGCTTGACCATCACCATATCCGCGCCTTCTTCGAGGTCGAGCGCGACTTCCCACAGCGCCTCGTCGCTGTTGGCATAGTCCATCTGGTAGGAGTACTTGGTGCCGCGCCCGAGGCTTTTCGCGGATCCCACGGCATCGCGAAACGGCCCGTACAGCCCGGACGCATACTTGGCGGAATAGGCGAGGATGCGCGTGTGGATGAACCGGTTGCGGTCGAGCGCGTCGCGGATCGCGCCGATGCGACCATCCATCATGTCGGAAGGCGCGACGACATCCACGCCGGCGGCGGCGCACGCCAGCGCCTGCTTCTCGAGAATGGCGATGGTTTCGTCGTTCAATACATGGCCGCCGCGGTCGACCACGCCGTCGTGCCCGTGCGTGGTATAGGGATCGAGCGCGACGTCGGTGATGACGCCCAGCTCGGGGAAGCGCTTTTTCAATGCGGCCACCGCGCGCGGCACCAGACCCTTGGGATTGACCGCCTCGCGCCCGTCGGCGGACTTCAGTTCCCGGGGAATCAGCGGAAACACCGCGACCGCGGGCACCCCGAGCTTTGCGCACACCTCGGCGTGCGGCAGCAGGCGATCGAGGGTGTGGCGCTGGATACCCGGCATCGACGGTACCGGCTCGGCTCGGTTTCTGCCTTCGATGACGAAGATCGGGTAGATCAGGTCATCGATCGTCAGCCGATGCTCGCGCCGCAGCCGGCGTGAAAACTCGTTTCGCCGCATCCGCCGCATGCGCCGCCGCGGAAACCCACCGTAGAGCCGCATTGCCTTAACCTCTTGAAGAAGATCGTGTTTATTTTGGTTCTGCCGGGAACTCCGAGCCATTATAAGCGTCGTAGCGTATAGACGATGTTGAGTCGTCTCCCGCTTCTCCTCCCTGAGCGGGCGCCTTAATCCAAATTAAGGCTTTACCCCCGGTTTTACTCCCCTTTAACCGGGGGTTTTTTATTTCCGCGGTCCGGTGATGGCTGGCGCGCACCTGACCGTGGCGGGGATGTTCCAGAGGCTACCCGTTGGCGGCCAAATGTCGTCTAGGTCTTTGTTATCGTGAACGAAACTGGCGTGCGCAGCGGGGCGTGCTGTAGAATGGCGTCTCACTCCAAAAAATCGCGGTAAACAAAGTACTCGGCATGAAATCCCGGTGGCTGCTAGCGCTTGGCGCTGGCGCGCTCATTCCTGCAGTGGTCTGGGCCCAGGGCCTTTCCCGCGCGGATCCCGATTCGGCGCGCCCGATCGTGACCCAGGTATGCGCGTCCTGTCACGCCGAAGACGGGAACAGCGCGCTCCCCGTCAATCCCGTGCTGGCTGGCCAGCACGCCGACTACACGTTCAAGCAGCTCATGAACTTCAAGCCGCAGGACGGCAAGCCTGCGGAGCGGCCGAACGCGGTGATGGCAGGCATGATCGCGAATCTTTCGGTCGGCGACCTGCGCAATCTCGCGGCCTATTTCGAGGGCCAAAGGCTCAAGCCGCGCGCGGCGCGCGACCCGGAGCTCGCCCGGCTCGGTCAGTCGATCTATCGCGGCGGCATTGCGGCACGGAACGTGGCCGCCTGCACTGCCTGCCATGGCCCGAATGGCAGCGGCATCCCTGCCCAGTTCCCTCGGCTCGCTGGGCAATTCGCGGAGTACACCGCCGCCCAGCTGCGTGCATTTCGCGGCGGTGAGCGCACCAACGATCCGAATCGCATGATGCGCGCCGTGGCGGAGAAGCTCTCGGACCGGGAAATCGCGGCGGTAGCCGAGTATATCGCCGGGTTGCGCTGATCCCCGCCCGCGGCCGGCACGGCTCCCGGGGGCGCGTCAGGAACGCACGGCCGCAAAGGCCTGTTTCGCGGCGCTGATCGTGCGCTCGATCTCCGCCTCACCGTGTGCCGAGGAGACGAATCCAGCCTCGTACGCCGAAGGCGCGAGATAAATGCCTGCGGCAAGCATTCCGTGGAAGAAACGGCCGAAGCTTTCCCGGTCGCATTGCAGGACTTCGGCGAAGGTCTCAGGCGGCGTCGCGCGAAAGAAGATGCCGAACATGCCACCGATGCCCGCCGCAGAGAATGCCACGCCGTGCTCCTGCGCGGCACGGGTGAGGCCCGCGCACAGCGCGCGCGTCGTCGCCGCGAGCCGATCATAGAACCCCGGCGCCTGCACCAGTTTGAGCGTCGCAAGCCCCGCGGCCACTGCGACCGGATTGCCGGAGAGCGTGCCCGCCTGGTATACCGGCCCGAGGGGCGCAATCGCGCGCATGATGTCGCGGCGCCCCCCAAAGGCGCCGACCGGCAGCCCGCCGCCGATGACCTTGCCGAGCGTGGTGAGGTCGGGCGTGACCCCATAGAGCGCCTGCGCGCCGCCGAGCGCAACGCGAAAGCCGGTCATCACCTCGTCGAAAATCAGGACGGCACCGTGGCGCGTGCAGAGACTGCGCAATGACTCGAGAAACCCCGGACGCGGCGCGACCAGATTCATGTTGCCGGCAACGGGTTCCACGATGACCGCTGCGATCGCAGTCCCCTCCCGCGCGAACGTTTCCTCCAGGGCGCTCTCGCTGTTGTACGCCAGGACCAGGGTGTCGGCGGCGGCTGAGGGAGGCACGCCCGCCGAGGACGGCTGTCCGAAGGTGAGCGCACCGGATCCCGCCTTCACCAGCAGCGCGTCGACGTGACCGTGATAACAGCCCTCGAACTTGATGATCTTCTGCCTGCCGGTATGTCCCCGCGCGAGGCGGATCGCGCTCATGGTCGCCTCGGTCCCGGAGCTCGTGAGCCGCACCTGCTCGAGGGAGGGCACGATCCGGCACAGCATTTCAGCCAACTCGACTTCCTGCTCGGTGGGCGCGCCGAAGGAGAGCCCGCGTTCGGCCGCCTGCCGCGCGGCACTCACGACATCCGGATGCGCGTGGCCGACGATGAGCGGGCCCCACGAACCGACGTAGTCGACATAGGCCCGGCCGTCCGCGTCCCACACCTGTGCGCCCCGGCCGCGCTGAATGAAGGGCGGTGTGCCGCCCACTGAACCGAACGCGCGCACGGGCGAGTTGACGCCAGCCGGAATGACGAGCTGCGCGCGCTGGAACAGCTTCTGGCTGCGATTCATCTTGCCCGGTCAGGAATGACGCGTTGCCAGCTCGCGTCGCGTAAACAGCGCGCTGAAACGGCGCGCCGCAGCCCTGACGTCGTCCGCTCCGAACAGAGCGGAGATGACGGCAACGCTATCGGCGCCTGCCGCGATCACTTGCGGCGCATTCTCAAGCGTAATGCCGCCGATGGCCACGACGGGCACCGACAGGCGCCGCTTGGCGTCGCGCAGCAGGGTGAGGGACGCACGCACCGCTCCGGGCTTCACGCCGGAAGGAAAAAAACTTCCGAACGCGACGTAATCGGCGCCGAGACGCTCAGCTTCGAGCGCGAGCTCGAGCCGATCGTAGCAGGAGGCGCCGAGGATGCGTGCCGGCCCGAGCTGCTCGCGCGCCGTGGCGAGTGAACCGTCTTCCGCGCCGAGGTGGACACCGTCCGCGCCCACGGTGAGGGCGAGATCGAGATGGTCGTTGACGATGAGCGGAACCCGCGACCTCCGGCACAGCGCGAGCAGGGCCCGCGCCTGCGAGAGTCTCAAAGCCGACGTAGCCGGCTTGTTGCGATATTGCAGCAGGCGCGCGCCGCCGCTGAGCGCCGCTTGCGCTGTGGTGATGAGCTCCGGCACGTCGGTGAGGTCGGGCGTGACGGCGTACAGGCCCGCGATCTCGCGCTTCACGTCCTACCTTTCACTTCCCACCGCCACCCGCCTCGCCTTCGTCGCGCGCCCAGAACAAGCGGTCCGGTATGTGCTGGCCCATGCCGGGACGGAATGCTGCCTTGAGCGTCTGCCAGGTGTACTCCTGCGCATCCTTGACCGCGTCACTCACCTCCAGACCGTTGGCGATGGTAGCGGCGATCGCGGCGGCCAGCGTGCACCCGGATCCGTGGTAGGAGCCCGGCAGGCGCGGCCAGCTGTCGCTGCGCACCACCCCGTCCGGGCCGTAGAGGATGTTCACGACCTGGGACGTGTTCTCGTGGGTGCCGGTCACGAGCACGTACTCGCACCCGGTCGCGATGATGCGCTTCGCGCACTCGGCGAGGTCGGGACCCTCGCCCTCCTCATTGTCCTCGCCTGCCAGCCGCCGCGCCTCGAGGCTATTGGGGGTCAGGATGGTGGTTTGCGGGATGAGGAGCTCCTTCAGCGCGCCCACCATCTCCTCGGTGACCAGCTCATCGCCGCGTCCGGAGGCGAGCACCGGGTCGAGCACCAGCGGTACCTCGGGATAATCGGACACCACCTCCGCGATGACCGCGATCTGCTCGAGGTTGCCCAGCAGGCCGATCTTGAAGGCGGCCACGGGCATGTCCTCCAGGACACAGCGCGCCTGGTCGGCGACCCACTCCGCGTCGATCGGGCTGACGTCGTCGACGCCCATCGAGTCCTGGATGGTGATGGCGGTCACCACCGACAACGGGTGGCAGCCCATGCTGGAGAGCGTCATGATGTCCGACTGCAATCCCGCCCCGCCGCTCGGATCAGTGGCGGCAAACACCAGGACGATGGGGGGGATGTCGGCCATGCGCAAGGAGTTGGAGACGCCCGCGCGGTTGGTCGCGGCAGGACGATTCGATAGAATTCGATTCTAAACCAAAACTGCGAGCCTGCATGACCATTGCCGAAGCGCGTATCTACAAGACGTATATGTGCCTCATCTGCGGCTTCATCTACGATGAGGGGGCAGGCCTGCCCGATGAAGGCATCGCGCCCGGCACCCGCTGGGAGGACGTGCCGGTCAACTGGACGTGCCCGGAGTGCGGCGCGCGCAAGGAAGACTTCGAGATGGTGGAGCTGTGAGAATCCTGCACACGATGATCCGGGTGGGCGACCTGCAGCGTTCACTCGATTTCTATACGCAGGTGCTGGGCATGAAGCTGCTCCGGAAGACCGATTACCCCGGCGGCCGCTTCACCAACGCCTTTGTCGGCTACGACGAGGAGGCCCGGACCGCGGTGCTGGAGCTCACCCACAATTGGGACACCGCGTCCTATGATCTCGGCACCGGTTACGGGCACGTGGCGATCGAAGTCGACGACGCCTACCGGGCGTGCGAGGAAGTGAAACGGCGCGGCGGCCGGGTCACGCGCGAGCCCGGGCCGATGAAGCACGGCACGACCGTGATCGCCTTCGTCGAGGATCCCGACGGCTACAAGATCGAGTTCATCCAGCGAAAGTCAGGCTAGCCGCGGCGTCCGCGAGGCGGACAAAATCCTCGAGGCGCAGGTCCTGCGCGCGCAAGCCGGCGTCCACGCCGAGTTTCTGGAAGTCCCCCGCACGGAAATAGCCTTTCAACGCGTTGCGCAACGTCTTGCGCCGCCGCGCGAAGGCGGCCGCCACGATTTTCCCGAGAGCGGCTTCGTCGGCTGCGGGATGCGGCAGGCGCGCGTACGGCACCATGCGCACGACGGCGGACTCAACCTTGGGAACCGGACGGAACGCGTCAGCGGCGACGGCAAGTACCGGCTCCATTTGAAAGCGATATTGCAGCATCACCGACAAACGCCCGTATTCGGAGGTTGAGGGCCGCGCGACCATGCGCTCCACGACCTCCTTCTGCAGCATGACGTGGATATCCTCGATCGCCGCGGCGTGCCGCGCGAGGTGGAACAACAGTGGCGTGGATATGTTATAGGGCAGATTGCCCACGACGCGCAGCCGCTGCCCGAGCGCGCTGAAATCAAAGCGCAACGCGTCGCCCTCGTGGACGGTGACGCGGCCGGCGGGGAACGCGGCGCGCAGGCGCGCGACGATGTCGCGGTCGATCTCGATCACGTGCAAATGCGCGAGAAGGCCGGCAAGCGGTCGCGTCAGCGCGCCGAGCCCCGGGCCGATCTCCACCATGCGATCGCCGGGCCGCGGCGCAATGGCTTCCACGATGGCGGCGATCGCCGCCTCGTCGATCAGGAAGTTCTGCCCGAAGCGCTTGCGGGGGATGTGGCGCATGACGGGACGCGTCCCCCGTGCGCGTCTCACGCCGCGGGCCGCGGGCCGCGGCGCGCGGCGAGCTTCGCAGCCAGCCGGATCGCCTCGATCAGGCTACCGCGCCGGGCGCGGCCGGTGCCGGCGAGCTCGAGCGCGGTGCCGTGGTCGACCGAGGTCCGGATGATCGGAAGTCCCAGGGTGACGTTGACGCCGGCCCCGAAGCTCGCGTACTTGAGCACCGGCAGTCCCTGATCGTGATACATCGCCAGCACGCAATCGCATGCCTGCAACCGCCGCGGGTTGAACAGCGTGTCGGCGGGAAGCGGGCCTTCGACATCGAATCCTTCACGGCGCAGCTTCGCCAGCAGCGGGCTGATGATGTCGGCTTCTTCCCGGCCGAGAAAGCCCGCCTCGCCGGCGTGGGGGTTCAGCCCCGCAACGAGAATCCGTGGCCGCGGGATCCCGAAGCGCGCGGCGAGGTCGCGCTGCAGCACACGCAGCGTGCGCTCCAGGCTCTGCGCCGTGACGTGGCGCGCGACCTCACCCAGAGGAAGATGCGTCGTCGCGAGCGCGACTCGCATGCCGCCCCCCACGAGCATCATCACCACGTGCTCGGCCCCGGTGTGCGCTGCGAGGAACTCGGTGTGCCCGGTAAACGCGATGCCGGCGTCGTTGATGACGCTTTTCTGCAGGGGACCGGTAACCATGGCATCGAACGACCCGTCGCGGCAGCCATCGGCGGCGATCTCCAGGGTGCGCAGAACGTAGCGACTGTTGGCCGGGTCGAGCCGCCCCGGGACCGCCGGCTGCGCGAGGGGCACGTGGAGCACCGTGAGCGCCCCGGCGCGGGGCGCCGTGCGCGCGCCGGCCGGGTGATCCGCCAGCTTGAGCGGCAAGCCCAACAGGCGGGCACGGCTCGACAGCAGCTCCCGGTCGGCGACGACGACGATATTCGCCGGCAGCCGCCGCCGTGAAAGCCCGACACACAGGTCGGGCCCGATGCCCGCCGGCTCGCCCGCCGTCACCGCGATGAGCGGAGTGTTGAGTTTTGCGTGCTTAATGTTGAATGGGTCGAACGTCGCGCCCGGGCGCGCAGCCGATAACTTAACACTCGGGACCCAGTGCTCAAAACCAGGCGCTAGCGCTCGTCGAGGCGGTACTCGATGTAGGCCCGGTCGCGGAGTTGCCGCACCCACTCCTGATAGGACTCGTCGGATTTGCGCGCCCGTAATGCTGACTGCGCCGCCAGCCGCTGGCGGTCCCGTGACATGTCCTCGTCGCGCCGCTCGAGCACCTGGATCAGGTGCCAGCCGAAGGGCGTTTGAACCGGGGCGCTGGTCTCGCCCGGCTTGAGCACGTCCATCGCGCGTTCGAACTCGGGAACCGTGTCCCCCGGCGACAGCCAGCCGAGGTCGCCGCCCTTCGAACCGCTGGCATCCTCCGAGTGCAGGCGGGCCAGCTCCGCAAAATCAGCCTTGTTGTCCAGTCGTTCCTTGAGGGACTCGGCCCGCCGGCGCGCTTCGGCCTGTGGTATCAGCTCATTGGTCTTGATCAGGATGTGGCGGGCGTGGGTCCGTCGCACGATCACGGGCGCGCCCGCGCCGCGCCGGTCGTTCAGCCGGATGATATGAAAGCCGTTCGCGCTGCGCAGCAGAGGGCTCAGCCCGTCGGGCTGCAGGGGTTTCAGTGCATCGAGGAACAGCGCGGGCAGGCGCGCGCCATCGCGCCACCCCATGGCGCCCCCCCGCAACGCATCCGGCGCGTCCGAGAACGCCGCCGCGACCTGCCGGAAATCGGCGCCCGTGCTCAATTGCTGGTGCGCCTGCTCGGCGCGGCTGCGGCGGGCCTGGATCTGCTCCGGCCCCGCGTTCTCGGGAATCGTGACCAGGATGTGCGAGAGGTTGTACTGTTCGCCGCGCCCCGCAAGTCCCTGCTGGGCGTTGATGAAGCTTTCGATCTCGCCTTCACTCACCACGATCCTGTTGTCGACCTCGCGCTGCCGCAGGCGTCCCAGGGTGATTTCCTTGCGTATGTCCTCCCGGAAGCGGGCGAACGGGACGCCGTCCTTTTCCAGCGTCGCGCGCAACTGCTCCAGGGTGAGCTTGTTTTCCTGCGCGATGCGCTGGATCGCCCGGTCGAGCTCCGAGTCGTCCACGCGCAGCCCGGTCTCCTTGGCGAGCTGAAGCTGCACGTGGTCGGTGATCAGGCGGTCGAGGATCTGCGTTTCCAGGGTCGCGCGTGGCGGCAGCGGGGTGCCCTGCTGCTTCAGCTGCAGGGTGGCGGCGTGGTAGCGCAGGTCGAGGTCGGCGCGGGTGATCACCTCGTTGTTCACTACGGCCACGATGCGATCGAGCACCACCACCGGCCGCGGCTGCTGTGCCGGCGCGGGGCAGGCGGCGGCCCACAGCGCGCCGGCGAGCACGAGCGCGCACAGCGTGGGGCGCCCGACGGGCGAACGCCCACCGCCCGCTGGCGTGTCGTAGCCTCTAGTAGTAAGTCGAGCTCGCAGCATCGGGCCTGGGGGACCGTGGATCCAGCCGGGCATAGCCGGCGATATTACGCCGCAGCGTTTCCATCGGGTTGGTGCCGATGCGCGACATGCCGGACAGCTCGAGCTGAATGAATATCGAGGTGGATGCATCTTGCGTGGTGGTTGCGAAGCGATGGGCGACCAGGCGCAGGGCCCAGCAGTCGGCAAGGTATTCCGCACCGAGGAGGGCCTCGAGCGTCCGACTGTCCTCCAGTGAGTAGTTCCAGCGTGCGAGTCCCGTCCAGCCCCGCCAGACCGGCCACTGGGCCGAAACATCGGTCTGGCGCAGGGTATCGATCGTCTCGCGGTAGCTCAGGTTGAGCACCCGCCCCGGAGCCGGCTGGTAGCGGACGCCGGCGTTGAACTTCTGGGTCTGGGAGAAATTGGTGCTGTATTGCAGCCCCACCTCGGCCCTCAGGTGCGGCGCAACCGCCCCGGACAGCGCGGCGAGCAGATCGGAGCTCGAGCTCGTGCGTATGGGCACGCCGGGCAGGGTCACCGCCTGGTCCTCGAAATAGTAGCGTTGCGCGACGCCCAACCGCAGTCGCTCCGCACCCGTGTCGGCGCCGATGAGGCGCGAGGTGACGCCGAGGGTCAGCTGGTTGGCGTCGTTGATGCGGTCCCAGCCGGAGAACTGGTTTTCGGAATAAATGGTCGCGAAATTGATGTCCTGCTGGGCGCTGTCGAATACGGGGATGTTGCTCTGGTCGCGGAAGGGGATGTAGACGTAAAACAGCCGCGGCTCCAGGGTCTGCAGGAAAGGTGCGCCGCCAAGCGTGGTCGGCCGCTCGAATACGACGCTCGAGTCCGTGGTGAAAATCGGCAGGGCGCGGCTCTGGTCGGTGAATCCGGCGCTGTTCGAGTCGATGAGGTAGCGGGTCACGTTGACGCCAAGCTTGGGCGTTATGGAAGCATATGCCGTCTGCAGGGGCACGCTCAGGCTCGGGTAGGCGACCATGCGGGTGCCGGTGGTGAGCGTCGGATGGTCGAAGGTCGTGTATTGCCCGAAGAAGTCGAAATCCGAGCGCAGCACTTCGGCGCGCGCGGCGGACAAGGTGACCTGTGGCAGCCGGTCATACGGCGGCGTTACCGGCTGCAGGGGATCGGGCTGCAGCGTCTGCCACCGCTGAACCAGGGCACTCAGCCCGTAGCCGCCGGCGCTGCCCCAATTCCCGCCGCGGCCGAGAGCGAGGTCATTCGGCAACTGGACCTGGGCCGTCTTGGAAATCTGTGTCGAGAGGTCGGTGAAGTAGGTGTCGTCCGATACCCGCTGCAGATTGAGCTTACCGAACCAGCCGCTGGGCAGCGTATGGTCGTGGCGGACGAAGTAGGCACTGCGCCGCTCCCCGTCCTTGGCGTCGTCGTTCGGCAACACCTCCGCGCGGGCTTCGCCAAGATAGGTCGGCTCGAGATAGCGGAACTCTCCGAGCACCTGCACGCCGCGCCGGGTCATGATGCGCGGCGAAACGGTCGCATCGCGGTTGGGCGCGATGTTCCAGTAATAGGGGATCGTGACCTCCACCCCGCCCGAGTCCGAGTTTCCGTAGTGCGGCGTGATGAAGCCGGACCTGCGCTCCTGGTGCAGCGAGAACGACAAGTAGGGCGAGTAGAAGATCGGCGCGCCCAGGAACTCGATGGTCGCGTCGCGCGCGACGCCGAGGTCGCGTTCCTTGTCGATTTCCAGTTCGCCCGCGCGCAGGTACCAATCCTCGTTACCGGGGCCGCAGGAGGTGTGCCGGGCGCGCGCCGCGCGGTATCGGCCAGGGCCTTCGAACCATAGCTGCTCCGCATTGCCGCGCGCATCCGCGTCGCGGAATTGCGGTTCGGCGCCGGGGGAAACGGCACGCTTGTGCAGCAGGTAGCTCGGCTGCTCCATGGAGCCGCGTTCGGATTCCAGGTTGTATCGCAGGCGTGCCCCCTCCACCACATCGGTTCCCCGCTGCATGCGCACGCTGCCCTGCGCGGCGAACTCCTCGGACGGCCTGTCGTAGCGCAACCAGTCGGCGGATACCGCCTGCCCCCGCCGCCTCAGCCGGACGTTGCCCTCGGCCTCGATCTCCTGCTCCTGGCGGCCGTGCAGCCGGTCCGCCTCAAAGAAAAGCGGAACTGCCTCCGTCAGCGAGGGCGGTATGGGGAGCAGTGTGGGCTGCAACTTCAGCCTCAGTCCTTCTTGTGCGCGCGCCGTGAGCGGCAGCGCGCAACCGAGGGTCAGCGACAGCCACGTAATTATCAGTTTTTTCATCGAAAAGTGCGCATTCGGCGTGGTGCTAAAATCGCACAATTCACTGCTGAAGGCAATCCGCTTGGCCCCGGACAACGACACCCGACTGGAGCAATTGCGGGGCTGGCTCGGCGCGCATCTGGGCGCGGGGGCGTTCGGGCTGAAACCGGCTTCGGCCGATGCAAGCTTTCGCCGCTATTTTCGAGTGACGCTGGATGACGCGCGGTCCTGGATTGCGATGGATGCGCCGCCGGAGCGCGAGGACTGCCGCCCCTTCGTGCGCGTGGCAGCGCTGCTGCGGGCGGCCGGGGTGAACGCGCCGGAGGTGATTGCGCAGGACCTGGCGCGCGGATTCCTGCTGCTGACGGATCTGGGCGACACGACTTATCTTGACGCGCTGAACGAAGCCAACGCCGACCGGCTGTTCGGCGACGCGATCGAGGCGCTCATCAAATGGCAGCTGGCGAGCCGCGAGGGCGTGCTGCCGCCGTACGACGAGGGGCTGCTCAGGCGCGAGTGCAATCTGTTCCCGGAGTGGTACGTCGCGCGGCACCTGGCGCTGCAGCTTTCGGCTGCGCAGCGGCAGCAGCTGGCGGAGGCCGTTACGTCAGTCATCTCGCGCAGCCTTGCGCAACCGGCGGTATTCGTGCACCGCGACTTCATGCCGCGCAACCTCATGGTGAGCGATCCCAACCCCGGCGTGATCGATTTCCAGGACGCGGTCCACGGCCCGATCACCTATGATCTGGTGTCGCTCACGCGCGATGCCTTCGTGAGCTGGGAGGAGGAGCGCGTGACCGACTGGGCCGCGCGCTACTGGCGGGGGGCGAAGCGCCAGGGCCTGCCCGTGAACGCCGACTTCAGCGAGTTCTACCGGGATTTCGAATGGATGGGACTGCAGCGCCACCTGAAGGTGATCGGCATCTTCGCGCGCATTCACTACCGCGACGGCAAGAGCGGTTACCTCGAAGACACGCCGCGCTTCGTGAACTACGCGCGCGCGGTTGCCGGGCGCTACCGGGAACTCGCCCCGCTGGCGCGCCTGCTCGACGAGCTCGAGCCGCGCGCGCTGGCGACGTCCCGAAGCGGAAACTAGGGTTCACTCGGTTGCGCGGCATGAAAGCGATGATTCTCGCCGCGGGACGCGGCGAGCGCATGCGCCCGCTCACCGACCACCTCCCCAAGGCATTGCTCGAGGCCGGCGGCAGGCCGCTTATCACCTACGTCATCGAGCGCCTCGCGCGCTCGGGCTGCACCGAGCTGGTGGTCAATGTCTCGCACTTCGCCGGCCTGATCGAGCGCGCGCTGGGTGACGGGTCGCGCTACGGCGTGCGCATCGTCTATTCGCGCGAGGCGCAGCCGCTCGAGACCGGCGGCGGCATCACCTACGCGCTGCCGCTGCTCGGGGATGCCCCGTTTCTGGTGATCAACAGCGACATCTACTGCGATTACGACTTTGCGCGACTCGCCGCCCTCGCGGCGACGCTGGCGCCCGGCCGCGGGCTCGCCCACCTCGTGCTGGTGGATAACCCGCCCCATCACCCCGGGGGAGATTTCGCGCTCGCTGCCGGCAGAGTGTCCGGAGAGGGCCCTAGCCGTCTTACCTTCAGCGGCATCGGCGTCTATTCCCCCGCCCTGTTTGCGGCGGTCACTCCCGGTGCGCGCTGCCAGCTCGCGGCGCTGCTCGCGCCGGCGATGGCGCGGGGGCTCGTCAGCGGCGAGCATCATCGCGGGCTGTGGATGGATATCGGCACGCCGCAGCGCCTTGAGGCGCTCGAGCGCGCGCTCACCGCGCCGCGCAGCCGCTAGCGTCGCCTGCCGGCGCAGCCCGGTGCGGTCGGCGGTCGCGCCTTATAATTTGACCCATGACGGCGGGCATCGACATGGGCGTCTATCAGCGGCGGCGAGCGCGGCTCGCCGCGGCGATGCTGGAAGGCGTTGCGATCATTCCGACCGCGCCCGAGCGCACGCGCAACCGCGACGCGCACTATCCCTACCGTTTCGACAGCTACTTCTACTATCTCACCGGTTTCCGCGAACCCGCCGCGGCGCTGGTAATCGTCGCGGGGGCCGCCCCGAAGAGCATCCTGTTCTGCCGCGACAAGGACCCCGAGCGGGAGATCTGGGATGGATTCCGCTACGGCCCGGAGGCCGCACGCGCGGCCTTTGGCTTCGACGAAGCGTGCTCGATCACCCAGCTCGACGCGAGGATGCCGGAGCTCATCGCCGATCGCGATGCGGTCTACTGCCACCTGGGCGCCGACGCGGCGTGGGACGCGCGCGTAACGGCCTGGATCAACCAGGTACGGGAGCGTGCGCGCACCGGCGTCACCGCTCCGCGGGCGGTCAAGGACGTGTACGCGCTGCTCGACGAGATGCGGCTCATCAAAGGGCCCGAGGAGCTCGCCGTGATGCGGCGTGCCGCCGCCATCACTGCCGGCGCGCACCGCCGCGCCATGCGCGCCGCGCGGCCCGGCCGGGCCGAGTTCGAGCTCGAGGCGGAGCTCCTGCACGAATTCCGGCGCCTCGGCGCACAGGCGCCCGCCTACAGTCCGATCGTCGCTGCGGGCCAGCACGCCTGCGTGCTGCATTACGTTCAGAATGACGGCGTGCTGAGGGACGGGGATCTGGTGTTGATCGACGCCGGCTGCGAGCTCGACGGCTACGCCAGCGACGTGACGCGCACCTTCCCCGTCGGCGGCCGGTTCAGCGGGCCGCAGCGGGAGATCTACGACCTGGTGCTGGCGGCGCAGTCGGCGGCGATCGCGGCGGTCAGACCCGGCGCGCCGTGGGACGCGCCGCATCGCGCGGCGGTCAATGTGCTGGCCCAGGGCCTGATCGACTTGAAGCTGCTCTCCGGCGGGCTTGCCGAAGTCGTGGAGACCGAGGCCTACAAGAAGTTCTACATGCATCGCACCGGACACTGGCTCGGGCTCGACGTGCACGATGCCGGCGACTACAAGCAGCAGGGCGACTGGCGCGCGCTTGCGCCGGGCATGGTGCTGACCGTCGAGCCTGGCTGCTATCTGCGTTCCGGAGAGGGCGTGCCCGCCCACTTGTCCGACATCGGAATTCGCATCGAAGACGACGTGCTGGTGACGGAATCCGGTGCCGAAGTGTTGACCGGCGACGCGCCCAAGCGCCCGGTTGATATCGAAGCCTGGATGCGCGCGTGACGGCCGATTTTGACGTCCTGATCGTGGGCGGCGGACCGGTCGGTGCTGCGCTGGCGCTCGCCCTGCGCGGATCCGGCCTTGCCGTCGGGAGCATCGAGGCGCGGGTCCCGCACGCGCCCGCGGACGCGCGGCCGATCGCGCTTTCTTATGGGAGCCGCCTGATACTGGAGCGGCTCGGCGTATGGGACCGGCTTGCCGACGCCACCCCGATCCAGCGCATCCACGTCTCTCAACGTGGCGGTTTTGGGCGGGTCGAATTGGACGCCCAGCAGGCGCGCCTGCCGGCGCTGGGCTACGTGGTCGATTACGGGGCGCTCGCCGAAGCGCTCGGGCGCGCATTGGAGGCAGGAGACGGCGCACGTGCGGTCCAAGCCACGGCGAGCGCGTTCGAAGCTGGAACCGATGCGACGGTCGTGCGATTTACGGCCGGCGGCGCCACCCAACGCGCGAGCGCAAGGCTGCTTGCCGTGGCCGATGGCGGCGCGCTACCGGTCGCCCGGATGCGCGTCCATGACTACGGCCAGGCCGCGGTAACGGCCCGTGTGTCGTGCAGCGCGCCGCATCAAAACGTTGCCTACGAGCGATTCACCCCGGAAGGGCCGCTGGCCCTGTTGCCCGCGGGGGAAGCGGTGGCACTGGTGTGGACGACCACCCCGGCGCACGCCCGGGAATCGTGCGCGCTGACCGAAGCCGGTTTCCTGGAGCGGCTCCAGGAGGGCTTCGGGAATCGCCTGGGACGATTCAGTTCGGCCAGCGGCCGCGCGTGGTACCCGCTCGCGCTGAAGGTTGCGGCCCACATTGCGGAACCGCGCACGGTCCTGGTCGGCAATGCCGCGCAGACCCTGCATCCGGTCGCGGGGCAGGGCTTGAACCTCGGGCTGCGTGATGCATGGGAGCTGGCGGCACTGCTGCGGGATTGCGACCGCGCCCGTGTCGGGGGACCGGAGTTGATCCGGGCTTATTCCGCCCGCCGCCGGTTCGACCGCACGGGCGGGATACTTTTTACCGACATGCTGGTGCGCCTGTTTTCCAACGAGCTCGCGCCGCTCGGCTGGGCGCGCGGCTTGGGGCTCGCGGCACTGGGCGCGTTCCCGCCGGCCCGGGACCTCGTCGTGCGACGCATGATTTTCGGCGCGCGCGGCTAGTGCCGCTCCGGTTTCTCAGGGCATGATCAGCTGGCGTGCCAGCGCGGAACGGCACTCGCCCGGAAATTCAAGAACTTGACCGCAGTACAGGCGCTCGCGCGCGGGAAACGCGCCAGCGCGCCGTTCGCTTTGTGGCGCCCGAAGAGTTACGCGCTGCCGCGCAAGCAGCGCTCGACATTTTCCGAATAAGTGCTTACTTCGTCACGCGGTTTGATGGCGCCGCTGTCGTACGCGCCACGCATGTGGGTTCACTGCAACACCGAACAAAAAAAATTGCACGAATTGCTTTTATTGCGCGTGACGAGCGATTACAATGACGCCCTTCCCCGTAACGAACTTGCGAAAACAATCGCGGATCCGGCAGACGCGATGCACATCGGCCCGTTCCAGCTCAAGAACAATCTGATCGTCGCGCCGATGGCGGGCGTCACCGACCGCCCGTTTCGCCAACTGTGCAAGACCCTGGGCGCCGGGATGGCGGTGTCGGAAATGGTGGCGAGCAATTCCCTGCTGTGGGGCTCGGAGAAGACGCGCCGGCGCGCCAACCACGAGGGAGAGGTCGACCCGATCGCGGTGCAGATCGCGGGCGCGGACCCCCGGATGCTGGCCGATGCGGCCCGCTACAACGTCGACCAGGGCGCCCAGATCATCGACATCAACATGGGCTGCCCGGCGAAGAAGGTGTGCAATGTCATGGCCGGCTCGGCGCTGCTCAACAACGAGCCGCTGGTCGGGCGCATCCTGGGCGCGGTGGTCGCGGCGGTGGCGGCGCCGGTCACGCTGAAGATCCGTACCGGCTGGGATCGCGGCAGCAGGAATGCGCTGCGGGTGGCGAAGATCGCGGAGGCAGCCGGCATCCAGGCGCTCGCCATCCATGGCCGCACGCGCGCATGCGGTTTTGCCGGCGAGGCAGAGTACGACACCATCGCCGCGGTCAAGTCCGCGGTGAAGGTTCCGGTGATCGCCAACGGCGACATCGCGACACCCGAGAAAGTGAAGCAGGTGCTCGACTACACCCGCGCGGACGCCGTGATGATCGGGCGCGCGGCCCAGGGCCGGCCGTGGATGTTCCGCGAGATCCAGCATTACCTGACCACCGGCGAGCGCCTATCGCCGCCGGAGGTGGCGGAAATACATCGCGTGCTGGTGGGGCACCTCAACGACCTCTACGAGTTCTACGGTGAGCACGCCGGCGTGCGTGTCGCCCGCAAGCATATTTCCTGGTACACCAAGGGACTGGCCGGTTCGGCGGCGTTCCGCCACGCCATGAACCGGCTCGAGACCCGTCGCGAGCAGCTCGCGGCGGTCGACGAATTCTTCGCGCAGCTCGCCGGCCGCGGGCAGCGCCTCACCTACGTCGAGGAACCGGCAGCATGATGAACGAAAATGAGATGGCGCGCATGGTGCGCCGCGCAATCGAGGGCTATTTCAGGGATCTCGACGGCGAGAAGCCGTGCGCGGTCTATGATATGGTCATCCATTGCGTGGAAAAGCCCCTGCTGGAGAGCGTATTGCACCGCGTGCGCGGCAACCAGACCCACGCCGCGGAGATGCTGGGCATCAATCGCAACACGCTGCGCAAGAAAATGCGGGTGCACGGCATCAAGTTCTAGGCCTCGGGATCCAGGATCCGGGATTCAGGGGCCGGCCGTCCGACGTCTCTGGCGGAATCCTGAATCCCGATTCCTGAATCCTGCCTCCATGGCCGCCATCAAGCAGGCGCTGATCAGCGTCTCGGACAAGACCGGCGTCGTCGAATTCGCGCGCGCACTCGCGCGCTTCGGGGTGACGCTGCTCTCGACGGGTGGCACGGCGCGGCTCCTGAGGGAGCGTGGCCTCGAAGCGACCGAGGTCGCCGACTACACCGGCTTCCCGGAGCTGCTCGACGGGCGGGTGAAGACCTTGCACCCGAAAGTGCACGCCGGCATCCTCGCCCGGCGCGACGCCCGCGAGCACATGGCCGCGCTGGAGCAGGCGGGGATCCCGCCGATCGACCTGGTGGTCGTCAACCTCTATCCCTTCGGCGCCACGGTGGCCCGTCCCGGGTGCACGCTCGGGGAAGCCATCGAGAACATCGACATCGGTGGCCCCGCCCTGCTGCGCAGCGCCGCCAAGAATCACGAGCATGTGGCGGTGGTGACCGATCCGGCCGACTACGGGGCGGTGCTGAAGGAGATGGAATCCGCAGGCGGCGCGCTCGGGGCCGCGACGCGGCTGCACCTGGCGCAGAAAGCGTTCTCCCACACCGCCCGTTACGACGGGGTGATCAGCAATTACCTGACTGCTCTCGATGGTTCAGGCGGCATCGAGCGCTTCCCGCGACGGCTGAACCTTCAGTTCGAGCGCGTGCAGTTGCTGCGTTACGGGGAGAATCCTCACCAGGAGGCAGCGTTCTATCGGGATTTGCAGCCGGCTCCGGGCAGCCTCGGCACCTATCGCCAGCTCCAGGGCAAGGAGCTTTCCTACAACAATATCGCCGACGCCGATGCCGCGTGGGAATGCGTGAAGGGTTTCGACGGGCCGGCGTGCGTGATCGTGAAGCACGCCAACCCCTGCGGCGCAGCCCGCGCCGCCAGCCTCGTGGAAGCCTACGCCAGGGCGTTTGCCACCGATCCCGCCTCGGCCTTTGGCGGGATCATCGCCTTTAACCGTGAACTCGACGCGCCCACGGCGCAAGCCCTCGCGCAGCAGTTCGTGGAAGTGGTAATCGCTCCTGCCATCGGCCCGGAGGCGGCGCGGGCGCTCGCGGGCAAGGCCAATATTCGAGTGCTCGAGGTGCTGCTTGCCTCCGGCGCCAACGACTGCGACTTCAAGCGCGTCGGCGGCGGCTTGCTGGTGCAAACGCCGGACACCGCCGGCATCGGGGCGGGCGGCCTCAAGGTCGCCACCCGGACGCGTCCGAGCGAGGCGCAGACGGCAGATCTGCTGTTTGCCTGGCACGTCGCCCGGTTCGTCAAGTCCAATGCCATCGTGTATTGCAGCGGCGGCCGGACCCTCGGCGTGGGTGCGGGGCAGATGAGCCGGGTAGACGCGGCGCGCATCGCCGCGATCAAGGCGCAGAACGCGGGCCTCGCGCTGCAGGGGGCGGTAGTCGCGTCCGATGCCTTCTTCCCGTTTCGCGACGGCGTGGACGCCGTGGCGCAGGCCGGTGCGCGCGCGATCATCCAGCCCGGGGGCAGCCTGCGCGATGACGAAGTGATCGCCGCCGCCGACGAGCGCGGCATTGCCATGGTGTTCACCGGCGTCAGGCACTTCCGCCACTGAGGCGGCGGAAGCGCCGTGAAGGGGGAAGCGTGAAGCTGCTGGTCATCGGCTCGGGAGGGCGCGAGCACGCATTGGCGTGGAAGCTCGCGCGCTCGGCGCGCGTCTCGCGGGTGCTCGTCGCTCCCGGCAACGCCGGTACCGCGCGCGAAGAGGGCCTCGTCAATGCGCCGGCCACATCCATCCCGGCGTGGATCGAGCTCGCGCGCAGGGAAGCGGTGACGTTTACTGTCGTCGGACCGGAGGCGCCGCTCGCGCAGGGCGTCGTCGACGCATTTCGCGCGGAGGGGCTGAAGATCTTCGGGCCGACACGGGCCGCCGCCCGGCTGGAGAGCTCCAAGGAATTCGCCAAGTCCTTCATGCAGCGCCACGGCATACCGAGCGCGGGCTATGCGGCATTCAGCGAACCCGAATCAGCGCACGCCTACCTGGACCGCCACGGCGCACCGGTTGTCGTCAAGGCCGACGGGCTGGCCGCCGGCAAGGGCGTGGTGGTGGCGATGGACGCGGGCTCGGCGCACGCGGCGGTGGATAGCATGCTGGTCGCAAAAACGATGGGTGCTGCGGGCAGCCGGCTGGTGATCGAGGACTACCTCGAGGGCGAGGAGGCGAGCTTCATCGTGCTCGCCGACGGCCAGCACGCGCTGCCGCTCGCGACCAGCCAGGATCACAAACGCCTGTTCGACGGCGACCGCGGTCCCAATACCGGCGGCATGGGCGCATACTCCCCGGCGCCGGTAGTGACGCCGGCGGTGCACGCCCGGGTGCTGCGCGAAGTGATCTACCCCGCGCTCGCCGGCATGGAGAACGAAGGCACCCCGTATAGCGGTTTCCTCTACGCCGGTCTGATGATCGGGCGGGACGGCAGAGTCAGGGTGCTGGAGTTCAACTGCCGGATGGGCGACCCGGAAACGCAGCCGATCCTCCTGCGGTTGAAGAGCGACCTCGAAGGCCTGATCGAGCACGCGCTCGCCGGCACTCTCGACAAGGTGGAGGCGGAGTGGGACCGGCGGATAGCCCTCGGCGTGGTGCTCGCCGCGCACGGCTACCCGGACGCTCCGCGCACGGGCGACGCGATTCACGGCCTGCCGGCGCCCGAAGAGGATTGCCACGTGTTCCATTCCGGCACCGCGTTGAATGGAACGGACGTGGTTACCAGCGGGGGACGGGTGCTGACGGTGACGGCGCTGGGCGGCAACGTGAGCGCCGCGCAGCGCCGCGCCTACGCGATTGCCGGGAAGATCCGCTTCGAGGGCATGCAATTCCGCCGCGACATCGGCCACCGGGCGCTCGCCGCGGGCCGGAAATAGCGACTTGGAGTAAGCTTTCGGTATGAAGCCGGACTTCGATCGCGCGCGCCAGGACCTGGGCAACATCATCCTGCTCGAGCACGTGAACGTCACCATTCCCGACCAGCACCTGGCCACGATTTTCTACGTGAGCGGCCTGGGGCTGACGCGCGACCCGTACCTCATGACGGGGATCGACAACATGTGGGTCAATGTCGGGCGCAGCCAGTTCCATCTGCCGTCACGGGGCACCCAGGTAGTGCGCGGGCACGTCGGCATCGTGCTGCCCGATCTCGCGGCGCTGGAGCGCCGGTTGCAGGGCGTCGCGCCGCTCCTGGCCGAGACGCGGTTCGCCTGGGAGAAACGCGACGGCTGGATCGAGGCAACCTGCCCCTGGGGAAATCGTTACCGCTGTCACGCGCCCGCGCCCGGGTTCGGCGATGCCGAGCTCGCCATCGCCTACGTCCAGCTCGACGTGCCTGCCGGCTCGGCGCCGGGAATCGCGGGTTTTTACCGGGACGTCCTGGGCGCGCATGCCGCGATCGACGGCGGCGCGGGTGGCGCAACCGCCGTCGTATCCACGGGCGCCGCGCAGCGGCTGCGGTTTCGCGAGACCTCGCGCCCGCTCCCGGTGTACGACGGGCATCACATCCAGGTCTACATCGCCGATTTCTCCGGTCCCCACCGCCGCTTGCTCGAGCGCGGGCTCGTGTCGGAGGAGTCGAGCGAGCATCAATACCGCTTCCGCGACATCGTCGACCCGGCGAGCGGAAAGCGCCTGTTCACCCTCGAGCACGAGGTGAGAAGCCTCACCCATCCGCTCTACGCGCGCCCGCTCGTCAATCGCAATCCGGCCCAGAGCAACCGCGACTACGTGCGCGGCCACGACGCGTTCCCCGGAACTTACTAAGTGATCGATTGGACGCGGCCGCCGTCAAGCAGCATCTTCTCGAGCTTCAGCGGACGATCGCCGCGCGCCTGAGCGGGATCGAGGGGCGGGACTTCCGGCGTGACGAGTGGTCGCGGCCCGGGGGCGGTGGCGGAATCGCGCAGGTGATCGAAGACGGGATCGTGTTCGAGCGCGCGGGCGTGAACTTCTCGCACGTTCACGGCCAGAACCTTCCGCCCTCTGCCAGCGCCGGCCGCCCGGAACTTGCCGGCCGCTCGTTCCAGGCGATGGGCGTTTCGCTGGTGCTGCATCCCCGCAACCCCTACGTCCCCACCACGCACATGAACGTGCGTTACTTCGTGGCGGAGAAGGACGCGGCCGCCCCGGTGTGGTGGTTCGGCGGCGGCATGGATCTGACGCCGTACTATCCCTTTGCCGAGGATGCGCGGCATTTCCATCGTGCCTGCCGCGAGGCGCTCGCCCCCCACGGCGCCGATTGCTACCCGCGCTACAAGCAGTGGTGCGATGATTATTTTTACCTGAAGCACCGGGCGGAGCCGCGCGGCATCGGCGGCATTTTCTTCGACGACCTCAACCAGCCCGACTTCCCGGCGTGCTTCGCGCTTGCGCGCAGCGTAGGAGCCCAATTCCTGCCGGCCTATCTTCCCATCCTCGAGCGCCGCAGAGGGCTCGCTTACGGCGAGCGCGAACGCGCGTTCCAGGCCTACCGGCGCGGCCGCTACGTCGAGTTCAACCTGGTGTATGACCGCGGCACGCTGTTCGGGCTGCAGTCCGGCGGCCGCACTGAGGCGATCCTGATGTCGCTGCCGCCGCGGGTCGAGTGGCGCTACGACTGGAAACCCGAGCCGGGCAGCCCGGAGGAAAAGCTCTA